>Ga0214921_10001877_pt1 | contig 35173 bp, 63 predicted proteins | sample LL1505_MetaG_FD_177992 | JGI IMG/M metagenome (GOLD analysis project Ga0214921, IMG submission 177992) | Freshwater microbial communities from Lake Lanier, Atlanta, Georgia, United States - LL-1505 | ecosystem: Environmental > Aquatic > Freshwater > Lake | place: USA: Georgia | collected... | reverse complement strand
ATAGGAAATAAATGTTAACCTGCAATAGATGCAAAGGTAGAATTTTTGTTGATAGACAATATACTTCACAGATGCATATTGAAACTTATTGTGTCCGATGTGGAGAAAGAAAATTTTATCATCCACCGCAGGAAAGTCGGGAGGGCAGATGGCTACTGCTAAACGAAAAATACAAAGCGAAGAATACAATAACGAGTCTGTAATAAAAGGAAACCAAAAAGTTTGGTTTTTAAATGGTGACCTAGTTAGAATTCATCATAGCTCAAGATCTACTGGCATGGTTTCTTTTTATAATATTACAAAAGATAGACTTGAAACTTGTTTGCGTACTGATTTTAGGCGAAACAGAGAAAGAGCATATACTATAGCAGAAACAGCAATACTTGTCAATAGACATCGTAAGTATCTTCCAAGATTAATAAAGTCAGGAACAATACCAAAACCAACAGGTTCAAGGTTTGGTGGTCAAACAGGATGGCAAGTTAGAGCATATTATTCTGAATCACAGGTAAGAGAAATACGTGCAATACTTGCAAGCATTCATATTGGCCAACCAAGAAAAGATAAGTTAATTACTAATAATATGACTCCTACAACACAAGAATTGACAAGGCGTATGGGAGACGGTATACTTACATATACGAAGACAGAAGATGGTAGATTTATTCCAACATGGAGTGAAAGTATCTAATATTTTGATTGTGTGCTACAATTATTAAAACAAAGAAAATGGGTGGGACAAATGGAAAACGATTCAACAAAAGTAAACGTAACGCTAGGATATACACTTAATCTGGGAAATTTCCAGTCACTAAGACTTGATTTAGGCGTTATTGATAGCAAGCGTGATGGTGAAACTACAGAGCAGGCTTTTGATCGTGTCTATAAGTTTGTTGAGGATAAGCTTACAGAGAAGATCAAGGAAGCACAAGAAGAGGCATCTGAAGGATAATGGCTGACCGCAAAGACAGAATGGCTTTGCTCAGTCGCTACAATAAATTTTATACGCAACGGTATGAGCGTAAGTCTAATATTAATTTAAACGTTGAACAGTGGGCAGCAGATGCTCTTGTAGAGTCTTATGGTATTTCACAATGTTATGATTTATTAGAATATTACTTTAGTGTTGCACAAGAACCTTCATGGAATTATTTTGCTTACAATGCAGAGAAAATTCTTAATGGTAAACTAGAAGTACAAGAAGATATTAAACAAAGAGCAGAATTAAGAAAAAAGGCAAAGGAGTGGCTAAGTGAATAATACAGAAGCAAAAGTAATCTCCGCAGTCTTAGAAGATAAACAACTCCATGTTCTATTGCAAGCAAATGTAGAAACACTATTAAGAACACATAATGATGTTTGGAACTTTATTAGACTTTATGCTGAAAACAATGGAACAGTTCCACCAACATCTTTAGTAGTAGAAAAGTTTAGAGACTTTCAGCCTATAGCAGGAGTTGGCGCAACAAAACATCATCTTGAAGAATTACAATCAGAATACTTAAATGATAGCCTTAAAGATATTTTAAGATCTGCAGCAGGTGAAGTTCAAAATGGCCAGGGATCAATGGCACTTGAAGAACTTATTACAAAAACATCACAACTAAAAAAGAACACATCTGCTATTAGAGATATTGATGCAACAGATATTGATTCTGCAATTTCATATTTTGAACAAGTTAAAGAGCAACAAGCATTAGGTCATAGAGGAATTAAAACAGGTTTGCCAGGGTTTGATAACTATCTACCTTCTGGAATTATGCCAGGGCAGTTAGGAGTCTTTCTAGCATACCCAGGTATAGGAAAGTCATGGATGGCTCTGTACTTTGCTGTACAGGCCTGGAAACAAGGTAAAACACCCCTTATCATCTCTCTTGAAATGAGTGAGACAGAAGTTCGTAACCGTGTGTTTACTATTATGGGTGAAGGTCTTTGGTCACACCGTAAGCTTTCAAATGGTGAAGTTGAACTTGATATGATGAAGAAGTGGCATACCGATAGAATTGATGGTCGCCCACCTTTTCATATTATCTCTAACGATTCAGGTGGAGAAGTAACTCCTTCAGTTATTCGTGGAAAACTAGATCAGTACAAGCCAGACTTTGTTGTAGTAGACTATCTTCAGTTAATGAATCCAAATCAAAAGGCTGATAATGAAACGGTAAAGATGAAAAACCTTTCACGAGAACTTAAACTCATGGCTATTGGTGAAGAAGTACCTATCATAGCCATTTCATCTGCAACTCCAGATGATGTAAAAGATTTATCCACAGTGCCAACTCTTGCACAAACAGCATGGTCTAGACAGATTGCTTATGATGCAGACTGGGTTTTGGCAATGGGTCGTGGAACTAATAGTGATATTATTGAATGTGCTTTTAGAAAGAATCGTAATGGTTTTATGGGAGACTTCTTAGTTCAGTGTGACTTTGATAAAGGTTATTACCGCTATAAGGATTTTGAAGATGGCAAGTAAAGAGATATATACAGAAGATCAAATCCGCCGTGTTCTTAACGGAGCAGGCATTGATATTGAGGCAGAGTTTGGTTCTGACTTTATTATATTCTGTCCTTATCATAATAACAATAGAACTCCTGCAGGAGAAGTATCAAAGGAGTCTGGATTATTCTTTTGTTTTGGCTGTCAGGTAACAAAGAATTTAACTGAGTTAATTATGTTCATGTCAAATAGAACATATTTTGAAGCAGTTCGTTATATAAAAAGCAAAGAGCAAGAGTCAAACATTACTTCAGTAATTGATAAAGCTTTGTATGCGCCTGCTGATTTTGTTCAGTATGATGAACTATTGATTAAGAGATTAAACAATCAAGCACTTGAATCACCTAGAGCCATGCGATATTTTGAAGGTCGCAGCATTACAAAAGATTCTGTGATAAAATTTAATCTAGGATATTCTGAAAAACAAGATTCTGTAACTATACCTATGGCTACTCCAGATGGTATGTGTATTGGATTTGTTGCACGAACAGTTGAAGGCAAAGATTTTAAAAATACTCCAGGATTACCTAAGAGTAAAATTTTGTTTAACTTGCACAGAGTTAAAACATCAACAACAGTCTATGTAGTTGAATCATCTTTTGATGCTATAAGACTTGACCAAGTAGGTTTCCCAGCAGTTGCAACACTGGGGGCTAACGTATCTGCATCGCAGATTAAATTGTTAGCAAAGTACTTCAATAATATTGTACTTGTTGCAGATAATGATGAGGCTGGCTCTATCATGAAAGATAAACTAATTGAAAAATTAGGTCACCTTGTCACAGTAATACAGTTAGACAAAAAATATAAAGACATAGGCGATATGAGTGATGATGAAATTAAAAAATTGGAGTTCCAGTTTGACAATTCAATCATTGCTATGCTAAAATAAAACATAAACAAAATATATAGGAGAAGATAATATGGCTATTGTAAAGGGACTAAAAAATATCAACGCATTGGTAGATAAGCCCAAGTATGAAGGCACAGGAACAAAGGTTCGTTGGCTCAAGTTAGCTGATGGACAATCAGTAAAGATTCGCTTTATTGAAGAACTTGATGAAGACTCAGCAAACTATAATGCAGATCGTGGTCTTGCACTTGTAGTTTCAGAGCATACCAATCCAAAAGACTACAAGCGTAAGGCTGTAGATACTATGGACACAGAAGGTCGTGACTGGGCTGAAGAAATGCATCGCAAGGATCCAAAGGCAGGCTGGAGAGCACGTCTTCGTTTTTATTGCAACGTACTTGTAGATGATGGCATTGAAGCACCATATGTGGCTATTTGGTCAATGGGTGTTAGCAAGCAATCTGCATTTAACACTATTCGTGAATACGCACTGGAGACAGGCAGTATTTCAAATCTTACTTGGAAAGTGAAGCGTAACGGTCAGGGCACCGAAACATCTTATACACTTATTCCAGGTGGTCCAGATAAGGAACCATTTGATTGGTCAACTATTGAACCATTTCCATTGGAAAAGGCACTCAATAAAATTCCTTATGCTGAACAAGAAGCCTTTTATCTAGGCTTTGATACACCAGGTACTGCAGCCACAAACATGGACTGGTAATACACTAGGTGAATTACGTAGGTTTGCATGTCCACACGCACTATTCATTAATGGATGGTGTTGCTACTCCAGAAGAATATATTGACCGAGCAGTTGAACTTGGTATGCCAGCATTGGCTATCACAGATCACGGAACCTTATCTGGGCATCGGGAACTGTACCGAATTGCAAAAGCAAAGGGCATCAAACCAATTCTTGGCATAGAAGGCTATTTGGCATTAGATAGACACGATAAAAGGGATAAGTCCGAAAGGGTAGGTCCACTTGATGTCAACTACTTCCACATAGTCCTTCTTGCTAAGAACCAACAAGGTTTAGAAAACCTTAATAAATTAAATGAGATTGCATGGACTGATGGTTTTTATAGAAAGCCACGCATTGACTTTGAAGTATTAGATCAATACGGAGATGGACTAATTATATTGTCTGCATGTCAAGGTGGACTTATTGCAAAAGCTATTGAAAATGAAGAGTATGCTTTTGCAAAAGAAAAGGTTCAGTGGTTTAAGAATCGTTTTAAGGATGATTTTTATATTGAGTTAATGCCACACAACCCAAAAAATATTAATGATGAACTTGTAGCACTTGCTAAGGCGTTTAATGTTAAAGTGGTTGTAACTCCAGACTGCCACCATGCAGATACAAGTCAAAAAGAAATTCAGGAGATGATGCTCCTGCTAAATACCCACGGCAAAGTATTAAAAGAATCAACCTTTGATAAGTCAAAGAAGATAGATAATATGATGGAGCGCCTAGATTATCTTTATGGTGCAGATCGTCAAATGTCTTTCCGTACTTTTGATATTCACTTACTTTCATACGAAGAGATGAAGGCTGCTATGGCAGAGCAAGGCCATACTGATGAAGAAATGTTTACCAGTTCTTTAGAGATTTCAGATAAGGTTGAAGACTACGACATTAAGTCTGGACTTGATCTACTTCCTGTTCAATATAAAAATCCAATGCAAGAATTAAAAAACCTTGCTATTGAAGGTTTGTCTGAGCGTGGCTTACAAAATAATAAAGAGTATCTTGATCGCCTTGATGAAGAACTAAAGATTATTGGTGAAAAGAATTTTGGTCCTTACTTCCTAGTTGTACGCAATATGCTTAACTGGGCTAAGAAGGAAGGAATCATGGTTGGCCCTGGACGTGGATCTGCTGCTGGTTCTTTACTTTGTTATGCTTTGGGCATTACAGATATTGATCCAATTAAACATGGTTTATTATTCTTCCGTTTTATTAATCCAGAGCGTAATGACTTTCCAGATATTGACTCAGATATTCAGGATAACCGCCGTGATGAAGTTAAAGATTATTTAGTTAGACAGTACCGACATGTTGCATCTATTGCCACATTCATGCAGTTTAAAGATAAAAATATTGTTAAAGATGTTTCTCGTGTTTTAAATATCCCATTGGCTGATGCAAATAAAGTAAATAAACAAATTGATACTTGGGATGAATATTGCACATCAAAGAGCGCACAATGGTTTAGAGAAAAATATCCAGAAGTAGAGGTGTATGGTGAACAATTACGTGGAAGAATTAAAGGTACTGGTATTCATGCTGCAGGTGTTGTTACTAGTAAAGACCCTATATTCAGGTACGCTCCAATGGAGACACGTTCTGTTACTGGCAGTGATGACCGCATCCCTGTTGTTGCTGTAGATATGGGAGAGGCTGAAAATATCGGCCTAATTAAGATTGATGCTCTTGGTCTAAAAACTTTGACGGTACTAAAAGACTGTATTGATATTATTAAAGAGCGTGAAGGAACAAAGATTGATCTATTAAAGATTGATATGGATGATTCCAATGTATACAGTATGCTTTCTGATGGATATACAAAGGGTGTGTTCCAGTGTGAAGCAGCACCATATACAAATCTTTTAATTAAAATGCGTGTAAAAAACCTTGAAGAGTTATCTGCATCAAATGCTTTGGTTCGCCCAGGTGCCATGAATACTATTGGAAAAGACTATATTGCTATTAAGCATGGTCGTCAAAATCCAGACTATAAGCATCAAATTCTAAAATCATTTACGGAGGAAACCTATGGCTGTATTCTTTACCAAGAACAAGTTATGCAAGCATGCGTACAGCTTGGCGGTATGTCCATGTCGGAAGCAGATAAAGTTAGAAAGATCATTGGAAAGAAAAAAGATGCTAAAGAGTTTGACGTTTTCAAAGATAAGTTTATATCTGGTGCGTCTGCTTATGTTTCGCCAAACCAAGCGTTAGATTTATGGCATGACTTTGAGGCTCACGCAGGGTACTCATTTAATAAGTCCCATGCAGTAGCATACTCAACACTCTCATATTGGACGGCATGGCTTAAATACCATTATCCATTAGAGTTTATGTATTCACTATTAAAGAATGAAAAGGATAAAGATGCACGTACTGAGTACCTTATTGAAGCAAAAAGAATGGGAATTAGCATTAAACTACCTCATATCAACGAATCAGATATTGATTTTAAGATTGAAGGCAAGGGCATACGATTTGGTCTATCGGGCATTAAGTTTATTTCCGACAAGATTGCTGAAAGATACATGGCTGCTAGACCTTTCAAGTCATATGCTGAACTTGAGGAGTTTACTTTTACTAAAGGAAACGGAGTTAACTCTCGTGCTCTTCAAGCACTACGAATCATTGGTGCAGCAACATTTGAAGATAGCCCCCGCAATGATCAAGAGATTAAAGAAAACCTATACGAATATTTAAATCTACCTGAGTTCAATATGTCGGTACCAAATCATTATTATGCTTACATTCAAGAAGCAGAAGATTATGAAGAGACTGGATCATTTGTAATGCTTGGTATGATCAAGTCAATCAAACGTGGTAAAGGTTGGTCAAGAGTTGAATTCCTTGATAAGACTGGTAGCGTTGGTATCTTTGATGATGAAAATACAACTATTGAAACTGGTAAAACCTATTTGATTCTTGTTAGCGATAACAGAATAGTTAATGCAATTCCAGCAGACCAACTCAAAGAATCAAAGGATGCACTTGTAAAGTTTTTAAATTATAAGATGTTGCCTTACAAAGAAGGAGAGCAGTTTGTTGTATCCTTCAAGCCAAGAATGACTAAGGCTGGAAAAAAGATGGCAAACCTTGTTGTGGCAGATGCTGGCAGAGAACTTCACTCAGTTCTTGTATTTCCAACAACATTTTCTAAAGCTTATATGACTATTGAAGAAGGAAATGTATATAAAGTTTCTTTAGGTAAAACTAAAGATGGAACCGTTATATTGGAGGATGTAGTAAATGTATGATAATGTATTTGATAATCTAGCAATTAATTTGCATGAAATTGCAACAGAAAAAGGCTTTTGGCCTGAAGATGTTGATGATATTTTTATTGCCAAGCAGTGCATGATGATTGTTTCAGAAGTAACAGAGGTAATGGAAGCAATTAGAAAGGATAAAGGCGAAGAAGAAATAACAAAAGAGTTTGCAGATATTATTATTCGTACACTAGATCTTTATGCAGGAGCAGTAGAAGCAGGGTATACTAAATTATCACTTGATCAAGCATTAAGAGAAAAAGTAGACTTCAATAAAACTAGACCAGAAAAACACGGGGTACGATTTTAATGTCAGTAACAATGGAAGAAGTATTAGCACAGTTAGATCCACGCATTCGTAAAAGATTAGGAGATGCTACTGGACAAAAAGTTGACTATGCTGCAACGCCTAGCTTCGGTTTAAACCGTGCTTTGAAGGGTGGTCTCCCATATGGCAGACAAGTTCTTATCTGGGGATCAAAGTCGTCTGCAAAGTCCTCCCTATGCCTTCAGATGATAGGTCAGGCACAAAAGGAAGGGAAGGTTTGTGCGTGGATTGATGCAGAAATGTCATACGATTCAGCGTGGGCCGAAAAGCTTGGGGTAGACTCAACAAAACTTATTTACTCACAGGCAAGAACTATTAATGAAATGGTAGATGTAGGCACAAGTCTAATGAACGCAGGGGTTGACATTATTGTTGTAGACAGCATTACATCTTTACTTCCTGCTATATATTTTGAAAAGGATACAGATGAACTTAAGCAACTTGAAAACACAAAGCAAATTGGTGCGGAATCAAGAGACTTTAGCAACGCTTGGAAAATGCTTAACTATGCTAATAATAAAGTCAAGCCTACTTTGCTTGTTCTTATTTCTCAGTCTCGCAATAACATTAGTGCTATGTATACTAGCCAGCAGCCTTCTGGTGGTCAGGCTACTAAGTTTTATTCCTCTACAGTTATTAAGCTATTTTCCTCTGAGTCCGATAACCAAGCGATTAAAGGAAAGATTCAAGTAGGAGATAAACTTATTGAAGAAAAGATTGGTCGCAAAGTAAAATGGGAATTGCAGTTCTCTAAGACATCTGCTGGATTCCAATCAGGAGAATATGATTTCTATTTCCGTGGTGATGAAGTTGGCATTGATGGCATTGGTGATCTTGTTGATACCGCAGAACTTGCAGGCCTTGTAGAACGTACAGGTGCATGGTATAAACTTGAAGATGGAACAAAAGTACAAGGTCGTGAAGGTTTTATTAATCGTGTAAAAGAAGATCTTGACCTGCAAGAGTCTCTTAGAAATAAACTAATGAATGTCTGAAGAAAAGTTTAAAGTATTTAGTGGTGAGTTTCATTGCCAAATATGCAAAGAAGAAGTAAATTCTTTGCGCTTATGGATAAAGACAGCAGAACTAACTTGGATGTGTAGTAAAAAACATATCTCAAAAGTTCCACTAATTTTAACGAAGAAGGACTATGAGCGAAAGAAGTGAGTCAAAAAGAATTAATGCTAAACAGCATAAAAATTCTGGACGTGGTACACATAAAGGTGATGCTACTTGGAGAAACTTTACAGTTGATTTTAAAGAATATCCAAAGGGTATTACTATAAATAAAGATATTTGGGCAAAAGCTGTCACAGATGCTATGAGGAACCACAATGATCCAGCAATTTTTATTGTGCTTGGCGAAGGGGACTCAAAGGTTCGTCTAGCAGTAATAGAAGTAGAATTATTAGAACAGTTAACAGAGGAGGAATAAAATGGCTGAACAAAATGAACCAACAAAAACAACACTAGAGATGGTAAACGGTTTAACTGAAATTGCAGACTATATGCAAGATGAAGAACTAACCACTGCCTTAACATTTATTGCTAAGGTAATCATTAAGCCAGATATTCCAACTCAGGTAGCAAGTATTGAAATCGTAAGGCTACAAGCAATTGCTGCAAAGATGGCTTTCAAGGCTACTTGGATGGCAAATGTAGATAAAAATGATCGTGCAAAGAAGAATATTTACTACACAGCAGCGGAATCTATCAATAACTTGGTGTCAGCACTCAAGTATATAATGCGCTAACCTGCTATACTTATATAAACAAAGGGAATAAAAATGACAAAAAGTTTACTAAAGCAGGTTATGTTAAAAGAGGCAGAAAAGAAAAACGCTATTACTAAGCAGAATACTATCTTTAATGCCGAAGATATGATTGCAAAGATTAATTCTGGCTATACAGTTAGCCGTGGGCCAAAGATGACAACCAAGAAAACATTTGCTCCATCTACAATTGCATATCAGCATGGGCAGTGTCCACGTTACTGGTATTTAGCATTTAATGGAAATGTATTTGATGATTATACAGATGCATATGGTGTAGCAAATATGAGTTCTGGAACAATGGGACACGATAGAATCCAAGGCGCTATGCTTGCTTCTGGAGTTGCTGTACCTTATGTAAATGATAAGGGAGAAAAAACAACAGAGTTTAAGGTTATTGCTAATGATCCTCCGATTTTTGGTTACGGTGACGTAATGCTTAACTGGGAGGGTGAAGAAATCGTTGGCGAAATTAAAACCATGATGAGCGAAGCCTTTGAGTATCGTAAGAAAACAAATAAACCAAAGGGCGCACACCTAATTCAATTGCTTATCTATATGAAGATTCTTGGTAAAGCAAAAGGTGCACTTATTTATGAGAACAAAAACAATCACGATCTATTAATTATTCCAGTAGAAGTAAATGATGGGTATCGTCAATGGATTGACTACGCATTTAATTGGATGCGTGAAGTTCGTAAGGCATGGGAAGATCAAACACTTCCTACTAAAAATTATCGTGGAAACTCTAAGATTTGTAAGACATGTCCAGTCAAGGCAGCATGTGCTGAAGCTGGAGATGGAACTATCAAGATAGCTTCCCTGGAGGAATTGAGTGAAACTTTGTAGCAGATGTGATATATACTTCACACCAAAAGTATCTTATCAGGTTTATTGCAGTGAAACCTGTAGAGATGACGCTACCAAAGAAAAAATAGCAGAACGATATCAAGTAACACGTAGACAAAAAAGAATCGGTAAGGTTAGAAAATGTTTAGGTGGTTGCGGAGTTGATTTATCAATTTATAATGATTCAGGATTTTGCTCTAACTGTAATGTTAGTAAAAAAGCAGTTGACAAAATGCTTAAAGAGTTGAAAGGTTTTATAGAATATGAACAAGACTAAGTGGGGGGCAGAACTTCCACCTAAAAATATTTGTGCTATTGATGCTAGCACTAATAGTCTTGCTTTTGCATTTTATTCATATAAAAATCTTGGAACAATTGGAAAAATTAACTTTAATGGTAATGATATATATGAAAAAGTTGCGGATGCCTGCAAAAAAACAAAAGGTTTATTTGATCAGTTTGATAGGGTTGATGCAATTGTAATTGAGCATACTGTTTTTATGAACTCTCCTAAGACTGCTGCTGATCTTGCATTAGTTCAAGGGGCTTTGCTTGGGGCTGCTGGACTTGCTGGAATAAATAGGTTTGGTAAGGTATCTCCTATCACATGGCAAAATTTTATTGGGAATAAAAAAATATCTAAAGATGAACAACTATATATTCGTTCTCAGAATCCTGGCAAATCTGTTTCATGGTATAAAACATACGAAAGAAACCTTCGTAAAGAAAGAACTATTCGGTTTATCAATACAATATACGATAAGACTATTACTGATAATGATGTGGCAGATGCCTGTGGGATTGGTCATTGGGCTATAAGTAATTGGGACAAAGCAATAGGGGTTGATAAGTAATGGCAAAACTTTATCAATCAGAAATATGGCTACGTAAACGATTTTTATTGGATAAAAAAACTCCTCAAGAAATTGCTAAAGAATCAGGCGCAAGCATAGAAACTATTTATGTTTATTTAACTAAGTTTGGATTAATGAAAAGCCGTCGTAAATAATGTATTCTTTCTTATATGTGGTATAATAAGATAATGAAGTCTATCAAGAATTGCTCAGTTAATTCGTGCACAAGAAAATCACATGCACTTGGTTATTGTGCGCTTCATTATAGAAGGCTCCGTGATGGAAAAAGTTTATTAGATCCAATACAAAAACAAAGAAAGCATAATTCAACAAAAATTAGAAATAGTAAGGGGCAAAAACAGTGTGTTGGATGTGAACAATGGTTTAATGAGTCATACTTTAAATATCATCATTTAACTGCAGACCGTTTAGATGTAAGATGTAAAGACTGTGATACTTTTATGAGAATAAAAAGAATGTATAAGATATCTAAACAAGACATAGAAAATTTTTTACAAAAACAAAATGGTTGTGCAATATGTCACACATCAGATAGTCTTTTTCCTATATGGTGGGCAGTAGATCATGATCATGAATGCTGCAGCGGCATAGAAAGTTGTGGAAAATGTGTACGTGGAATTTTATGTTCACACTGCAATAGAGGTCTTGGACAATTTAAAGATTCAGAAATAATTTTAAATAATGCTATAAATTATATTAAAGATAGGAAAATAAAATAATGAATAAAGCACAAAAGATTTTAATCGGAGTTGGAATTGCTGGTGCAGTAGGATTAACCTATGTTGTAACAGCACTAAAAGGTTTGCTAGAAGCATTTGACTGGGAAGAAGATGAAAATGAGTGATAACCTAAATATTACGGTTGATCAAGTCAATCATCCAAGTCATTACACTACAGATCCCTCTGGAGTAGAATGTCTTCAAATAACTCGTCATCGTAACTTTAACATAGGTAATGCCTTTAAGTATCTCTGGAGAGCAGGACTTAAAGATGAATCAAAGACAATTCAAGATCTTGAGAAGGCAATTTTCTATATCAAAGATGAAATTAATAGACTAGAAGGAAAATATGTCAACTGAAGAAGATCTAATTAAGCACCTTGATCAAGTAAATCAAGTTGTTGCGGAATATCTTAAAGGTACTGACCCAACAAGAATCTCTAAAGAATTATCAATTCCAAGAGTTCGTGTAGTAGAACTTATTAATGAGTGGAAGGTTATGGCTTCTGCTAATGATGCAATCCGTGCTCGTGCTAAAGAAGCGCTTGCTGCTATGGATGCTCATTACAGCAAACTAATTACAAAATCTTATGAAGTTATTGATGAAGCATCAATGACAAATAATCTTAGTGCAAAAACACAGGCTATTAAGTTAGTTGTTGATATTGAAAAGGCAAGAATTGATATGCTACAAAAAGCGGGACTTCTTGAGAACAAAGAACTTGCAGAAGAAATGGTTGAGATTGAGAAGCGCCAAGAAACTCTTGTTGCAATTTTAAGAGATATAGCTTCAGAGCATCCAGATATCCGTGACCTAATTATGCACAGACTTTCATCTGTTGCAAAAGATGGGGAAGTGATTACCGTTGTCCACAATGTTCAATGATTTCTTTGAAGCATTAAAAAATAATAACTTTGAGGAAATTCCTGTTGATGCAAAGACCTTTGTTGAAGGCGAAGCATTTTTAAATCAACCACCATTATCAGATATCCAATACGATATCGTTGAGGCAATGAGCCAAATCTATAGAGAAGAAGACCTTGTAGATATTTTGGGGGCAGAAGAAGGCCATCGCTACTACAAAAAATATACTAAGAATGAAATAATCCTGCAACTTGGCAAGGGATCTGGAAAAGACTTTACATCAACCGTAGCCTGTGCATATATAGTTTATAAACTACTATGTTTAAAAGATCCTGCTAGATACTTTGGCAAACCTGCAGGAGATGCTATTGATATTATTAACGTGGCTATTAACGCCCAACAAGCAAAGAACGTTTTCTTTAAAGGTTTTAAAACCAAGATTGAAAAGTCTGAATGGTTTGCAGGAAAATATAATGCAAAGGCAGAAAGTATTGAGTTTGATAAAGCAATTACTGTTTACTCTGGTCACTCAGAAAGAGAATCACATGAAGGTTTGAACCTTATCCTTGCAGTGCTTGATGAAATTTCTGGTTTTGCTACAGAAGTAGGAACAGGAAATGATCAAGGAAAGACTGCGGACAATATCTATAAAGCTTTCCGTGCATCTGTTGACTCTCGTTTCCCTGATCTAGGTAAGGTTGCACTTCTTTCCTTCCCCCGTTTTCCAGGGGACTTCATCTCACAAAAATATGAAGACTCTATCATGGAAAAAGAAACAATTACATATACACATAGATTTATTATGAATCCAGATTTCCCAGAAGATCTAGAAGGAAACTATCTAGATATTGGCTGGGATGAAGATCAGATCATTGCATATAAATATCCTGGGGTATTTGCACTAAAAAGACCTACATGGGTAGTAAACCCTACTCGTAAGATAGACGACTTTAAACTAGCATTCTTTACAGATATGGGAGATGCAATGCAACGCTTTGCTTGTGTACCAACATTTGCATCTGATGCATTCTTTAAGCAAAAAGATAAACTTGAGAACTGTATGACACTAAGAAATCCTATTGATAATAATAAAAGATTTGATGAGTCTTTTGTTCCAGATCCAGATAAGGTTTATTATGTTCATGCTGACCTTGCACAAAAACACGATAAGTGTGCCGTAGCAATTGCTCACGTAGATAAATGGGTAAACCTACAAGTAGTTAAAGACTATGAACAGGTTGCTCCAATAATTATTGTTGATGCTGTGGTTTGGTGGGAACCAAAAGTAGAAGGACCAGTTAATCTTTCTGAGGTTAAGCAGTGGATTCAAAACCTTCGTAGACAAGGATTTAATCTTGGAATGGTTACATTTGACCGCTGGCAGTCATTTGATATTCAGCAAGAACTTCAGGCAGTAGGAATAAGAACTGATACTGTTTCTGTTGGTAAAAAACACTATGAAGATCTTGCAATGATGATATATGAAGAGCGTGTAGCTATGCCACGAATTCCTTTATTGCTTGACGAAATGTCTGAACTTAAAATTATTAATGATAAAAAAGTAGATCACCCCCGCAAAAAATCAAAAGATTTATCAGATGCAGTAACTGGGGCAGTATTTGGTGCTTTATCACATACCCCAAAGAATACTAATCTAGAAATTGATATTCATACTTGGTCACGCTCATCACAGCGACTTGCAGAGCAAGAGCAACGTATGGTAGAATTGGATAATCAGGAAATGCCTGAAGAAGTTCGGGATTATCTTGATAACTTCAATTTATTATAAAAAATACTAACAAGGAGAAAGATGAATTCATTTAAGAAAATTGCCCTAGGTCTTGCTGCAGCGATGACTTTTGGCGTTATGTCAGCACTTCCGACAAGTGCTGCTGTAAATGCAGATACCTTCACGATTGACGCAATTGCTGATACAGTAATTGCTGGTGAGTCTGCTACTGCAGTGGTAACGGTAGGATTTTTAGCACAAAACACATCAGATACAATCACTATTACATCTGGTATGACATCACTTCCAGCAGGTGCTGCAAAGTTAGCAACACTTTCTGTTATTGAAACAACCAGCGCAGCAGTCATTGCTGGATCAGGAAACTTTTCTGCAGACATTGCTTCAACAAGCAATTCTGTTGCAAATGTTTCTGCAAAGCTTTTGGTAACACTAGATACACCATCTGTTCCAGGAACATATGTTGTTAGATTGACACCTTCTTTAAAGACTGGTGTTACTGGTGTTCTTAACTCTGTTCCACTAATATGGACAGTAACAGTAAATGCTCCAGACCTTAAGACATCTGCAGCAACATCAACATCAATTTTGAATGCTGGTGAGACAAATACAGCAACTGCAGATGCAACAGTTTATGCGTCTAAGGCTCTATCATCTGATGCAGCAGCAGTTATTGTTGTAACACAGAAGAATGCAGCAGGAACATCTGTTGCAGAGTCTCTAACAGCAATTGTTACAGGTCCAGGGCTTATTGGTGCGGGATCAAACCCAACAACTATTACAGCACAAGGTCGTGTTCTTACTGTTGCAGCAGGACAAAATATTGGCGTTTTTGCTGATGGTACTGCTGGAGTTGGAACAATTACAATCACTACAGCATCTGGAGTAGTACTTGCAACAGAGTCTGTAACATTCTATGGCGATATTGCCCGAATTGTTGCAACATCAACTAAGTCTGTTATTGCAACAGGTTCAAACTCTGAAGTTATTTCTGCAGTTGCATACGATGCAGCAGGAGTTACAGTAGGAGCAGGAACCCTATACGCAACATCAGCAGATCTTTTAACAGTAAATAATGCTGCAACATCAGCAACTATTGTTAATGGTGTCGCAAAGTTCTCAGCAACTGGCGTAAAGACTGGTGTAGCAAATGTTGTTATTTCAAGTGGATCAGTTGTATCAAACCCAGTTCCAGTGCGTGTTGAAGGAACTGCAACAACCGTAAAGCTCTCATTTGATAAGGCTAAGTACCTTCCAGGTGAGGCAGCAACAATTACTATACAGGTACTTGATGCAACAGGTCTGCCAATGTCTCCAAAGACATATTCAAACCTATTTGCAACTGGTGGTATCTCAACAAACTATGCATTTGGTGGATCTAGCGATGTACTAACAGCGGTTTCTGTAACAACAGATACAGCAACAGTTAAGACATACAAGGTCTTTATGCCACTTGTACAGAATACAGTTAAGATCTCAGCAACTGGCGGATCATCTCTTCCAGTAGCAGGTCAGGTTGTAGTTTCTGCAGAAGCAATTGTTGAAGACTCTGCACAGAAGGCAGCACTTGATGCATCAAAAGATGCTCAGGATGCAGCCGTAGCAGCAACAGATGCAGCACTTAATGCAGCAAAGGCAGCGGATGCTGCTACAGCAGCAGCACAGTCTGCGGTAGATGCAGTTGCAAAACTTTCAGCAGATGTGTCAGCAATGATCGCTTCAATTAAGAAGCAGATCACATCATTAACCGCTTTGGTCGTAAAGATTCAAAAGAAGGTTAAAGCGTAATTAAATCAAATTAGGGGGTTAGCCAAGTGCTAGCCCCCTTTTTTGTTACATAAAATGATATAATAGGGTTATCAAACATCTTGGAAAGGATGTGACCCAACATTAAATCTTTCCTGCTAAAGAGTGGTTTGGTGGGACTTTTAGTGGTTTTATGGCTCATGGTAGCCCCTTTTGATCATGCTCATGCAGAAAATGAAATAACAAACCAAGTATCTACATCTGATACATCAACTGCAACAATAAATTCTTCTTCAACAGTTATAGTAAATACAACAGTAGAAAGTGCTACAGCCATAATTGAGGTAGCCCAGGCTACAATTACTCAGGCTGAAACTACCACGGCAGTCATAGAGACCCAAGCAACAGCCATTACAAGCCCTACAGAGACTATTACAGCCACTATCACACAGGCTAATACCTCTATTCAACAGGCTCAAACAGTAGTAGATAGTGCTACTGTGGCTGTCAATAATGTAATATCTACTCAGAATTCCTTGGCCCAAGCGGTAGAAACTCAAACAGCGATGGCACAAGTAGTAGCCACAGAATCAGCAACAGTATTATCTTTAAATGAAAGCATGACAGCCCTTAATGGTCAAATTGATAGCCAAACAGCAATAGTTCTTTCTGATAGTGCTACAGTACTTTCTAGTCAAGAAAGTGTTACAGCTATTACAAATCAAATTAACTTAGAAAATGCTGGTAATCCACAAACTACAGATCTTCCTAAAGATGATGACTGGGCATTTAAAATGACATTACCTTACGCCCTCAGACTTGGAGATCAAACATACACAGACGTATATGTTGCCACAAATGGATTGATATCATTTGGACAGCCACAAGGTTGGGGTGGAAATGCTCCAGCAGTTTATATTAACTTCCGTGACTGGTGGAATGTTGATGCATCAACCTATGTTAGATATTCAACAACAATTAATACCCTTTTAGTTGAATGGAATGTTGTTCCATATGCTACACATGCACCATCAACAGCAACCACATATATGACATTTGATGCTGATGTAAACCCTATTACTGGCGAATGGATTGCAGATATTGCATCAGTTGGTATGCCTGGTAATACTAGAACAAATCCAGTTCAAATTAATAAAATTGTAAATAATCAACTTCAATCATCAAATGTTCCAATAACTGTACAAACAAACTCTGGTAATACATTTAATTATACAGCAAATATAACTAATCCTAACTATACCGCATATGTCCCTGCTCCACCAAATAGTAATCTTTCGGCACAGCTAACAGCTGCACAGGCTAATTTAACTGCAGCACAATTAGCTCTAACTGCAGCACAGCAAGTATTATCTGGATTAATGTCAAGTAAAACTGCTTTACAGTCTGAAATTAATGCAGCACAACAAGAATTGCAAACAGCACAAGCAAATCTAACAGCAGCAAATCAACAAGTTATTTACTGGCAAGGTCAAGTACAAACTGCAAAATCACAACTAGATTCAGCATTAGTCCTTGTTGAACAGGCAGTTTCCGCTATGGGATCTTCAGTATCTGCAGCAGATGTAATTGTTCAGAATACTTTATCTGCAGAAGAATCTGTAAGACAGGCAGCAGCAAGAGCTGAAGCGGAAAGACAAGCAGCAATAGCAGAAGCAAATGCTAGAGCCGCAGAAGCGGCAGCAGCACAAGCGGCTGCAGAAGCAAAAGCTGCAGAAGAAGCCGCAGCAAAAGCGGAAGCAGATAGAATTGCGGCAGAAGAAGAAGCCGCAGCAGCACAAGCGGCTGCAGAAAAAGCAGAGGCTGATCGTATAGCAGCAGAAGAAGAGGCTGCTAAAGCACAAGCAGAAGCAGAAGCCAAAGCCGAAGAAGAAGCAAAAGCGGAAGCAGAAAGATTAGAAGCTGAAGCAGAAGCAGCACGACAGGCTGAATTAGATGCAATTGCAGAAGCAGAAGCTAAAGAAGCAGAAGCAGAGGCTGCTAGACAAGCAGAAGAAGATGCTAAAGCAGAAGCAGAAGCAAAACAAAAAGAATTAGAAGAGGCAAAGGCTGAAGAAGAAAAGGCTCAAGCAAAGGAAGAAGAACTAAAAGAAATAATTGCGGAAGCAAAAGATGGCAAGGAATTAACTGAAGAACAAAAAGATATTGTGGTAGCAGCATTAGTAGCAGATCTTAAACCAGGAGAATCAATTTCGGCAGCAGAAGTTAAAGCATCAGGAATATCATATGCTGATCTTCCACCAGAAACACCAGTAGCGGTTAGAACATCTGAATCTGGCGAAGTACTTGTAATTACTGCTGAAGTTGCAGCAAATGTTGAATTAGTTCAAGATCCTGGGGCGCTATTAAATGCAGCCTTTACAGATCCAGGAGCAGCATTAGCAGCAATTGGAAGTATTGGAGCAGATATGACTCCATCAGAAAGAAAAGAAGCAACCAATATGGTTGTAGCAACAGTAGTAGCAACTGGAGCAGCACTTAATGCAGTTGGTTTGGCTACAGGTGGTACAGCACCAAGTGCACCATCAAGTGGAGGTTCATCTGGAGGAACAAATTCAGGTGGTTCAAGGAGGAATGAAAAATGGTAAGAATAATAAAGAATATAGTAAACGATCTACTAGATCAGGCATGGACTCTCCTTGGAATGTTTATTGCCTGGGTAGTATTGGACGGTAGTGCAAAAGTTATAGTTGGATATGGAATCATATGGACAACTATTATTTGGATACTTACAAGTCCAATTAGACATAGAGGGGAGGAATAACATGAACGGTGTAAAAAATATTTGGAATATCCTTATGCGTATTGTTGCAGTATTTGCTGCTAATGGTTTAGCAGTCATTGGTGCTGGAGCAATTGCTGGTATTTCAACAATGAAGGCTATTACAGTAGCAGGTCTTACAGCAGTTGCAGCGGTAGTTGAAAAACTTGCTCGTGCATTTATGGATGACGGCAAGCTTTCAGCAGATGAAATTAATGCTGCTTTCTCAACGGTAGACAAAAATGCAGTAACTGTAGAAGATATGGCAGTAGAAGAGCGCAGATCACGCTCACGTAAGGCAAAATAAAGCCTATTTGACAGCCCCTCCTAGGGAATGATATACTTGAATATATCGCTTTGGGAGGGGTTTCTGCATGACTTGTATTGCAGTAGTTCGTGATGAAGTAAATAATAAAATTTATATGGCTGGTGACCGTGGGGCATCAGACGATGGTACTATTCTAGCACTAACAAGTCCAAAGGTTTGGAAGTTAGGGCCGTATTTAATTGGATATGCTGGATCAATGGATGGTGAGCGTATTCGGTATAACTTTAATCCTTATGTACCCGATATTAAAGATACAGATAAGTTTATGCAAACTAAGTTTATTAAACAACTTAAACAGTTTTATAATGATTTTTGGGTTGACACATCTAAAGATGGTGACCTTGGTTTAATTATTGCAGTTCGTGGTCAAATTTATGAGCATAGTTCTGCTGATATGTCTTTATCTAAATATACTGTTCCATATCTGGCTATGGGTTCAGGTGCAGAATATGCTTACGGATATATGAATGCCACAGAAAAAGCTAAAGATGCAAGAAAACGTGTAGTTGGTGCAGTTAATGCAGCAATTAAATTTAGCCCCTCCTGTATGGGTCCAGTTGACGTGGTAAGCGTTTAGCGATATACTTATAATATGCACATAGAAAACGAAACTGAAGATGCCGAATTTATGATTTGGCTTTCAAACGGTATTGAAAGAGGATGGATAACAGATCCTTATTGTAATACTCATGATGGTGGTTATGAGTATATGAGTGAAGAAGAGATAAAAGAGTGGGATGACGGTGGTGACCCATGTTGCCATGTAGTCCGTCTTATTGTATAAGGAGAAAAATGAAAAAAGCAGTGGGTTTATTGGTAGTAGTACTTGGACTTACATTGGTTCAACCAGCACAAGCAGCAGAGTCACAAACAATTGCAATTATTGATTCAGCAATTGATTCATCAAAGTTTACAAATATAGTATATGAGGCCTGTTTTACATTAGCAACTTGCCCAAATGGACAAATGCTAAAAGATTCAAAAGGCACTTATTCTTTTTCTGAAGGAAAAGGCACTGCAGCAATCAAAGATTTTAGTATTAAAGGTGCAGATCATGGTTTTAATATGTCAAAAATTGCAACAGTAATTAATCCTAATATTAAAATTGTATTTATTCGTATCTCTGATGAGAAAGTTTATGATACATTTTCTATGATTCGCAACGATGGCGGATCTTTGGCTCGTGCACTTGCTTGGGTATCTAATAATTCAACTAAGTTTAATATAAAGGCTGTATCTATTAGTCAATCTAGAAGTAATTTTGCAGTAGGTACTTGTCCTGTAGATACTTTATTTGAATCTTCCGTTGCAACCTTAAAGTCAAATAATATTGCAACTTTTGTAGCGACTGGAAATGATTCTAAGAAAAATCAAATTGGTTTTCCTGCTTGTGTAAAAGGGGTTTATTCTGTAGCAGGTGCCGTTGCTGATGGAACAGTAGTTCCAAGCAGTAATATTAATGATACAACAAGTCTTGTTTCAAGAGTGTGTATTGATTTTGTTGGAGCAGCATGTTTAAAAATTCCAGACTACCGTGGTGTTCTGACTGCAATGAGTGGGACTTCGGTTGCAACTGCAGTAGCAGCATCTATGGCAGTGGGTAAAATTAAAACTGAATCTTGGGATGTTTTTATAGCATCACTACCAAAAACAGGAAAATATTCTTCGCTTTTGAAGTAATAGGTTTTGGTCTGTAGCTCAGTTGGTAGAGCGCCGAACTGTTAATTCGGATGTCGCAGGATCGTGACCTGCCAGACCAGCAATTTATATAAAAGGTTCTAAATGTATGATATAATTGAACCATGCCTTATAAAGATAAAGAAAAACAAAAAGAAGCACAAAGAAAATCTTACATTAAAAATATAGAAAAAAATAAACAAAAAAATAAAACATATAGAGAAAAAGTAAGAGATTATGTACGTAAACAAAAAGAATCTAATCCATGTATGGACTGTGGAATAAAATATCCATATTATATAATGGAGTATGACCATACAGAAGATAATAAAATAAAAACTGTTAGTTGGCTAGCAAGTTCTGGTACTATAGATCAAGTTATACAAGAAATAAATAAATGCGATTTAATATGTTCTAATTGCCATAAGGCACGGACATGGAATCGTATGCAAAAGTAGCTCAATTGGTAGAGTACTACCTTGCCAAGGTAGATGTTGCGAGTTCAAGTCTCGTCTTTTGCTCCAAAAGTTTGATATAATAGTGTTGTACTGCCTACGGGGGTACATTAACTTATTCGCTTGAAAGGGGAATAAAATGGTAACAAACTTTGCAATGGATCTATTCAATGATCCTTTTTTTATTGGATTCAACAGAGAGTTGGGTCGTCTTAACAATGCACACAAAATCAATTCACAATCATACCCTCCATATGATCTTCTAAAATTAGATGAAGATACATACAGGATTTCAATCGCTCTTGCTGGATTTTCAAAAGAAGACATTGATGTTTCTGTAGACAATGGTACATTGATTATCAAGGGTGAAATTGTAGAGTCAACAGATGCTGAAGTAGTTCACAAGGGTATTGCTGGTCGTAAATTTGTACGATCATTTGCTCTTGGTGAATATATGGAAGTAACTGGGGCAGAACTAAAGGATGGTATGCTACATATTAATGTAGATCGTATCATTCCTGAAGATAAAAAGCCAAAACAAATAGCAATAAACTAAATTTCAGGACGCTACCTGGGACAACCTGAGCAAGTTGCAAAAAGGCTCATTCTTTGATATACTTATAATACAAAACTTTAGGAGGTTTTCGGTGGCGGTAAAAGGTTCATTAGAAGCAATTATTGAGATTGCTAAAGCAGAAATTGGGACTATTGAAGGTCCAAAAGATAACGAAACAAAATATGGTAAGTGGACAGGTGCAAACTTTCTTCCATGGTGTCAATCATTTGTTTCTTGGTGTGCATATACAGCAGGAGTAAAAGATTTTCCAAAAACAGCAGCAACAGTAGCAGCGTCTGACTGGTTTAAGAAGAAGGATCGTTGGGCAGATGCTCGTAATGATGATCCAACCCCAGGAGACTGGATTTATTTTGATTTCCCAGATGACGGTGTAAATCGTATTTCACATGTTGGTCTTTGCATTAAGAATAACGGCGATGGAACTATTCAGGTTATTGAAGGTAATACTTCAGGTACTGCAAAGGGTGACCAACGCAATGGTGGCATGTGTGTAGAAAAAACTCGTGCTTATGTAAAGAATAATAAGCCTAAGTTAATGAATGCAATTGTAGGTTGGGGTCGTCCAGTTTATGCTGGAGAAGAAAATCTTCCATTGCTTTCTAAAGTTGGCTCATCTGACGCAGCAGTTAAAGATTCAACTCCTGCAGCAAAACCTGTAGCAAAATCTACTGCTCCAAAATCTTTTAACCCATTAAAGGTTGGTTCAAAAGGTACTGGAGTTAAAAATGTACAAACACTTCTTAAGTTAAAAGCAGATGGTTCATTTGGTCCAGGAACTGAAAAAGCAGTAAAAGAGTTTCAGGCTAAGAAACAACTTCCAGTAACAGGAATTGTTGATCAAGCAACATTTAGGGCGCTTAAAGGTAAGTAATGCCTATTTATGATTACAGATGCACACTGTGCTCTTCTACTATTGAATACAAAAGAGATTTTGGCGATAGTACAGAGCCAGTGTGCTGTAATGTAAATATGCAACGTCAGTGGCAATCCCCTGGCGTAGTCTTTAACGGTAGTGGTTTTTATAGCACAGACAACAGAAAGAAGTAGTACAATATGAATACAATGATTGAACAAGAAGAGCAAGTTTGGCTTTTAGATGCAACAGATCGTTGTGATAGATGTGCTGCTCAAGCATATGTTAAAGTAATTGGAAATGTTGGAGAACTTCTTTTCTGCTCTCATCACTACAATAAAGTAATTGATGATGCTGTGGGATATGATAAAATGATGAAATTTATGGTTCAAATTATTGATGAGAGAGCAAGGTTAGCAGAATAATGGGAAAACATCACGATAAAATTGCAAAAGCTTTAGAACAAAGAATTGCAGCAACTCCAAATGGTGGAGGATACAAAAAGCCAGGCTCAATGAACAAAAAAAAGACTGGTTATAGAGGTCAAAAAGCAAAGGGATCAAAGTAAATGTATGAATACTATGTAAGAAAAGTAGAGAATGTAGTAGATGGAGATACCATTGATGTTCTTATTGACTTGGGGTTTGATATTTTATTTGCATCTCGTGTAAGACTTGCTGGTATTGATACCCCTGAGTCCCGCACATCTGATAAGGCTGAGAAAGTTCTTGGACTTGAAGCAAAAGAATATCTAAAGAAACAACTAAAAGATGCTAAGTCTGTTATCATTCGTACAGAAAAGATGGACTCATCTGAAAAATATGGTCGTATTCTTGGATGGGTTTATATTAATGGAGAGTCTGAGTCTATAAATAATAAGATGATTAATGATGGGTATGCTTGGGGATATTTAGGCGATACCAAAATTAAAGATTTTGATGCGCTTGCCAAAGCAAGAGCAAAGAGTGGCAAATGAGTCATATCTTATATTTCACTGCTGAATGGTGTAATCCCTGCAAAAGGGTACGTCCTATTGTTGAAGATCTAGATAGAGAAGGCGTAGCCAAATTCCAGTACATTGATGCCGATGATAATGGAGAACTATGCAAACAGTTTGAGATTAGGGCAATTCCAACATTTATTTTAATTGAAGATGGTAAAGAAATACGCCGTATAAACGGAGCTAAAACCAGAGAACAATTAGAAGAGTTTATACATGGATCCAGTTGATCAAACAATTGAATCATTAATTCTTAGCGGGGCAATTGAAATTGCAGGAATTGACTCAGAAACAGGTCAGCCACTGTATTCTTTTAGTGAAAAAATAAAAGAAATAATGCCAGAACTATACCAAGAACATCTAAATGAGGTCAACCGTGACATTATGTATCTCTGGGAACAGGGATTTTTAGATATAGACTTACTATCGGAAGATCCCTTGGTAGTTATTACAGAGAAAGCCTTGGATAAAGAGCAAATTGAAGGTCTTTCTGCAGAGCATAAATATGCTTTGGCTGAAATAAAGAGACTTCTTCTTAAGTAATCTGCTATAATCGTATTATAGAAATAGGAGAAAACTATGCCATATCACATTGAACGATCAGGATCGCAGTATGCCGTTGTTGATGACAAAGGTAAAACTGTCGGTACTCATCCCACTAAAGGTAAGGCAGCAGCACAAGTAAGAGCTTTGTATGCTAATGTACCAGATGCTTCCAAGGAAGATGTTATTCGGTATGGAAGACGCAGAAGCGGAATAGGCGATTCACACTCAGGAATGAATATGGGTGGTGGAGTAGTTTCAACAGGAGGAAGCGGAATGGAAATGTCAGCAGCAGATCAAATTAAAGAATTAGCGTCAGTAATTAAGCAAATGGTTGAGGAAATTCCTGGCGGAACACCTCAAGAACAACAAGTAACATCTGAAGGATACAAAGACTGTGGATGCGAAACATGCAAAGCAATGAACTGTGATTGTCCAGATTGTCCTGCATGCTCACCAAATAATATTGGCAATGGTAAAGATGCAGAGTTTGAAGCAACAAAGCCAGACACAATGGATGCGTATGATAATTCTGTAGGTAAGAGATACCATACTGTCTGGGGTGGATCTGTTCTTGACTTAAGCCCATTTTATAAATAAAATAAAATAAAAATGATTAAGTATTTTGTGGCTATTAGCTTGACATTGCTGCTAACCTCATATATACTTTATAGAGGGAGAAAAACTAAAGCTTTTCCAAAAATTACATACAGCCAAAGCAGTGTGCATTTAATGATAAAAGATTTTCTTCCAAAAACTTTATATGAAAAACCTATACAAAATTCTCAAGCATTAAATCATCTTGAGAAAAGTACTGTTAAGGTTATCTTTATAGAGGGAAAGGCATATTGGGTGAATAATAATATATTTTATTGTGCCGATGCAATTGGTAATAGTGTCAATATAGATACTACAAATCCAGTTGATACAACAAATATGTCAAAAAAAGATATTGATAAGATGTTATTCATTTTGGATAACCTAAAGAATGGAAATGGTAATGATAGTAGCAGTGCAGGGAACTAAGGACTTTGATGATTATCAAGTCTTTCTTCGTGCAATGGGCGTTGCTATGTCCGCAATGAAAGATGAAGATAAAGAATTTTTGATTTACTCAGCAGGTCCTGCAAGAGTGAACTCAATGGTATCTGAGTTTTCTAATTTATCTGAAAGAGGCATGAAGGCTAGAGGCAAAAAGATTAAGTTCTTTAAAGTGCCTGCTTCTTATATTGAAGAAAACATGGATTATGTAAGTTATCTTGCTTTTTTAAGTAAACCAAAGGAACCAGTATCAAAGTTAGTAGCTTCAGCCGAACTCAAAAATATTGAGGTCGGAATTTACAGATATTAAGGATAAAAATGATTGTAAACAAATTAGACATAATGGAAAAAATTGTCAAGAAGAATCATAATCTTCGCTGGGATGGATGGAATGTTTTAGATCTTAAGAAGTCAGACATTGCTCGTACATCTCCACAAGGCATCAGAATTAATGGTCAATGGTATCTACATAAGATTTATAAAGTAGATGAAAAAGGCTGGGATATTCCAAATAAGTATTCGGTGTAAAAATGACAAAAAAAATAATTTTTAATATACCGACTATTAATAGTCCAGATGCAAAATACATAAAAGATATTCCAAAACCTGCTTCTAATTTTATGCCTGAATGGTGGCAAAAAAAGGTTGATACTTCAGATCATGAAGGAATTAATATCTTAAAACGTTCTTTAACTTTTAAAAATTGTATTCCTTTTTTAGACTCTTTAACTACAGGATATATCGCCTCAACGCATCAAGATATTTTTGTGGGAGATCCAGAAGATGGCACAGATGTTCCTTTTGTAAGTTGGAACGTTGGTCCAGATCCATTACTGCTTAGAAAAACAACTCAAAATCTTCCCGTTCCAGCAGGTCATTATGAGTTACACTGGGCATGGAAGTTTCCGTATGGACTAGAGCTTCCAAAGGGATACTCTGCATTGTTTACTCATCCCCTAAACCGTTTTGATCTTCCATTTACTACAGTGTCTGGGATAGTTGATCGTGGAGTAAAATGGAATGGTAAATTTTCTTTTTGGCTTAAAAAAGATTTTAGAGGATTAATTCCCGCAGGTACTCCATATGTTCAAATAATACCATTCAAAAGCGAAAATTGGAAAGCAGAAAAAGATGAAGATCTTGATAATATTGCAGCTCAACTAGATCATGAATCAAATAGAGTTTTTTCGGGATTTTATAAAAAGAATATCCATTATAGAAAGTCATTTAAGTGAAACAGCATTTATGGAAAGATGAAGCAAAATGTTTAGGTTTAGATACTAATCTATACTTTGACAAATATGAAGATGATGTTGGTCTAAGGTCTAATATAGATGATTTCTGCGCTTCTTGTCCCGTTGCAAAAATATGTTTTGCTAACGGAGTATCTGGAAAAGAATGGGGCGTTTGGGGTGGTGTATACTTAGAAGGTGGAGAAGTTTCAAAAGAATTTAATAAACACAAAAATAAAAATCAATGGGGTAAAATATGGCAAGCTTTGACGATGGAAACGAACTAACATCTTTTGAAGATGCTTGTTCAATTCTTGCTGAGCTATGGATAAACCATAAGCATGAAAAAACATTTGAAGACTTTATTTCTTATAATGATCTAGGTTTACCACTTGCTTTTTTAATTGATTCTGAGTTGGTAACACCTACAGATATTGCAAAAGGTTATATTGAAGAAACTTGGGTTATATTGCTAAAGTCTCTAGAGATTGATAAAGATGCAGGGTTTACTTGTCTTGAAGATTTATTTCGTTATACAGATAATGGAGAAAAATAATGTATACAGATCAAATGCGTAGAGCAGTACACTCAATTATTCCTCCAAAAAACTTTGGAATAAATATAATTGATAATGAACAATTTTTAACCATTAAACTTAATGAATATGACTTTATTCCTATGGTGCATGATGAAAAGATTAAAGCAATTCAGTATGTAGCAAAAATTAAAGAAGTTCTTGAACAAAATGGGGCAATTGTTTTAGTAACTAGAGAGGCAGTTAAATAATGAATATGGCTATTGTTATTCTTTCAACATGCTTATTCTCAATAAGTGTTGGATATTTAACCTTATCATATAGTTTTACCAAGATTCGTAAACAGTATGAAAAATTATTTATTGATATGCTTGTTCTTGAAAAATATGTAAATGAAATTGAGGCTTCTCAAATAAAAGATGATGAGAATGTTCATAGAGAAAACTTTGTTAAGTTTCTTTCTGATTCTCGTGACTGGGCATACCAGTATATAGAAGAAGTACAATCTGGTCTATCAAAATTTATTAGCGATGTGGATTCACATATTGTTCATTTTGATAAATATGGCGACACTATTTCAACAGAAAGACCAGACTATGCAGCAATGCTTCAGATATCTAAGTCTTACAAAGATCTTGTAAAACTATTACCAGTAGAGGAAAATAAATGAAAGACATTATTCTATCAACACTAACAGGTTTTGGATGCGGTGTAGTATTTGCTGCATTCAAATTGCCAGTCCCAGCACCACCAGTTTTTGCGGGAGTCGCAGGAATTATTGGTCTATGGATTGGCTTCACAGTACTAACAAATGTAATATCCTAGGAGGAAAAATGAACGAACAAATTAAGCAAGCACTTGCATCATATGCAAGATCAGCACTCGGTGCAGGTACAGCGATGTATGCTGCTGGGATCACAGATCCTCAAACACTTGCATACTCACTTCTTGGTGCTATCGTGCCAGTGGTTTTGAGAGCAGTTAATCCAAATGACGCAGCATTTGGTCGCTTGCCAGATGTAAAGGCCGTGGATAAGGCTCTAAAGAGCGCTAAGGTAGTCAAGAAGGCTCCTGCTAAGAAAGCTCCAGTAAAGAAGAAGTAATTCTTTAGGGAGGGATATGTCTAATTGGCTTATCCCTCTCTTTCTTGGATGCCACTATGTATATACTTCAAAATAAAATTAAACCTAAGTCTAAGACTGCAGTAATAATGTGCACATATCTTAGATATAAAAACCTGCCTACAACTTATGATGATTTAAATAATCAAACAAATTTAGATTTTGATTTTTATATATCAGATAATTCAAATGGTGATAGGCGCATATTAGGAAAAACAAGAAAGTTTGCAGAACACTCTAGATTTAATATATTTATAAAAGAAGATTACAACAAGAAAAGTATTTTTAGCAGAATATTTCTAGCCAAAACTCTTGCAAAGCAAGGATATGAAAAAATTATATTCATTGATGATGATCAAAAAATACCAACAACTTTCATCCAAGATTGTTATGATCAGTATGAAGACAATGTTATAAAATCTTTTTATGCACATAATATTATTGATGATTACTGGAAAAAAATACCATTAAAACCAGATCAGTCAGGGAATTATGCTGGTGGGGGAGGACTTATCTGTAATTCTAAATTATTTTTACATGAAAAGTTTTTTACCTGTCCTAAAAAATATTATGTACTTGATGACTTATGGATATCATATTTTTCAAAAGAAATTGCAGGATATGATATTAAATTACTTGAAACAGATATTAGATTTATTCATGATGATTATGCAACAGCAAAAAATTTAGTAAAAGAAAAACAAGAATTTGCAGACAAATATATAATAAAAGGAAATTTATCCAGTGAAAATTGATTTAAGAAATTTTCCAACATTTTATATTAATATGGATAAACATAAAGATAGAAATGTTGATATGATTCAGCTTGGCAAAGACGTTGGATTTAAAGAGTACTCAAGACTTCCAGGCGTTGCTATGCCTAAAAAACCTATGGCGGGTTGTGCAAAGTCTCACTATAATATATTGCAAAATATGAATGAACCAACCATTATTCTTGAAGATGATTGCGTCATTAAAAATGACTCATATATAATTGAAATACCTGACGATGCTGATGCTTTATATCTTGGCCTATCTGGATGGGGTTTTCTTAATAGTCAATCAAAACTAAATAATCTTGAGTATGAAAGACATGAAAAATTTCAGGGAATTTATAAAATAAATGGGATGCTTGCAACACATGCAATACTTTACATATCACCAGAGTATATAGACTTAGCAAGAAAAATTGCTAAATGGTCTGGAGATAATAACCAGCATATTGATCAGGGTTTTGCTTTAGTACAAAAATATTTTAATATTTATGCATTAAAGAAGCCAGTTTTTTATCAGCATAGCAATATGGCAGCAACAAATATTATGCTAAGAGGTCAAAATGGCTAGATTTGGATCTTTATGGGTAGGAAATCCAATGACAAAAATACAAGAAGTATCTTTATCTTCTTTTATATATCACGGACATAGCCTTACCCTTTATGTATACGACATGGATATGAAGGTCCCAGAAGGCGTTCAGAAGGCTTTTGCGGGGGATATAATGGAAGAGTCTGAGATGTTCCTAGTACAAAATACCTATGCTGCATTTTCCGATCTATTTAGATATAGAATGATTAAAAAGACTGGTCTATCTTGGGTTGATGCTGATACTATTTGCTTATCTTCTGACTGGGATGGTTTGGGAGATACGTATGCTTGCTTAGAAAATGATACCGTTGTTGGTGGCGTTCTTGCTCTACCGCAAGATTCTCCAGCATTAGATTATTTAATTAAAAAATCAACTAAGTTTGATAAAACAAAGATTAAATGGACTGATGTTGGGCCAGCCCTTGTAGATAAAGCTTTTAGATCATTTGAATTAATGAATTATGTACATCCAATGGAAGTGTTTTGTGGTGTGCATTGGTCACAATGGGAAAAATTATGGAACCCAAAACATTTAAAAGAGATTAAATTATTAGAGAAAACATCAAAAAGTATTTCTGTGTATCATTCAATGACAACCCGTGGTGGAATAGATAAAAATTATTTGCCACCAAAGTCAGCAATGGAATATTTTTATGACAAATTTGTAAATAAGAAGTGGGGATAAAATGAATAAAATAAGTATTGAGTATGATAAAGGATCAAACTTTTTATCATCATTAATGAAAAATTATGGTAGTGATAAAGGTTCGCCCCATGAAGTAGATATAACTCCATCGGGCTGGATAGCAAATAGGTATACAGATATCTACCATATTCTGTTTGGAACAATTCGTGATGATGCAAAAAAGATATTTGAATGTGGGATAGGCACAAATAATGAAGACGTAAAGTCTAACATGACTGCTAACGGTATCCCTGGAGCATCTTTAAGGGGTTGGAGAGACTATTTCTGGAATGCCCAGATATACGGGGCAGACATAGACGACAGGGTTTTATTTGAAGAAGACAGGATAAAGACTTATCAGGTTGACCAAACAAATCCAGAATCTATTCGTAAAATGTGGGAACAAATCGGAGAAACAGACTTTGATGTTATTTTGGATGACGGACTACATGAAGCAGATGCAAACATTACATTGCTTGAAAATTCGTGGGATAAGTTAAAACACAATGGTATTTATATTATTGAAGATACATACTATACACACGAGCCACTAAAAAAATATCTTAAAGAAAAAGGCTATAACTTTATTCTTGTAACTTTTGATAATACAGCAAGTTATTGTTTTGTAATATTTAAGACTACTGTATAGTCCAAAACTTTTTCATATCTGGTAAATGCGCTGGATCTTTTGTAGGAATACCAGCCTTAGCATATGCTGCCCTCATAGTAGGATTATTATCAATGGCTAATGACACCTGAGAACGTAATCTTTTACCAACTTCATATTTATACTTAGCAGTTTCTGCAGATGAACCAGGATTCATAATTAATCTAGAATACTTAACTCCCGCATTACGTAAAGCTGCTACAGTTTCTTTTCTAGCGCTTTGAGGGCGACCTGTAACAATGATAATAGAGCCAGGAAGGGAATTAACGTATTCAATAACTCTTTTAATAGGTTGATTACCATTACGAAGAAGTGTTCCGTCAATATCAACTATTGTTGACAAGATTAATCCTGTTCAGGAAGTCTTGAACCAGCAGGTTCCATATTTTCTGTTGATGCTTCCATCAATGCTTCAGAACCAATTGCTGTAAGTTGCCATACATACTTTTGATGAGTTGCTTGGCAATCTGCAAGGAAGTTTTCAAGTCCTTTTTGTCCCATTGAAGCAGCCATTATAGAAGCAGCACCAAAAGCATCTGCCGCAGCCTTATGATCTTTTAGTAGATCAGCAGACATATCTTCATGATCTGTTGTAACGTCTGTTTCTGGAAGTGTACTTAGTGCAACTAAACGTGAAAGTTTAAATGGAGCATAAGCACCAAGCATACGAATCCATTCTGCCATAGGATCAATTGATTCCTCAATGGCCTCATAGATTTCACCAAAAAATGCATGGTATTGTGGGAAGTCATCAGTTTCTACATTCCAGTGGTATCCCTGTGCCTTATGCTGAAGTGCAATTGAAGTTGCAAGCAACTCTTTAAGTTTATTTATCATCTCTTCCATACTAATCATTATAGCACAATATCAGAATATAGGGTATAATTATAAGTATGGCTGATACATATACCCCAAATGCTGGCATGAAGGCTGCTGCCAGACGTGCATTAAAATGGAAAGAAGATGGCAAGGCAACTGGTGCTGGAACTCCCGTAGGTTGGGGTAGAGCAACAGATATCGTTAACGGATCTGCAATGTCTCTTGAAACTGTTAAGAGAATGTATTCATTTTTTTCACGGCATGAAGTGGATAAAAAAGGTAAAGATTTCTACAATACATCTAATCCATCCAATGGTCGTATTATGTGGGATGCATGGGGTGGAGATGCTGGCTTTTCATGGTCAAGAGCAATTGTAAATAGAACAAAAGAATCGTCAGATATTTTTGCTGATTTTGGTAAGATAATTCCTGGAGCAGAAAGACTAACAGAAGTTTTTGATCTATCAAAGAAAAAAGATTTTAGTGGTGTTATCGGTAACAGAAAAGGAAAGCCAGCAGACAAAGAGCTATATGCAAGAGTAATTGCAGCAGCAAAGAAAAAGTTTAAGGTTTATCCTTCAGCATATGCAAACGGTTGGGTTGTACAAGAGTACAAACGCCGTGGTGGAACTTACAACTAAGTGCCCTTAGCAGGAGTCAAACCTGCGACCTTACGGGTAGAAACCGTCCGCTCTGTTCTCTGAGCTATAAGGGCGTAGAGCAGGTGAGGATTGAACTCACGATCTTCAGTATATAAGACTGATGCCTTAACCGCTTGGCTACTGCTCCTTACTTAAATATTTAACTGCTTCAATCAATAATATTTTATTATCTTTAAATAAACCAATAGCTGTATTACAATTACTACAAAGCAAACCACGAATACAATTGCCACAAGACCAGTTACCAGAACAACATAAGTGATCATGGTCTATATGTATTGCGTTATAACTTTTACATATCCAACATTTTCCATTATATTTAACAAACAGACTATCGTAGTGATCTTTTGTTATATTATGCCTTTTAAATCTACGTGGATCGTATCCTAAAGATTTAACATCTTTTGCTCTTTTTTCTCTACGATATTTATTTGCTGCTAATCTACAACTGTCGCATGGTTTTTCTTTATTTTTACCATGAGTTGTATATCCTGAATAAGTTCCACATATTTTCATTATCTAATTATATCATAACTTTTGTATCATAATAAGTTATTTGAGTTTAGGTTTTGGATTGCGTTCCTCAACCCTGGTTATAATTTTATCAAGTGCTTCTATGTATGTCAAAGCATCATCTTTAGCCCACAACAAATTACCATCATCATCAAACCCACTGCCACGATACTCTAAATATGCAAGTCTATGGTTCTTTATCATTTCAATTATTTGTTTGCGTTCCCATTTAACGGCCTTTGTACATCCATTACAAGGACATGCCCAATCGCCACGAGCAGGTGTTTGATTTGGATCAGCCATTATTATCCTCAAATATCTCATTCTTTCCCTGCACAATTGCACGGCAGGCTTCAAAAGCTTTACGGGTTCTGCGACTCTTTAAAAATCCTTTACGTTCCCAAATTTGCTGGGTAAACAAAATATCCTGATCTAACTGACTTCTAATCTCTTTAACTGTAGTAACAATAAGATCCATAATGTTATTCTTTTGTTCATCAGTTAGTTCTTCTGTCCAGTCAGCCATCTTTTCTCCAATGCATAAATGATTTAATGTATACCGCAGCATAGGCTACTGCCATTGCTATAAACCCATATTGTTTTGTTGAAAGCGCATAAAGAATCCAAAGACATTCATTTACGCATAATATCAACCATCCCCATATAGTCTTACGACCAACAAGGAATATGCCAGAAACACCGATAACTGCTAAAACCCACGACCACATCATATAAGTATATCAAACAAAACTATATAAGTCAAGCAGGCGTATCTTTATTATCTAGATCATAATAATCTTTGGCTGGAACCCACTTAAGCTTTCCGTCTTTATACTGCCTTTCATAGCCTAGGGACTTCCAGTCCATCTTCATAATCTTTGGCTCTTTAATCTTGATCAACCTTATATGTCATTGCAATATAGCATACTCCATACCCTGCAAAAAATGCGGGAAGAAGAAGTAGTGCATTAATCATTTGTAACCCCCTTTACTATATTAGTATAGCATCCTGCACAATAAGTTCCAATTCGTAATACTTGGGTGGCATTACGCAAACCACATCTATCACATGGAATATTTGTCATTGTCTATGCCTCTTCTTATTACCGTACTTGCTTTTTACCTCAGCCTTGGCTTTATCTATAATAGTCCTAGTAATCTCTTCAAGGTCAAACTCTTTATCAAACTCTGCTTCGTTCATCTTAACTCCTTCTCAATAGCCTGAATGGTTGGGCAGGGATAGGCAACACTAGTTCCACATTCTTCACAAGTATTAGTGGCAGGGCAAGGATAGGTTCCGTCACTTGTTGGCATACCACATTCCCCATGATTTTTATGCAATTCTACTACTGCACGAAGGGCATGATATGGGGTTTCTATGGTTCGGCTATTTATAAAGTGATCACTATTTATATCTGCTAGTAGTTCACTATGCTTCATTAGTATCCCCCTGTACATTCAGTTCTTGTGTGATATAGTCTTATCTTTGTTAATGTTTTTTTGTTTGGGGCATTGAGAAGTTCACCACAACACCTACAATTGAAGTCCCACTCCTTAGAGAAGAAATCATAGCGCATACCCTTAAAGTTAGCATACTTCTTGGCTACAAAAACAGCAAAGGGGTCTGGAATATCGTATATCATTTATGACTCTTTAGATGGTTTGTCAAGGTACTAGATACCATCTTAGATCTAGATTCAATCTCTTTCTTACAAATTGGGCATATAATTATCCTGGCCATCTGCTACCCTTCGTCATATAGTTAAACACATCTTGAATAATCTTGTCAATTTCGGCGGGGTATAAAAATGCTAATTTACATACCCTGCAATCACACATATATTAAGTATACCAATATCAGAGTCTTAAGTCAAAAAAAGTGATATAATGATTATCTAGGAAAGGCACTGTTTATGGCACCAAATACATTTAGCGGAAGTGGTACATTATCTGGAGCAGGCTCATCTTCAACTGAAATTGTATATACTGTAGGGCAAACAGGTCCAGGAGGCGGTGTTATATATTATGATGCTGGCTCAACTTTATC
>Ga0214921_10001875_pt1 | contig 35196 bp, 19 predicted proteins | sample LL1505_MetaG_FD_177992 | JGI IMG/M metagenome (GOLD analysis project Ga0214921, IMG submission 177992) | Freshwater microbial communities from Lake Lanier, Atlanta, Georgia, United States - LL-1505 | ecosystem: Environmental > Aquatic > Freshwater > Lake | place: USA: Georgia | collected... | reverse complement strand
GCCGCACCAGCCAAGCATCGAGCTCAACGCCATACGATGGCCATCCGTCGTAGTAACCAACACCAAACCCGATGTGACGGCGCAGCAGCACTTTTGCGCCCATCCGAACGCGCTTAAATAACTCTTCTCCGTATGCTTTTTGTAAATCACGGTAATCTAAACTTAGATGAATCGCGTCCACATCATTATGCAGGGTATAGCCAAGGCCGACATGATAGGCTTGATTGAGTTTTTTTAACTCCGCATCACCATGCAACGTGGTTCCTCCAACATCATCGACTTTTAACGCTAGCCGATAGTCGGCATTGTACCCTTGACGAAAAAATAGCATTCCCACGTCATACCCATACCCAGTATTCATTCCGATCAGTGACTTCAAACCTGATGCCGATTGCATATTTTGGATCGCTTCCTGATCCGTAAGCTCAATGGCAAGATCAGGCTCACCGGCATAGAGATATTTTGCCGTAACGCCCACAGAAAGTGACTGCGTTAAAATTTTGGTGGCAGCGCTTATGCCCAAACCCTGAAAGCTTTCTGCCCTGAATCTAATTGCTGGTAGGCCAGTGTCTCCATATTTTTTGGCAGCGATATCCACCTCTCCTCGATTAAAGACACCAAAGCCAAAGAGGCTATTAATATAGGAAAAACTATTGAGCACACCCGCATGAATTGGATTCTTTAAGACAGTCTCTACAAATGCGGCTTCGCTAGAACCTGAGGCGCCACCCAATCCACCGTTTTGCAGTGACTTGGCGAAGTCAACGCTGTTTTTACCCACAATGACTGTAGACTCATTGCCAAACCAACGATGAAAACCAGGACCCTGTGCCATGAGCGCGGGGTTACTAAACAGCATTCCAGCTTGGCTTGCGCGGGTCAGAGATGAACCTCCACTGGCAACGTCAAACGGATCTTCATAAATTGGGGCAGAGCCTTTCGCCAACGATGGCATCGCGGCTGTAAATACACCAAGACCAGCGCTCAATAAGAAGCACCCACAGGGGATTACTACTGATGAAAAAAACGCAGTCATGATGCGACGTTATCGGCCCAATCGCAAAAATCCTCAGAAATTTTGCCGCCGAGATTTTTGAGACCGCTTAAAAAAAAGTCTACTCCGGCAATAATATTCGCGCGTTAAACGACTACCGCGGTAAAACACTTCATTATGACAGCAAGCAAACACGTGAGACAATATCAGCGAGGGAGATCCCATGGGACTGGCAATTAGAATCATCCATTCACCAAGACCTGCCGAGGCCAATTTACAGGCTGTCGAGCGGGAGGAACAAATTCTTGCTGTGGCAAGACTTGTTGCTGAAGCGAGCGGTGAACTTGAACAGGCGAAAATCGACGCTTGTGCTGCTCGCTTGAGAGCCGTCACATTAAGCTCCACCGATAACTCCATGAAGCAACTAGCCTACAGCATTACCAGTCGATTGACTGACGCTATGAAAGTTCCAGTATTTCTCAATAATTCTGACATTGACATCAAGCGCATTATGAAACTACTCGAGGGATGACAGCGTGACAGAATCTAAGAACCGAGCTGATCGCATCATAAAAAACATCCTGACTGGATTAGCCGGCCCGCTGAACGCGGAGGAAGACTCCACCGCGAAAGACATTGTTTTTGGCCTTCTTTCAAAAGCGGGTCGGAGTAAAGACGAGGTCATTCAAATCCTGGGACGCGAGATAGGGCTTGCACTTGCTGCCGTACTTGCTAAACCTCTAGAGCAGATGACTGAGAATAAACGGGTTCGCATCACTGTCGAACTAGTCCCTAAAGCTAAGAAATCTCCCGAGCCTCATCAGAAGAAAAAACATGTCAAATCCGAACGAAAAACAAGTAAAAGCTAGCCAGACAGCTTCTGATCCGAAAACAACAGAGCCTTTAGTTGAGATACGCGTCGAGTCTATGGCGTTTGGCGGTAAAGGCGTAGGCAGGCAAGACGGTAAAGTCTATTTTATCGAAGATGGCATTGAAGGCGACCTTGCTGAAGTTGTCGTAACAGAAGCCACACCTCGCTACAACGAGTGTCGCATTACAAAACTCATTGAACCGTCCCCCCACCGCGGAAAATCTATGTGCCCTGTCTCCGATGTCTGCGGAGGCTGTCAATGGCAAGGGGTGCCCTACCCTAAACAAATAGAATGGAAAAAAAATTTTGTTGTAAATGCGCTCCGGCGCATAGGCAAAGTAGGAGAAGCCATTGAGGTTGAAGTGCAGCCTTCTCCACGCGACAACTCTTACCGAAATCGCATATTCGTCCGAGCTAGAATTTCAACGACTGGGGAACTTAGTATTGGCTATTTTAAACGCGGATCTAGGGATTTTATCCCAATCTCTAACTGTGCAATCGCGGTCACGCGTATCAATGATTTTATTGAGCAGCTAAAGATCCTGTCGTTCCGCGAGGAATGCGCTCGGCAAAACATCCAAAAAGAAATAAGGTTCAGGTTCGAAATTCAGGATGTCCCTTCAAAAATAGATTCAGAATCTCATATTTTGCTCACTGTCTATGAAACAGACGATCAGAGCTTCCCCGCTAAATTAATCGTCGATCAATTCTCAAAAATTTCATCTGTATTGTGGTGCGGCACATCGGACCAGCTGCACGCAGCTCCTCCCGTTATTTTTGAAACGCACGCGGGAATTTCCTTCCACACATCTGCGGGAATTTTTCAACAAATCAATATAGACCACAATCATACTGCTAGGTCTCTCGTCACAGAAACTGTCCGGGAAATCTCACCAAAATCTATTCTTGATATTTACTGCGGATCCGGAAACCTATCACTGCAATTAGCGGATGGTTCACGCTCCATTGAAGGCGTTGAATTTTCCAAAAGATCGATCGAAATCGCAAAATACAATGTTGAAAAAAACAATCTTACAAACATCCAATATTTTGCTGGTGATACCGAGAAATTTCTTTGGAGAGCCGCCAAACAAGGTCTTGAGTATGATTTAATCATCGCTGATCCACCGCGAGAAGGCATGTTCAAAGCGCTGATACCGCTCATGAAATTAAAAGCAAAACACATTCTATACATTTCCTGTGATCCGACAACTCTATCGCGAGACCTTAGCTCGCTCTGCAAACGCGATTACCGCGTTGCTCGTTTCATATCTCTCGATTTTTTTCCAAACACCTACCACATCGAAAGCTTTGTGGTTTTGGAGCGAGTCAAATGAGGGTCGAAGCCTATGAGCGCCCTGTCTCCTGCACATCAGCCAGGACTCACCCACATCCAAATAAGCCCCTATAATCACAAGACATTAAAATATTTTTTAAATTCCCCCTCAATCCCAAGCCTCATATGCCGAGGAGTTGAACATCAAGTTGGTCGCCCCCAATTTGATGGCTGTTTATTTGCCGTATAAGATTCAAAGGAGTTGCACTATATGTCTCAGATCACAATGCTTTCCCTAGACGAAAAAAACCTCATTAGTGAACTCGATAGAGCGGGTTATAAAAAAATGGGCATCCTCGTGCGATCCGCAACCACACACGAAGAAGCCATCAAGATCCTTAAAAACGAGCAGATCGACATCATTGTGATGAATATGGATCATAGCAAAGTGGAAGTGAGCGAGTCTGCTAAGCGTGTTAAACAGCACGAGGAGTGGTCAGCAATCCCCATCGTTCTAACCAGCGTCCAATCCTCAGCAAAAGTAAAACAGCTAGCCAGAAAATCAGGCGCAGATCTCTTTGTTGAGCAGCCTTTACCCAGAGACTACTTTATCGAGAAACTAAAAAGCATTCTCGATCACAAAACACGCGGGCAGCAGCGCGTATCTGGGTCGATCGCGGTAAGCTTTTCTTGGCGAGGCTCTAATTACACGTGTGATGTTGGCGACCTCAGTCTCACTGGACTTTTGCTCAGCACTGACTTAAATATTCCAGCTGGCGAAGCGATTGAAATGCAAATTAACCTTGGCGCAAGCAATAAGCCTGTTAAAGTGACCGGCGAGGTCGTCCGCCAAGTTTTAGCGGACAAGCGCAGGCACGGAGCCGAAGACGGCGGGATTGGCATTCGGTTTCAGAAGTTTAAAGCAGATGGACAGCAAAGAATAGAATCTTGGGTTGCTAGGACCAGTGATTCCTCCAATAAAATGGCCTATTACTTGTAACTTAATAATGGCTCGATTATGGTAAAACCCGCGAAATCACGCTTAGACGAACTTTTAGTTCGACGCGGAATCGCGGATTCCATTAGCACGGCCAGAGCTTTTATTATGAGTGGTGACGTGATCGTCAATGATCAGCGTATCGACAAGTCTGGGTCGATGGTAGACGACGATGCCAAGATCCGGCTACGAACCGACGGTAAATTTGTAAGCCGCGGTGGCGACAAGCTAGAAGCAGCTATAGAAGACCTTGGGTTAGGCGCAGATTTCAAAAATAAAGTGGTTCTCGACATCGGCGCAAGTACTGGAGGCTTTACGGATTGCGTGCTTTTCTATGGAGCCAAAAAAGTCTTGGCACTTGACGTGGGGACGGCTCAGCTTGATTGGAAACTTAGGCAAGACCCTCGAGTCGTTTCCATAGAAAAAACTGACATCAAAGAATTTGACCGTTCGTCACACCCTGAGATTGATTGGGCCGTTGCGGACGTTAGCTTTACATCACTGGCTAAATTGGTACCACACATCAAAAAATCTGCGCCAAAAGCGAAGATTTTGATTTTAGTAAAGCCTCAATTTGAGCTACCTCGCGAGCTAGTTCCACCGGGTGGAATCATTACGCGGGAAGAAGACCGTCAGCTTGCTCTAAAACAAGTCAAAGACGCTCTGATGGCCGAAATGTATCAAATCGAAAATGAAATCGATTGTCGCGTCCCTGGGCGACAGGGAAACCGCGAAATTTTTATTTTAGCCGCGCCAAAAATATCAAATTACAATTAAGCAGCGTAAAGATTTGCTTCGCTGCGAATACAGTAATAAAAATGAGCTGCATCCAAAGCATCAACCCAAATGGTGTCTTTGCGGTAATCGTAGTGTGCGTCAATGTGTTTCAGCTTAATAGCTTCAAGAACGATGTCCTCTTCGATTCCATAAACTTCGCATAATGCATCAAGGCTCAGTTGCTTTCCTCGGTAGTCATCCGGATTATGCCCCATTTCGCGAAGCGCAAATTCAAAATCATCTCTAGAGACTTGTGGGGGCATGATAAAACTCCCGAACAGAATATATGGGTTTGTCTGAAATGCTTCATTGATCCCTATACTCATATCCTGGCAGCAAATAGCCGCCGCAACAACGGGCAGAATCTTCCATGTACAATTAACGAAGCTGCGCTTTTGTCAAACTGGCAGGAGCTAGAAAATAGCGTGTTTTCAAAGCAAAACAGACCAGTAGGCAAATAATTCCTAGATTAATGCTTCTCTGGATCGATCCACCAGAGAATATAGGACTGCTTAATTGACACCCCAGTCGGATAGGTGCTTACCAGACGCGTCAGCTAAAGTTTTATGAGGATTAAAGACCTTACGAGGCACGTCAACAAATACCAAGTTGGTATATTGGCTACTGCCAAGTAACTCATAAAGAATCGACTCTTGATATAAGACCTCGCGCCCATTCCAAGACTTTTTGGCTATCAACCAAAATGGATGATTCGACCATGACTGCACTACCTCTCGAGACGGGACCTCAGCCGCGACAAAAACGGGATTAAAATGCGTCGAAGTGACCGGATTGTCGAGAAATCTTTGCTGATCTTCGGGAGATGCATGCGGGCGCTCTAGACAAAGCTTTTGGTTAACTCCATCAATTGCTGTGAACACACATGTACCGCCTACATCTCTCGCTGTATTTGGAACTTGACCCATCAAAACTAAAGGCCGAAGCAACAGCGACAACGGTTCAGTATCTAGCTCTGAAAATGGAGCATGAAATAATTTTTTTAGAACCATGTCAATTGGATCATCGTTTGAAGAACAACGCAGGCCCCATAATTCCAAAAGAGACCGAGCACTCTCAGCTGCCGATGAGCCGTCTTTCGCCGCAAGCGCATTACGGATATTGTCTAGAAATTTAAGTGAACGTTGAAATCCCGCCATAAAAAAACGAGAAGCCTTAACCACTTCTTGCGAGACACCTGTAACGTTGTCAATATTCCGAATAAAAACACCCCTGGCCTTTGGAAAGTGCTGCGGAACATCAGAAATCAATTGAACTAGGGATCCATGCCCAGCTGGCACCGTGCTAATTTTCCCGTCATCCCCACGGGCTATGTTACCAGCCCCATCGAATCGAACAGTCGCTAATGCTGCACCCTGTTCAAAACATACCACAGGAATTTTTGACTTAACTTTCTCGGCCGTCGACATGAAGTCCACAGTGCGTCCAGGCGGGCAAATATAAACCTCTCCCGTCAATCCCCCAATCGCCTGATGCTCAATCCGCTTGAGCTCCAAAAATGTCTGACCTTCTAAAACAGCCGGATATAACGCTTTCGGGGCATCTACGTCATCCAGCACGCTTGAAGCTAGCTCCGATCGGATTTGTGAGTTATTCGCTCGGCAGATTGACTCTAAATCTTTTAAAGACGGAGGAAGCGGGCACTTGAGAATCCCATTTTCATCTAACACTTTCAAAGCCTGAAGACAGCTATGCGAATCTTGGCTTCTAAGTGCCTGCACTAGATTTGACAACGGAGATAAATAACGGCTTGAAGCACCAGCAGCTGGCACAAATGCGACCAACGGCACATCCTGCCTTGGCGACAATTGGGGAAGCTGGCGAATACCCTCATTATCAACTCGACAGGTGTCTTTGACAGGAAAAAATTTCGGAGTTTTATTTAGTAGAAACGCTCTTACATTTCTGCGGTGACGCAATATGTCTTCTATTCTGAGGCCGGCTTGAGAGAGCTCGCGTTGACTTTGCGCGTCATCATTTTCTACATCTGAATGAAACTGGCTAGAGGACATAAACAATCTCAATATATCGTAAGTTTCACGTCGTAAAAAGCTCGACGAACATGATTATTGCATATTTTTGTCACAGCTCGCCAATGAATTATCACTCGCCAATCGCTTAGAACAATTCAATCTGTCCAAGCGTCTAATAAAGATCCAGCAGCCAATCTAACGCCCGGTGAGGCCGTGGACGTCAGTTCAGAGGCCACAGCTTCCAGCAAATCTGGGGAAGGAAAGCCAGCTCGCAGTGCTCGAATGATTGCAGCTTTGTGCCACGCCATTTGCGCGCTCGATAGGATGGTTTTTACTAGCTCTCCGGTCACTGAGGAGGCGTCAATCTCAAGCATTTTATGAACAATCGCCTCAAGCACCTCGGGTGATAATTTATTGCTCGCCTCGGTCGCTGTTTTCACCAGGCAGTCAAAAGTTATATTCTTACTGCGTCTAATAATCGATAGCTGCCATCGGCTATTAAGATTAAAAAACTTTCCGTCAACCCGATCCCGGAAAACCTCTAACGCCACTTTATGACCGGTTAATCGCCCTCCCAAGTCACTCAGCACATGCCCGATTTTTTTTCGACGTCCATTTGGGCTCTCTTCCTGTAAAACAGATGCTCGCACTAAAAGATCAGCCAGTGCAGGTCGCTCAGAGAGAGCCGTCGAATGCCCCTGCCCCACTGCGACAATTGCGTCTAAGATGATTGGTAGTGACTGATCTAAAATAAATGGCTGAGCGGCATCACCACCTGCACTTAGAATCGCGTACTTTAGTCTGTGGTAATCCAACGCCCACGGAGTTTTCTTGGTTTCCTGCGCTAGCTCCAAAATAATGCTAGCTAACATTGCATCATATTCCGGGACGAAAATGTTCCCTTCGACGCGCTCAATCGCCTTTATGCCTTCCCGTAATTTCTGCAAAACAGCTGTACCAAGGCCAAGCTCCGTTTCTAAAGCACACTCATCACTCGCCTCAGCAGCACAGACATAAGCCCACGTAAGAAACTCTCGGTCATCGCAACAGATCGCCCGACCCTTGGTCAGGCCTAATGCAATTGCTGCCTCAATCATGTCATGGACGATTAGCTGAGCCTCGTTTCGCGGCACGCCATGGTCCATTTGCAAAAATTCAACTAATATCGTAGTAAAAACGTTGGTTTGAAGCCAGTCACGGTGTTTCGCTAAGGCATAAGCCAAGTCTAAAAATAAAACCCCCCTAATTGAGCGCGCTGCACTTGAAATGCGGCTCACACGTTTTGTAATCTCGACAAATTCACGCTCTAAAGATTGAAGTTCCCAGTCGTTAAGCCTGTTGGTAACACCGGCAACCTTACGCTCAACAACACTCCAGCTCACAGACCCTCCAGTTCAAAAAACATCAAACGTTTCAGCCACCTGTCTCAACTATTTCCCATTATAACCGATACAAGCCGTGTTGAGGAGCGTCTGAAAAATAAAATCCGTTCGAGGACAACATGGCACCCGCCCCGCACAAAATCGCGGACCTGCTGCAATCTCAAGGCTACGAGCGAGAGACGCTTGGCCATGAGACGACGTGGCGCTTGTCGTCAGGACGAAGCGATTCGGTGATTCGGAGCAAAATTGAAATTCTCGAACGAAAAGAGCACTTTAGTCTCAGTAAATGCAACATTCAAATCGACACAAGAAAAATCCTTGATCACCTGCAGGAAAACGCAAAAAAACGCTTTGGGAAAATAAATTCATGCCATGTTTCCTCAGGCGACCAAAACTGCGTCCAATGCATACTTGAGATAGCCCCCACCAAACCGTCCCAAAAAAATGAGGCTCGTTTAAACTCTTCGGAGCCAGGCACCATCGTGGGCTGGACAGTCCATTTCGGGCATACCGGCACAAATCTGACTTTACAAATTACGAATGCATTTTTCATTGGTGCCGCCATTCCCGATTGGTGGTCTAAAATCCTCCACGTGATGATCGACATTTTAACTCCAGGGCAGTCCAGCACCTGGGAAACAAGGTTCCTGAACGAAATTTCCATACCTTTAGCTGCTGTCCCCATAGCACTAAAACAAAATAATAAAAATTTAGACAAAAACATTGTCACCGAACTGTCAACGCTGCGGATTCCAACCTTCCTAAGAATTGTAAATAACGAAGGAAAAACTATTTATGACCTGACGGCTAGTCCGCAGTTTGGATCCGACGCCACTCCGATAGAAATTCTTGAGGCTCGGGAAACTGCCTTAAATTGGAAGTATTTGGACACGAAGATCAATCAGAAAAGACCCATTCGATCAATCGCGAGCCAAGTGGCTACTCACCCAATCGAACTATTGACTCGCCTCGGCGCCGCACCAGCCCTCATAAACATCCTCGATACAAAAGCTCTCTCCGTAAATCAAAATGATCTAGCGCGATCTTCAACCACAACTATAGTCGGCGCGATCGTTGCGGCTCAAGCCAGACAACATCAGCATGACGTCATTGCTTTGACCTCTGACCTATTGCGTAAAATAATAACGATTTATGGCCCGGTCGATTCCATTAGCCCGTTACGAAATATGACAGCCGAAATTCTGGGTGACTACTGGTCACAGGTTAATCGTCCGATGGCCATCAAGTCGTGGATGGCAGCCCTCGCCAACGGTCAAAATCCGCAGCGAATTTACGCAAAAATCGCGCAAATAACCCGCGAACAAAATGATCCCGCGGGTGAACTTTCTGCCCTGCTCCAACTGTGTGAATTAGAACGACGTCGGCCTCAATTGGAAACCCACGTTACGAGACTCATTGAATTGGCTCAATGGAACCAAAATTTACTTGATGAAATCAGGCCAAAGTATCGCGCCGCCCTGGAGCGAGCATTCCAAATATTAACCGACAATCACAAAGTCATACTCGCGCTTGTTCAAGTGATGCTGCAAAACAACGAACACAGAAAAGCTCTTTCAACACTCGAATCATATTTATCGTCAACACAACTAAGATTACAACCGGAAATACAATCCGAACTTCACGCCCAGATGGCGTTAATTTGGTTCGAAAACGAAAAAAATCATCAACTGGCTACTGTTCGCTATGTCCTAGCAACAAGTCAGCCCTCACGACCAACTCAAAGCGTGCTTGACGCTGCGGAGTCTTTTTTTACAAAGACCGGGAACCAGGAACAAATTCGACGCATTCTGGCTATCAGGTCGGGACTTAAACCGAATGCATCGAATACGGAAACTATCGAACGAGGTATCAAATACCTCGCGTCACAAAGGCTCTATCGCGACGCCATCGGAAACATCCTGAATTTAATCTCCACTGGTCGCACCCAGCAGTGGTATCTCGATATTATTGACGAAGCAGAAACTGCTGTAGAAATAGATTGGGTTCAAGTGGCGGATATGATGCTCACGGCCAATCTAAAAGATTTACCGCTAGGATCAGAACCCATGTGGAGGCTTGTTGCCGGACGATGCGCACTAAAAAACCCTCAGACTTTTGCCCGCGGAGTTGCGAACTTTTGCGAAAAAGACGTTGTGCCGATGTTATCCCCAGAGGAAGCCCAATCCGTCTGCAACCTGCTCAGCAGTGAAAATTCAATAGAAAAACTGATTAAATTCATCGCCAATAGATTACAATTTAGCAAAATCGAAGAAACCGCCAGCTACATCACATTAATCGTCAATCTAAACCTGCAAAGTCCAGATGGGTTATTTGAAAATGCCATCGCTGACTTCTCACTAACAGCGAATTCAACAGCCTTGAGCGACGCTAGAGCTAAAAATTTAATTACATCAAAAAATGTGGATACCCTGGCCAGCCTCCTAAACGCCCATATTGCAACTTTAGCCGGTCGGAGCACCCTCCAGGAATTCCTAGACAATGCGCTCACGTATATCATTCAAACCGAAGACAAATCTTTCGAAGCTCTTATCAACCAAACAATAGAGGCACGAGAAAACCAGCAAGCGTATTTACCGGGCGAAAAATCGACGCTCATTAAAAAACTATTAAAAGGCGGCTTTGTTCAGCTTGCAACGGAAATGCTAATTTCCAGCATCGATTCTGGGATATCGTGCTTAGATGACGAAGATCTTGCTAAGTCCGTCTTAATTGAAGATAACGTGCACCTCGCAAAGTGGCACCATCTCCATGCGAGTCGTACCGACTCAAAGAAATTAAAAAAACAGCACTTAACATCGGCGATCAATCTGTGGATTGAATCGGATGAGCGACCCACTGAATTGATAGACGCGCTAACCGAAGTCGCTAAATACCAAAAAATAAGCCGAGAAAAAATTGCCCTTTTGGAAAGCCTTTGCGTTCGCGACGGAAAGCTCCAGACATTCGCAGACGTAATTGAACGACAAATCAGCGCCCATGGCCCGGAGGCAAAATTCGACTTAATCCATTGGGCAGTCAGATTTACAACATCCAGAATGAATGATCCTGCACTCGCCGCAGAAATCTATCAAAAATGGTCTAAAAATCAAAATCACGCAAGCACTGTAGATACGATTCAAGACTGGTTCTCCCTTGGAATTCTTTATCAATCTGCAAATAACAGCCAGGATTCGCTTCGACATCTTGTCCAAGCTCTCAGTGCGCCCGAGATACTCCAGCTTCCAGAGATACTTCTTAAATCAATCGAGGTTGTAGCCAAATCAAAAATCGATCGCACACGCCTTACAGCCCTCTTGCAAACTCTAATCGCATGGTCAAACACAGCCATCGATACCACTTTAAAGGACCGATTAGTTTGGAAATCAATAGATTGTCACGCAGCGAGCCTTGAAGATCTCCATAGAGTCTTTGTGGTAAATTTTCTGGAATTAGGTGCAGATCGCCTGGCGACTATAGCCATCCAAGCACTTGCTAAAGCTGAGAGACAATCAAACGGTATCACTAAAATGTTATCCGAATGGCAGGAAACTCGATCAATTGCAAGCCACCCAGACAAATGGTGGGACGTCATTCGGCTGATGACTCGTAGCGAAAACCTCAATATGCTCCGTCGATCAGCTCGTTGTGAGGTGCTTTACCTTCACGCCAGATGCTTGTTTGAAAGCGAGTCAAAACGATTTGATGCCATACCCCATTTTGAGGCTATAACGGTTGAAAATCCGATGGACTCGCGTATCTGGATGCCTCTTTATTCGCTCTATGAGGAAAGTGGATCACGACAAAAACTAATTGAGCATCTTGAACGAGTCATCCCTCTCATCGAACGAGATAAGAACCTCCTAGAGAAAACTCCATTTAATATTGAATCTCTTAAAAATACGCTGCGTCGCGCTCGGAAGGCCTCCAATTTGGCCCCGGAAAAAAATTCAACGCAACCGTTAGAGTCACAAAAAACGTCAAATAAATTTGAAATACAAGAACGCGCAGCACGCATGCAACGCGCATGGGTGGACGCTATACCGATGGTGCGGATTTCGGATATTGCGGCGTCTAGTGGCGCGGAAAATTTCAACCCCGAGACTGGTGCTTCGTTAGAAAACCGCCCCGACGAGGTTAGTTCAACCGGCGCATTCGACGCTTCCGCTGCTGCAGACTTGTCACTTCACTCATATCAGTCGCGTGAGACCACGGATTCACGATCAAACACTCCGGAACTTAAATTAGTTACCAACACATCAAACAGCGCCATTCGCAATCTAATGAACTGGCGAGATGCGGTCTTAAACGATCATGTCAATGCAGGCGACACGAAAAAAGTGATGACTATGGCCTTTGCAAGCGAACTGGAAAAGCATGTCGCCGTGCAGACAATCGCTCTAATGACTGGCGAATTGGCTGCACTGGAAAGCTGGCACTGGCCGGTTTGGAGGAAATGCGAGACATTTGAATACTCGCTTTCGCCAAACGAACGAATTCCAGAAAAATTAGAAATGCCACTCTATGGGGGGCAACTCCACAAACTGCTGCGCATAATCACCCCGATGGTCCTTCGATCGAACAAAAACAAATTCCTCGTCGAAGCTCACCTTGCAAAGCTTGGAATCCCACAGAACACAACATCCTCGCAAATAGACTTAGGACATCCAGCACTTGCGCGCGGAAATATAAAGCATTTTAAACCCCACCTAGATAAGACGAAGATTAGATTCTTCGACACGGTAGGATTAGGTGCTGAAGTATTTCTTGATCTTGGGAATCGAACGATTCATTTTGACGCAAAATGGCAATTGAACCTACCCCCCACTATACTATCTCACAAGATTCTTGAACACCTTGCGAACTTTCAGCGAGGGAACGCCGGGATCGTAGACTTGGACCCAGCATTTGAAATCATACCGGTTATTAACGAGATCAGAGAGGTTCTTTCTTCGAATGGTATTTCTAGGCTAAAAATTGCATTTGGGATCGACTTTAAGGCTACCTATGATCAACTGCAGTCTATCAATCGTGAACAATTAATTTCGCTCTTAACAAGCAGCGTCCGAATCGATGAGGAAGACATCCGAAATCTTCAGATCGAAATGCGCATGAAGGCTTACACAACCCTTCTAGCATCAACCCTGGATGTTATTGGCCTACTCGAAGCGATAAACGGGAAAGATCTGTCGGAACCGGGGGTCTTATCGCCTGGGAAAATATTATCCTTGCATCCGCATGCCAAGCCTATTTTATTATTGGCGACAAAATTAAAACTTTGAGCGTTAAACTTTAAACGTTGCGGAATGTAATTGAACGATCAAGACTTTTACCGCCTGTCAATAAAGCAAGCCACCTATCAAATCCGAGAGCGTTCCCAGAACATGGATTTGAAAATTTCGACATAGCAGCGTAAAACGCCTCATCTTCTGGGACTGGAGAATAGCCCAGACTAGACCTTTGACGCAAGGCCTCACCAATTCGTTCGCGATTTAAAGCCTCTCCTGTCAACTCAAAAAACCCATTACAAAGTTCTACTCGACCCAAATAATATTCAAATCGGCAGGCGCGGGAATCACTAACGACCGCGAGGGCTGCTTGCGACGGAGGATAATCCATCAAGACACAACCATGCATACTTGCAATGACTGGTTCGATTTTTTCAATCAAAACCTTAAAATAACTGGTCTCAAAATCATCCTCGGGCTGGACAGAGATGATCCCTTTGGCAATCGCTTTAGCGGCTAACTCTGGATCTCCATCGACAAGATCAAGGTCAGCAAATGATTTAAAAGCTTCAAAAACACCGATCCTTTCGAAAGACTTAGGAAGTAAGCGCGACGGGTCAACCCCCGTCAATAACGCCATTTCTTGGGCGGTGTTTCGCAGATAGTTTTCAGTTTCATCGATCATTGCTTCGTATGATAAGCCAACCTGGTACCACTCAAGCATGTGAAACTCTGGATGATGCCACTCACTAAATTCTCCAGAATTTCGAAAACACGGACCAAGCTGAAACACTCTATCAGCACCTGCAGCGACAACTCTTTTCATATGTAGCTCTGGGCTACTGCGAAGAAAACGTTGGTGCTGGATCTTTTGATGATCCGTCCATGACGTCTCAAAATAATTCAGATGCACCTCAGTTCCAGGGCAAACCGTCAGAATCGGCGTATCCACCTCGACGTAGTCGCGCCTTTCAAAGAACTCTCGAGTTAGTTTTTTTAGAATATTACGATTTCTGATGATTTGTAGCACGTCGCTCATAAGAGGCGCCCTGTGGGAATCCCCTCATAGGTTAAATTTCCACCTGCATTGGCGGCTCCTGGACCAATCGTCAAGCACCAATCAGCTGCACGAATAACCTCGTCGTTATGCTCGATCACAATCAAAGTCACACCAAGATCCGTCAACTCCCGCATCACCGCCACTAGACGTGAGACATCCTCGAAGTGAAGCCCAGTGGTCGGCTCATCCAAAATAAGCACGCTCCCCTGCCCCAGTTTTTTTGTGAAATATGGGACCATCTTGAGGCGTTGCGCTTCCCCACCTGAGAGACTCGCACTTGGCTGTCCTAATTTTAGATAACCAAGCCCTAGCCGCTGGGCCGGAGCCAGTTTCTGTACGATTTTTCTATGATTCGCAAACTGCGCCACTGCCTCGTCAACACTGAGATTCAACACGTCGAATATTGAAAGACCATTAAATTTAACATCCAGCACATGGGATCTAAACCTCCGCCCCCGGCAAACAGGACATTGCACTCGAGCGTCTGCCAAAAATCTCATACTTAAATTAAGCTCGCCACGCCCCTTGCACTCAGGACACCTCCCTCCCTCTAGATGGATCGAGAACGACTTGGCAGTCAGGCCAGTAATCTGAGCATCCGGCAATGATGCGTATAAATCGCGAAGATCACTAAGCACATCCAGATATGTTGCAGGCATGCTGACACTGCTTTTGGCAACTGGACGGCGATCAATTAAATCCACTCGTTGAACCTGATCGTGGCCTGCGAAGTTTGCGCAATAAGCCCATTGGGTTTTCGCTGACTTCTTAGCATCAAGATTCATTGCATTAATCAGATTTGGGAATACAACACCGAGAACCAAGCTGCTCTTCCCGGCCCCGCTGACGCCAGTGACAACGGTCATTGCCTCAAGCGGAATTTTGACAGAGCTCATTCGTAAATTGTTGAGGCGCGGTTTTTCGATTTTTAAGAAATTATTTGTGAGGCGATCTATATTTTTGCGTACCACAGCGCGTCGTGGCTTGGTCAACCAATCTGCCGTTTTTGAAACTGCAGCCCATTTCTTTGCATCACGCGGTGAAAATGTTGCCATTAAGTGGCCGCCATCAAGACCGCCAGTAGGGCCTAGGTCGATAATCCAATCAGCTGACCTCATGATGTCCTCGTCATGGTCAACCACAATAATAGTATTGCCCTGATCTCTAAGAGATTTCAGATGGCTAATCATGGTGCTTAGTTCGGAGTGATGAAGGCCCTGGCTTGGCTCATCTAAAACATATAAGATCCCGCGCAGATTTTCGCTCAAGATTCCAGAAAGCTTGACCCGCTGCGATTCCCCACCCGAGAGACTTCGAACTCGCCGAGACAGGGATAAATATCCGAGCTTCATTTCAAACAATCTGGACAGGGATGAGACAACTTCTGCATGCACACGTTCGAATGCAGGATTACTCCGTAAAGTCACAAATTCTTTAGGATCATTTAAAATATCACGTAATTTTTCTACGGAAAGACCCAGCAACTCATGAATTGTCTTGCCCGCTAAGAGGATCGCTGTAGCGTCTTTTTGCACGCCAGTTCCAAAACATGTCTCACAGGGTTTTTCTGTGAGAGCCACACCATCATGGTCGTCCTCGGCATCAGCAAGCTCCTCTTCAACCCCTTGGACTCCATATCCATCGCACTGATCGCAACGACCCAATGAGTTGGCGTTAAAATATCGAGAATCCAATCGGGGCCAGGAAAAACCGCATTCTGGGCAGCCGGCGTTGATTGAAAAAACGTGTTTGTTGGCGACATCCCACACGCCTTTAGAGTCGACAAAAACCCACTCACCGTAGCCACCAGAATGATCAAGGACAGCCTGAACACTGCGCGTCAGGCGCTCAGGTGAGTCAGATTTTACTTTTAATAAATCGACTAGCACCTTGATGGTGTGTTTTTCTTCTCTGGCAAGCTCGGGAGTCGGATCCAGTTCTACAACGTCACGGTCAATCCAAGCCTTCGTGTAACCCTTCGCCGAATATGCGACTAGCTCTTTGCGGAAAATACCCTTTTTTGCCTCAGCCACAGGAACAAGAAGAGCTATACTACGGCCATTAGCAGCAGAAATAATATGACGAACAATCTCATCCCTGGACATCGCTGAGGTTGGTCTTTTATGCTTCGGGCAGAGTTGATCGCCAAACCGCGCAAACATAACCGCCAGTAGCTCCGAGACATCCGTCAATGAACCCAACGTGGCGCGACGGCTTGGCGCTGTCTCATTTTGTGCAAGAGCAATAGCCGGACTTAAACCCGTGACAGTCTTAACAATAGGACGAGTACCAAGGTCAAGAAATTGTCGACTGTAGTGGGAGAGAGTATAAAAGAAACGCCTTTGGCTCTCCGCGAGCACGGTGTCAAATGCCAAGGAACTTTTCCCGCTCCCGCTGACACCGGTAACAACCGTAATAGCACCGCGTTTGATATCTACATCGATGTTCTTCAAGTTATGTTCGCATGCGCCGCGGACTTTTATAAATTCATGCTCTTGCATTAAGTGCTCCATTAACTTCATTTTAACGCTTGTGCGACAACAGCCATCGCTCACAAACCTTTAGAGCCGCGTCAAAACTCTTAACGCTTGCTCGACCCGTTAGATATAAATCTGCAGCTGGTCCGTGATCCGGAGACACACGAAGATAGGGAAGGCCCATTGAGATATTTACAGCCTCATCGAAATGCACAGTCTTCAGAGGTCCAAGACCCTGATCATGGTACATGGCCAGCACAACATCAAATTCCCCCCGCATTGCGCGGTAGAAAACTGTATCAGCAGGATAAGGCCCACTGACATTTATTGACATAGACTTCGCAGCTTCGATTGCAGGCTCTATAAATTTGGTTTCTTCATCCCCAAACAGTCCGCGATCTCCGCAATGTGGATTCAGGCCACAAACTGCAATTTTTGGACGTTCAACCCCAAATAGACGCATCGAAGCATCATTGGTGACTTTCAGCTTTTGGACGATCATCTCCATTGAAATATGATCCGCGACATCTTTTAGGCGAAGGTGATTCGTGGCAAGCGCCACTCGTAACTGGGGCCCAGCTAGCATCATCACCGCACCGGCACTCCATTTACGTTCAAAAAATTCCGTTTGACCGGGATACTCAAATCCAGCCAAAGACATAGATTTCTTATTTATGGGCGCGGTCAAAACTGCCATCAAGTCGTGAGCAGATTTGGGCACGGCCTCAAGGGCAGCTTTGGCTATCCTACCGCGATCAAGCTCGGACAGACTCCTAGCGTCGATTTTTGGAGCCTCTGGTAGTGGGTCCAGCCAGTAAACCCCAGGCTGATCCACACCCTGAAGAGAGTTTAGTTGATGAATTTGCGGAAGCCTAAGGTTCAACGCCTCCGCTTGATGAAGAAGTTGCCAAAAATTTCCAATACCAATAACTGCACGGTGTCGGTACATGGACGGCACCACAACGCGCAAAAAAGCTTCCATATTGATACTAAGCGGATCACCACAGGTGAAAATTAAAGTCACACCACTGCCCCAAAAATCGGCCACATAAATTTATGTCATAACTCAAGGCATTTATGCTCAAGCCCAGCCCTGACTAAAGCGAGCAAAAAATACCATGCACGCAGCACATGTTCATGGTAAATTTTCACGTCAGGCCAACATGTTAGACGTTATTATTTGATCAGACAAACCGATTCCCGGCCACACTTTATCTGGATTGGAAGATATGAGCCCTCAGACCTTAATCTCCGACAAAAGCACCGTCCGCATAATCTATTTTCTGATGTCATTCAGCCTAGTTAGCAGCCCATTGCGGGCCGAATCCCAATCATTAACAACCCGCACCTCTATGAGCTGGTACACCTTTGGGACGCTGACTCAACCTGTTAATGATTCTCCGCTGAATCCTGATAACACCACTCTCCAACTCGACACGCAGTCAGCAGCCTTCGATATAAGACCAGACCTCAGGGTCCAGGGAGGCAGTTTCAAGCTGATTGCGCGACCACAATTAAAAACCGCGACGCGGAAGTCAAAAATAAAAGGAGCTGACTCGACAGAACACCCCAAGTCTACAGGGCGCTGGATCGAGGCTTATGGAGTTCTAACGGCATCAGATAAAGTTCTAGTTAGCTACGGTTTGCAAAATTATCAGTGGGGAGCTGCGGAATCGATCAATCCAAGTAATCGGATTTTTCATGAGAATGTCGATAGCAAAGGCATTTTATACACCGTTGAAGGCCGCAATATTAGCCGGGTTAATCTGTCCTGGACTAAAAAAATCAACTCTGTCCTGATGAGTGAAACCGAGAAGGCAAAAGACACAACAGAATTTAGATCTGAAGAGACATTCCAATCCAAAGCACTCATGAAGCACGAGATGAACTGGAATAGCGGCGCGGACTATTTAGGTTTTGTCTATGGCTCCGGAGAAACTGGTGGTGCCTGGATCGGAGAGTACTTCAACTTAACAGTCGCGGACGGGCTAACTTTATATGGAGATGCCGCGCACCAGAAAAATTCAGATGCCTGGTACCCAGTCAAGCAACGATCTGCACAAGCTCCCAATCAGGAGACGATCCAACTCACACAGGCAAAGGTCTCAAGCGGCAAATCATATACCCTCGCGGTTCTTGGGACCCGCTATAGCTTTGAGGGAGGAAGTGATTTGCGCTTTGAGTTCATCACCAACAGTGCGGGATGGACAAAAGAAGAAAATGAGCTCGCCATGGATTCACTCAATACCAGTTCGCCACTTCAAGTCGCGTACTTCAGGGCAAACTTAGGCCGAATTTTACGCCCAGGCCTCGAATATCGAGGACAAAAATACGCCCTCATCTCGCTTCGTGTGCCCGACGCTTTCAGCACTAAAGATCTAACCCTATATGCACGAATGATGAGATCATTGACAGATTTCAGCGCTTCTTTTTACACGAGCCTAGAATACGGATTCTGGTCATCATCAACATTTATTCTCTCAGCGTATATGACACAAGGCGCGGTGGAGTCGGATCTTCGCGGGGTTGTCGCTTCGAGCATCACAGCTGGTCTTCGGCAGGATTTCTAAATTTGAAGAATCTGGGTATCCCATTTTGGCTTATTGTTGTGGGATCGATCCTATTCCTGCTTATAGGTCAAATTGAGGCACCCATTGTGGCGCAGCTCTGGCAGCATCCTTGGCCCGAATTCCGTGATGTCATGTCAAACAGCTTTTACGAAGGTGGACCCATGGGCGTCAGCGATATCGGTGTGACCATCGCCATCATTTGTTTTTTTCTTTGGCTTCCAAAACGCCAGAAAAATCAGCCCTCGGAATCTCTCTCCACAGAGAATTTAAAATTTATCTGGCAAACTGGTTTATTAACGGCAGTCATCAGTGTGCATAGTTTGAAATGGCTGATCGGCCGCGCCCGGCCGAAAGTTTTCTTCGGCGAGCATCTGAGCACTCAATTCACCGTCGACTCCCTCAAGCAACTGCACTTGCCAGGTTTTATGCCTATTTTTGGTCCACGGGGACTGTCTCTGAACAGCTTCCCTAGTGGCCACACGGCTTCATGTGCCGTTTTATTAGTCTTCTGCTACATCTTGTGGCCGAGACATAAGTCCCTCAGCATTTTACTTGGAGCTACCATCATCACCCTGTCATGCGCGATGGGTGCGGCTCGCAGCATGGCCGGCATGCATTGGCTGAGCGATAGTGTTGCCTCCATATTCTTAACTTGGGCCATCATCCATATTTACTCTTCCAGGCTGCGCATTCATTCCCGCTGAGTTCCGCTTTGGGATTGCGATCAGGCCAAACCACAGCTAGAATTTCTCCTAGTCTTTTTTAAACATAAATCAATTTATTACGCCTTGTTAGACCCGCTAGCGAGGGGGCGTCAACAACCCGTCTGGGAGCATGAACTTTGAAGTCGCAACCAACCATCATTCAGCTAAAAGATGTCAAAAAAAGCTATCGCCTGGGTGAAACGATCGTGCCAGCTTTAAACGGCGTTAGCCTTGAGCTAAAGCGTGGCGAATTCACCGCCGTCGTGGGAGCTAGCGGAAGCGGCAAAAGCACCTTGTTAAATATGGTGGGCTGCATCGACGACCCCGACTCGGGAAGCATCATGGTTGACGATGTTGAAGTCACAACACTTGATGACGACTCAAAAAGTGATCTGCGAAATCGCAAAATAGGTTTTATCTTCCAGTCGTTTAACCTCGTCCCAGTGCTCAATGTTTTTGAAAATGTTGAGTTACCTCTGATTATTAACCCAGAAGTTCCGCGCTCAACACACAAAGAACGCGTGATGCAGGCATTAAAAGACGTGGGCATTGATCATCTTGCCAAAAACCTACCAGATCAGCTCTCTGGCGGACAGCGTCAGCGCGTGGCGATCGCCCGAGCCTTAGCTGGCAATCCGTCTCTTGTTCTTGCAGATGAACCAACAGCGAACCTAGACAGCGTGAACTCCCACCGTATTATCGATCTTATGCTTGAGCTTAATGAACGCCGAGCTGTAACATTCTTATTCTCGACGCATGATGAGAAACTCATGGACCGTGTTTCCCGAAAAATCCACATCGCAGACGGTCTCATCACAGGATCACGTCATTAATGAATAAAAGTGTTGCAAAGTTAGCCTGGCGAAACCTTAGACGCAATCGTCGTCGAAGTATGGCCACTGGCATGGCTATCGCGGCTGGCTTCACAGCGTTTATGATTGCTGCTGGCTACGCATTCAGAGTGGAGCGAGTCCTCGCAAATTATACTAATTATGCGCTGCACGTCGGCCATATCGGTATTTACAAAAAAAATGCGCTCGAAATGTTCAGCATCAAACCAAACGAATTTGCGCTGACGATGGAAGAGCAGAATGCCATCACGGCTGCCGTGCAAGGCCTCAGCAACGTTGAAATGACTGGTCGCTATCTAACGAGCCAGGGCCTCATGGGTAATGGTTGCAAGACATTTCCTTTCGTCGCGACAGGGGTCGATTTATCAGTTGAATCCAGGGTCATGAACCATCCGAATCTTCTGAAATGGAACGATCACATCACCGTCCATCGCTATGGCCAACCAATTTGGACATTCCCGGAAGATATGGGAGCAGTCGCTCTCTCTGAAGGACTGGCGAAACTACTGGGCAAAACAAAAATTCATGAAGAGTTGGCGGGGGGCAAGCCTGTCATGATCGCCGATTGTTCGGCACCCAACGCGCGCGAGCTATTCGGCGCCGATGCGAATGTTCAGTTAGCCGCGGGAACTTGGGATGGAACTCTGGGAGCACTTGATGGAGAGTTCGTCATGCGGTTCTCTACGGGTTTGGTTGAAACTAATAACACGTCTGTCGTGATGTCGATCAATCACCTTCAAAAGCTACTGAACACGGACAAGGTGACAAACGTGAGTATTTGGCTTAAAGAACCGCTGTTTATGAGTCAAACCCTTTCTGAACTCAAATCCAGACTCCGTAAAACAGCGCCCAGTCTAGACGTATTACCATGGACCGACGAAAGGCTTAGCCCTTATTACTCTGGCACGATGCACTTCATCTATGTCTTGGTTGGGTTTATAGGCTGCGTACTTGCTGTGGTCGTCATCCTTAGTATTTTCAACTCTGCGACCATGACAATTATTGAACGCAGCCAAGAAGTCGGCATGTTCCGCAGTGTTGGCTACAACCGTAAAACCATCCGTTCTCTTTTTATTCTCGAAGGCCTGTTTTTGACCTTTGCTTCAGTCATTGCTGGAGCGGTGCTTGGCTTAATCACGATGTTTGCGATCAACTTATTGCACATTTCGATTAATCCACCAGGAGTCGCTGGCGGAATCGACCTTCAGTTTGCGCCAAATGCATTGATCATCATGGCTGGCGCGACCATTGTCGGAATTCTCGGCATGGGAAGCACTTGGATTGCTGTGTCTGGCGTTGTTCGACAAAATATCGCTAACTTGGTCAGTGGCGCTCATCGCTAAAGACCTACCAAACAAAAGTGAGGATCATATGAAAATCGCAGCCCTTCTGATCGCAAACCTAATTACCGTTGGAAACGCTCTGGCCGCTGAACCCACGTCACTAGAAATATTGAAGGATGCAGATCGCTCGCGCGGCTCGGCAGCAGTAGCTGAGGGTATTTCATGGGAAGTTGTCGTACATTCAAAAGATGGCAGTAGCGAAAACACTATCTCCCACGATCTTAAAGTTAAGGGCAATGACGCCTTGGCTGAGGCGACAGCTCCAGCTCGCAACAAAGGCGAAACCATGCTTTTTAACGATCGCAATATCTGGTTCTTCAAACCAGGCCTAAAGAAGCCCGTTGCCATTTCACCGCGCCAAAAACTTATGGGCCAAGCCGCAAATGGTGATATTGCCTCGACGAATTACGCCCGTGACTATGACGGTAAAATTGTTGGCTCCGATAAAATTGACGGCCAGGACACCTGGAAGCTTGAACTCAAAGCAAAAACAAAAAATGTGACGTACGACCGCATCCGCTACTGGGTGAGCAAAAAAGATCGCCTCGGCATTAAAGCTGAATTTCTTACGGTCAGTGGCGACGTATTCAAACGTGCTACGTTTGAGTACAAAAACAAAATGGAACAAGGCGGCAAGCATTTCCCATTTGTCAGCAAAATGGTGATCACGGATGCATTAAACGCCAATTCGGTTACCACCCTGGACTACAAAAGTCCCCGCGCCGATAAACATGCAGACGCTATATTTAACGTTAATAACCTGATTCGCTGAAATTAAGTCCCCACAATAAAATGGGGACTGAAATGGGAACTGAAATGGGGACTGCCACTTGCTAAACGCCGCAACCAAAAGAATGGCCCAAATCGCTTGGCGCAACGTTGTCAGAAACTGGCGACATAGCCTGGCAAGCAGTCTGGCGATCATGGCTGGATTTACTGCCGTGTCTTTATTTGACGGATTTCTCGTGGACCTGGTGCGAGTCAACCAGGAAGGCTACAGCATGCGCGGCATGCAAGGCGATGTTCTCATCCAACATAAAGACGCACAATTTAAGCTCATTGAGGACAGTTTTGCCTATTCGATGACGAAGCAAGAGCAAGACATTGTCGAGGAAGTTCTTCGAAATGACCCAAATTTTGACCTACGAGTGCGTTTTCTCGAAGTCAAAGGCATGATTGCCAACGGCCGAAACAATGCCATTTTCATCGGCGGCTCAACTGACATTGATGAGGGCCGCCGCATGCGTGGTGACTTGTGGGCTTGGAACAGCGTGGCTGGCAAGCCATTCCACGTAGACCCAGAACCCAACGCGGTACTCGTAGGCACTGGCCTCGGAAAAATGATGGGCTGTGAGGCGAGCGTTAATATTAAAAACATCATGCGAAGGGCCGGTGGCTACATCCCCGAAGATCGCCCTTTCAATTGTGAACGTCCCTCGCTACAGCTTAGCGCCTCCACAGAAGCCGCTCAGGTGAACGCACTAGACCTAAAAGTTATTGGCATCATGGACGGAGGATTCCGAGAGCAGGACAAATACTGGCTCACCCTTCCGCTACCCACAGCGCAGAAGCTTCTCGATACCGACAAAATAACAACTATTTCCGTGCGATTGAAAAATAAGAATGACATGCGCGGTTTCATTCAGCGAGTCAAAGATCAGACCAAAGCCAAAGGGATTGATCTTGACGTCATGCCTTGGCAAGAACACCAGGTAGGTTCCTTCATGCGTGGAAGCCTCCAAATTACAAATACATTCCGTAACCTATTTATGTTTATTGTGGTCACCATCTGCGTTCTTTCAATCTCCAACACAATGATGAAGTCCGTCACCGAGCGAATCCGCGAAATTGGCTCCCTGCGCAGCTTCGGATTTCACCGACGCGACATCACCGTAATGTTTACGCTCGAAGGTCTATTTCTAGCGTTTTTGAGCTGCGTGGCGGGATTAATCTTAACCCTGCTGGCCTCGGTGGCTATTAATTTCAGTGGAATCACCTATAAGGCAGGCCTTCTTTCGGCACCAATTTTTCTGACCGTTGGGCTTAATCCCATCGTTTGGGTCTTGAATACGCTTTGGCTGACAACTTTGGCTGCCGGCACGGCATGGCTGTGTTCCCGGAAAGCTTCTAAGATGGTCATTGCCGACGCGATGCGCCACGTCTAAGCCGGTAACTGCACCTAGATTTCACTGGGGTTTAGTGGGATAATACCAAGAGCGCCGAGCATGTTTTGTTAATCGGTCAACTAGTAGAGGAAAATTCTATGACAAGACGTTCCATGATACTCATCGCTGCAACTACCTTGGCTGTTCTTAGTAGCTGTACTCGGAACAAAACACTCGCCGAGGTTGGGTCGCTCAATATCACAAAAAATGATGTCGACCTTAGAATGAAGGCCATGGCGGTTTTTGCTCCACAGCAAAACGAGAGCATCGCCCTAGAACAGTTGATTCGCAGTTACACGATTGCGGAAGTTTTAAAGAAAAAGGGACTAAAAGATCTCGACAAGGAAATCGACGCCGAGGCTAAGCGCATTGAGGACAGTGCCAAGGGCAATCCGAAAATGGCTGAAGTTAAAAAAACCTTTGGTAGAGATGAAGCTGCCTTCAAAAAAATATTCGTGCTCCCGATGCTAGCGGATCGTTTGGCTTATACGGAAGGCTACTTGAAAGACGAAGATTTCCACAAAGCTCAAAAAGAAAAAGCCAATCAATTTCTCGCTGAAATGCAAAAAAGCTCAGGGTCTTTTGAGGAGACGGCTAAAAAATATGGCTTTATATACAAGAAAGGCAGCGTAGATCCCGTAAAAGGTCTCGTGTGGGATGCTGATAAGAACTCCGGAAACGTGAATCTCCCATCCGGCCCGTTCATCGCACAGCAATGGAAGAAGGCGGCATTAGACAATACGACTTCCGGAAAAGTCGCCAGCAGCCTGATCGACCAAGGAAATTTCTGGGTCGCTCTTAAAAACAACGGCTCAGCCTCAAAAGACAAGGGTCACATGCAAATTGCTGCTGTGGCTATTTTCCGAGAGCCATTTGGTGCATGGTTAGAAAAAAACCGCACAGACATCGCGGTCAAACGCATGGCTGACGCAAAACCTGCTGGAGCCTCGGGAGCGAAAACATCCAACTGATTTTATTCAGTTGACCCAATGATTACATCGTTAATTACGGCAGACTGGGCCGCCACCTGATCCATCGCAAGTGATCGCTGGCGTGAAAGTTCCACGGTAGTCATTATACGTAGTGCCATAAGTAATACCCAAACGACCGTATCCACCTCCGTTGCCGCCAGAAACGGATATCCTCCCGATATTTGAGAATGCGCCCGAGAGATTTAAGTAAACCGTTCCGCCGCTACCGCCAGCCGAACCAGAGCCGTTGGCTCCAGTGGCAGAGATCACACCGGAATTATCAAGAGCGTTCGCATTGATGGCGATTGCACCACCGCCCGCACCACCAGTCCCCCAACGATGGCCGCTACCGCCACTACCCAGATATAGCTGTGTCCAGAAGTCACTTGCACCGTATATACTACCTGTTCCGCCGCCTGCATTAGATCCAAGCGTTGCGTAACTGCCGCCACCGCCATTGCTCCACGTCCACTTCCCAGCGCCGTAGGTGTCAAGCCCCCCAACAGAGTAGCCGGAACTACCATTATTTCCATTATCGTCGCCTCCGCTTCCCCCACGATAACCATTACCATTCATGTGCATGGTCCCGCTGCTACCCACGGTCAAGGTGCCATCGACGTTCAAGATCAGTCGACCGTTACCAGCCGCCGGAGCCGAGGAATATGTGGAGCTTCCTGGATCCCACGCACCAGTAAAGCCACCGGCCGTGATCGTGGCGGCGCTGCCCTGAGTTCCGAGATCTACCGAGCCAAACGCTGCCGTTGCTGAGTTCACATAGGTCGTTCCACCTTGGGCAGACAGTATCGGATGATTTGCAAAGGCAGAGTTAACAACCAAAGTTGAATTATAACCAACGTTGATCTTGTCGATTGAGATCGTAGATGCATTACTGAACGTCGCACTTGCACTATTGGCTAAGCTGAGAGTTCCGATCGATAAATTTTGGGCCGTGGTAAAGTTTATTGGAGCACTATTATTCACTGTTAAAGCTTCAATGGTCCTACCACTCAGTAAAGACTGCCAGTCTTGATTGTGTGCTAAGGTACTGCTCAGAATACCAAGGTTATAATATTTTCCAGTATCGAAAATCACGAGCTGATTAGTATCGAAGTAAACTGCTGTGAGAGCATTGGAGAAATGCTCGATGATATTTGAATGTAGCAGTCCATAAATAGCACCTGGATGGCTCGTGAGAGAAGTCGTATTGATACGAACTCTGCCGTAGCCGCCACCATTGCCACCAGCAACGGACAAGGTTCCAAAGTTAGAGAAGGCCCCCGAGAGATTCACGAATAGTGTTCCGCCGCTACCGCCGCTTGAACCTGATCCATTGACCCCTGTCGCCGAAATCATACCAGAGTTTGATAGGGAACCAGCATTAATCGCGATTGCACCGCCGCCCGCACCACCACTTCCCCAACGATGACCGCTACCGCCGCTACCTAGGTATAACTGCGTCCAGAAGTCACTTGCGCCGTATACACTACCTGTTCCGCCGCCGGCATTCGATCCAAGGGTAGCGTAACTGCCGCCGCCGCCATTGCTCCACGTCCATTTTCCTGCGCCGTATGTGTCCAGCCCAGCAATAGAGTAGCCGGAACTACCATTATTTCCATAATCGTCGCCTCCACTGCCCCCACGATACCCAGCACCATTCATATGAATCGTACCGTTAGCGCCAACGGTGACAGCACCGTCAACATTGAGAATCAGGCGGCCGTTACCGGCGGCAGGAGAGGATGAATAAACCGAGTTGATTGAATCCCATGAACCGCTAAACCCGACTGCGGTGAGTGTTGCTGCACTTCCCAGAGTTCCAAGATCAACTGAGGCAAATACTGCGTTCGCAGAGTTAACATAGGTCGTTCCGCCTTGCGCCGAAAGTACCGGATGGTTTGCAAACGCTGCATTCACGACCAATGTCGAGTTGTAACCCACGTTGATCTTATCAATGGAAATTGCACTCGCATTATTAAAAGTCACACTCGAGCTGTTAGAAATATTCAAGGTTCCCACAGTTAAGTTCGAGGTGCTATTGAAGGTCATAGGCATGCTATTAACCACATTCAACACTTGAATGTTTTTCCCGCTAAGTAACGACTCCCATCCCTGATTTTGCGAGCCGGAGGAACTAAGTGTTCCCATGTTGTAATATTTTCCATCGTCGAATGCGACCAATTGATTGGTATCGAAGTTTAACGACACATTTGAAGATGACAGATGCGAAATAAAATTACTGTGGATCATTCCATAAATGACTCCAGGGAAGGCAACGACTGCCTGCGTATCGATGCGCACGCGCCCCACTCCACCGCCGCTTCCACCAACCACAGAAAGCGTTCCGAAGTTGGAGAATCCGCCTGATACATTGACATACAGAGTACCACCACTGCCACCACCAGATCCCGAGCCATTAGATCCAACCGCCGAAATCATACCAGAATTCGACAGAGAGCCCGCATTGATTGCTATCGCGCCACCGCCGGCACCGCCTCGTCCCCAGCGATAGCCGCTACCACCGCTACCTAAATATAACTGCGTCCAGAAGTCACTAGCTCCGTAGACACTTCCTGTTCCGCCGCCCGCATTAGTTCCTAGCGTTGCATAACTACCGCCACCGCCATTGTTCCAGGTCCATTTCCCTGCTCCGTAAGTATCTAGGCCCCCAACGGAATAACCTGCACCACCAGAACTTCCATAGTCATCACCAGAATTTCCACCAGCGTACCCAGCGCCATTCATATGTAAAGTACCATTGTTGCCGATCGTCACGGCACCGTCGACATTCAAGATCAGTCGACCGTTACCAGCTGCCGGAGCAGAGGAATACGCGGAGCTACCTGGATCCCAAGTGCCGCCGAATCCGCTAGCCGTTAGCGTAGCGGCGCTGCCCTGAGTTCCCAAATCTACCGAGCCAAAAGCAACAGTAGAGGAGTTAATGTAGGTTGTTCCACCTTGGGCAGAAAGAGCTGGATGATTAGCAAAGGTAGAATTCACAACTAACGTCGAATTATATCCCACGTTGATCTTACTAATCGAAATTGTGGCCGCATTACTGAAGGTCACACTTGAGCTATTGGATATATTAAATGTTCCCACCACTAGATTGGTGGTGTCACTAAATGCAAGTGGCATACTATTGACGACATTTATGACCTGGATTGTTTTTCCACTCAATAGTGACTGCCAGTCCTGGTTTTGGGACGAATCCGAACTCAATATGCCAAGGTTGTAATATTTTCCACGATCAAAAATAACTAGTTGATTCGTATCGAAAGTCACAGACGTAATATTTGCAGACAGTCGGTCCACCATATTTGTTTGTGTTGGTCCATCGATGATTCCTGGAGAGCTTAGATAGGATCCGGCATCAACTCGCACCCGTCCGTATCCGCCACCTGTTCCGCCAGCAACCGATAGCGTACCTGTGTTGCCAAAGGCTCCTGTTAAATTCACGTAGAGTGAGCCACCACTACCACCGTTGGTAGCCTGGTTTCCGTTTGCGCCTTTCGCAAATATTGTACCAGCATTCGACAACGATGCAGCCGTAATGGAGATTGCCCCACCGCCGGCACCGCCATTGCTAGTATTGTTTCCTCCGCCACCACTTCCCAAGTAGAGAACACTCCAGAAGTCGTCGGCTCCATAAACAGCGCCAGCACCACCGCCGGCATTTGTTCCAGCTGTGCCGTAACTACCTCCGCCACCGGAGCTCGCTGTATATCGACCCGCACCATTTGTTCCGGGACCTGCTAGCGAAAGACCATGGTTACCAACCGTTCCGCCGGCATAGCCTGCACCGTTAACTCGGATCGATCCAGATTGACCAATATTCACTGAACCATCGACGCGAAGAATCAGTTTACCATTACCGGCCCCAGGGGCGGTCGAATAAGCAGATCCATTCCAGGTGCCTGCGAAAGCAGATGCCGTGATAACAGCTTCGTTTCCTTCTGTACCAAGATCGACAGAGGCAAAGTTAAGGTTGGCAGTATTCACGTAGGTCATACCGCCTTGTGCAGAAAGTGACGGATGACTACTAAATCCAGAACCTAGCACAAGAGTCGAGCTACCGCTGACTGAGAGATGATCAACGTTAAAGCTACCTGCATTGGTGAAGCTCAAGTAACTGTTCGACTTAGCTGCTGCGGTGCCAATAGTTAAGCTGGTATTATGACTGAATTCCAATCGCGCTCCATGATCGACCGTTAGAGCGGTAATCGTTTTTCCTTCAAGCGCAGACGTCCAGTCATAGTTTTCTGATGGAACTGAGCTTAAAATTCCCAAATTGCTTAGATAGCCATCTTCAAACACCTGTAGCTGCTGTGTATCAAAATTCAAAGAATCGATATTTGCACCGAATTTTTGACCTATATTGCTATGAACAAGCCCATAGATCATACCTGTGTTACCAACCAATGAACCTGCCTCGAGGCGAACGCGCCCGTACCCACCCCCGTTACCGCCGCCAACAGTGAGGGTTCCTTTATTTGTAAATTCACTTGTTGTCTTCAGATAGACGGTACCACCGCTTCCGCCGTTCGAAGATGTATCACCATTATTTCCAGTAGCCGAAATAATCCCAGAGTTCAAAATCGACCGGGCCGCAATCGACAGAGCACCGCCACCAGCACCACCGGACCCTATGCTGCTACCAGCACCGCCGCTACCCAAATATAAATTCTGCCAGAAATCATCAGCACCATAAACTGAACCTACCAACGCAGCCGAACCAGAGCCTTTGGTTGCGTAGCTTCCACCTCCGGAGTTGCCTGATGAATACTTACCCGCACCGTTACTGTTTGGCCCACCCAATGAGTGCCCCGCAGTCGTAGCTAATCCACCGCGATATCCGGCGCCATTCATGTGAATGGTTCCATCGTTCATCAGGTCTCCGCCAACTGTTAACGAGAACTGGCCATTGCCGAGCCCCGGAGGCGCTGTAAATTCAGAACCGGTCCATGTGCTAGCGTAATTTGCACCCGTGACGGTACCGCCATTAAAGATTGTGAGGTTACCAGAAATACTGACCGGACTTGACGAGTCGACGATTAGGACGCCGCCATTTTCAACCAAAATATTCGCAATGTTGACGTCATTGCTAATTTTTACCCACGCACCGTAACTCACGGTCAACGAAGATAGGGTTATGCCGTCTGGAATGACCCACGGGGTATCAACCGAGCAGTGCGCGCCGTTTCCGCAATCAATTAGCGCACCGTCAATATTCGAATCACCCGTAGGCCCATAGACAATCGCATTGTTCGACAGATTGCTTCCGAAATCAATTTTTGTCCGTCCCATACCACCAATGAGACCGCCCGAACTGACACCACCACTCACTAAAACATTTCCATTATTTGTGAAAGCACCCTCAACATTGAAGTAAAGCGTACCACCACTACCTGGCGCTCCATCAGACGAAGCACTAGCAGCTCCGCCGATAGCCGATACTGTTCCGTAGTTACGAACGGTCCCTGCGTTAATCGCAATCGCTCCGCCCCCTGCACCGCCGGTTGCGCTAACGCCCCCTGCGCCACCGCTTCCTAGGTACAACATGGTCCAATAGTCAGCATTACCATACACAGAACCCGCTGACGCTCCATGGGTTCCACCGAGGGTTGAATAACTTCCCGCTGAATAATTGGCACCGCCAGCGCTTCGCCCTGCGCCGTCGACTCCTGGACCAGCTAACGAGAAGCCATCACTGCTCGCAGCACCTCCTGGATAGCCCTTGCCATTCATTTGAATCAAGCCGCTGCTACCAATGTTGAGTGCATTGTCGACGTTAAGTAAAAGTTTACCGTTACCGGCACCGGGACTAGATGAGTAAGCAGTGCCATTCCAAACTCCAGCAAACCCATTGGCCGTCAAAGTTGCAGCACCGTTAAAACCTAAATCAACACTAGCAAAATGAACGGCTTCGCTGTTTACAATTGTCGTACCACCCTCTGCTGAAAGCGCTGGATGATTTGCAAATGCTGCGTTGACTGAGATTAACGCTGAAGTCGTTCTAGTATAGATATGATCTACGTGGACTTGAGAATTATTTAAATTGACAGTCGATTCAACAATTAAGTCATGAATCGTAAGGGACGAAGCACTCGCGAAGCTGAACGATGATCCATTCACCACAGCAAACGAGTCAATTGTTTTGCCGTTAAAGCCAGTTTCCCAATCGTGATTCAGCGCTGGGCTTAGGCTTAGGTTTCCAAGCTGGTAGGTGTTGCCATCATCGACAATCACAATTTGATTAGGATCAAATCTGAACGAACTAATCGACGCGCTAAGATTGGATAGAACATTGGAGTGAACAAGGCCATCAATGACACCAGGTGAGTCCGCAAGTGCACCGGCGCTAATACGAATGCGACCCATACCTCCGAATCGATTGCCACTACTTTCGCCGCCTTTGGTCGATATACTTCCTAAATTCGCAAAAGGCCCCACCACATTAAAGTAAACAGTTCCGCCGCTACCCCCGTTACCGTCTGTCCAAACAGAACCACCAGAGCCTTTTGCAGATACTATTCCCAAGTTGGTAAATGAGCCGGCATTGACAGCAATCGCACCGCCGCCTGCTCCGCCTGAGGAGCTGGCAGCGCCTGCGCCACCACTACCCAAATATAGTGCCGTCCAGAAGTCAGATGCTCCATACACAGAACCCAAAGCCGCTCCGCCACCAGAGCCGCCACTCATACCTGCAGTCGCATAACTACCGGAAGAGTAACCTCCCGATCCATTGCTTCGTCCTGCACCATTGGTTCCCGGTCCGCCGATCGAATAGCCGCTTTGTTGGAAAGCACCACCTTTGTAACCTTTGCCATTCATTTCGAGATGACCCAAGCTTCCAATGACGAATGCCCCGTCAACGTTGACGACTAATTTACCGTTTCCTGCAGATGGAGATGACGAGTACGCGCTGTTTGACCAGTTGCCAGTGAAACCATTGGCCGTCAATGTCGCACTACCCATTGTTCCCAACTCAACATAGCTAAATCCAACCGCATCCGTATTGAGATAAGTCGTTCCTCCCTCAGCAGACAGGACAGGATGATTCGCAAAGGCAGAATTAATCGTCAGAGTGCCATTGGAGCCAACGACTAATCGCTCAATTTCGATCGTAGTTGCATTATTAAATGTAACAGTTGCTCCATCTGCGACTGTCAGTGCTCCAATCTTTACATTTGTAGCAGTATTAAAGGTGATTGCCGAAGATCCTGTCACAGTAAATTCAGACAATGTTTTGCCGGTGATCGCACTTTGCCAAGCAGTTGAGCTTGCTACGTCGATTGTTTGAGAGACACCGTTTTCGATGAAAACCATCTGTGAGCCATCAAACGTAAACTTGGATCCAGAAACCACTGCTCTTGCAATGATGGACCTATCAACGATGCCGCTAATTGCACCAGGCGAGCCAATGAGTTCAGAAGAATCCACTTTGACTCGGCCAAGACCGCCGCCATTACCACCGACCACGGAAAGTGAACCGGCGTTATTGACAGCTCCCGACACCGCTAAATAAATCGTTCCACCGCTACCACCGTTATCGCTTGTGTTACCATTGCCACCGTTTGCAGAGATGGTTCCGGAGTTCACCAGCGAACGAGCTATCAACTTAACGGCCCCGCCGCCAGGTCCACCCACTCCCCACTGGAAGCCGGCACCGCCGCTACCAAGGTACAACTGAGTCGAGAAGTCCTGGGCACCATAGACCTGACCGGTTCCTGATCCGACATTGCGACCGAGCGTCGCGTAGCTTCCACCACCACCATTCCAATACACCGGACGTCCTGCGCCATATGTATCCGGACCAGCCACTGAGTAACCAGCCGTGCTTTGAGGACCACCAGCATATCCTGCGCTATTCATATGAATCGTGCCTGCACTGCCAATCGTCACGTTACCGTCAACTTTAAGAATAAGCTGGCCGTTACCCGGAGCAGGATTTGAGGAATATACAGAACCATTCCAGGAGCCACCAAAGCCACCGGCAGTGATTGTCGCACCAGTGCCCAATGTACCGATGTCCACCGATGCAAATGTAACCGCATTGGTGTTTACATAGGTCGTGCCGCCTTGAGCTGATAGAATCGGATGATTGGCTAAAGCGGAGTTGATCACGAGAGAGCCGTTCACCCCAGTTGAAAGAGTGGCGATATCAACACCAGTCGTATTGGCAAGAGTAAGAGCACCGCCATCTTTAACCAGTGCAGTATCAATCGAATAAATTCCACTTGAATTCAATACTAGTGAAGCATTGTTCATAACTCTGAGAATCGAAATTCGCTTACCGTTTAGGAAAGAGACCCAATCGTGGTTTTGGGACGGAATAGAACTTAATGATCCAAGGTTATACACAGAGCCGCTATCAACAATCGAAAATTGATTTGCATCATAGTTCAGCGAGGTTAAATTAGAACTAAACTTACTACTAATATTGGAGTGGACTAATCCATACATAACTCCAGGTGAGTGACTAAGAGTTCCTGCATCAATACGGATACGACCCACGCCACCTGCACCCGGATTGTTCTGACCACCTTGAACCGAAATCGTACCGGAGTTAGCAAATGTACTTGCTACGTTGAAGTAAAGCGTACCACCGCTACCACCACGGAATCGGTCCCCGTAGCAGCCAGATCCAGCGTTACCATTTGCAGAGATCATACCAAAGTTGCTCATTGACCCGGCCGTGATCGAAATAGCGCCGCCACCAGAACCACCGGTGTTACCACACCAGCTGTAACCACCGCCAGCCGCACCACTACCAAGGTATAACTGAGTCCAGAAGTCCGTTGCTCCGAAAGTCGAGCTAGCTGGAGCATTATAATTATTTCCTTGAGTCCCGTAGCTACCCGCTGAACCCCAACTAGTATCTCCAGAATTAATAATCCCCGCCCCACCTGTGCCAGGACCACCGAAGGAGTAACCAGAACTTCCTGTAGCGCCACCGGCATAACCAGCGCCATTCATATGAATTGTACCCACACTTCCAACCGTGAGTGCACCATCGATATTTAGAATCAATCGGCCGTTGCCTGCTGCGGGCATTGACGAATAATTAGAGCCATTCCAAGTCGCAGAGTAGCCGCTTGCCGTCAAAGTCGCAGCCCCAACGGTTCCTACGGTGACAGAACCAAACGCAACCGCATCAGTGTTAACGTAGGTTGTTCCGCCTTGAGCGGAGAGTTCCGGATGATTCGCAAAAGCTGAATTGATGACCACCGTCGCACTTGAATTAACATTCAGTCGAGAAATCTGGAGAGCGGTCACATTGTTGAACGTATAAGCTGCGGAATTTTGTACATTGAAATCAGCGATAGTCTTATTGCCAAGAGCGCCTGCCCAATCAATATTTTCTGAGGCATTACCGCTAATATTTCCCAAACGATAAAGATTTCCACTGTCGGAAATAACAAGCTGACTGCTATCAAGGGTGAACTGCGAAATATTTTGCGACAAATTATTGACAATATTCGAATGAACTATTCCGATCATGCTGCCTGGAGAATCGGATAATGTTCCAGCATCAATCCTAA
>Ga0214921_10001873_pt1 | contig 35221 bp, 29 predicted proteins | sample LL1505_MetaG_FD_177992 | JGI IMG/M metagenome (GOLD analysis project Ga0214921, IMG submission 177992) | Freshwater microbial communities from Lake Lanier, Atlanta, Georgia, United States - LL-1505 | ecosystem: Environmental > Aquatic > Freshwater > Lake | place: USA: Georgia | collected... | reverse complement strand
CGGTGACCGTGATTGCGCTGGTGCTCAGCTGGTTTGCCTCGGTCTTTTTTGTGCCCTACCTGGGTACCTTGCTGCTCAAGGCCAAGTCGGTGGGTCCGGGGGCAGCGGTCCATGAAGAGCATTTTGACTCGCCGTTTTACAAGCTCTTTCGCCGCTGCGTGAACTGGTGCGTGGAATACCGCTGGACCACCATCGGCGTCACGGTACTGATCTTTGTTCTGGGTATTGTTGGCATGGGACGGGTGCAGCAGCAGTTTTTTCCGGACTCCAGCCGTCCCGAAATTCTGGTGGACATTTGGCTGCCTGAAGGCGCCACCTTCGCGGCCAACGAGCAAGTCGCCAAGCGCTTTGAACAACGCTTGTTGCAGGAACCCGGCGTGAGCTCGGTGAGTACTTGGGTGGGCTCGGGTGTGCCGCGTTTTTACCTGCCGCTGGACCAGGTTTTCCCGCAATCCAATGTGTCGCAGTTGCTGATCCTGCCCAAGGACCTCAAGGTGCGCGAGTCGCTGCGCGTCAAGCTGCCCGCGTTGCTGGCCAGTGAGTTTCCCGAGGTGAGAGGGCGCGTCAAGTTGCTGCCCAACGGGCCGCCGGTGGCTTACCCGGTGCAGTTCCGTGTGGTGGGCGCCGACCCCGTTATTTTGCGCGAGCGCGCTGACGAAGTTAAGAAATTGATGCAAGCAAGCACCAACACGAGAGGCGCCAACGACAACTGGAACGAGTACGTCAAGACCATTCGTCTGGAGGTGGACCAGGCCAAGGCACGTGCGCTGGGTGTCAGCAGTCAGTCGATAGCCCAAGCTATTGGCATTGCCCTGACCGGCAGCACCGTAGGCCAGTTCCGCGAAGGCGACAAGCTCATCGACGTGGTGCTGCGTCAGCCCAAAGCAGAACGCGACGCTGTCACCGACTTGTTCAGCGCGTATGTTCCGACATCCTCCGGGCGTTCTATCCCGCTGGCTCAAATTGCCAGCCCGGTGTTCGCCTGGAGCCCGGCGTGATGTGGCGAGAAAACCGTGACTTTGCCATCACGGTGCAGTGCGACATCATCGAAGGCTTGCAGGGTGCCACTGTGTCGGCCGAACTTTTGCCCGCCCTCAAAGCTTTGGAAAAGCAATGGCTGGCCAATGGCTTGTCGGGCTACCGCATTGACGTCGCTGGTGCGGTTGAGCAAAGCAGCAAGGGTTCTGAATCTATCGCGGCGGGTGTGCCGGTGATGCTGTTTTTAACCTTCACCATGCTGATGTTGCAATTGCGCAGTTTCAGCCGCTCCTTGTTGGTGTTCATCACCGGCCCGCTGGGCATTGCGGGCGCGGCAGCCGGGCTGCTGATCTTCGGCAAGCCGTTTGGCTTTGTGGCCTTGCTCGGGGTGATTGCTTTGATGGGCATGATCCAGCGCAACTCGGTGATCCTGATCGACCAGATCGAGCAGGAGCGCGCGCGCGGTGTACCGGCCTGGGAGGCGATTGTTGATTCGGCCGTACGGCGTTTGCGCCCCATTGTGTTGACAGCTGCAGCCGCTGTGCTGGCCATGATTCCGCTGTCGCGCAGCGTTTTTTGGGGACCGATGGCCGTCTGCATCATGGGCGGGCTTATCGTCGCCACCGTGCTCACCCTGCTGGCCTTGCCGGCCATGTACGCGGCCGCCTTCAAGGTACGGCGAGAGCCGTCCAGCCAGCCTGTTACAGGCTAAAATGCTGAGCTGACCGATTTAAGACGGGAGTTCGAAGGCCCCAAAGGCTTTTGATTCCCGTTTTTGTTTACGGCGCGCGGGTGGCGAAATTGGTAGACGCACCAGGTTTAGGTCCTGACGTCCGCAAGGATGTGCGGGTTCGAGTCCCGCCCCGCGCACCACACTTACAAGCAGATTTCAGGAGAAGATTGATGGCCGTGACCGTAGAAACGCTGGAAAAGCTCGAACGCAAAATGACCTTGTCGCTGCCCGTCGGCACGATCCAATCTGAGGTGGATACGCGCCTCAAGCGCATGGCCCTCACAGTCAAAATGGACGGCTTTCGCCCTGGCAAAGTGCCCATTAACGTTGTGGCCCAGCGCTATGGTTATTCGGTTCACTATGAAGTGATGAACGACAAGGTCGGCGAGGCTTTTTCTGTCGCTGCCAACGAAGCCAAACTGCGGGTGGCCGGTCAGCCGCGCATCAGCGAAAAAGAAGGCGCACCCGAGGGCGAAATGCATTTCGATGCGGTGTTCGAGGTGTACCCTGAAGTCAAGCTCGGTGAGCTTTCCGGTGCCGAAGTCGTCAAGCTCAGCGCTGAAGTGAGTGACGCCGCTATCGACAAGACCATTGATATCCTGCGCAAGCAGCGCCGTACCTTTGCCCAGCGCGCCATGGACAGCGCCGCTCAGGAAGGTGACCGAGTGACCATCGACTTCGAAGGCAAGATCGACGGCGAAACATTCCCCGGCGGCAAAGCTGAAGCCTTCCAGTTCCTGGTCGGCGAAGGTCAGATGCTCAAAGAATTTGAAGACGCTGTGCGCGGCATGAAGTCGGGTGAAAGCAAGACATTTCTTTTGAGCTTTCCCGCCGATTACCACGGTAAAGACGTGGCCGGCAAGCAGGCTGACTTCATGGTCACGCTCAACAAAATTGAAGCTGCCAACCTGCCGGAAGTCAACGAAGCCCTGGCCAAGTCCTTGGGCATTGCCAATGAGACTGTTGAAGGTCTGCGTGCCGACATCCGCAAAAACCTTGAGCGTGAAGTCAAATTCCGCCTGCTTTCACGCAATAAAGCTGCGGTGATGGATGCTCTGGTGGCCACATCCGAGCTCGACCTGCCTAAATCCAGCGTGCAAGCCGAGTTGGACCGCATGATTGAAGCGGCCCGCGCTGACCTCAAACAGCGTGGCATCAAAGACGCAGACAAGGCGCCGATTCCTGACGACATCTTCCGCCCGCAAGCTGAAAAGCGCGTGCGCTTGGGGCTGGTGGTGGCCGAGCTGGTGCGCAAGAACGAGCTGCAGGCCAAGCCTGAGCAGCTCAAAGCGCATATCGATGAGCTGGCCGCCAGTTACGAAAAACCGCAAGAAGTGGTTCGTTGGTACCTGGGCGATAACCGACGCATGGCCGAGGTTGAGTCAGTTGTGATTGAAAACAATGTCACTGACTTTGTACTGTCCAAGGCCAAGGTCAGTGAAAAAGAGATTTCTTTCGACGAATTGATGGCCCAAAACTAAGCTTTTGATAGCCATTTGAACGCCTTGGGGCTTGTGCTTGACGGCGCAGGCCCCAACTTATTTTTAGGTACAGTACCTCTATCTTTGGAGAAATTCACAATGGTTGCAAAATACAGCTACGGCACGGCTCATCGGCAGGAAACTCAGGGTCTGGGCATGGTGCCCATGGTCATTGAGCAGTCGGGTCGTGGCGAGCGTTCGTATGACATTTACTCGCGCCTGCTGAAAGAGCGCGTGATCTTTTTGGTCGGGCCGGTCAATGACCAGACGGCCAACCTGGTCGTGGCACAGCTTTTGTTTCTGGAAAGCGAAAACCCGGACAAGGACATTTCTTTTTACATCAACTCGCCAGGCGGTTCCGTAACTGCTGGCATGGCGATTTACGACACCATGCAGTTCATCAAACCCGATGTTTCGACGCTGTGCGTCGGCATGGCCGCCAGCATGGGCGCATTTCTGCTGTCCGCGGGTACCAAGGGCAAGCGCTTTTCGCTGCCGAATTCCCGCGTCATGATTCACCAGCCTTCGGGCGGTGCCCAGGGTCAGGCCACGGACATTGAAATCCATGCCCGTGACATTCTGAAAACCCGCGATCAGCTCAACCGTATCTTGGCGGCCAACACCGGTCAATCGATCGAGCGCATTGAGCGTGACACCGAGCGCGATTACTTCATGTTTGCCGAAGACGCCAAGGAATACGGCCTGATTGACCAGGTGATTGCCAAGCGTCCTTGACCGGATTGGCTGCAGGGGCTTTGGCAACGGCGTTTTCTGGTCCGGAAAACGCCGTTTTTCTTTGGTTATCATTGTCTGACTGTTGTTGCCAGACCGCCCCCTGAGGGGGCATGCGAAAAGGTATTACCCATGGCCGAGAAAAAAGGCTCTTCAGGCGAAAAAACGCTTTATTGCTCCTTCTGCGGAAAGAGCCAGCACGAGGTTAAAAAACTCATTGCAGGCCCTTCCGTGTTTGTCTGTGACGAATGCATTGACTTGTGCAATGAGATTATTCGTGATGAGCTGCCTGCCGGCGATGTTGCCAAAGATATCCGCAGCGACTTGCCAACCCCTGCAGAGATCAAAGCCACCTTGGACGGTTACGTCATAGGTCAAGAACCGGCCAAGCGAACGCTGGCTGTTGCGGTCTACAACCACTACAAGCGCCTGCGTCATAAAGACACCGCCAAAAAAGACGATGTCGAGCTGACTAAGAGCAATATCTTGCTGGTCGGGCCCACGGGCTCAGGCAAGACCTTGCTGGCCCAAACCCTGGCGCGCACGCTCAATGTGCCGTTTGTGATGGCCGATGCAACCACTTTGACGGAAGCCGGCTACGTGGGCGAAGACGTTGAGAACATCATTCAAAAGCTGCTGCAAAGCTGCAACTACGAGGTTGAGCGCGCCCAGCAGGGGATTGTTTACATCGACGAGATCGACAAGATCACACGCAAGTCAGACAACCCCTCCATCACACGCGATGTCTCGGGTGAGGGCGTGCAGCAGGCCTTACTCAAGCTGATCGAGGGCACCATGGCCTCAGTGCCACCTCAGGGCGGCCGCAAGCATCCCAACCAGGACTTTTTGCAGGTGGACACCACCAACATCTTGTTCATTTGCGGCGGCGCGTTTTCCGGCCTAGAAAAAGTCATCGAGAACCGTACTGAAGCCTCAGGAATTGGTTTTGCCGCGTCGGTTAAAAGTAAAAAATCTCGCAGCCTGACCGAAGCCTTCAAGGACGTGCAGCCTGAAGACCTGATCAAGTTTGGCCTGATTCCCGAGTTGGTCGGCCGCATGCCGGTGGTTGCGACCTTGGCTGAGCTCACAGAAGATGCCTTGGTGCAGATCCTGACCGAGCCTAAAAACGCGGTGGTCAAACAGTTCAGCAAATTACTTGCCATGGAGGGTGTAGACCTCGAAATCCGGCCCTCGGCGCTCAAGGCGATTGCGCGTAAGGCGCTGGCCCGCAAGACCGGCGCACGCGGACTGCGCTCTATTCTTGAGCAGTCCTTGATTGACACCATGTACGAGTTGCCCAGTGTGAGCAATGTCGCCAAAGTAGTGGTTGATGAATCCACCATTGAAGAAAACCAGCCGCCTTTGCTGGTTTATCACGAGGCAGCTAAAAAAGCCTGAGACAAGTTGACCGGGGCGCCCAGGCCTTGTAAGTCTGGCTCTACCCCCCAAGTCAGGTAAGTGTGACTGAGCCTGATCCTTTTCAGGTGCAGCGTTAATGTTGAAGGTTTTATATGTCCGGACAAATTTCTTTGCCAGCAACCCCCCTTGATCTGCCCATGCTGCCACTGCGCGATGTGGTGGTGTTTCCGCACATGGTCATCCCCTTGTTTGTGGGCAGACCTAAGAGCATCAAGGCGCTAGAGTCGGCTATGGAGGCCGAGCGTCGCATCATGCTGGTGGCGCAAAAAGCCGCTGCCAAGGACGAGCCCTCGGTGGAGGACATGTTCAGCGTGGGTTGTATTGCCACCATCTTGCAAATGCTCAAGCTTCCTGACGGTACCGTGAAGGTGCTCGTGGAAGGCCAGCAGCGCGCCAAGGTCAACAAGATAGAAGACGGTGAGTTGCATTTCACTTGCAATGTGACCCCGGTCGAGCCTGAAGTAGCCCTGCCCGGTGACAAGACCAGTGAAGTTGAAGCCCTGCGCCGTGCGGTGATGCAGCAATTTGACATGTACGTCAAACTCAACAAGAAAATTCCGCCTGAGATCCTGACCTCCATCTCCAGCATCGACGATGCCGGCCGCCTGGCCGACACCATTGCCGCGCACCTGCCGCTCAAGCTCGATGCCAAGCAGGTGGTGCTGGACATGGACAACGTGAAGGCGCGCTTAGAGAACCTCTATGAGCAGCTGGAGCGCGAAGTCGATATTTTGAATGTGGACAAAAAAATCCGTGGCCGCGTTAAGCGCCAGATGGAAAAAAACCAGCGTGATTTTTACCTGAACGAGCAAGTCAAGGCGATCCAAAAAGAGCTTGGTGAAGGTGAAGAGGGCGCGGACATCGAAGAGATCGAGAAAAAGATCAAGGCTGCCAAGATGCCAGCCGAGGCCCGTAAAAAGGCGGAAGGCGAACTTAAAAAACTCAAACTCATGTCGCCCATGTCGGCCGAAGCCACAGTGGTGCGCAGCTACATTGACGTGCTGACCAGCCTGCCCTGGGCCAAGAAAACCAAAATCAAACACGATCTGGGCAATGCCGAGGATGTGCTGAACCAGGACCACTTTGGCCTGGAAAAAGTCAAAGACCGTATCGTCGAGTACCTCGCGGTGCAGCAGCGCGTGGACAAACTCAAGGCGCCTATTCTTTGCCTGGTCGGCCCTCCCGGTGTCGGTAAAACCTCGCTCGGTCAATCGATCGCCAAAGCCACTGGTCGCAAGTATGTGCGCATGGCCCTGGGGGGTATGCGTGATGAAGCCGAGATCCGCGGGCACCGCCGCACTTACATTGGCGCCTTGCCCGGCAAGGTGCTGCAAAGCCTGACCAAGGCTGGCACACGCAACCCCTTGTTTTTGCTCGATGAGATCGACAAGCTCGGTACCGACTTCCGTGGTGACCCTTCCAGCGCACTGCTCGAGGTGCTGGACCCGGAGCAAAACCACACCTTTGGTGACCACTACGTTGAGGTGGATTTCGACCTGAGCGACGTGATGTTTGTTGCCACCTCCAATTCGATGAACATCCCGCCGGCCCTGCTGGATCGCATGGAAGTGATTCGTTTATCGGGTTACACCGAAGACGAAAAGACCAGCATCGCCATGCGCTACCTGCTGCCCAAGCAGCTCAAGAACAACGGCGTGAAAGAAGGCGAGCTCGACATCTCCGAGCAGGCCGTACGCGACATCGTGCGTTACTACACGCGGGAAGCCGGTGTGCGTTCCCTCGAGCGTGAGCTCTCCAAGATTTGCCGTAAAACCGTCAAAGGTATTCAGCTCAAAAAAATGCTGGCGCCGGTGGTGGTTTCCCCGGACAACCTGAATGATTACCTGGGTGTGCGCAAGTTCAACTACGGGCGCGCTGAGAATCAAAACCAAATTGGTCAGGTCGTTGGCCTGGCCTGGACGGAAGTCGGCGGCGACCTGCTCACCATTGAAGCGGCCATCATGCCCGGCAAGGGCGTCATCACCCGCACTGGTTCACTGGGGGATGTGATGAAGGAGTCTGTCGAGGCCGCCCGCACTGTGGTGCGCAGCCGCTCACGCATGCTGGGCATTCGCGACGACATGTTTGAAAAGCGTGACATCCACATTCACGTGCCCGACGGCGCCACTCCCAAAGACGGCCCTAGCGCGGGTGCTGCCATGACCACAGCATTTGTGTCTGCCCTCACCGGTATACCGGTGCGCGGCGACGTGGCCATGACCGGCGAGATCACACTGCGCGGTGAAGTCACGGCCATCGGCGGACTGAAAGAAAAGCTGCTGGCTGCTTTGCGTGGCGGTATCAAAACAGTGCTTATTCCCGAAGAAAATGCCAAGGACTTGCAAGAGATTCCTGACAATGTCAAAAGCGGCCTGGAGATCATTCCCGTCAAATGGATTGACCAGGTGCTGGCGGTAGCTCTGGAGCGCATGCCCGTGCCACTGTCTGACGAAGAAGTGGCTTTGGCCGCGGCGGCCAGTGCCGCTACTGCGGCTGCGGCGGCGGCCCTTGCGGCTGCTGCGACGGCTGCGGTGCCAGCGCAACCAGGCGCTGTGAAGCACTGAGATTTCAGAGGCTTGGTTTGGAGAAAGTTTTTTTGTCGCCTACCAAAGGCACCAGAAAAACCAAGCTATAATTTCTTTTGTTATTGCGGGAGTAGCTCAGTTGGTAGAGCGCAACCTTGCCAAGGTTGAGGTCGAGAGTTCGAGACTCTTCTCCCGCTCCAAATTTAAAAGGGCAGCACTTCAAAATGCTGTCCTTTTTCATTAGGAAACCGGCGCGATAGCAAATCGGTTATGCACTGGATTGCAAATCCAGCTAGGGCGGTTCGACTCCGCCTCGCGCCTCCACCCCCCCCTATTTTATCGGTTTTCTCTCTCCATAGCGACTTTCTATTGTCATGGGCATGATAAACATTTGAAGTCTGATGCAGGCCTTCGCCAACTGCTTTTGTAGGCGGCGCAAATCCGAGGGTTTTTTTGGTGACAATAGGCGCTTCGCCTGGGTGGTGAAATTGGTATACACAGCGGACTTAAAATCCGCCGCTTCGTTAATAGCGGGCGTACGGGTTCGACCCCCGTCCCAGGCACCAGTGCACCCGAAATGGGTAAGATCAAACTATGCCCCGTTACAACGCCCCTTTTGAAATCCATGTTCATGGCGAAGTGCCACTGCGTGCTGATGTCGGTTTTGACCAGTTGCAAGAGGCGCTCAAGCCCTTGTGGACTTACGCCGGGGCCAAGTCCCTGGCCGATGGCGCAGCCAGCGCGTACGAAGAAGAGCCCGGTATCCGGCTGGATGTGCAGACGCATTTGCTGCATTTGTGTTGGACGGTGTCGGGTGACGATGATTTCCGTCAGGTGCTCGACGAGATGTGCATGGGCCTGAATGATCTGGCTGAAAGAGGTGCGCCCATCGAGGTCACTTTTTACGACGCTGACTATGATGAGGAAGAAGAGGATGGCAACGCGGAAGACGCCCGGGACGACTTTGCCATGTACTTTGTCGGGCCGACGCCCGCTGCCATCATGCAGGTTCAGCGTGATTTGCTCGTACAAGACACCATCGCTTTGATGGAACGCCACTTCGACGCCACTGAGCTTGGAGAGGTGGTGACGGCGGTGGATAAATTGTTTGAGCGGCGCTTTGACTCCTTGGTCAATTCAATGCAGCTTGGCAAGCCGCCACGCGGGCAGGGTGGCTCTTCAGGTGGCTCGGGTCACGGTGGCGGGCGCAAGCCAAGGCATTTGCACTGAGCTCAAGGGGGGCTTAACGCTGCCAAGCAAGCTAATAAAGCTGTGCTGTAGTCAGTTTCACTGCGCCTCAGATGGCCTTGACGGGAATCTGTTTGTACTGACCGGTCGCGATTTTCTTTTGCCATTCGGCCGGACCGGTGATGTGGGCGCTGGTGCCGCCGGCGTCAACTGCCACCGTCACCGGCATGTCGACCACATCAAACTCGTAGATCGCTTCCATGCCCAGGTCGGCAAAGCCGACGACTTTGGCGGTTTTGATGGCTTTGCTGACTAAATAGGCGGCGCCGCCCACAGCCATAAGGTAAGCGCTCTGGTGTTTTTTGATGGCTTCAATAGCCACCGGACCGCGCTCGGCCTTGCCGATCATGGCGATCAGACCGGTCTGGCCCAGCATCATTTCGGTGAAGCTGTCCATTCGGGTGGAAGTGGTCGGGCCGGCGGGGCCCACGGCTTCGTTGCCGACCGGGTCTACCGGGCCTACGTAGTAAATCACCCGGTTGCTGAAATCCACCGGCAGCTTTTCGCCCTTGGCCAGCATCTGTTGAATCCGCTTGTGGGCGGCGTCGCGGCCGGTCAGCATTTTGCCGCTGAGCAGCAGGGTGTCACCCGGTTTCCAGCTGGCGACTTCCGCCTTGCTGAGCGTGTCCAGGTTGACCTTTTTGCTTTTGACGTAATCGGGTGCCCACTGAACCTGGGGCCAGAGGTCCAGGCTGGGCGGCGTCAGGTAGGCCGGGCCGCTGCCGTCGAGCACAAAGTGCGCGTGGCGCGTGGCAGCGCAGTTGGGAATCATGGCGACCGGCTTGCCGGCGGCGTGCGTCGGGTAGAGCTTGATCTTGATGTCCAGCACGGTGGTCAGCCCGCCAAGGCCTTGCGCACCGATGCCCAGCGCGTTGACTTTGTCAAACAGCTCCAGGCGCATTTCCTCGACCTGGTCAAGCGGCTTGCCGGCTGCGCTTTTGGCTTGCAGCTCGTACATGTCGATGTCGTCCATCAGGCTTTCTTTGGCCAAGAGAACGGCTTTTTCTGCGGTGCCGCCAATGCCGATGCCCAGCATGCCGGGCGGGCACCAGCCGGCGCCCATGGTCGGTACGGTTTTGAGCACCCAGTCAACGATGGAGTCGCCCGGGTTGAGCATGGCCAATTTGCTTTTATTTTCGGAGCCGCCGCCTTTGGCGGCCACCGTCACCTCCATGGTCTTGCCGGGCACCAGCTCGGTAAAGATCACTGCCGGTGTGTTGTCTTGCGTGTTGGCGCGCTTGAAGTGCGGATCTGCGACAACGCTGGCACGCAAGGTGTTGTCCGGGTGCTTGTAGCCGCGGCGCACGCCCTCGTTGACGGCGTCTTCAAAGCTGCCGGTAAAACCCGTCAAGCGAACATCCATGCCGAGCTTGATGAAAACGTTGACGATGCCGGTGTCCTGGCAGATCGGCCTGTGGCCGGTGGCGCTCATCTTGGAGTTGGTGAGGATCTGCGCAATGGCATCCTTGGCCGCCGGGCTTTGTTCGCGCTCATAGGCGCGTGCCAGGTGCGCAATGAAATCGGCCGGGTGGTAGTAGCTGATGAATTGCAGGGCTGCAGCAACCGATTCGATCAGATCTTCTTGTTGGATATTCGTGGTCATAGCTGTCGTCCCTGGCTTGTCGTTCAGTGGTCAGCGCCGTCGCGCACCATCAGTTTGTCGGTGTAGGCAATGGCCAGCGCACTGAGCAGGAACACGATATGGATGATGGTTTGCCACATCAGCACCTTGACGTCGTAATTGGCAGCGTTGATGAAGGTTTTCAACAGGTGAATAGAGCTGATACCGATGATGGCCGTGCCCAGCTTGACCTTGAGCACCGAGGCATTCACATGGCTCAGCCATTCAGGCTGGTCCGGGTGGTCTTCCAGGTTCATGCGGCTGACAAAGGTTTCGTAACCGCCCACGATGACCATGATCAGCAGGTTGGAGATCATGACAACGTCAATCAAAGCCAGCACCACCAGCATGATCACCGTCTCGTTGAGCGAGGTGAGCGTGACATCGGACTTGTAGCCGATGCTGCTGACCAGTGCTTGCAGCGCGGTTTGGCTGCCAAATACCGCCTCGACCAGGTGCAGCAATTCCACCAGAAAGTGATAAACGTAGACACCTTGCGCCACGATCAAGCCAATGTACAAAGGCAACTGCAGCCAGCGGCTGGCGAAGATAAAGCGTGGAATTGGGCGCAATGCTTGTGGGGTTTTGGGCTTTGGGTCGGTCATGGTGTTTTAGGTGTTTAATTCAAAATTGTAGGGGTTTCAACTTGGCCGCCTTGGCAGCAGGTGTTTGTAAGCTTGGTGCCAGTCAGTGGCTTGTAAGTGCCAGCCGCGACATTTGACTTTGGTTGGGAATTTTTATAATCGAGATTAAGAGGAGACAGCTCATGAGTGCACCGTTATCGGCCATTGAGTCAACATTGGTAGAAAACCGGGTTTTCAACCCTGATCCGGCCTTTGTCAAGGCCGCTCGTATCTCCGGCATGGCCGCTTATGAAGCGCTATGCAAAGAAGCCGAAACGGATTTTGAGGGTTACTGGGCCCGCTTGGCTCGCGAGAATCTGAGCTGGAAAAAACCTTTCACCAAGATACTTGACGAGTCCAATGCCCCGTTTTACAAGTGGTTTGACGATGGCCTGATCAATGCTTCGTACAACTGCCTTGACCGCCATATGGGCACCCCGACCGAGCAACAAAAAGCCATCATCTTTGAAAGCGATGACGGCAAGGTGACAAATGTCACTTACAAGGAACTGCACGCCAAGGTCTGCCAGTTCGCCAATGTACTCAAGGGCATGGGCGTGAAAAAAGGTGACCGCGTTGTTATCTACATGCCCATGACGGTGGAAGGCGTTGTGGCCATGCAAGCCTGCGCCCGCATTGGCGCAACGCATTCGGTGGTGTTCGGCGGTTTTTCTGCCAAAAGCCTTCAAGAGCGCATCCATGACGCCGGTGCCGTGGCGGTCATCACCGCCAACTACCAGTTGCGTGGTGGCAAAGAGCTGCCATTGAAGGCGATCGTTGACGAAGGCATTGCCTTGGGCGGTTGCGAATCCATCAAGAACGTCATCGTTTACCAGCGTACCCCGACCGCCTGCAACATGGTTGCCGGCCGCGATAGCCTGATGCACGAGGCCATGGCCGTTCAGTCCGCCGTCTGTGAGCCCGAATTCGTGGGCGCTGAGCACCCGCTGTTCATTCTTTACACCTCCGGCTCAACGGGCAAACCCAAGGGCGTGCAACACAGTACCGGCGGCTATTTGCTGTGGGCCAAACTGACGATGGACTGGACTTTTGACATCCGGCCGACCGACGTTTTCTGGTGCACAGCCGACATTGGCTGGATCACCGGCCACACCTATGTGGCCTACGGCCCGTTGGCCGCCGGCGCCACCCAGGTGATTTTTGAAGGCGTGCCGACTTACCCGAATGCTGGTCGCTTCTGGCAAATGATTGAGCGCCATCAAGTCAGCGTTTTTTACACCGCACCGACGGCCATTCGCTCACTGATCAAGGCGGCCGAGGCTGACCCGAAAGTACACCCGGATGCGTCTGATCTGAGCAGCTTGCGCATCCTCGGCTCGGTGGGTGAGCCCATCAACCCTGAAGCCTGGATGTGGTACTACAAAAACATCGGCCACGAAAAGTGCCCGATCGTTGACACCTTCTGGCAGACCGAAACCGGCGGCCACGTGATGACCCCGCTGCCAGGCGCCACGCCGCTGGTGCCCGGTAGTTGCACGCTGCCACTGCCCGGCATCATGGCGGCCATCGTCGATGAAGCTGGCCATGACGTACCCAACGGCTCAGGCGGCATGCTGGTCATTAAGCGCCCCTGGCCTTCGATGATCCGCACCATCTGGAACGACCCCGAGCGCTTTGCCAAAAGCTACTTTCCCGCGGAGATGGGCGGCACTTACTACCTGGCCGGCGACGGCGCGGTGCGCAGTGAAGACCGTGCTTATTTCCGCATCACCGGCCGCATTGACGACGTGCTCAATGTTTCCGGTCACCGCATGGGAACCATGGAAATTGAGTCTGCGCTGGTAGCGCACTCTGCACTGGTGGCAGAAGCTGCCGTGGTGGGCCGGCCCGACGACGTGACCGGCGAGGCTATCGTGGCCTTTGTGGTGCTCAAGCGTCAGCGGCCTACCGGCGATGAGGCCAAAGCGATTGCCAAGGAACTGCGTGACTGGGTTGGCAAGGAGATCGGACCGATCGCCAAACCCAAGGAAATCCGCTTTGGCGACAACTTGCCCAAAACCCGCAGCGGCAAGATCATGCGCCGTTTGTTGCGCGGCATTGCTAAGGGCGATGCCATGCCGCAGGACACTTCGACGCTGGAGAACCCGGCCATCTTGGATCAGCTGTCTGAAAAGAGCTGACCTGTTCGTCATCGGTTCTGTGCGTGAGCAAGTAATGAAGTTTATGAACGCCTTCAAGCAAGGCGAAACTTAACTAAGCGTCAAATAAAAGTGCTCAGACAGCCGCCCTGGCGGCGGGGGCTGCTGGTGCTGCTGGTGCTGCGCTGCCGGGAGCGGCTGGGTTGGCATCGGGCTTGGCAGCGGGGGCAGGGTTTGTGCCACCTGTCGTTTTGGCTTCTGCTACAGGGGCCGGAGTCTGAGGGCTGGCAGCTGAATCCTGGCCCCCTGTTTGCACCAGAGCCGTGTTGGCTGGTGTTGGTTTGATAAGTGCAGCGGCGGTTTGCCGGCTTTCAACCATGCTTTCAATGCTGGCCATCACCATGGGGGTCTCGGCCGTTCCAAGCCAAGTAGCGCTGTTAGATTTGATGGTGATCGCCTGGGCCAGCGTGCAAGCCTTGCCATTGCGTTGCAGCCACTGCGAGGCTTTGGCTGAACGTTCCTGAGGGTCATGGGAATGCAAGCCTATTCCCTTGAATTCAGCCACCACGCAGACAGCGCGTGGCTCGGCGGGCGCAGCCGGCAGGTTCACCCGCTTGGCAGCTTGCGCAAATGCCGTGCCCAGCATGGTCGATAAAAGCCAGGCCAGTGCGAAAGGGCGGATTTTTTGCTTTTGCATGATCACTCAGAATATCGACAGAAAAGGTAAAAACTTGATGGCTTTACTTTTGCGTCAGGATCCAACTGACCAACTGCTTGGCTTCATCTTGTGAGACCTGCGCGTTGGACGGCATGGGCACAGGGCCCCAAACGCCAGCGCCACCCTTGATGATTTTGACGGCCAGTTTATCGACGGCATCTCTCTGGCCGGCGTATTTGACAGCCACATCTTTGTACGACGGGCCGACTAACTTTTTGTCAGCCGCATGGCAGGACATACAGTTTTTGGCCGCAGCCAGTTTCTGGTCAGCCAGGGCGGGTGCCGCAAGCAATAGACCACTCAGGGCGGCACAAATCAGAGGCGAGGATTGTTTCATGATCAGTTCTGAAAAGTTGGTGAAAAGGGGCATCAATAGTCGTCGAGCACCGCGCCTTTGCTGGCGCTAGATGCGTTGAATGCGAATTTGGCTTGTACGCCGCGGGTGTAGCGCGGCAGTGGTGCTTTCCAGCCAACCTTGCGGGCGGCCAGTTCAGCGTCGCTGATGTTGAGTTGCAGCAGCAATTGTTTGGCGTCGATGGTGATGGAGTCGTTTTCCTTGATGAAAGCAATGTTGCCACCGGCGGCCGCTTCGGGTGCGACGTGGCCGACCACCATGCCCCAGGTGCCGCCTGAAAAACGGCCGTCCGTGATCAGGCCAACGCTCTCGCCCAAGCCTGCACCAATCAGCGCGCCGGTGGGGGCTAGCATCTCGGGCATGCCGGGGCCGCCTTTGGGGCCCAGGTAGCGCAGCACCATCACATCGCCGGCCTTGATCTTGCCGGCCAGAATTGCGGCCAACGCCGACTGTTCGTCGTCAAACACGCGGGCGGGGCCGGTCATGACCGGGTTTTTCAGGCCGGTGATCTTGGCCACGCAGCCCTCAGGTGAGAGGTTGCCCTTGAGCACGGCCAGATGGCCTTGCGCGTACATGGGCTTGTCAATCGGGCGGATCACGTCCTGGTCTGCGCGGGGTGCGTCGGGTATGTCTTTGAGCACTTCGGCGATCGTCTGGCCGGAGATGGTCAGGCAGTCGCCGTGCAAGAGGCCGGCTTTGAGCAGCATTTTCATGACCTGTGGAATGCCGCCGGCCTGATGCAAATCAACCGCCAAGTATTTACCGCTGGGTTTGAGATCGCACAGCACGGGGGTTTTGACGCGGATGCGCTCGAAGTCATCAATCGTCCACTCGACACCGGCCGTATGGGCAATCGCCAGGAAGTGCAGCACGGCATTGGTTGAGCCGCCAGTGGCCATGATCACGACCACGGCGTTTTCAATCGCCTTCTTGGTGACGATGTCGCGTGGCTTGATGTTCTTTTTGATGGCCTCGATCAGCACCTTGGCCGATTCCTTGGCCGAGTTGGCTTTCTCGTCATGCGGGTTGGCCATGGTGGATGAGTAGGGCAGCGATATGCCCAGGGCCTCGAAGGCGCTGGACATGGTGTTGGCCGTGTACATACCGCCGCAGCTACCGGTGCCTGGAATGGCGCGGCGCTCGATCTGCAGCAGGTCTTCGTCGCTCATGCGGCCGGCCGAATGCTCGCCCACAGCCTCGAACACGCTGACGATGTTGAGGTCTTTGCCTTTGTAGTGGCCGGGCAGGATGGTGCCGCCGTAAACGTAGATGGCCGGCACATTGGCGCGCAGCATGCCCATCAGGCCGCCGGGCATATTTTTGTCGCAGCCACCAACCACCAGTACGCCGTCCATCCACTGCCCTTGCACGCAGGTTTCGATGCAATCGGAAATGACTTCGCGGCTGACCAGCGAGTACTTCATGCCCTCGGTGCCCATGGCCATGCCGTCGGAGATGGTGGGCGTGCCAAAGACCTGGGCGTTGCCGCCGGCTTCTTCGATGCCGGCAATGGCCGCATCAGCGAGCTTTTGCAGGCCGGAGTTGCAGGGGGTGATGGTGCTGTGGCCGTTGGCCACGCCGACCATGGGTTTCTTGAAGTCAGCCGCCTCGTAGCCCATGGCGTAGTACATCGAGCGGTTGGGCGCGCGGGAGGTGCCTTCAGTGATGTTCTTGCTGCGGCGGTTGATGGCGTCGCCTTCGGGCATCTTGTCTTGCGTCATGGTGTGTCTCTTTGGGTCTTTGAAGGGCTTGCCGTACAGGCTTTGCCGGTGACTGACGATTTTACGTTGCGATGTTAGGCCAGTGCCGGCTGGCACAATCGCGACATGCTTATTCACCCTGAAATTGACCCGGTTGCTCTGCAAATCGGCCCCCTGGCCTTGCACTGGTACGGGCTGACTTACCTGGCCGCTTTCGGCCTTTTTTTGTTACTCGGCATCCTGCGCTTGCGCCACCAGCCTTATGCCGCGATGACGGGGACTGCCGCGTGGAGCCGGCGTGACATTGAGGACATTCTTTTCTTGGGTGTTGTGGGCGTGGTAATGGGCGGGCGTATTGGTTATTGCTTGTTTTACAAGCCCGGTTATTACCTGGCGCATCCGCTGGAGATTTTGGCGGTATGGCAGGGCGGCATGAGCTTTCATGGCGGCATGTTGGGGGTGCTGGTTTCGCAGTGGTGGTTTGCCCGCAGCCGTAGCAAACCCTGGTGGCAAGTTATGGACTTTATAGCGCCCTGCGTGCCAACGGGACTGGCGGCCGGTCGCCTTGGCAATTTCATCAATGGGGAGTTGTGGGGGCGTTTGAGCAGCCCGGACTTGCCTTGGGGCATGGTTTTTAAGTACAGCGGCTCGCTGCAACCGCGCCACCCTTCCCAGCTGTACCAGTTTTTGCTGGAAGGCTTGTTGCTGTTTGTACTTCTTTGGTTTTATGCGCGCAGGCCGCGCAAAACCGGTCAAGTCTCCGCGGCGTTTTTAGTAGGCTATGGTGTTTTTCGCTTTGTGGCTGAATTTTTCCGCCAGCCGGATGATTTTTTAGGCATTTTGGCGCTGGGCATGAGCATGGGTCAGTGGCTTTGTCTGCCCATGATCCTGGCCGGTCTCGCCCTGTGGGTCTGGGCCGGGCGGCGATCCTGAGCCTAAAACCCAAAACCCAAGGGAAACCCATCTGCCGGCAGGCTGAAAAACTTTGTACATTTGTGCAGGCCTTGATTGGCCGTGCCAGCGGCAACCACTTAGACACAAAATAACCGGAGACTTCTTATGCGCAATTCCCAACTCAATACAAGCCGGCGCGATGTGCTGCGCGTTGCCGCAGCGAGCGCGGCAGCCCTGTCACTGGGGGTGCAGGCGCAGTCCGGCTGGCCGAGCAAGCCGGTCAACATGGTTGTGCCATTTCCGGCCGGTGGCGGTACCGATGCGTTTGCCAGGCCTTTGTCGGCTCAGTTCGCCAAACTCACCGGCAAGCAACTGATCATTGACAACCGCGGCGGCGCCGGCGGCACGCTGGGCGCCGGCATTGCCGCCAAGGCTGCGCCCGACGGTTACACGCTCTTCATGGGTGCGGTCCATCACTCGATTGCGCCGTCCATGTACCCCAAGCTTGACTACGACTTGCAAAAAGACTTTATCCCTTTGGCGCTGGTCGCTAACGTGCCGCAGGTCCTGGTGGTAAACCCGAAAAATATGCCTTCGGACTACAAAGGTTTCTTGGAGGCTGTGCGCAAGGCGCCCGGCAAGTTCAATTACGGATCGGCCGGTGCCGGCACCTCGCACCATCTGGCTGGCGAGTTGTTCAAACAGCAGACCAAAACCTTCATCACCCATATTCCTTACACGGGGGCCGGTCCTGCTTTGCGCGATCTGGTGGCGGGGCAGGTCGACATGATGTTTGACGGCCTGGGCTCGTCTGCGGCGCACATCAAGGGTGGCCGCATCAATGCTGTGATGGTGGCTGGCGCTAAGCGTAACGCTGCCTTTCCCGATGTGCCTTGTGCGGCCGAGTTGGACATGCCGGATTACACAGTCACCACCTGGTATGGCTTGTGGACACCCAAGGGCACGCCGGCCGATGTTCAGGCCCGCATTGTGGAAGAAATTCGCAAGGCAGCCGCCAGCGACGAGATCAAAGCCATCTGGGCCAGCAACGGCGCTGAGTTCGGTACCTTGACACCTGCGCAGTTTGGTGACTTTGTAGGCGCGGAGATCAAGCGCTGGGCAGGCGTTGTCAAGGTCTCTGGCGCCAAGCTCGATTAAACCAGCAGCTTGCGCTGCGACAGGCGGGAACGCTGGTTTTCGGTGTTCCCGCATTTTTTCGACCAGTGATTTTCCTGACCCATGAGCAACAATCTTTTCGTTACCCTGCGAGCTGCTTTTCCGCAAGACCTTGACGCCGTGGCGGTAGAGACCGATACCGGTTTAAATTATTCATGGCGAGACTTGGAGCGGGCCACCGCCATGCTGGCCAACTTGCTGCAATCACTGGGTTTGCCCCGTGGTGCGCGAGTGGCCGTACAGGTAGAAAAGTCGGTCGAAGTCATGATGCTTTATCTGGCAACCTTGCGCGCCGGCTATGTATTTTTACCGCTGAACACGGCGTACCAAAGCGCCGAAATGGCTTACTTCATCGAGAACGCCGAACCTGCCGTGGTGGTGTGCAGCCCGAAGAACTTCGGCTGGGTCAGCAAGATCGCTTTTTCGGCCGGCACGCAATACGTTTTCACCCTGGGTGCGGACCGCTGTGGCACGCTTCTAGAGCGCGCTGTTCATTGCAGCGACATGCATGTGCCGGCCGTGATGCAGCCGGATGACTTGGCGGCTATTCTTTACACCAGCGGCACCACCGGGCGCAGCAAGGGCGCCATGCTCACGCACACCAACTTGCTGAGCAATGCGCTGGTGCTCAAGGACTACTGGAGCTGGCAGCCGGGTGACGTGCTGATCCATGCGCTGCCGATTTTTCATGTGCACGGGCTCTTCGTGGCTTTGCATGGCGCGCTGATCAACGGCAGCAAAATGATTTGGCTGTCTGGTTTTGACGCCAAAATGGTTCTTCAAAAATTGCCCGAGGCCACCGTTTTCATGGGGGTTCCTACTTTGTACGTGCGCTTGCTTGCCGAGCCCGGACTGAACCACGATAGCTGCCGCAATATGCGGCTGTTTGTCGCCGGTTCGGCGCCACTGCTCATGGAGACCTTCACCGATTGGCAGCGGCGTACCGGGCACACGATTTTGGAGCGTTACGGCATGAGTGAGACCGCCATGTTGACCTCCAACCCCTGCCGTAAGAGCGACGGAGAAAGACGCGGCGGCACTGTCGGCTTTCCTTTGCCCGGAGTTGCTTTGCGTGTGCGCGGCGATGCCGCACAAGATCTTGCCCAAGGTGAGATTGGCGGTATCGAAGTCAAGGGCCCAAATGTTTTCAAGGGCTACTGGCGCATGCCGGAGAAAACCAAAGAAGAATTTACAGACGACGGCTGGTTCAAGACCGGTGACGTTGGCCTGGTGGACGCGCGTGGCTATGTGTGCATCGTCGGCCGCAGCAAAGACCTGATCATCAGCGGCGGCTACAACGTCTACCCGGCTGAGATTGAGGGCTATATCAACGACTTTCCAGGTGTGGCCGAAAGCGCGCTGATTGGCGTGCCCCACCCTGATTTCGGGGAGGTCGGCGTGGCTGTGCTGATCGCCAAGACGGGCGTGCAGCTCAGTGCTGAGGCTGTCTTGGCAGCACTCAAAGCCCAGCTGGCCAACTTTAAGATTCCCAAGAAGTGTTTTGTACTGCCCGAGTTGCCTCGCAACACTATGGGCAAGGTGCAAAAAAATCTTCTCCGAGAGCAGTACAAAAACCTGTTCAGCTGAGCCGGGCTTGCCGGCGCTGGCTTGTTAGCGCAACGTTAGCACCTTGGTGCGTCAGCCCTTGAAACCGAGACAGCAGCGCTGACGCTGGCCAAGCCAAGCGGCTTGTAAGCCGTCTCAAAGCGTGTAAATAACTCTTACAATCCGCTTTTCTTAGCGCCTGCCACGCTTGGGCTGAGCGCTTGCTGCAACCTTCTTCAAGGATATTCAACCATCATGAACAAGCTCGTTTGGTCACTCGCTGTGGCAGCCCTTTCTCTCGTTGGTTGCGAAAAAAATTCGCCAGCGCCTGCACCGGTTGCTGTGGCTGTCAATGCCGAAGAAAAAGTTCTCAATATCTACAACTGGCCCGACTACATCGCCCAGGACATGGTGGCCAATTTCACGCAGGAAACCGGCATCAAGGTTAACTACCAAACCTTTGAAAACAATGAAGCGCTGCACGCCAAGCTGGTCGCCGGCAACACAGGCTATGACATCGTGGTGCCGGGCGCCGTGTTTGCCAAACCACAAATCGACGGTGGCTTGCTGCTCAAACTCGACAAGGCGCAGCTGAGCAATTACGCCAATTTAGACCCGGCCATCATGGGCAAGCTGACGGCCATCGATGCCGGCAATGCGCACCTGGTTCCGTGGGCCTGGAGTTTCACCACAGTTGGTATCAACAAGGCCAAGGTCGCCAAAGCGCTGGGCAGTACCCCGATGCCGGCCAACGCCTGGGAACTGGTCTTTAACCCGACCTACACCGCCAAGCTCAAGTCCTGCGGCATTGCCTTTTTAGATTCGCCCACGGAAGTCCTGCCGCCGGTCATGCATTTCCTGGGCAAAAACGCCTATTCAAACGATGCTGCCGACCATCAGGCTGCCTCCGCCATGCTGGCCAAAGTGCGCCCGCACATCCGCATGTTCAGCAGCACCATGATCGACGACCTGGCCGGCGGTAAAGCCTGCGTGGCGCTGGCCTGGGCGGGTGATATCAACATTGCGCGCAACCGCGCCATTGAAAACAAGAGCGGGCAGGAAATTGAAGCCTTGCTGCCCAGCGCCGGCGGCTTGATTTTCTTTGACACGTTGGCTATTCCCAAAGATGCCAAGCACCCCAATAATGCCCATGCCTTTATCAACTACTTCCTGCGCCCCGAAGTTTCTGCTGCTTTGACCAACGAACTGAGCTATGCCACTGCCAACAAAGCCAGCCTGGCCAAGGTCAAGCCTGAGATTGCCCAGGACAAGGCCGTGTTCCCTGATGCTGCGAACCTCGAAAAAATGGTCTCACCCGCCAGCTTCAGCAACGAAGCGCGGGCTTCCATGGCGAATGTTTTCACGGCCTTCAAAAAAGGACAATGAATTTCAGGACTTAGGTCTTTGCCATGAACCTGTCCACCGAAAGTCAAGCCGGCTTCTTGTGCACTGAGCGACTCGTCAAACGCTTTGACGCTGTGGCTGCCGTCGACGACGTCAGCCTGTCCATTCGCAAGGGCGAAATTTTTGCTCTGCTCGGCCCTTCGGGTTGCGGGAAATCGACGCTTTTGCGCATGCTTGCCGGCTTTGAAGTGCCCAGCGCCGGCGCCGTGGTTCTGGATGGCGTGAACATCGCCACGATGCCGCCCTACGAGCGGCCCATCAACATGATGTTCCAGTCTTATGCGCTGTTTCCACACTTGAGTGTTTGGGACAACATTGCATTTGGACTGCGACGTGAAGGCTTGCCCAAAGCCGAGATCAGTGAACGCGTGGAGGGTATGTTGCGGCTGGTTCAACTCACGGCTTTTGCCAAGCGCAAGCCGCACCAGCTCTCGGGCGGCCAGCAGCAACGCGTGGCGCTGGCCCGTAGCCTGGCCAAGCGCCCGCAATTGCTGCTGCTGGACGAGCCACTGGGCGCGCTGGACAAAAAGCTGCGCGAGCAGACGCAGTTTGAACTTGTCAACATCATCGAGTCGGTGGGAGTGACCTGCGTGATGGTCACCCACGACCAAGAAGAAGCCATGACCATGGCTTCGCGCATCGCCGTTATGCGCCAGGGCCGGGTGCTGCAGGTGGGCACGCCGCGCGAAATCTACGAGCATCCGAATTGCCGCTTTGTGGCCGATTTCATTGGCAACGTCAATTTGTTTGATGGTCAGCTGCAGCTCACAACATCGGACCGATGTGAAATCAGCAGCCCCGTAGGTGTTTTAGTCGTGGCCCACAGCGCAGCAGGCACGACCGGCCCCATTGGCACGGCGGTGTCGGTTGCGGTTCGACCTGAAAAAATTCACATGGACAAAACCCGGCCGGACGTCAGCGACAACCTCTTCACCGGAAAGGTGCGTGAGATTGCTTACTTTGGCAGCTACAGCACATTCATTGTGGACATGCCAAGCGGTAAATCAGTCAAGATCACCGAGGGCAACACGGCGCGGCAAGATCAAAGCCCCGTCACCTGGGGCGATGCGGTGTTCTTCTGGTGGGATGTCGCAGCCCCTGTCTTGCTGACGCAATAAGGACTCTGCGGTGAAATTTTTCATGGCGCAGACTGTCAGGCCGGGGCGGCGTTTTGTGATTGGCGTGCCCTTTGTGTGGCTGGGGGTCTTTTTTGTTGTGCCGTTTTTGATACTGCTGCGTATCAGCATCACGGATATGGGCAACGGTATCGACCCGTTTGCGCCCTTGTTCGATTCGTCAGACGGCACCTGGCGCTGGCTCTTTAAGTTGGATAACTACGCGGCCATTTTCCGGGCGGCCGCCGACGGGGCAGGGCTTGTGGCCACCGGGCTGGGCCAGACCATTTACATGGACGCCTACATAACTTCGCTCAAGTACGCTTTTTTCACAACAATTTTTTGTCTGCTGATCGGTTACCCGTTTGCTTATTTCATTGCGCGTGCCCGGCTCAGTATTCGCCCGGCCTTGCTGATGATGGTGATGCTGCCGTTCTGGACTTCTTTTTTGCTGCGGGTTTATGCCTGGAAGGGCATCCTGGCAGACCAGGGCGTGATCAACAATGCCTTAATGGCCCTGGGCCTCATTGATGCCCCCATTGTCATGCTCTACACCGATATCTCCATGCTGGTGGGCATGACCTATGTTTACCTGCCGTTCATGGTTTTGCCGCTGTATGCGACGCTGGTGAAAATGGACTTTCGCTTGCTGGAGGCTGCGCACGACCTGGGCGCTAGCCCGTGGAAGGCTTTCTGGCTGATCACCGTGCCGCTGAGCAAGGCCGGCATCGCCTCCGGCGCCATGCTGGTCTTCATTCCCAGTGTGGGCGAGTTCGTGATTCCCTCTTTGTTGGGTGGGGCAGAAAACATCATGATCGGGCGTGTCGTCTGGGACGAGATGTTTAGCAGCAACAACTGGCCTCGCGCTTGTGCACTGGCGGTGGTGATGGTCTGTCTGATTCTTTTCCCATTGGCCCTTTACTACCATTACAGCGCCCAGACACGCGCGCCATCGGCTGACTGATATGCGCGCAGTCCACCGTTTTATGCAGGCCAACTTGGGGCGCTTTTGGTTGGTTGCAGTCTATTTATTTTTGTATGCACCGCTGGCTTTTTTGGTGATTTTTTCATTCAACAGCACGCGGCAGGACGGGATTTTTACCGGTTTTTCACTGCGCTGGTACAGCGCCTTGTGGGCTGACTCGCGACTGGTCGATGGTTTTTTACTCTCCCTGAAGGTGGCACTGGTGACAGCCAGTTTGTCTGCGGTGCTGGGTGCCATGGCGGCGTTTGTGCTGGTGCGCTATGAGCGTTTCCGTGGCAGACCGCTTTTCATCGGTCTGGTCAATGCGCCCCTGATCATGCCGGAGGTGATCATTGGCCTGTCTTTGTTGTTGTTGATGGTGGCTGTGCAGCGTGCAGTGGGTTGGCCGGACCGCGGCATCGGCACCATCGTGATTGGCCACACCCTGCTGGGCATGGCTTACGCCGCTGTTGTGATTCAGTCGCGCCTGCGGGAGGTAGACCGGTCCATTGAAGAAGCAGCCATGGATTTGGGCTGCCGGCCTTTGCAGGTCTTTTTTCTGGTGACGCTGCCAAGCATTGCGCCAGCCATGGTGGCGGCGTGGCTGTTGACCTTCACCTTGTCATTTGACGATGTGGTGATCTCTGAGTTTCTTTCGGGCCCCGGCGTGACCACGCTGCCGCAAGTGATTTTCAGTTATGCCCGCCGTGGCATCAACCCCTCGATTTATGCCGCAGCCACATTGTTGATAGCCGTGGTGAGCCTGGGCATCATTGCCTACAGCGTGTATGAGGCGCGGCGGCACCGGCAGCGCCAGCGAGACCTGCGTGCGGCTTCGCTTCATTAACCGGTTCTTTTTGACGTCGCTACGGAAGTGACAGTTTTGTCTGGCCAAGTGGCCAGGCCAACCCCGGCCAGTGCCAGAGTGAACGCTGCGATGTGTGCCGGCCCAAGTGTTTCGCCCAGGACCCCTACGCCGACCAAGGTGGCGCTGATGGGCAACATCACTGTGAAAATCCCCGCCTGTTGCGCTGGTACGTGACGCAGGCCGGTCATCCATAGCCACACGCTCCAGATGCTGGCGGCCAAAGCATAAAAGACAAACAGCGCCCAGGTGGGTGCGGCAACAGCGCCAAAGTCAAAGTCACGGGCCACCCACAAACCCAGCGGCGTCATCAAGATGAAGCCCCATACATTGATCAAGGCCGTGATGCGTTTTGGACCCAGAACACCGCTTAATTTTTTACCGATCACGGCATAAGCGGCTTCGCAAAGCACCGCCCCTATCAGCAGCAAATGCCCCAGCCATTGCGCCTGCGTAGCTTCTTTGCTGACTTCTGGCTGCGCATGCGGGCTGCTGGCCAGCGACAGCAAACTGATGCCTGCGACCGCGCAAGCCACCGCGGCCCAGGTGCGTGTTTGCACTTGCTCGCGCAAAAACAAAAAACTCATCACAGCCACCGCTGCAGGTATAGACGCCATGATCACACCCGCCGCCACGGCACCGGTCAGCGCCACGCCGAAGAGCATGCAAATTGAAAAAAGAAAGTTGCCCAGAAAGGATTCCAAAAACACCAGTTGCCGTGTAGACCGACTCATCGGTGCTTCATCGGCCGGTTTTTTGAGCCAGTGCAGCATGGCCACGCCGCCCACGCCAAAGCGCAACCAGGCCAGTAAAAAAACCGGCAATGCGGCCACCAGAGGCTTTGACAGCGCTACATAGCTGCCCACCAGCGCCATGCTCAGCGCAAGGCATCCATAGGCGAAAAAGCGATTCATGAGTGGGGGTGTGCAGTTGGGTGACAAGTCTTGGTCAATGATGCCTGACTTTGTCTTTGCCCCTTTTTCCTCCTGCTGAGACGATTGGAAAAGTCATTTTGCAATGTGGAATATGCGAATGCTGCACTGCCGCATATTTTCTCAATATAAGAAAATTATTTCTGCATGGTGAAATTTATTCGCAAAGTTATTGATTTTAAACGATTAAATTTATATCTTATATAAGATATTAGGATGGCGAAAAGTCTTATATAAGACTTAAAGTGGTGGCTCGGGCAGTGCAGTTTTTAGCGTGAATCCATCCTCAAAAAATGATACCAACGGCCGCCTGCACTGAATATTTTCTTTAACTTTTGGAGTGAACGCATGCCACAGACCTTGACTGAACAACTCAGCCGCGAACAGCAAATTGCCAGCCTTGAAAGAGACTGGGCCACAAATCCTCGCTGGAAGGGCATCCAGCGCGGTTACAGCGCCGCCGATGTGGTGCGCTTGCGCGGATCGTTTCTCATTGAGTACACCCTGGCTCGCCGCGGAGCCGAAAAGCTCTGGGACTTGTTACATACACAGCCCTACGTCAGCACCCTGGGCGCGCTCACCGGTGGTCAGGCCATGCAGCAGGTCAAAGCCGGCGTCAAGGCGATTTACCTCTCCGGCTGGCAGGTGGCCGCTGACAACAACACGTATTCCTCCATGTACCCCGATCAGTCCCTGTACCCCGTGGACTCTGTGCCCAAAGTTGTTGAGAGCATGAACAACACTTTCCGTCGTGCCGACGAAATTCAGCATGCCAAAGGCATTGACGCTGGCGATAAGGATTTTGTCGATTACTTCGCGCCCATCGTGGCCGATGCCGAAGCCGGTTTTGGCGGTGTACTCAACGCCTTTGAGCTGATGAAAGCCATGATCAAAGCCGGTGCCGGTGCCGTGCATTGGGAGGACCAGCTGGCCTCCGTCAAAAAGTGCGGCCACATGGGGGGCAAGGTGCTACTCCCGACGCGCGAGTCTTGCCAGAAGCTGATTGCAGCCCGCATGGCGGCCGATGTTTGTAGCGTGCCCACGCTGGTGATCGCCCGTACAGACGCCGAGGCTGCCGACTTGCTGACCTCTGACTATGACGAGATCGACAAGCCTTTCCTCACCGGCGAGCGCACCTCTGAAGGCTTTTACAAGACCCGCAAGGGCATCGACCAGGCGATTGCCCGTGCCAATGCTTACGCACATTACGCCGACTTGGTGTGGTGCGAAACCGGCACGCCAGACCTGGATTTCGCCAAGAAGTTCGCCGATGCCGTGCACAAGGTTCACCCCGGCAAGATGCTAGCTTACAACTGCTCGCCGTCCTTCAACTGGAAGAAAAACCTGGACGATGCGACCATCGCCAAGTTCCAACGCGAGCTCGGCGCCATGGGTTACAAGTATCAGTTCATCACCCTGGCCGGCATTCACTCGATGTGGTTCAACATGTATGACCTGTCGCAAGACTATGTCAAACGCGGCATGACGGCTTACGTCGAGAAAGTGCAAGAGCCGGAATTTGCTGCCCGCGAGCGCGGCTACACATTCGTGTCGCACCAGCAGGAAGTCGGTACCGGCTACTTTGACGATGTCACCACGGCCATACAAGGCGGGAAATCCAGCGTGACCGCCCTGACCGGCTCAACCGAAGAAGAGCAGTTCCACTGAGGTTGGTTGTGCGGGGGCGGCGTAAAATCACGCCATTCCGGCTTACCTGTAAAAAGCGCGGCCCGTCCGCGCTTTTTCTTTTTCCTCATTAAAAACATGATCCAAGTCACACTTCCAGACGCATCCAAACGCGATTTTCCGCAACCCGTTACTGTGGCTGAGGTGGCTGCTTCTATTGGCGCGGGTCTGGCCAAGGCCGCTTTGGGCGGTAAGGTCGACGGGCTGCTGGTGGACACCAGTTTTCTGATCGAGCGAGACAGCTCCTTGGCCATTGTTACGGCCAAGGATGCAGAAGGTCTGGAGTTGATTCGACATTCCAGCGCGCATTTACTGGCCTACGCCGTCAAAGAGCTTTTCCCTGAAGCGCAGGTGACCATCGGCCCGGTGATCGAGAACGGGTTTTTCTACGACTTCTCTTACAAGCGGCCTTTCACCCCCGAAGACCTGGAAGCGATTGAAAAGCGCATGACCCAGCTCGCCGCCAAAGACGAGCCCGTGCTGCGCCGAGTGTTACCCCGTGATGAGGCTGTGGCGCATTTCAAAGCGATGGGCGAGCACTACAAGGCCGAGATCATCGGCAGCATTCCAGCCGGCGAAGATGTCTCGCTGTACCGCGAAGGCGCTTTTGAAGACCTGTGCCGCGGCCCTCACGTGCCCAGCACCGGCAAGCTCAAATTTTTCAAGCTCATGAAAGTGGCCGGTGCCTACTGGCGAGGTGACCACCGCAACGAAATGCTGCAACGCATTTACGGTACAGCCTGGGCCAGCAAAGATGATTTGCAGCAGCACCTGACCATGCTGGAAGAGGCCGAAAAGCGCGACCACCGCAAACTTGGACGCGAACTGGACCTGTTTCATATCGACGACCACGCGCCTGGTCTGGTTTTCTGGCACCCCAAAGGCTGGACGGTGTGGCAGGGCGTCGAGCAGTACATGCGTCGCGTCTACCAGGACAATGGCTATCTGGAGGTTAAAGGTCCCCAGGTCATCGATAAGGCGCTGTGGGAGAAAACCGGGCACTGGGACAAGTACCGCGAGAACATGTTCACGACCGAGAGCGAAAAGCGCGAGTACGCGCTCAAACCCATGAACTGCCCCGGTCACATCCTGATTTTTAAGCAAGGCATTAAAAGCTACCGCGACCTGCCGCTGCGTTACGGCGAGTTCGGTCAGTGCCACCGCAACGAGCCCTCGGGCGGTTTGCACGGCATCATGCGCGTGCGCGGCTTCACGCAAGACGACGGCCACATTTTTTGCACCGAAGAACAGATCCTGGCCGAGTGCGTCAACTACACGACCTTGCTGCAAAAGGTCTATACCGACTTCGGCTTCAAAAACATCATCTACAAAGTGGCCACGCGCCCGGAGAAACGCATTGGCTCCGACGAGAGCTGGGACAAGGCAGAAGACGCTTTGATGCAGAGCCTGCGCGCTTCAGGCTGCGAGTTCGAGATTGCGCCCGGGGACGGTGCCTTCTACGGCCCCAAAATCGAATACACCCTCAAAGACGCGCTGGGCCGGCAGTGGCAATGCGGCACCATGCAGGTTGATTTCTCCATGCCTGAGCGGCTGGACGCGGAATATGTGGGTGAGGATGGTGCACGCCACCGCCCCGTGATGCTGCACCGCGCCATCGTCGGAAGCCTGGAGCGTTTCATTGGTATCTTGATAGAAGAGCATGCTGGCGCGCTGCCCATCTGGCTGGCACCGGTCCAGGTTTCGGTGCTTAATATCACCGACGCGCAAGCCGATTACTGTCGGGAAATCACCAAAATGCTGCAAAATCAAGGGCTTAGGGTCCAATTAGACCTTAAAAACGAGAAAATCACGTATAAAATACGTGAGCACTCAATGCAGAAGGTCCCTTACCTACTGGTCGTTGGCGACAAGGAAAAGGAAGCCGGAGCGGTTGCAGTGCGCGCCCGGGGTAACAAAGACCTTGGAGTGATGTCACTTGAAGCCTTTGCTGCGCAAATCGCCTCCGACATCGCACTCAAAGCCTGATTCGTTCACAGTTGTTGATCAATTCGGTCAGTAACCTTTGTTTTGCGGGCGCAAGCTGCTATTGCTTTTATAGCATTTTTTGAAGGATCAGAACCATCGCTACTGAATTTCGTGACCGTCGTCACCGCGAAGAACGCAAGCATCGCTTGAACCGTGAAATCATGGCCCCCGAAGTTCGTCTGAGCGGGCTGGACAATGAGCCTTTGGGCATTGTCAACATCATGGAGGCTTTGCGCCTGGCCGGTGATGCCGATGTCGATCTGGTTGAGATCTCGCCCACGGCCGTTCCGCCTGTGTGTCGGCTTATGGATTACGGCAAATTCAAGTACGCGGAGCAGAAAAAAGCCGCCGAAGCTAAGTCCAAGCAAAAAGTGATTGAGGTCAAGGAAATTAAGTTCCGGCCCGGCACAGATGACGGTGACTACAACATCAAGGTGCGCAACATCAAGCGCTTTCTCGATGACGGCGACAAGTGCAAGATCACCTTGCGTTTCCGAGGTCGGGAGATTACTCACCAGGAGCTTGGTTTGGCTTTGCTGGCCCGTATCAGGGACGAGTTGGTAGATTTGATTGTGGTTGAGCAGTTCCCCAAGCTCGAAGGCCGCCAGATGGTCATGATGATCGCGCCAGGCAAGAAAAAGCCTGGTTCAAAGTCTGCAGCGCCGTCTGAAACGGCGCCGAGTGAGACAACGGATTCTTGAGTGTTGGCTGTTGCGGCGATAATCGCAGCACATATGTAATTAAATTCTTTCGCGTTCGCGCTGAAAGATGATATTCAAAGGGGTGCTTGCACTCCTGAGGCGCCAGATGAAAGTCAGGCGTTTCAAAAGCGATGACGCAAGTCTTCGCGACCAGCAGCAGGTTGGATAACCTGGTGCCGGACAAGCGGTTTGTTGCAAAACATGCTGTTTGACAAGTGGCTCGGGGCCATCAAGTCTGCGGAAGGTTCGCAGCGCCTCACGAGCACAAAAGAAAAGGAGCATTCACATGCCCAAAATGAAGACCAAGAGCAGCGCTAAAAAGCGTTTTCGCGTCCGTCCAGGTGGTACCGTTAAGCGCGGGCAAGCCTTCAAACGTCACATTCTGACCAAGAAGACCACCAAAAATAAACGCCATTTGCGCGGTGCTGTCGGTGTCCATGAGACCAATATGGGTCACATGGCACAGATGCTGCCAGGCATGGGTATTTAATTAACGACGAACAAGGAGTAATCACATGCCTCGCGTCAAACGTGGTGTAACGGCTCGCGCCCGCCACAAAAAAGTTCTCGCCCTTGCTAAAGGTTTTCGCGGTCGCCGCGGTAATGTCTTCCGGATCGCTAAAGAAGCGGTAATGAAGGCCGGGCAATATGCCTACCGTGACCGTCGTACCAAAAAACGTGTTTTCCGCCAGTTGTGGATCGCCCGTATCAATGCTGCAAGCCGTTCATTTGGCATGACTTACAGTCAGTTCGCTAACGGCCTGAAAAAAGCCGGCATCGAAATTGACCGCAAGGTCCTGTCTGACATGGCTATCCATGACAGCGCTGCTTTCGGCGCGATCGTGGAGCAAGTCAAGGCCAAGCTCGCGGCTTGATCTTGAACAGTGTCCGGTTATTGACTTCATAGCCGGGCGCGACCATCAAGACATGGGCCGGGGCTTGTAAAAGCTCTGGCCCTTTCTCATGGCGACATGCGATATTCGCTACAACCCGTACCCATTGAAAAATGATGAATCCATCCGAAGCCCTTGATGAGCTGGTATTGGCTGCCAAAAGCAGTTTTGCCGGTGCTGCGACACCCGCAGATCTGGAAAACGCCAAGGCAATTTTTCTTGGTAAATCGGGGCGCGTTACCGATTTGATGAAAGGCTTGGCTTCGCTCAGCGTGGAAGAAAAAAAATCCCGCGGTGCCGCTGTCAACCTGACCAAGCAGGCTATTGAGACGGCGCTCAATGAGCGCCGGCAAGCGCTTGCCAACGCTGAGTTGCAAGCGCAACTCAAAGCTGAATCCCTGGACGTCTCTTTGCCCGGGCGGCAAAGTAGCGCGGGTGGATTACACCCTGTATCTCTCACGCTGGAGCGTATCGAGGCGATTTTTGGCTCTATGGGCTTTGACGTGGCCCAAGGCCCCGAGATTGAGACGGACTGGTTCAACTTCACCGCGCTCAACACGCCGGAGGACCATCCGGCGCGCTCCATGCACGACACCTTTTACGTTGAAGGCGGCACCGAAGCTGCTCCCAATTTGCTGCGCACGCACACCAGCCCGATGCAGATCCGCTACGCCGTGCAGCATGTGAAAAAACACCGCGCCCTTATCGATGCCGGCGGCTTGATGCCCGAAATTCGCGTGATCGCGCCGGGCCGCACCTACCGCGTGGACAGCGACGCCACCCATTCGCCCATGTTTCACCAGTGCGAAGGCCTGTGGATTGGCGAGAACGTCAGCTTCAAGGACCTCAAGGTCGTTTTCACCGATTTTTGCCGTACCTTTTTTGAGTCTAACGACCTGGTATTGCGTTTTCGCCCCAGCTTCTTTCCCTTCACAGAGCCCAGTGCTGAGATCGACATTCAGTTCCAGACCGGCCCTTTGGCAGGACGTTGGCTGGAAGTCGCGGGCTCGGGCCAGGTGCATCCGAACGTGGTGCGCAACATGGGCCTGGACCCTGAGAAATACATCGGCTTTGCCTTCGGCATGGGCCCCGACCGCCTGACCATGTTGCGTTACGGCGTGAATGATTTGCGTTTGTTCTTTGATGGCGACATCCGTTTTCTGTCGCAGTTTCAGTAAGCAACCGCCACAAGAACACAGCAAGGTCACCCATGCAATTCCCAGAATCCTGGTTGCGCGAATTCTGCAACCCGCCCCTGAGCACCCAGCAAATCGCTGACACCTTGACCATGGCCGGCCTGGAGGTTGAAGAGCTCAAGCCTGTGGCACCGCATTTCACCGGCATCGTGGTTGGTGAAATCAAGGAAGCCGTTCAGCACCCGAACGCTGACAAGCTGCGCGTGTGCCAGGTGGACGTAGGGCAGGGCGCTTTGCTCAATATAGTTTGCGGTGCGCCCAATGCGCGTGTGGGCATCAAGGTGCCTTGCGCCATGGTCGGCGCCGAGCTGCCCCCCGGTGAAGACGGCAAGCCCTTTGCCATCAAGATTGGCAAGCTGCGCGGCGTCGATAGTTTTGGCATGCTGTGCTCGGCCAGTGAGCTTAAGCTCTCTGAAGATCATGGCGGCCTGCTTGAGTTGGCGGCTGACGCCGTACTGGGTCAAGATATCCGTACTCACCTGTCGCTGGACGACACCTTGTTCACCCTCAAGCTCACGCCGAACCTGGCGCATTGCCTCAGCGTGTATGGCGTGGCGCGCGAGCTGGCTGCGCTCACGGGTGCGCCTTTGATGGCTCCCGCTTTACCGGCCGTGGCCGTCAATGACGCAACGCGTTTGGCCGTCAAGATCAGTGCGCCTGATTTGTGTGGCCGCTTTTCAGGCCGTGTGGTCCGGAAAGTCAACACCCGCGCCACTACGCCGCGGTGGATGGTGGACCGGCTGGCCCGTTGTGGTCAGCGCAGCGTCACTGCGCTGGTGGACATTTCCAACTACGTGATGTTTGAGCTGGGCCGACCCTCACATATTTTTGATCTCGACAAAATTCATGGCGGTCTGGACGTGCGCTGGGGGCAGACTGGCGAGTCGCTCAAGCTGCTCAATGGAAACACTGTCACTGTCGATGGCAAAGTAGGCGTGATCGCCGACGATGCTCAGGTCGAGTCGCTGGCCGGCATCATGGGCGGCGACGCCACGGCAGTGTCTGATGACACTCAAAACATTTATGTTGAAGCTGCCTTCTGGTGGCCTAAGTCGATTGCTGGCCGTTCACGCCGCTACAACTTCTCGACCGATGCTGGCCACCGCTTTGAGCGCGGCGTGGACCCGGGTCAGACCGTGGAGCACATTGAGCGCATCACGCAACTGATCCTCGATATTTGCGGCACACCGGCCACTCAATGCGGTCCCATTGACGACATCCAGGCCAGTCTGCCGCCCGCCGTGCCTGTCACACTGCGCGTGGCGCGTGCTGTCAAGGTGATCGGTATGCCGCTGACCCAGGCCCAATGCGCTCACGCGCTCAAGCGCCTGGGCTTGCCAGTCACCGAAGGTCCCGGCACGCTGACCGTGTTGCCGCCGAGCTACCGCTTTGACTTGCAGATCGAAGAAGATCTGATTGAAGAAGTCGTGCGCATGGTGGGCTATGAGCAGTTGCCCGCCACGCCGCCGTTGGCACCCATTTCTGCGCGCATTCGTCCTGAAGCCGAACGCAGCCCTTTTGCCGTGCGACGCGCTTTGGCCGCGCTTGATTACCAGGAAACTATCAACTTCAGCTTCGTTGAAGAGCGCTGGGAGCACGAGCTGGCCGGCAATGCCAACCCGATCAAGCTGCTTAACCCGATTGCCAGCCAGATGAGCGTGATGCGCTCATCGCTCCTCGGATCTTTGGTGCAAGTTCTCAAGTTCAACCTGGACCGCAAGGCCAGCCGCGTGCGGGTTTTTGAGCTCGGCCGCGTGTTCTTGCGCAGCCCCCAGACGCAAAGCACAGACACCACGGTCGCCGGATTTGACCAACCCATGCGCGTGGCCGGTTTGGCCTATGGCGCGCTTGACAACCTGGGATGGTCCCGCGCAGACCGCAATGTTGATTTCTTTGACCTCAAGGGCGATGTGCAGACGCTCCTGGCACCCCTGCAAGCTTTGTTCGAGCCTGCCAACCATCCTGCCATGCACCCGGGTCGCTGCGCCAGCGTCAGCGTATTCGGCCGGCAGTTCGGGTTCGTGGGTGAGTTGCACCCGCAGTGGCGCCAAGGCTACGAGTTGGCGCAAGCGCCAATCTTGTTCGAGCTTGAGCTCGATGCCGTTTTGAAGCGCCGCGTTCCGCAGTTCAGCAGCGTCAGCAAACATCAACCGGTTGATCGCGATTTAGCCGTTATCGTTAGCGAAAGCGTGACGCACAGCGCTTTGATGACCGCCATCAACAGTGCCGGGATCAGCAAGCTGCTGCGTTCGGCCACCTTGTTTGACGTTTACCGACCCCAGCAAGCCGGAGCAAGCATGCAACTGGGTGAGAAAAGTCTGGCTGTGCGTTTGATACTCAGCAGTGACGAAGCTACACTGACTGAGGATCAAATCGACGCTGCGGTGAAGGCTGTGTTGGCCCGTTTGCAAATTGATCTCGGCGCCCGTTTACGCGCCTGAACCCGCCAGGTTGAACCAAGCACCGTACAGTGGCCAAGGAGTCGTGATGGAATTTACCGTTGAAAGCATGGAAACACCGGCGCTGACCAAGGCCAACCTGGCCGAGCTGCTGTTTGAGCATATTGGTTTGAATAAGCGCGAGTCCAAGGACATGGTGGACGCCTTTTTTGTACTGATTTCCGACTGCCTGGTGGATGGTAATGACGTGAAGATCTCAGGCTTCGGTAATTTCCAGATCCGCACCAAGGCGACCCGACCCGGCCGCAACCCCCGCACCGGTGAATCTGTTCCGATTGAGGCTCGTCGGGTGGTCACTTTCCATGCAAGCCACAAACTCAAAGAGCAAATTCAGGGCGACCAAGCCAAGGTTTAATGGCTTTGCCGGCGCAAAGAGGAAGAATTTTCAAATAAATACCTTCCAATGGTTTGCAGTTGGACTGGTCTTAGAGTAAATTCGTAGCTTTCCTCAACAGCGCATTGATTTCTTTGGAGAAAGCTCTTCCTTCGATTCCCGCCAAACGCTATTTCACCATTGGTGAAGTTGGTGATTTGTGTGGCGTAAAGCCTCATGTGCTCCGTTATTGGGAGCAAGAGTTCACCCAGCTACGCCCAATGAAACGGCGCGGGAATCGCCGCTACTACCAGCACCATGAGGTGCTGATGATTCGCCGTATCCGTGATCTTCTCTATGACCAGGGTTTCACCATCAGCGGCGCGCGCAACAAGTTGCAGGAAATCGTGCAGACCGAACGCGACAAGCGTCGCAATGGTGAAGTCATGTTTGAAGGCGTGGAGTCGCTCGATGACATGGACGCTTATCTTGATGAGCATCCCGAGGATGCCGATTTAGAAGATTCAGATACGGATCTTTTGTCCCAAATTCTGCCCATTAGCATGACACGCCAGCGCCTTGAACATGTTCGCCGGGAGCTCACCGAAATCCGCGACTTGCTGGCCGCCTGATCACTGCTTGTTCATGTGAGGCGCGTTATAATTCAAGGCTTCGGTGTGTGGCGCAGCCTGGTAGCGCACTTGCATGGGGTGCAAGGGGTCGAAGGTTCGAATCCTTTCACACCGACCAGTAGATAGTACAAAGGCTGTCCGACGTCAGCGTGTGTGAGACAAATAGGGGTACTTGATTAAAGGAGGGTTTTGGTTCATCTTTCAACCTAAGGAGTGAAGATGAAATTG
>Ga0214921_10001872_pt1 | contig 35226 bp, 31 predicted proteins | sample LL1505_MetaG_FD_177992 | JGI IMG/M metagenome (GOLD analysis project Ga0214921, IMG submission 177992) | Freshwater microbial communities from Lake Lanier, Atlanta, Georgia, United States - LL-1505 | ecosystem: Environmental > Aquatic > Freshwater > Lake | place: USA: Georgia | collected... | reverse complement strand
ATCATAATCCGCCATAGCAATAGAAGTACTACTGAAGGTATTGGTTTCAATAATGTCTGCACCTGCTTCTAAGTATTCAAAATGGATGCCAGTAACGATGGCAGGTTGTGTAATACATAAAAGGTCGTTATTGCCTTTTACATCCGAATGCCAGTTGGCAAATCTTGTCCCACGATAATCTTCTTCCGTTAATTTATGACGTTGAATCATGGTACCCATGGCACCATCAATGACTAAAATTCTTTCTTGTAAAGCTTCCTTAATTGACATAATACTACATTAAATTTTATGCAGCATCCAATAGGAAAAGAGATAGGGGGGCGATAAATGTACCGTTTATTAGTTCTTTTCTCCTTTCGGATGGCAGGGTGAACAATAAACAAATCCTCCTGCTGTTGCGCTGCGAAGATAAGGGAGATAGCATTGATGACCAAAATAAAGCCAATGACTATGAATTATTGATAGTTTGCAACCACTTCAATATTCATTTTATCTGCTACCATATTCATTAATAAACCTCCAATGTTAAAGTCCTTAAGTGTGACTGTAAACTTTGCAGTCGCTTTAGGCAATCCTTTTGTAACAACGATGACACCCTTCGTCTCAATGGTTTTATTGACCCCATGTACTTGCATATTGCCTTTTGCAGTGATTGGGTAGCTGCCATCCTTGGCAAAATTGACAGATTTGATGTTGGTGATTTGACCATTGAAAAAACCACGAGGAAATTTATCTGACTCCACATATTCATCATTAAAATGCTTTTGCATCAGCTCCATATCAAAATTAAAATCTTTCATGAGCATGATGAAACTCAACTTGCCATTGGCTTCTAGGCGACTCACCGCTTTTGTATTGGTGGCATCAATGTCGTTATCGTCTACCGCAATGAATCTAACCGTTGCGGTATTCGTACTATATACCTTCTGTGCATCTACTTGTATAAATGCAACAATGGCAAGAAAAAGGGAAAGGATGCTTCTTTTCATAAATCAATGTTTGAACATCAAAGTTAAATATTTTCAAGTCATTCAACAAACTAATAACAATTTACTTGATGTATTGTTGGATAGGTTGGCGGTTGGAGATACTCTTGCCCAGGGTCATTTCGTCAGCATATTCTAATTCACCTCCAAAAGCAATACCTCTAGCAATGGTGGTGACTTTACAAGCGTTGCCAGTCATTTTCTTTTGAATATAGTAAATGGTAGTATCTCCTTGAATCGTAGGGTTTAAAGCAAAAATCAATTCTGATACGGTATCTTTTTGGATACGCTCCATTAAAGGTTCAATAGTCAATTGTTCTGGGCCAATGCCATCCAATGGAGAAATAATACCGCCTAATACATGGTAAGTGCCATGGTATTGACTGGTATTTTCAATGGCAATGACGTCTCTAATATTCTCTACCACACAAATGGTTGCTTTGGATCTGGATGTATTCGCGCAGATAGAACAGATAGGGCCATCACTAATGTTGAAACAATTTTTACAAAACTGGATCTCCTTTCGCATTCTTACTAAAGCTTCACTAAATTGATTGGTGCTGGATGCGTCTTGTTTTAATAAATGCAATACCAATCGCAATGCCGTTTTTTTACCAATACCCGGAAGTTTGGAAAATTCTGCCACTGCGTTTTCTAGTAAGGAGGAGGGTAGTTGCATACAATTGTAAAAAGCAAAATTAGGGTTTTAAAACGAGGTTCATTTCATTATCCCAATTAGACCTGATATTTAAAATTAGTTTCAAGTTACGCACCAATTCAGGCTGTATTTTTTGGCCAATAAATTTACCTGTATCCCAACGCCCATTTTGATTGGTATCAGATAATAATTTTAATTGATACTCTCCAGGTGGTAATAAGGCAATGCGTAGTAGATTCTGAGTGATTGGATAACTAAATTTCACTTTCTGATCCTGTAACAATAATAAAACTGGATGCTCAAATTGTTGAAAGCCATTGATTCTTAAAATCGCTGAACCGTAACTTGACTCTGGCTTGGTTTTGAATCGGATGGTATCTGCTTTTACTAAAAAATTGGAAAGGGTATCTTGTATGGATTTTTGAGGTAGCACTAATTTATAAGCTGTATTGGCTTCCCAAGGAAAATCAATTTCAACTTGTTGTTTGTTTTGTGCATTGATCAAAATAGTTGCACCTTCTTGTTTTACTAAATTGGTATCGGTGATGCCAATAGGGAAGCTATCATTAAGCAGAATAGGTGTTTCAAAATTTAAGATCAATGGACTTAAAATATCTTTTTCTCTACCTTCTAAATTGCTATTGTATTTTAAAATAGGGGATTGTTTTTTTGCATTTTTTACACCTGCAATACTTGCTAGTTTTTTTTCTTTTTTTGGACTAGCTTCAAACGCATACAACTGAATACTATCCTTTGTTTGGGTTGGATCCACATGACTATTTAGAAAAGCAAATAATTTTGTTGAATCATCGTAACGTTTGTTAAAATCATTTGGGAGAATATAGATATTAAAAGCCTTAGCGGGTAAAAATTTGAATTCAAAAACACCCTTTCCATTGATTCTAGTAAAATAAGTGGGCTTGTCTTTATAAATAGCAGAATCATTTTCTATAGGATGTAAGACGGCGATTAAAGTACTATCTACTAGTCCTGTTTCAGCAATTTGAACTTTTCCATATAATTTACCAGTATCAATTTGATTGCCTGTACTAAACACATAGGTATAATTTTGAGCAATATTGCCTTCGTTCACGTCTCTTAAAGCATTGCCAAATTGTATACTATAAGTAGTGTTGGCGTTTAAACTATCAGATAAACGAATGCGCACCATATTTAATCTTTGATCTACCAAAGGATTGTTCTTAATATTTGGAGATACAATCAATTGTTCTTGTAAGGCATTGGTGGTGATGTATTCGTTAAAACTGATTAAAATTTCCTTAGGTGCAATATTGGTACTGGAGTCTTTTGGTTTTGCATATACGGCATATGGAGGGATACTATCTCTCGGTCCTCCAGAAGGGGGTACAATATTGGCACAGCCGCCCATTTGAAGGAGGGTCATTGCGCCAATACAGCTTAATACGATTACTGGAAAGATTTTTGATCGGATCATAGTTTGCAAACTTAGTTAAATTTCCTCCTCTAGCTCGTGTAATGCAATAGCTAGTTCATTGTTTTTTACAAAATTGCACCAATGGCAATCTTCCTTGCCACAGCCGGTATAAAAATCCTTCTCTTGTATTTTTTCCCAAACCATTTTTATTTGTTGATGGACAGTTGTGATATCTGCTTCTGTAATGGCAATGGCAATTTTTTCAAAAGCTTTTTTCTTATTGGGTTCCACAAAATCAAATTCTGCACTCGTCACCTGCCAATTTTTAGGATGGTATCTTAAAAGTATTTTATAAAAGACTGCCTGTCTCCAGTAATCACCGCCATTTGGATTTTTTTCGTTAGGACCCTTGAGTTGCTCTCTTGCATTGTCTATATTACCTGTCTTGTAGTCAATCACGACGACTTCTTTGCCATTGAATTCAATTTTGTCAATCGCCCCTTTTAATGGAATGTCTTGCACCACCACATTGTTGATTCTATATTCTGTCATGACAATCTTATTCCACCCTTGCACATAAAAATCATAATAATTCACTAAGACAGTACCTCCAAGGTCTAATCGATCTTTAAATTCTTGTTGTGTAAATGCTTCACGATGCCTTTTCATGTAAAATTCAAAATCTTCGACAAGGGTTTGCTTATCAGGAAATACATTTCCTGCTTTTTGCATTTTCTCAAATAATTTATTGAGTGCATCGTGGATGGCAGAACCAAAGGTGGTGGCTTCTGATTTTCCAGAAGGTACACGAATTAAGCTATTGTAATAAAAACGCAATGGGCATTTTAAGTAATTGTTCAATGCAGTGACATTCATTGAAAATTTATCCAATTTTGGTTGGATAAAATCTGCTTCTAATTGCGCAATCGAAGGTTTCAATGTTGTTTCTAAACGGAGTAATTTATATTGCATTTTAATAGACGCGTCAAGCACTTGTGCTTGTATCATGCCATCGTTGCCTTGCACCATTTCAATTAAAAATTGACTTGGCTCAAGTTCTTTCCCATCTGCTTTATATTTACTGTAAGAAATAGTTAAATGTTTTTTTGCTCTTGTGATGGCCACATAAAATAACCTTCTTAATTCTTCCTTATCATCTGCTTTTTCCAAACTACTCATTACAGTATCTGGTAAGCTATAACCCGCAGCTGTAGTGGTTCTTTTTTTCTCCCAATAAGCCGCGTTGGTGCCTGCTAAAAACACGTGGGTAAATTCAAGTCCTTTACTACTATGGGTCGTTAATAAATTCACGCCAGCGTCAGAGCCTAAGGTAATTGGTAAGGGCAATCGGATGTCTTCGCGCTTCATTAGTCTAAAGATATCTACCAAGGTCTTCAAATCTAAGCTTGGTTTACGATGTGTTTCTTCTTTAATAAAATCAAAGAAGGAAGTGACCATATCCAATTCCGCTGCTTTATCATCACTATTTAAAACAGCTTGAATGATGCCTGTTTTTTGTAAAATCTGTTCAATCAAATTCACCAATGTCACATTGGGGATTTGTGCAATTAAGTCTTCCAATACTTTAACTGCTTTGGCTACTTGTTCTAATCCACCTTTTGAAAATAAATCGGTTTGTACCTCTTGTGTCTTATCGATTAATACTTTTCTAAAACTATTTTCTTTATGGTTAAATTTTAACTGATTGGCTTCAACTGTAAGCGTAGCAATGGTGATAGGGGAGATCTGCCACCATTTAAAATGGAGTATTTCAAATAATAAATTAGCGCCTTCATTCGGTTGATCCCACTCACAAGCTAAATAATCTAATATTTTTAAAATTTGCTGAATGAGTATTTGATCAAATAGGTTGGCTGTGCGTCTGCTATAAATGGGGATGTTCTTTTGTTGTAAAAAATGTGCTATTTCCGCACCGTATTTATGTTCTTTATATAAGACTGCAATTTCTTTGGGTGCCGTACCGCTTTCAATGAGTTGTGCAATTTTTTCTGTGATATCCATCATTTCTTCCTGCGGATCATTGTATTGCAAGATGGCTGGTGCAATATCTATGTTTTGATTTTCGGGAAGTGCAGCAATTAAATTTTTTGATAAGCCGCCAATTTTATGAATCAACCTTTCCTGATTTTGATTGATCACCTGTGTGGATGCATCTAATATGGGCTGTGTAGAACGGTAATTCTGTTCTAAAACTATATTGACAATATCCTCCTTGAATTGGGTTTGAAAATGCAACATGTTTTCGACATTGGCGCCTTGAAATCTAAAAATACTTTGGTCATCATCACCCACCACAAATAAATTAGGTTGCTCCCAATAGTTTGTCAATAATTGCACGAGCTCATTTTGCGTACCACTGGTGTCTTGAAATTCATCTACTAAAATATACAAGTAACGTTCTTGGTATTGTGCTAAGAGGTTTTTATTTTCTTTAAATGCCCCAATCACCCAATTAATCATGTCATCAAAATCGTAACGTCCATGTTTTTTCATGAGCGTTTGGTATTGGTCAAATGCAGCCACTGCAGCTTTTAGCTTCCCCATTTTTTCTATCGCATCGTCTACAAGTCCTTGTTTAATGGCCCCTGCTTCAAACTGTTTGTATTTTTTTTTGTACACAAACTCGTCTCTAAATGGGATATCCTGAATGTATTGATTGATCAGAGCTGTTAAATAGGCCACATCCCATCCCTCTTTTTTCATAGTACTAAACAGCTTCATTAAATTATTCATCTCATAATAAACATCCCCCTTAAATCGCTTTAATGGATTGGTTTTATCAAATTGATCTATGAGTTCTTTGAATAAAGCAATTTTCTCTAATTCGGATATGGGGTCCAAACTTGGTTTTTCAAAAAGGGATAAATTATCTTGAATAATGTCATTGCAAAAAGAGTGAAAAGTGGCAATGGTCACTTTATAAGCAGCCGTTCCAATAAAATCCATTAACCTTTTGCGCATTGCAATAGCGCCTGCGTCGGTATAAGTGAGACATAAAATATTTTCTGGCGCTGTATCCGTCTCCAATAAAATTTTTCCTATCCTTGCCCCCAAAATCTGCGTTTTACCTGTACCCGGCCCAGCTATGACCATCACTGGTCCCTCAATGGTGTCTACTGCCTTTTTTTGTTCCTGGTTTAATTTTTTATAAACCTGCTCAAAGGCCAGCTGCTGGTCTGCTTTACTAATCATGGGATAAAATTAATGGCTTTGTATCGATTTTATACAACAAAATGACAAAAGCATTGTTAATCAAGTATGTCTAAAGTATATACCATCCACACCGAGCAATTTATCCCTATTTCTTTAACAGAGGCCTGGGATTTTTTTAGTAGTCCAGCCAATTTGGCTAAAATCACCCCGGCGAAGATGGGGTTCAATATCATTAGCAAATTTCATGGTGAAAAAATGTATCCAGGACAGATTATTGAATACACTGTAAAGCCGTTGTTGAATATTCCTTTGTATTGGATGACCGAAATCACCCATGTTCAAGATGGCGCTTATTTTGTAGACGAGCAACGATTTGGCCCTTATACCATGTGGCACCACCAGCACCATTTCAAAGCAGTTCTAGGTGGGGTCAAAATGGATGACATTGTGCACTACAAAATCCCAATGGGGTTCTTAGGGGATATTGCACAGGTGTTGTTTGTCAAAAAACAGTTACAGGATATTTTTGATTTCCGTTTTAAAGCAGTGGAAGCAAAGTGGGGGCCTTACAAACCCTAGCTTTTTCCATACAATAACTATTTTAATAATTTTTTAAAAATAGTTTCCTTTTCTTGTTTTTAGAACTGAAAATGCATCAACTTTGTTGCCTAGATTATTCATCCATGGTACAAAATTCAGGGCACGCCCACAAACTCTCAGTGGCAGGTTTAATAGTTACTTTAGGCATTATTTATGGTGATATCGGAACTTCTCCTTTGTATGTATTTGGGGCCATCGTCAACAGTGCGATAAAGGGCCATAATCCAGTGAATGCGGAATTGATTTATGGAGCAATTTCTTGTGTCTTCTGGACCCTGACTTTACAGACAACTTTTAAATATGTTTTTTTAACATTAAGAGCAGACAACCGTGGTGAAGGCGGTATCTTCTCTTTGTTTGCATTGATTCGTCGATATGTAAAATGGATTTATGTTCCAGCAATTATAGGCGCCGCCATGTTGTTAGCGGATGGCATGATTACACCACCAATTTCTGTGGCTTCTGCAATAGAAGGATTGAAAGACGTTAAAGGCCTTGAAAAAATATTTGTACCTGGAAATAACTTAACGGTAGGTATTGTATTTGCAATTATCTCGATGTTATTTTTCTTCCAACGTTTTGGCACTAAAATTATTGGTTTTGCGTTTGGTCCAATTATGCTCATTTGGTTTTCTATGATTTTAGTTTTAGGACTAAATCAAGTGATTCAAAATCCAGGTATTTTTAAATCTATTAACCCTTATTATGCTTATGAACTATTAACGCATTATCCTCAGGGATTTTGGTTATTAGGCGCTGTCTTCCTTTGTACCACCGGTGCGGAGGCATTGTATAGTGATTTAGGACATTGCGGACGTCAAAATATTCAAGTGAGTTGGATGTTTGTGAAAGTAGCACTTGTAATGAGTTATATGGGCCAAGGTGCTTGGTTGTTAAGTCACTTAAGTGAGGCAAAAAGTGGGGTCAATCCTTTCTTTGAACACATGCCCCATTGGTTTTTAATACCTGGCATTGGTATTGCTACCATTGCTACTATTATCGCTTCTCAAGCATTAATCAGTGGTTCGTTCACTTTAATCAATGAAGCTATTAGTTTGAATTTTTGGCCTCGCGTGACTGTTAAATTCCCTACCGACCAAAAAGGGCAAATTTATATTCCAAGCTTAAATTTGATTTTATGGGTAGGTTGTATCACCATGCTTTTTTATTTTAAGAAAAGTGAAAATATGCAAGCGGCTTATGGGTTCTCCATCATTATTACCATGATCATGACCACTATGTTGATGAACTTTTATTTGTTGAATGTAAAAAGATGGAGCCATGGTATTGTCGCTTTGATCATATTAATTTTTGTGATTGTGGAGTTTTCATTTTTCGCGGCGAATATTGTTAAAATTCATGAAGCAGCAGTCACTTTTATCTTCTCTTTAAGCATGATTTTTGTGATGATGATATGGCATCGTGCTCGAAAAATTGCCAATCGCTATTTAGATTTCGTAAAACTAAATACTTATTTAGAGCAATTATCTAATTTGAGTGCAGATAAAGATGTACCAAAATATGCGACGCACTTAGTATACTTAACCAAGGCCAATAATCATAGAGAGATTGAGCATCGTATCATTGACTCCATTTTAAATAAAAAACCAAAACGTGCGGATATTTATTGGTTCATCCATATTGACAGAACAGATTCTCCTTATGGTATGTCCTACAGCATTCGAGAATTAATTGACGACAAAGTCATGCGTGTCGATTTTAAATTAGGTTTCCGTATTCAGCCACGCGTGAATGTGTTGTTTAAGAAAGTCATGCAGGAATTGAATGAGTGTCAAGAATTGGGAATTTACAGCAAGTATGAATCTTTAAAACAAAAAGATTTCCATGCAGACATTACTTATGTGATCATAGAAAGCTTCTTCTCCATTGAAAATGAACTTTCATTCAAAGAAGATTTTATCATGGACTTATACTTCAACATCAAAAACTTTTCACAAAGCGATCAAAAAGCTTTTGGATTGGACAACGACATGACGATTGTGGAGCATGTACCTTTGATTATCAAAGCCAATGAGAACCTTCCATTAAAACGTATCTACGATTAATTAATCTAGCACTTGGTATTTGCTTAATTGATTTTGGCTTCCTACTGCTACTATCCAAACTGGTTCGGCTGAGGATTTTGTTATACCCAATGTATTTAACTGAAGGGACTTCGTCTCTTTTGGTATAATTGCCGCCACACGATATCCTATTTTATTTTTTTGAATCAATGCAAAATATTTTAAGGTACCGCTTGGATTGCTATCAAGAATGGTGTAGCTATTTTCATCCTGCTTCACAATTTTAGGGCTTGTCATTTTATATTGAACGAGCCATTCAATGGGTGCAATCAAAGCTGGGTTGTGGTAATAGTTGTTTTGTAGGCTATCATTCCATCCATTGGCATTGGTTTTAAAGCTAGCACTACTAAAATAAGCACTACCATGGGTGTTTTTTAAAGCCCTCATTTTTTTTATTTGGTTTGGAATCTCATTTGGAGACTTCCATGCAGCATTTGTTCCAGCTCTATAAATACCATGGCCAATGTATAAATTCTTTCCATAACTATTTCTGTTCCACCACTCAATCAATTCGTTGTAATCTGCTAAAGGGTGACCTTGCTCCCAATACAATTGCGGTGCCACGTAATCAATCCAATCTTTTTCTAGCCACAATAAAATATCTGCGTACAAATCGTCATAGTTGGTTGTTGCTTTTGTTTTACTACCTCTTGGATCCGTAGACTGATTTCTCCAAACACCAAATGGACTAATGCCAAATTGTACCCCAGGTTTGATTCGATGAATGGTGGCAGACAATTGTTTCACAATGGTATCACAGTTGCTTCTTCTCCAATCATCCTTGCTTAAACTTCTTGCATTTTTTTGATAAGTGCTTTCGTCTGGAAATTCTTTTCCTGCAATTCTGTATGGATAAAAATAATCATCCATATGCACTGCATCAATAGCATAACGTGCTACTAAATCAGCTACTACTTTATTGGTATGTTGCCATACTTCTGGTAAACCTGGATTAAAATATTTTTTATCACCGTAGGTTAAAAACCATTCAGGGTGGACTTTAGATAAATGCGTGTTGGCGATGCTAGATTTATTGACATCAAATACGGCTCTATAAGGATTGATCCATGCATGAAACTCCATACCACGTTGGTGCGTTGCTTCAATCATAAAACTCAATGGGTCATAATATGGGCTAGGTGCTTCACCTTGTTTACCCATCAGGTATTCACTCCAAGGCTCTAAGCTAGATGGATATAAAGCATCTCCGGATGGCCTTACTTGCATGATGATGGCGTTCATGCCATTTTTTTGATGCATATCCAATAAAGCTTCAAACTCGGCTTTTTGAATTTGACTACTCAACCCTGGCTTGCTTGGCCAGTCAATATTGACCACAGTTGCAACCCATACTGCTCTAAATTCAAATACATTTTTATCTGATAAACTAGGTTGTGCAAAAAGTGAAAATGGGGAAGCAAATAATATTGCAATTAAATATTTTTTCATAATTGAAAGTAGATGCTAAATTCCTGTTGCGTCGATTCTAATTTTATCAAGAATTTGATTCATTGTTTTTGCTTCGGATTCATTAATGCCTTTTAGCAAAGCATCAATGCGATCATTGAACTGATCTAATTGATCTACTAAATTAAGTCCTTTTGGAGATAGGGTGATGTCTACTAGTCTTTTGTCTTTTTCGCAGGTATTTTTTACGACCAATTCTTTTGCAATCAGGCGATCTACAATCCTACTTGTGTCGCTCATTTTATCTAACATGCGTTCTCTTATCTTAAGGGTACTGAGTGGTGTAATGCTTCCTCTTAATATGCGAAGAATATTGTATTGTTGTTGAGTAACACCTTCTTCTGAAAGTATTTTACCAATTTGTTCATTTAACCAGTTGGCCGTGAAAAGGAGATTGATGCCCATTTTCTGAAATTCATTTCTGAAATTAGATTGTTGTATATCTTGTTCTATCCCCATATTGCTGAGTTGGTATTAGGCTTTGGTTAAAAATACAAATTATTGTCTTTTCTTCCATAATTGATATAGAGGCAATGCCAATAATACCCCTGCGGCATCTGCAATCATATCCTTGACTTCGAATCCCCTGCTTGGGACATACCATTTTTGATAGTATTCCATCGCAATCCCATAAACAATACAGAAAATCATGGCCCAGGCTTGTGCACGGACTGACTTGAGGGCCTGGATAGGGGATTGATCAAAAAAATAATAGAAGGACCAAGCCAATGAACCAAATAAAATGACATGTACTACCTTATCAATAGGTAATAGGTGCAACCATCCAGTTCGGTCTCCAAAGCTACTGCCCGGAAGGCTAAGCAATATAAATACGAGTGCTATTTCTGCAATCACCCAAATAAGGTATTTCATAAAGGTTGGTTTAGTGCACCAACTGAGCATATGCTTCGCTAGTAAGCAAGGCATCCACATCTGCTGGATTACTTACTGTCATCTTTATCATCCAGCCTTCACCATAAGCATCGGTATTCACCAATTCTGGTTGTGCTGATAAAGCAGGATTCACTTCTAAGACTGTGCCAGCGATAGGTAAAAATAAATCACTTACTGTCTTCACCGCTTCTACTGTGCCAAACACGGCTTCTGCAGCTAAAGTACTTCCAACAGTATTGATGTCTATGAACACAATATCTCCCAACTCGCCTTGCGCAAAGTCTGTGATACCAATCGTAGCGGTATTGCCTTCTAATTTAATCCACTCATGGTCTTTTGTGTAACGTAAGTCTGCTGGGAATTGCATAGGTTATTTTTTTATTAGTGCAAATATTCATAAAAATTGGTAAAAAACCAATGGACTAGAACTGATTGTTATCAAAATAAAGCAAAACGTGGTCTTTTAGGAAAACCTCCTGCTCCATTAAGTCCATCACAGGCAGGTTCTTGAGTTGTTTAAAATGAGGCCAGCCATCACCATCCTTCCCTTCAATTACATAGAATCCGCTGGACATTAAAATGCTACAAATCGCTACATGCATCAAGTCCTGCTTTTGTTCCTTGCTAATTTTTTCTTGGATAAAACCGGTTTCTTGTAAGCCTATCAAAAACAGAATCGACTCTAGATCAGGCTTTTTGCCAAATTTGTCCATTAATTTTCGTTCTAAATCCCACCACCTGGTTTGGAAATCGTCCCCTATTATTGCCATAGAATTGTTCAATTTATGCTGCAAAGGTAGGGGATATCTGTACTTGGTAGGATGGTTTGATTATCTTTGCCCAAATTTCTCGATATGTTACAGGTGACCTATTTAAGACAACAAACACAATTAGCGAAGGATAAACTAGCCATCAAGCATTTTTCAAATGTAGCGCTTGTAGATCAGGTGATTGAAGTAGATGATCAAAGAAAGCGTTTACAAGCTAGCTTTGATGACTTGCAATCTAAGGTGAATGCTGCATCTAAAGAGATAGGCAACCATATGGCAAAGGGGGAGAAAGAACAAGCAGAAGCAATGAAGCAAAATGTAGGTACCTGGAAATTGGCATTGGAACCACTGAAAATAGAAATGGCAGAGGTAGAACAACAACTTCAAAATTTGATTGTGCAATTGCCAAACCTACCACATGATTTAGTACCTAAAGGCAAAACACCCGAAGAAAATGAATTGGTGAAAGAAGCAGGTACTACACCCGTTTTACCAGCTGGTGCCATGGCACATTGGGACTTGATTAAAAAATACAATTTAGTAGACTTTGAAACAGGGGCTAAAATTACTGGAAGCGGTTTCCCTTTATACATAGGTAAGGGTGCTAAATTTCAAAGAGCACTCACACAATACTTTTTAGATTTTAATACTGCAGCTGGGTACACAGAATACATTCCGCCTTATATGGTGAATGCCGCCTCTGCTTTTGCAACAGGACAATTGCCAGACAAAGAAGGCCAGATGTACCATGCGACGGAAGATGATTTTTATTTAATCCCAACGGCCGAAGTCCCTGTTACGAATGTGTATAGAGACACGATTTTAAAAGACACAGATTTACCAATTAAGATGACTGCCTACTCTCCATGTTTTAGAAGAGAAGCAGGAAGCTTTGGTAAAGAGGTAAGAGGATTGAATAGAGTGCACCAATTTGAAAAAGTGGAAATCATTCAAATTGTACACCCAGATAAAAGCGATGAGACATTGAATGAAATGGTGGCGCATGTCGAAAATTTATTAATTAGTTTAGGACTACAATATCGTATTCTAAGATTATGTGGGGGCGATATGGGATTTGCAGCTGCCATCACGTATGATTTTGAAGTGTATAGTGCCGCGCAAGAAAAATGGTTGGAAGTAAGTAGTGTGTCTAATTTTAACAATTACCAAACCTACAGAATGAAGTGCCGATTCAAAGACCAAGAAGGCAAAACACAATTTGCACATTCATTGAATGGCAGCTCATTGGCATTGCCAAGAATCTATGCAGCGATTGTAGAAAACTATCAAACCGAAGCAGGTATTAATTTGCCAGAAGTATTGGTGCCTTATTTTGGAACGAAGCAATTGGTGTAATGGCTGCTTTTAAAATTTACTAAACCTTAATCCAACTGCAAATGGTTGCATGTCAATAAAGCTTTGATTTTTATTGAATAAATTGGAATTTGCAAATGAACCATATAGGCGGATAGATCCTACACCTAGTTCACCAATGGTAGCAAAACGCCAATCATTTAAATTAAAATTACCACGGTATTTTTCCTTTCCACGCTCTGGGCTAATTTGTTTGTTTTTAGCATTCCATAAATAACCTGCGCTCATACCGATACTCGCATAAAAAGCTTTTTTATTATAAGGGTTGGGTGAAAAATTGATTTGCAAGGGGATAGTAAAATATTTTACAAATAATTTATTTTTTGTAAAAGAGACAACATCATATTTCACATTGTTTACGATATCTTCTCTAAAGCTGATGGGCTTGTTAAACCTAAAATTGAACATTTCAACACCTAATCCATATTTCAAATTAATTTTATGTTGGTATATATTTAATTTTTGAGTCACCACCCATAAGTTGACATTAGAGGATTTTTTATTATTCAAGCTAAAATTTTCTGGGGACATCACTGGTCCTGGATAAATTGCAGGGTAAACAGAAGGGCTGTTAGGATTGGCTGCAAGCCAGTATAGTGTTGGGCTCTTATCAATAAAATTGGCAAAACCAAGGTCAAAAATCCACCAATTTGTTTCTGTATTTTTTAGTTTTCTTGGCCCTCTTGATATTTCAATCTTTGTTTTTTTTAAGTCTCCTTTGAACCATCCATATTCACCCTCTGATGGCCTTCCGTAGGATGCGTCACCAATTTTGATGATTGTTTTGAAATTAGGGGCTTCTGCTTCTTTCTTATTCACAATGAGAATGCTTCCAATTTTTAAAGTATCCGAACCTTTTAAAACCGTGTCGTTACCAGTTCTAATCGTATCTATTCCTAATTTAATATTTCCAATTTTAATATTATCTAAACTAATTTTAATGGCGTCTTTACTTGTATTAATCAATGCGGAAATGGTTTGTGCTTGACCGATGAAGCTTACGCTTAATAATAAAAATGTAAAAAGAGATTTTTGTATCATATTGAATTGCTTTAATGATTTGTTTATTTGTTACGTTCCGATTTATTATTCTTGAATAAACTGGTTATTTTTCTTTTAATACCTCTTAATTTATTACCATCAATTTCGAAATTAGCAATAAAAATAGTTCTATTGGGGTCTTCGGTATCAATGACTTCATAACTGGTAGATGCTTTGTCGTCTGTTGTCGTTTCCGCGTCTGCAATCGTTGAATTGATTGATAGTGGCATTGCATCAATTGTCATTGGATGATTGGAACTGCTAGGCAATTTTGTGGAAATAGCTTGGTTATTTAAGATGCTATTGTTACGAGTAAGTTCAGCGATTGCAATAGTTTCATTTTGAATTTTATACGAGAGCCTTCTTTTGCTAAAATTTGAAGTTTGTAAATTTGTAGTTGCTGTTTGTTTTGTTATTATAACAGGTTTAATATTGTTTACGAGTTGCTTTGAATGACCGACTAAAGTTTCGCCAGATTTTTTTGAAATTATTTTTGAAATTATAGGAACTAATTCAGTATTTGAATTGGTTGCAAGACTATTTGCTGTTGACGAATTCGATGCTGGTGAATCAGATACTTGAGGTTTTGTCAATTGCTGATAGCCTAAGAAAACTATCAAACATGCAGCAATGGCTGCGTAAGACAATTTTTGTTGACTGAATCTAAATGGCTTTATAACAATACCTTCTTTAGCAATATTTTTTTTCAATGTATTTTTAAAAGAAGTAGACAATCCCGTAATCGTCTGCATGTCTTCTTTTAAGATAGTAGCATAATTAGCCTTCAAATCTTCCTCCCAATCTTCTTCCAGCTCCTCTAAACTAATTTCTGCTTGCTGTTTTAAATTTTCCTTAAATGGATATTTGATCAATTCGGGACTAGTCATTGTTGCTTGCAACGCTTCCATTTCTAATGCATAGCTAGGATTAGCTGCAATAAACGCCTCTACCTCCAAGCATTCTTTGGGGCTTAACTCCTTGTCGATGTACAACAAGAAAATGGTTTCATATGTCGTTTCGTTTAATTGCATTTGGATGCTGTTGGAGCGTATGCGGATAATTTATTTTTTAAAATTAATCTTGCTCTATGTAAATATACTTTTACTTGACTTTCGGATAAGTTCATGATTTCACCAATTTCTTGGTAACTATAGCCTTCATAATCTTTTAGTAAAACAAGGCTTCTTTGTGTGGGATTTAATTCGTTGACTGCATGCATTAAAACTTGCTTGAGTTCTGTGTCCTGTTGCACAATCTGTTGCTGTGGGATGTCAGTATCCTCGGTCAAAGGCATTTTATTGCTTTTACGAATATGGTCAATCATTTGATGATAGGCCACCGTAAACAAATAAGATTTTGCTTTTTCTGGAAGCACCTGTTCCCTGCTCACCCATAATTTTTCGAATGCGGATTGAACAATATCTTGTGCATCTTCGGTATGTCGAATATTTTTTACAATAAATCGGTATACGCCATCGGCGAAATTATCTACACAATCATTGTACGCTTTATCCGTCATCTCTATAGTTTAATCCTTGTTTGATAGGTTAAACGCTGGCAAAGGTAAAAAGTTACAGCGGAAACGCTGTTTTTTTGGTGCTAATAATCTATGACCTGCTCCTGAATATCCTTAGGTAGTTCACGCCATTCGTAATGCTGGTTCCTTAATTGAGGCTCAAATCCAGCTTCTTTGATGGCTTCCTGAATACTCTTATAAGTGAATCTATGCGGTGCTCCTGCAGCACTTACCACATTTTCCTCCAGCATAATGCTACCAAAATCGTTGGCACCAGCTTCTAAACAAACCTGAGCGGTTGCTTTTCCTACGGTTAACCAGCTTGCTTGAATATTTTTGATATTAGGTAACATGATACGACTGATTGCAATCATACGTATATACTCTTCGGTCGTGGTTAAATTATGTACCCCTCTTATCTTCGTCAATAATGTATCTACGTCCTGGAAAGTCCAAGGGATAAAGGCCAAAAATCCGTTGGCACCTTCAGGTTTCATGTCCTGCACTTCTCTAATTTTAATTAAGTGGATGAATCTTTCTTCCAAAGTTTCCACGTGCCCAAACATCATGGTCGCACTTGAAGTGATATTCAATTGATGTGCTGCTGCCATCACATCCAGCCATTCTTGTGCCCCACATTTTCCATTAGACACTAATTTTCTTACTCTATCTACTAAGATCTCTGCGCCCGCACCTGGTAAAGAATTCATACCAGCTTCTTTCAAAGTTTTTAAGACATGGGTATGCGTATGTCCACCTATTTTAGCAATATGCGCAATCTCTGGGGGCCCTAGTGTATGTAATTTGATATCTGGAAATTCAGCTTTTATTTGTTTAAATAAGTTGGCATAAAAATCCAATCCAAGTTCTGGATGGTGACCACCTTGTAATAGCAATTGATCTCCTCCCCAAGCAATAGTTTCCTTTATTTTCACTCGGTAGGTATCCATATCGGTGATATAGGATTCTGGATGTCCAGGGATGCGGTAAAAATTACAAAATTTGCAATTGGCGATACATACATTGGTGGTATTCAAATTACGGTCTATCTGCCAAGTTACTTTACCATGCGGTACTTGTTTCTTTCTTAGGGTATCTGCCACATAGCTTAATTCGGCCAATGGGGCGTTTTCGAAAAGAAACATCCCTTCCTCTTTTGTTAAGTACTCAAAATTCAGTGCTTTCTGATAAAGTTGCTCTAATTGCATAGTTTTCAATTAATGGTGCGAAGTTACTAATTAAACAACCTTTAGGTCAAATGGTTGTATGTTTTAAGCTTATTTTTGTGGTCCTTATGATACAATTTGAAAAATTTCAGTTAGCCAATGGCTTGAAAGTGCTGGTGCACCAAGATACGAGTACCCCTATGGCAGTGGTCAATGTGCTTTATAATATTGGTGCTAAGGATGAAAATCCTGCTCAAACAGGTTTTGCGCATCTTTTTGAACACTTGATGTTTGGCGGTAGTGTCAATATTCCTGTATACGACGAACCTTTACAAAGGGCAGGTGGTGAAAATAACGCTTATACGACCAATGATTTGACCAATTATTATTGCCAAATACCTGCCGAAAATATAGAGACTGCTTTTTGGCTAGAAAGTGATCGTATGTTGTCCCTTGCATTTAGTAAGAAGAGTTTAGAAGTGCAAAGAAAAGTGGTTTGCGAAGAATTTAAGGAGCACTATATTAACAAGCCTTATGGAGACGCATGGCATAAAATGCGTGCACTAGCATACACCAAACATCCATACAGGTGGATGACCATTGGTGCTGAATTATCGCATGTAGAAAATGCGAAAATGCAAGACGTGAAAGATTTCTTTTTTAAATTTTATAGACCCAATAATGCCATCCTTGTTGTCACTGGAAATACGACGACTGAACAAGTAAAAGTCTTAGCGGAGAAATGGTTTGGCCCGATTCCTGCAGGCGAAGCATATCATAGAAATTTGCCACAAGAACCAGTGCAAGAAAAAATGAGGTCATTGGAAGTGCATGCAGATGTACCTATGGATATGTTGATGATGACATGGCATATGGGTGGACGATTTGATGCAGGCTACCATGAGACAGACTTGATTACCGAAGTATTAGGTGGAGGTGCTTCTGCAAGATTGTATGAGCAATTGATTAAAGTGAAACAATTGTTTTCTTCGATTGACTGTTATCATTTTGGCACAGTCGATCCAGGCTTATTGGTGATTGAAGGTAAATTGGTTAAAGGAGTGAGCATGTCTGTTGCAGAGCAGGCAGTGTTAGAAGAAGTAGAGAAAATTAAAAACGAATTACTCCCACAAAAAGAAGTACAGAAGGTAATTAATAAAACAGAAAGTATCATTTGTTTTGAGGACATGAGTATCATGAATCGTGCGCATAGCTTAGCTTATTATGAATTACTGGGCGATGCAAATATGATGAATCAAGAATTAGAGAAGTATCAGGCGATTACGCCAGAAAGGATACAAGCCACTGCGAATGCAATTTTCCAAGAGCAGAATAGAAACACTTTATATTATTACAGTAAAAATTAAATATGGCATTAGATAGAATTAAAGCACCGTTGATTAAGGATGCCGTTGATTTTGATATTCAATTAAAACCCTACCAGCATTTTACTTTAGACAATGGAGTAGAAGTGTATAGTTATGAAGGAGGTGCAGAAGCAGTCATGATGATGGACTTGGTTTTTTATGCGGGTAATTGTTACGAAGAAAAAAACTGGGTCGCTGCTGCCACTAATTTTTTACTAAAAAATGGTACGCATCAAAAAACTGCATTTGAGCTAAATGATTATTTTGAGTTTTATGGTGCTTATGTGAATAGAACCTGTTACAATGAAACTGCTACGATAAATTTACATACCCTCACAAAACATTTTGAAGCACTTTTACCTGTGGTGAGTGAATTGGTGACTGAGTCTAATTTTTCAGAAGAAGAATTAAAAATCTACCAACAAAATCAATTGCAAAGATTGACATTGAATTTAAAGAAGAGTGATTTTATTGCCAATAGATTGATAGATGAATATTTGTTCGGAATCAACCATCCTTATGGAACCTATTCTACAGAGGCATCTTTTAAAAATTTAACACGCGAAGATTTAGTACAGTTTTATGATCGTTTTTATAAGCATGGTAAAGCTGTGATATTCATGGCGGGAAAGTTTCCTAAAAATATGCAAAGCCTAATGAACAAGTATATTGGAAGCTTGCCATTGAACCAAAAAGCAATGCCTAGTTTTGATCATCCGATTGTTTCTGCAACTACCAAAAAATATTCGATTGTCAATGATGCTAGTTCGGTCCAAGGGTCTATTAGAATGGCAAGAAGATTCCCCAATCGACATCATGCAGATTTTCCTGGAACACAAGTGTTGAATAATGTATTTGGCGGATTTTTTGGATCAAGGTTGATGCGCAACATTAGAGAAGACAAAGGATATACCTATGGCATACATAGTTACTTGCAGAATCATGTGCAGGAATGTGCATGGATGATTAGCACTGATGCAGGAAAAGATGTTTGCGGTGCAACCATTGAGGAAGTGTATAAAGAGATGGCCATCCTTAGAAATGAATTGGTGGATGAAGCAGAATTAAAATTGGTCAAAAATTATATGTTGGGTGCTTTGCTAGGGGATTTAGATGGGCCATTCCAAATCATGAATCGTTGGAAGACTTACTTGTTGAATGATTTAGATATTGCATATTTCAATAAGACCATTGAAACGGTAAGGACCATCCAACCTGCCGAACTTCAAGCACTGGCCAATCAATACCTACAAGCTGAAGACTTTTATGAACTAGTGGTTTATTAGGCGAACTTTATAAGACTTATGATGATTTTCATCCCTATTAATAACCATTTAAATTAGAAAATGAAGGGTTCAAAAATTTATTTCAAACACTAAATACTGATTATCAGCTATTTAGTGTTTTTGTTTTTACAGTACTTTAAAAAACTTGGTACTATGTGATGCATAGTACCTTAAACTCCTTAGCTTTGTGTTATAAATTAAAGTTATGGATATTCAAAACACACAAAGTCAGATGCGCAAGGGCGTTTTGGAGTTTTGCATATTGTCCATCATTCAACAAGGGGAAGTTTATCCGAGTGATATTGTTGAGCAAATGAAAGCGGCCAATCTGCATATTCTAGAAGGTACATTGTACCCACTCTTAACAAGATTAAAAAATGCAGGCTTACTCAATTATCGTTGGGTCGAAAGTATCAGTGGTCCGCCAAGAAAATATTTTGTCATGACAGATGAGGGTCAAGCAGCTTATGAGGTCTTACAAAAAACATGGAATGAAATGGCTACATCTGTAGACACCATTATTACACCAAAAGCAAACCCGATTGTTCACGAAGCAGATCCTGCTCAATAAATAAATTATAATGAAAAAAGTAATCAATATCAATTTCCAAGGCCGCATTCTTCCTATCGAAGAAATGGCTTACGAAGATTTGAAACAATATATAGAAAGTCTAAGAACTTACTTTGAACATGAAGAAGGGAAGGACGAAATCATCAATGACATTGAATGTCGTGTGGCGGAATTATGCGAGGACCGTCTTAAAAAAGGCGCAGTTTGTATCACAGAGCAGGACATTGATTTAATTATTACAAGTATTGGTCGCCCCGCTGATTTTGAAGCACAGGATGGCTTTGAGGCGAATGCTTCAACGAATACAGGAGCCAATCAAGCGCAATCTAATGCTCAAACTGCTGGTGAACAAACGTATCAAAAAAGATTGTATCGAGACGAGCAGAACAAAGTTTTAGGAGGTGTTTGTGCTGGTATTGCGAACTATTTAAACTTGGATCCACTTTTAATTCGTGTGCTTTGGGTCTTATTACCTGGTGCAAATCTTTTAGCATATTTAATTTTATGGATTGCTGTTCCAAGTACTTCTATAAAAGAAGTGGGAGGTATTCGTAAAAGATTATTTAGAGATATTGACAAAAAAGTCATTGGTGGTGTTTGCGCAGGGATCTCTAAATATTTTGGTGTGCAAGTTTCGGTTATTCGAATTTTATTTTTAATTCCTACCATCGTACTATTTTTTAATTGGAATCATTTTCATTTATTCCAATTTTGGGAGTTTGACGATTTCCCAAATTTCTTGGGGCTAACATTTAGTCCAGGTGTAGTTTTTGTATACATCGTTTTGTGGTTGGTCTTACCAGAGGCAAGAACCAGTGCTGACAAATTAGAAATGATGGGCGAGAAAGTGGATATCAATAGCATTAAGAATACAATTCAAACAGATATGGAAGGTTTTGGAAAGAGAGCCAAAACTTGGAGCAGTTCTTTTGATAAGTATAAAAAACCTTCTGGAGAAAATTCAAATAGCGCTGCCACTAACAGTGCGAATAATGATACGGGCGGTTTAGAAAAAAGAAAAGGTTGTTTGTTTTATTTTGGTCGAACCATTACCATTTTGATGAAAGCATTCGTATACTTTATCCTTGGTATCATTACGATTTCAATACTTGCTGCTTTATTTGGTGTTGGAGTTGCAACCACTGGTTTATTGCCATTGAAAAAATTCATTTTAGAAGATGGATTACAAAGCTGGTCTTTCATTGGTACAATCTTATTTTTCATTTGGGTGCCCGTGATTGCTATTGTGGCATCTATCATTCGAAAAATTGCAGGCTTTAAGAAATCCAATGTTTGGGTGAGATCTAGTTTTATTGCTTTATGGGTGCTTGGTTGGGTTTGTTTATTTTATTTTTTTAGCAGTTTAGGCAGTAGCTTTTCTAAACACAATCAACCTAATGAGAAAAGTATTGCTTTAGTGAATCCAGCTGTGGAGTATTTAGAAGTCACTGCTGCTCCAAGAATGAAATACTACGAACAAAGATGGTTTAATATCGAGCCATTCCAAGTGTACAACGACGATACCGTGCGTGTAAGAAATTTACGTATCAGAATTGTACAATCTAAGACAGATAGTTTCGATATAAAATATGTGACCATGAGCAATGGTAAGTCTATTAGTGAAGCCAATTTGCTAGCTGAGAAAATTAATTTTTCGCTTTTACAACAGGACAGTACTTTATTGTTAGACAGGGGCATTGCTATTACAAATAAAGATAAATTTAGAAATCAACATGTGATTATGACCATTGCTGTGCCAGTTGGAAAACGATTCAAAATCACCAATAAAGGTTTTTCACAGACGACCATTAAAGTCAACCATCGAGGCATTCAATCAGAAACCATCAATCAATTTGGTGACGATACTTGGGTAGACGAATGGAATGAAAATTGGGACAGTGAATCTTACGCTTATGATAGAGGGGTGGAGTATAGAATGACAGCGGATGGTTTAGAAAAAATCAAATCTGACAAAGATGCATCAGACGATGTCAATGATCAAGATGATTCAATTGACGAGATGGAACAACAATTACAACAATTGAAAAAAGACCGTGAAAATCTTGAACAAAATTTGGAAAAAACGAGGGCACAAAAAATCCAAGAATTAGAAAAGATAGATCGTGCTTTAGAAGAAAAAAAGGCAGAAAAAAATAGGATTAAACCTGGGCAAGCAGATATCAAAAAGAAGCAGCAAATAGCGATTCAGGCGCCATCTAGTTTAAACAAAGTGGCTGCGGTTGCTAAAAGAGCAGAAGACTTGCACTTATTGATACAGCGTTTTACTTATTAAGTTGATATGGAGTGTGGATTTGTGATGATAAAACGCCCTTCTTTCTAGAAGGGCGTTTGTATTTATTAGTTAACTTTGTCCAAATTTATTCAAGATGAGTGAAATACTAAACACCTCATTTACACATAAGCATATTGCCTTGGGTGCAAAAATGGCACCGTTTGCTGGCTATAATATGCCTATTAGTTATACAGGGATCAATGATGAACATGCAGCTGTAAGAAACAGCGCTGGTGTATTTGATGTGAGTCATATGGGAGAGTTTGTTTTAAAAGGAGAAAATGCATTGGATTTAATTCAGCGCGTGACAAGTAATGATGCTTCTGTATTAGAAGATGGTAAAGCGCAGTACAGTTGTTTGCCAAACACCACTGGTGGTATCGTGGATGACTTGTTGGTGTATTGCGTTGAAAAGAATAAAGTATATATGTTGGTAGTGAATGCATCCAATATTGAGAAGGATTGGAATTGGATTAGCAGCTATAATACCAAAGGGGTGGAGATGCATAATATTAGTGCTAAGACTTCGCTATTGGCGGTGCAAGGTCCAAATGCAACAAAGATTGTACAAACAATGACCAAGATGGATGTGTTGAATTTACCTTATTACAGTTTTGTAAAAGGAGACTTATTGGGCATTGACAATGTATTGGTGAGTGCAACAGGGTATACTGGGTCAGGTGGTGTAGAAATTTATTTTGAAGATGTGAACGACAATGCTAATAAAGTTTGGGATGCTTTATTTGAAGCAGGTGCAGCTTATGATTTAAAACCAATTGGCTTAGGTGCTAGAGATACCTTAAGATTAGAAATGGGTTTCTGTTTATACGGAAATGATATCAATGATACTACAAGTCCATTAGAAGCTGGATTAGGTTGGATTACAAAATTCACAAAAGCATTTACCAACTCAGAAAATTTAGCAGCACAAAAAGCAGCTGGTGTTACAAAAAAATTAGTTGGTTTTGAAATGATTAATAGAGGTATTCCAAGACATGATTATGTAATTAAAGATGCTGCTGGCCAAGCCATTGGTATTGTTACATCGGGTACACAGGCGCCTAGTTTAGGCAAAGCGGTTGGTTTAGGGTATGTGGCTACAGCACATGCTGCCGTTGATTCAGATATCTATATTGATATCAGAAATACATTGGTAAAAGCAAAAGTGGTTAAGTTTCCATTTAAATAAAATTAAATAAGAGGGATTTGAATCATTTGAATAATTGAATAATTAAAAAGGGGGCATTTCGTCCCCTTTTTTTATGCGGTAAATACTCGAAAATCATTTCTTGTTTAATTGCATTTTTGATCAACAATAAAAATACAGTTATGAAAGGAATGAAAAACAAAGTACAGCTGATTGGTCATTTAGGTGCCAATCCTGAAATCAAAGTATTTGACGAAAATAAAAAACTAGCACAACTTAGTTTGGCCGTCAATGATGGATTTAAAAATGCAGAAGGGGAGTGGCAGGATGACACACAGTGGTTTAATTTAGTTGCCTGGTCAAAGCTTGCAGACTATGCCGAAAAAAATTTACTAAAAGGACAAGAACTCGCTGTGGAAGGCCGTTTGGTAAATAATAGCTACACCGATAAACAAGATGTAAAAAGAACTGTGACAGAGATTGTCTTAAATGAAATCCTTTTATTGAGTAAGCAAAAAAGCACAAAAGAGGCAGAATAAAGCGTTACAATTTGTATCTTTGCGCCATGCAAACAAAAGATACTTTGAAACCAACTTTACATACGATTCTTACCCCTTCTTTATTAGAGCTCTACGAAATAAAAGATAGCATTGTGGTGATTATTGATGTCTTTAGGGCAACTTCTACCATGGCAACTGCTTTATACAATGGAGCTGCTAAAATTATTCCAGTGGATTCTGCAGAGCATTGTATTGAAATGGGTAAACAAACAGGAGGAATTACTGCAGGCGAACGTGATGGAAAAATTATTCCTGGTTTAGCTTATGGCAATTCACCTTCTGAATATCCAAGGTCATTTATTGAAAATAAAACCTTAGTGATTACGACAACCAATGGCACCAAGTTATTGCATATGGCATTGAATCAAGGTGCAAAGGAAATCATCACTGGGTCTTTTCCAAATTTGACCAAAGTGGTGGAATTCTTAAAAGCTCAAAATGCCCCTGTTATTTTGGGTTGCTCTGGATGGAAGAACCGATTTAACATCGAGGATGCGCTATTCGCAGGTGCTGTCATTGAGGAAATAAAGGACCATTTTACCATTCATTGCGACAGCAGTTTTATGGCCAATCAACTATACAATCAAAATAAGGCTAATTTATCTGAATATATTAAAACGGTCACCCATTGGCATCGTTTGGCGGCTTATGGCTTAGAAGACGACATGCTGTATTGTGTCACAAAGGATATCGCACCGGCATTACCGATTTTTAAAAGTGGGTCCTTGGTAAACCATGGGTAGTTTTTCTTTAAAATAGCCCATAAAGTTGTACATTTGCAAATTGCCCTTTTTAGAGAGGGTAATTTGCATTTTTAATTATGGCACTACCCTATCTTGTTAAACATATTTATAGTTACGGCACCGAAGAAGTGATTCGTCGTGGTAAACGCATTTATGCATTAAAAAATATCGAATTGATAAAATTCGATCCAATGATTGGCAACATTCATTGTCGTGTAAAAGACGACGGGTATTCCACTTATTACAAAGTAACCATTGAAAATTTTACTTCTGCAGCAACCTTATCTCTAAGATGTGGTTGTCCCTACAATTTATCTGAAGTTTGTAGACATAAAGCAGCTGCTTTATTTTTTATACAAGATTTAATGGATAAGAATCAGTTGGAATATCAAGCTGCTTCTTATAAGACAACCCATACGTTACTAAGAACAAAAGCCATTGATTTAAAATCGATTAAAATGCTTTGTTCAGCTGATACCTTTGATAAGGCAGAGCAAACATTAAAAACAATTCGTCCACATATTCTTACTAGTGAAAATGAAAAGGTAGTTGCTGAGTTAGATATGAATGACAAAACATATCATTTGATTATTCAAAAAAACGAAGAGCGTTTCTTTGATACCTCTTGTGATTGTTTATCAGAAACAGCTTATCCTTTATGTCTTCATAAGACCATTTTACTATTGCAATTGTTTCAATTAAAAGGGGCGGATTATTTTGAGACGATACGTAACTGGGATAGAGAGAAAAATAAATTATTGGCCTTATACGGGTATAATTTAACAGATGACATTGCAAATAAATTTGAATTTACGTATCATGATGGGAAGCCCTTCCTAAAAGTACTTGATTCAAGCATCCAAAGAGTGAATGGCGGAGAAGCAATGACCAAAGCACCACCAATTGAAGTGGTTCGTTTTAATGTGCCTACTAAGAAAGCAGATTCATCCGATATCGACGATACCACTTTGAATGGTGCTCAAAAAACAATACAACGTTATGGACTTGTGATTCAAGAAGACAACCATAATTATCCCTATGTCTCTTTTCATGTGGTTAGAGGGGAGACCAACGAGCTTGAAACAGCATTTGTAAGTAAGGTAGAGAAGATAGATATCTTAAAATTTGTAACACCCTATGATATGCATGAGGATGACAAAGTTTTATTGCAATCGGTGAGAAAATTACAACCTGCAGAAATGAGCAAGTACTTGAATAAGAATTCTCCTTTTCAAGGCATCTGGGACACCATCGTACATGCAGACGAAGCTAGCTTACCGGATGAGACCAAAGAATTGATACAAGAGTACTTACATCCTAAAATGGAAAAACTATGGCGTGATTTATCAGAACATCCATTCACGTTTTTCGTTGGTCATAATAAAAATTTTACCACCGCTAATTTGGTAAAATTGGAAATGATTTTTCATCCTGTTCAGCCAAGCTTTAAAGTAGAAAAAGACGGTGAGGATTATATAGTTCATGCGCAAGTGTTATTACCCTCAGGCCCTGTTGCTTTGGCGGACAACCTTGCGAAGTCTTATTTCATTTTCCAACAAGGGCAGCAGTTTTTCTATTGGAAAAATAGAGCAGATCTTAATTGGGTAGAACAATTTTTACCCAATGGATTTCAAAAAGTAACTGCAAAAGCTTGGCCCAATTATTTGCAGTCAACAGTTTTGCCTTTGTCAAAAAATTATGTAGTAGCCTTGGATCATGTGTCTCAAGAAAAAGTAAAAGGGGTCAAACCTCAATTACAAATTCTATTAAAAGAAAATGGGGATTATCTATTTTTTGAACCCTTGTTTGTTTATCAAGATGTTGTGGTGCAAAAGGAAGATGGTCCATCTGTGATTCAGCAATTAGGCGATAAGCTGATGATCTTAGAGCGTGATTTAGCTGCAGAACGCCAACTGGTTGGCATTATAGAACAATTGCATTCTGGATTTATTAGACCAAATCAAGGCAATGTATTGGCCTTAAAAGGTTCCGAAGTATTAAAAAATAATTGGTTCTTCTTGTTCATTGATACCTTAAAAGAAAAACAAATTCCATTGTTTGGAACAGAGCAATTGAAGCAGTTTAAATTCAACACAGCTAAGCCAACCACTCGATTGTATATTAGTAGCAATACCGATTGGTTTGATGCTAAAGTTGAAATTTCATTTGGAGAACAAAAAGTGAGTATACAAGACATCAAAACGATGTTGATGAATAAGCAACAGTTTGTTCCATTAAAAGATGGCAGCCTAGGCGTCTTACCAGAACAATGGTTGAATAAGTATGCGTTGTTATTTAAAGTGGGCGAAGGCAAGGCAGACAATTTAAAATTGAGCAAATACCATTTCTCGGTTTTAGATGAATTGTACCAGCAAAGAGACGAGGAAGAATTGATTTTCCAATTAGAAGGCAAATTTGAAAAGATCAGAGAACATTATACGATTGCAGATGTAAAACCTCCTGCACATTTGGATCCTATTTTACGTCCTTATCAGGCAAGTGGGTTTCAGTGGTTGAATTATTTACATGATGTAGGCTGGGGTGGTATCTTGGCTGACGATATGGGATTGGGTAAAACCATTCAAACCCTATCTTTCTTACAACATCTAAAAGAAAAACAAGGGAAGCTTTTGGCTTTGGTGGTATGTCCAACCACTTTGTTGTTTAACTGGCAGAATGAATTAAGAAAGTTTACACCAAGCTTGAGTTTTATGATTCACCACGGTGGTACAAGGAATAAAGCAAAATTAACCGATGGTTCTGTGGAAGTGATTATCACTACTTATGGTACATTAAGAAGTGATATCAAGAATTTTGTAGAAGTCAAATTTGATTATGTGATTTTGGATGAAAGTCAGGCCATTAAAAATCCAACAAGTAAAGTGACTAAAGCTGCTTGTTTATTGGATGCTGGAAATAAACTTTGTTTAAGTGGTACGCCGTTACAAAACAATACTTTTGATATTTACGCACAAATGAATTTCTTGAATCCTGGTATGCTGGGTTCAGTAGAATATTTCAAGCATAATTTTTCGATGCCTATTGATAAATTTGATGAGAAAGAGCAAAAAGAGCATCTCCGAAAATTTGTGTTTCCATTTATCTTAAGAAGAACCAAGGAGCAGGTAGCAAAGGATTTGCCAGAAAAGCAAGAGATGGTATTGTACTGTGAAATGGGCGCGGCGCAACGTAAAATCTACGAAGCATACAGGAATGATTATCGTGATAAGTTAATGGGTCTAGTCGAAGAGAAAGGGGTTCAAAAAGCACAACTATCCATTTTACAAGGGTTGATGAAATTGCGTCAAATTTGTGATAGTCCAGCCATTATCAAAGATGAATCCTATCCAAATGAATCCGTTAAGTTAGAAGAATTGACACGTGAGATTGCAGAAAATATTGGTGAACACAAAGCATTGGTCTTTTCACAATTTTTGGGTATGCTAGGTTTGATTAGAGAAGCCTTAACAAAGCTAGGAATTGATCATGAATATTTTGATGGTAGTAGTACCATCCAAGAAAGAGAAAAGGCTATTGAACGTTTTCAAAATGATCCAAATTGTCGTGTATTCTTAATCTCTTTAAAAGCAGGAGGGGTGGGTCTTAACTTAACAGCAGCAGACTATGTGTACATTGTAGATCCTTGGTGGAACCCAGCTGTAGAGCAACAAGCCATTGACAGAACGCACCGTATAGGACAAACAAAAAATATCTTTGCTTATCGTATGATTTGTAATGATACAGTAGAAGATAAAATTCTGAAATTACAGGATCGAAAAAGGTCACTAGCCAAAGAATTGATTTCTGACGAAGATGGATTTATGAAGTCCTTAACCAAAGACGACATCAATTACTTATTCAGTTAGACATTATTTCAATTCTGCCGCTGCCATACTTGCTTTTGGATTTTTTAAGAATTCCTCCTTACACCCTGTCGAGCAAAATCCTAATACCTTATTGTCATAATGAGCTGTGTCGCTAATTCCTGCAGTCACAGGCATACCACATGTTGGATCTTTTTTATTATCCACTAAACTGATGTCATAACTGATGACTGAATCTTCTGCAGCAGCAGTTGCGGTGCTATCCATGGTAGCTGTTGTGGTAGCAGTATTATTGCCATTGCCGCAAGCCATTAAAAAAATACTAGCAGCGATGACCATCAAGCTTAACTGCTGTTTCATTGTCATATTCATGGTAAAGGATTTTTACAAAGTTAAGACTTCCCTTAAATAAGCGTTAATTAGCATAAAATAAGGTACAAAATTCAGGATTTATTGGAATTATAACCGGATTCTGGTGTATTTTTGAGGTCTAAATTTGAATCACTTATAAGATGAAAAATACCATCATTTTAGCATTAGCAACATTAGGCAGCATTTCGGGCTTGGCACAAACAAAACAGGCTATTCCTGCAAAAACAAGCACAGCTGTTAAGACAACACCAGTTACAAAGTCAAAATTAGCGCTGACTTACACAGCTGCGCAGTCACTTAAAACGACAAAAGACAGTGCTTCCTATGCCTTAGGATATAGAATTGCACAAAGTTTAAAAGGACAAGGCTTACAAGATGTGAATATGGCTTTGTTCAACAAAGGAATGGCAGCAGGAGTGATTGCAAAATCTGCCATACCAGACAGCTTAATTGACCTATGTATTAAAAACTACCAAGATAAAATGAGTACAGAAAAAATCGCTATCAATCGTGCAGCAGGTGCTGCATTTTTAGCAGAAAATGCAAAAAGACCAGGTGTGGTTCGTTTAAGCAATGGCTTGCAATATGAAGTTATGGTTGCTGGCACGGATACCACAAAACCAACTTTAAAAAATACCGTTAAATGTCATTACCATGGCACTTTAATTGATGGTACTGTGTTTGATAGTTCAGTACAAAGAGGTGAGCCAATTAGTTTCCCACTAAATGGCGTGATTAAAGGATGGCAAGAAGCTTTACAGTTAATGACAGTTGGAAGCAAGTGGAAATTATTCATTCCTTCTGAATTGGCTTATGGCGAACGTTCTGCTGGACCAGTGATTGGACCAGGATCTACTTTGATTTTTGAAGTGGAGTTATTGGGCGTACAATAATTTTGTTACAATTCATTTATAATACAATACACTTCACATCTACTTGTGGAGTGTATTTTGTTTCATAGCCTTATCCATTTTTTATGCAAAAGATTCTTGTTGTCATCCTTTTAAGTATAAGCGCATTTGCTTGTACACCAAATAATGTAAAAATTAGTGCAACAATCGGCCAACAGATTGATAGTGCAGGTATGCAAGGCAGTTTTGCTTTAATGGAAAATAGCAGCGAAGCATTTACGGTATATAATTTATCGGCTTACAAGGATAGTGGCTATGCACCGTTAAGTACATTTTTTGCATTACCGATTTTAATTGGTTTTGATAAGGGTCAACTAAATGCAGATAGTAATACATGGGTATCTCTTGACTCTACTGCGTATTACCAGAATTTAATAAAGGAAATTGGTAGAACCAATTTGTTACAAGCAATTGATTCTATCCATTATGGGAAAGGCATTGTAAGTGCAAACATGGACGGATTTTGGAGTGATGGGTCTTTATTGATCACAGCAGATGAACAACTTGGATTCATTAAAAGATTGTATTTTAAAGGCTTACCTTTTCAAAAACGTAGCCAAGAGCTGTTTAGAAAAATGATTTTGAAAGAGCAAAACTCAAATTATCAATTAAGTTATTTAGTGGCGACAGATACTACGCATGGCAATCAAGCTTGGGTAATTGGATATGTGGAGGAAAATCTACATCCTTATTTCTTTGTCTTGCATACAAGTGCAACCGATGGCAAGGAGTTAAAGAACAGAAATATTAACTTACTAAAATCGATATTGATAAAAGAAGGATTCTTTAAAGGCGTTCGTTAAATCACTATTCATAATTTACAAGCCAATTTTATGCAATACTATTCTGAATCATTGACCTCTTATAAACGCATCCACACAAGACCAGTTAAAGTGGGTAATTTAGTGATTGGCGGCGGACACCCTATTCGTGTTCAAACCATGACGACTACTGATACTATGGATACAGATGCAACTGTAGCACAAGTCATTCGATGTATTGAAGCTGGAGCAGAATTGGTAAGAGTCACAGCACCTAGTAAAAAAGAAGCAGAAAACTTAGCCAATATTAAAGCCATCCTTCATTCTAAAGGATATACCACACCGCTGGTTGCAGACATTCATTTTACACCAAACGCAGCAGAAATTGCTGCAAGAATTGTAGAAAAAGTAAGAGTGAATCCAGGCAATTATGTAGATAAAAAGAAGTTTGAACAAATTGATTATACCGATGCGGAATATGTAGAAGAAATTGAACGCATTAGAGAAAGATTTACGCCGCTAGTTTTAATTTGTAAAGAACACGGCACTGCTATGCGCATAGGCACCAACCATGGTTCATTAAGTGATCGTATCATGAGTCGATATGGTGATACAGCCATTGGGATGGTTGAAAGCGCCATGGAATTTTTAAGAATTGCTAGAAGCTTGGATTACCATCAAATTATTTTGAGTATGAAATCAAGTAATCCTCAAGTGATGGTGCAAGCCTATCGATTATTGATTCAACAAATGCAACAGGAGTTCAATGAATTGTATCCATTGCATTTAGGCGTGACAGAAGCAGGAGATGGAGAAGACGGAAGAATTAAAAGTGCCATTGGCATTGGGACCTTATTGGAAGATGGCATTGGAGATACCATTAGGGTGAGTTTAACAGAAGATCCTGAGTTAGAAATTCCAGTATGTTTGGATTTAGTTAAAAGATACAATCAGTTGTCAGAAATCAATACAGCTATGGTGCCTGAACTGACACAATTACCTTATAGTCCTTTTGAATACACAAGACGTTCAACCAATGCGGTACGCAATATTGGAGGTAAACAAGTACCTGTAGTCATAGCAGATTTAAGTCATCTTTCTACTATTCTACCAACAGACTTAATTGCGATTGGCTATACCTATGATGTAGCAACAGATAAATGGACCATATCGGATGCTGCTGCTGACTACATATTTATTGGCAATACGCCTTTAGATTTTAATTTACCTGGAACCCTTAGTATTGTAGCAACCCCTGCTGTTTGTACACTAGCTAACAATCCAGAAAAGTATCATCCAATCACAGATGCTGCTTCCTTTATGGCATTGGAAGCAAAACATGCACAACTTAATTTTGTACAAATAGATTGTTACAGTGATCTTCAACCTATTGCAGATGAATTATTAATTCAAATTGCGAAAGATCCTTCTGTGGTTTTTTGTTTAAGTAGTCAATGTAACAATGCAATGCAAGCGGTAAGAAGGATGGCCATCAAACTAATGCAAATGGAGATACGTCAACCCATTATTTTGGTGACAGATAGCCAGTGGCAAACCACAGATGAACACCTCATACATTTTGCCATTGAAACAGGTGCCTTGTTATTAGAAGGGATTGGAGATGGGATATGTTTGGGATTAAGTCAAGCTGCCTATGAGGCAAGCGTGCATGGATCAAATGTATCTGGACGCAATTATTTTAATAATACAAGTATCGAGCAATTGTTGAATACCACCGCCTTTGGAATTTTACAAGCAACTAGAACCAGAATTTCAAAAACCGAATATATTTCTTGTCCGAGTTGTGGAAGGACTTTATTTGAACTTCAAGAAACAACAGCAAAGATTAGAGCAGTGACCAATCATTTAAAAGGTTTAAAAATTGCCATCATGGGCTGTATTGTAAATGGACCGGGAGAAATGGCGGATGCGGATTTTGGTTATGTAGGAAGTGGGGTAGGAAAAATCACTTTATATAAAGGCAAAGAAGTGATGAAACGTAATATTGACAGCAATGTGGCTGTTGATGAATTGATTTTATTGCTTAAAGAACACAATGCTTGGATTGAGCCAAGTAAATAATGTGGTTATGTATTCAATATTTTATAGCTTTTTTTATTTGATTTCATTGATACCTTGGCCTGTCATTTATATATTAAGTGATGGGGTGGCTTTTTTATTGAGAAAAATTTTAAAATATAGACTGGATGTGGTGCATCATAATTTAGCAATTGCTTTTCCAAATAAAACCATCCAAGATCGCAATCAAATAGCAAAAGAATTTTACCAAAAATTTGCAGACTCTTTTTTTGAGACCATTAAATTGATCTCTATGTCGGACGCCACTTTCAAAAAGCGGTTCACCTCCAATGTAGAAGTACTCAATGATATTTATGCCACAGGGCAAAATGTTCAAATCATGGCTGGACATTTTTTTAATTGGGAATTTGCGAATTGGGGTGCAGCTAAATATGGCAAGTATCCATTTATTGGGGTCTATATGCCTTTAAGCAATCATTTTTTTGATCGTTTAATTTTGGATATGCGTAAAAGATATGGAAGTATCATGATTCCGGCTACCAATTTTAAAAATCAGTTCCATCAATTTGCTTCTAGTGGAAAATATGCCTTGGCTTTAGCAGCAGATCAAAATCCCGGTAATGCAAAATCTGCTTTTTGGATTCCATTTTTTGGACAATTGACGCCATTTGTGAAAGGACCAGAAAAGGGTGCTAAACTCAATAATACCGCTCAAGTATTTGTCCATTTTTATAGTACTAAGCGTGGTCATTATCATTCCCAATACGAAGTCATGACCACTGTTCCCAATTATTTTAAAGACGGGCAATTAACCGCACTTTTTGTAAAAACATTAGAAGACAAAATCAAACAAAATCCTGCGAATTATTTATGGAGTCACCGCAGATGGCGTTATACCTATGACGCAGCCACTTATGGGCATTTAGTAGTAGAATAAAACATGCAGCTATTTATAAAAAACAGCGTTGAATTAGTTGAGTTGCAAATCTCCTAGGTCTTCTGAATTATTTTTTTTAGGGGAAGCAACAATGGTGAATTTGTTTTTCAAAAACTCAACTGCATCCCATCCGTCTTGTACAATTCTAATATTATGAATGCCTTGTTTTTTCAAAACAGAGGCTGCTAGCAATAATTGTTTACCTAAATCGTCAATGATATAAATATTAAAATGCTCATCTAGTTCCGACATGGAACCAGGGTCACTAAATTCAATGAGTGGAAGATTTATGGCGTCATTGATATGGGCTTTGTCATATACCTCTTCAGTTCGAATGTCTAAAATCATTAAGTATTCGTCGAATGGAATATCCATTGCTAGTTCATCCACTTCTACTTCGATGATTAAATCTATCTTATGCCCTGCTTCTGACCAGGCTGAAAAACCACCTTGTAAATAACCTTTCACTTGGGTATATCCTAAAAGTTCAAAACGCTTTATCGTAATTTCCTCAGTGCCTTGGGTGCATACTAAAACAATAGGGCAATTTTGCTCAATTATTTTGAGGGCATTCAAGGTTTTGATTTCATCTAATGCAATGTGGATTGATCCAGGAATGTAACCAAGTAAAAATTCAGCATCTAATCTGGTATCGATGATTTGTACAGCGTCCTCTTTAGATAAGGTTAAAAATTGAGCTAAGCTTAACTCCATATTATCCCACTAATTGTTCTACAAATTGGTTCACTTGTTCAATACGATGATAGTCCACCATGTAAAAAATAAACTTTCCTTCACGGACTGTGACAACAATACCAGCTCTTCTTAAAATGGCTAAATGTTGTGAGGCAACGGACTGTTCTAATCTAAGTTTTACATAGATTTCTGTTACGGTCATTTTTTTCTGCTCGTCAACCAGTTTTAAAATTTGTTGACGTAGTTTATGATTTAAGGCTCTTAAAATCATGGCAGCTTTTTTGCTATGATTTAAATCCACTTTTAATGGTGTGGTACCATTAGCTAATTGCAGCAAGGGTAATGATTGATTCATGACAAATTACATATTGGGGGTTATGAATTGTTTACAGTGTAAAGTTAATGAATAATTAATACATAGTAATTTATAATATGTTTTATTTATTTTGCAAAATGTACACTTCTTTTAAATAATTAGGACCAACATAGGCCAAATCCTCAAACTGCCCTGCATTTAATTTTATCAGCGCTAATTCAAGTAAGTCATGGCTAGTGTATGTTTCATTGAGATAGGTCACATGATGTGCACTCG
>Ga0214921_10001870_pt1 | contig 35232 bp, 38 predicted proteins | sample LL1505_MetaG_FD_177992 | JGI IMG/M metagenome (GOLD analysis project Ga0214921, IMG submission 177992) | Freshwater microbial communities from Lake Lanier, Atlanta, Georgia, United States - LL-1505 | ecosystem: Environmental > Aquatic > Freshwater > Lake | place: USA: Georgia | collected... | reverse complement strand
TATTGGACGATAATTACTCCTCCGCAAAAAATGTCCCACCTCCAATTTATCAACACAAATCCAACTTTTATTATTTTACAACAAACGCAGATGCAACAAGTGAAATAAAAGAAGGGTGGTCGCTATTAGATAAAAAAAAATATGAATTATTTTTAAACCAAGTTTATGTTAAATTAGTAACAAATTTGTGTGATTGGAGAAAAAAGAACCAAGAAGTGTTGGAACAAAATGATAAACTAAGCACTGCATACAACAAAGCTATGATAAAATTGATGAATCATAATTAATATCTTTGTAATATAACAATATAAAGAAACTTGACGACGAATAAACATAAATGGAAAAAGGTACTTTTATCATAAAAGGACAGGGAGTTTATGTTTTCACTCCAACATCAAACATAAATACAAATGCAAAGACAAATGCAGTTACATTAAAACTCTGTAACAAAATAGAAAATGATAGTTTATTAGTTACCTTCTCCGAAAAATCTGTCCTAGTTACCCGAAAAAGCAGCGGAGAGAAATACGAAGATCCAAGTAATAACACGGGACTCATTGATTTACATGGTGCATATTACTGGTTTAGTTTAGACGCACAAAATCAAATTTTTTATGCGGGTGTAGGCGAAGCCAGAATTGAAACTGTTATTTACAAGTATGCCTTTTATTTTAACCCAGATGAAGAAGGTGAAAAGGAGAGAAAAAGTAACAAAGCGTTTTTAGAAAATATTGAAACGGTAGTTAGTGACGAGACGAACACTATTCAACTTTTAAAAGATCCCATTACCCACAAGATACCATTGTATGTGTTAGACAAGGATGAATTAACCATGGATATTGCCGCACAAAAAATAGTCATGCCTTCTTCCAACCTGTCACTTACATCACAAAAAATATACAATTGTGTTGCGGGAAAAAAATTCATATTAGATGACGCGGATTTTCCATACTTCTCTCAGGCTATTGAAAACAGTATTCGAACCCCTGGACTTTGGTGTCACGAGAAACTGAAAAAAAAGGCGACAGAGTTCAATAAGGACAAGCCGGATGTCAATGAAACTTATTTGCGAATCACATTGGGACAAAACAACGGAGAATCGCCCGGGATTCCTTATGTAATGGAAATTTGGCCGCCTAATCATTACTCACCTATTCATAGTCACGCTGGCGCAGAGGCGGTCATTCGTGTTTTACACGGACAAATAAATGTATCTCTGTATCCTTTTTTATGTGGAGAAAAAGATGACAATGGTGGAGTGAAGCCATTTGGAAGTGCCAACTTTTCAGAAGGAGATATTACATGGATTAGTCCTACTCTCAATCAAACGCACAAGTTACATAATATACATAATTTACAAACATGTATAACTATCCAGTGCTACATGTATGATGAAGATAATTTGAAACATTATGATTATTTTGATTATATCGATGCAAGTGGAGGAATACAACAATATGAGCCTGATTCGGACATGGATTTTGTTGAGTTCAAAGAATTGATGAAGAAGGAATGGGGAGAAATAAACGAGCCATTGTGTTCTACTGCACTTTCATTTTCATTAACCGATGCATCAAAACCAAAACCACAACAACCCAAGCCACAAGAATACAGTGAATTGTTTCATTTCAACAACAATTCATGTTGCATTTTATCTTGAAATAATATTCATGGTAGAAAATATACCACTCTTCTTTTTTGTACTATTTAAATTAAATTTGAAATTAGAACTAGGTTGATATTCAGGTTGATGATTATAAATATTTGAATTATTGAAAAAAGTAACATATTTTTTTTTACTTTTTTTGTTTACAATAATAGGCTTTACTTTTTCTTTTTTAACGCTTTCAATAAGAATGTCAGTTTCTTCGACAACAACAACAGCAGGGAAAGGTTCTTCAACAACGAGAGCAGGAGTTTCTTCGACAACAACAAGAGAGATATTTTCAACATCTTCTTCAATCGGCTTAGAAGAATCTTCAACGTCTAATGGATGTATTGGTGGAACTAAACACTTTACTCCATCTGTCAACTGAGATTGAGGTTGGGGATGGGGTTGCATTGTAGAAATTTCCTCTGTAAAATCATCTAAGTTAAGCATTTTATTATAGTCGTATATATTAATATAATAAAATGAACTATTTTGAAAGTCATGGTGTCATGACTGAAAAATATATGCGAAATAATAAACGCAAAGAAAAAAATGTATGCTGGGACGTGAATTATGACGGTAATCAGGCAGATATAATGATGAATCTTTCTAGAAATGGAAAAAGAAAGCATCTTTATGCTAAACTAGACAACAAAGATTTAGCAGAACTATTACATTTTCCAGTAATAAATGGACCATTAGAAGAGAGATTGATATGTGATTTTGCTAGACCACAAATGAAACGAAATTGTCAACATCATCATAACAATCATTATCATCATGACAAATATCGAAATAATCACAGTAACAATATGTCTCCGTCTCAATCTCAAACAATGTATGATTATTATTTGCCATCCACTAGTAGTAGTATTAGTAGTTTTTCTCCGTCTCAACTGACAAAATCAAGAACACACAAGTCAAGAACACACAAGTCAAGAACACACAAGTCACATAAATCTAAATCTAAATCAAAAACACAAAAATCTCGTTCTGTTAGTATTCCAAAAACAGAAAAACCAGAAACAATGCGCTTCCGTCTAAATCCCATTTCCCCCAATTCCATTCCTTGATTCCATGTTCCCACCACCAGTAAACGCATTACCAGTAAAAGACAATATTATTTTTTCATTATCAGAGTGACTTCTTTCTCTCTTGAATTGATTGTATACAATGACTTTATCTTTGTCAATACATGTCAAATAATACCGCGAAGCATAAATCAACTTACATTGTATATTATCCTCATAAATGCATTCTAAATAAACATCAGGTATTTTTCGAATCACTTTTATAAATGCCGAACAGTCAGCAAGGGTTTCATCGCTGAAACTGACAACAATAATACAATGGTTTCGCGGTATTTTTGAACCTCCCTCCATTTCATAATGATAATAGTATTCTTCACAGTTATAATCAAGTGCGAGAGAACCAATGTATTTTCGAAGTTCTGTCGTATTGGGATGTTTCACCATGGAAAAGGAAATTTCGATAGTATAACCCATATCCTACAAAAAGGAGAGAAGATTCTTTAAATCAAAAAATATATGAATTAAAAATTGATTTAAAGAATCAAACTAAAAGAAAAAGAAACCCGAAGCAACACAACACAACAAAGACAACAAATTGAAATGAGCTTATTATCAAGACTTATCCAATTTGTAATAGTTACTTGTTCTAAATACAGAATAGATGAATCTCATGGGCTAAGTCATTCTATGAATATTCTGCATTATGCTGACAATATATATCAGAGCGAACTAATAAAACATCCTTCTCTAAAAAAACAAGAACGTGTTATTTATGTCTCTGCCATTATTCATGACATGTGCGATAAAAAATACATGAATGAAGAAGAAGGTATACAAAATATCGAAGATTTTTTAAAGGAAACAATCACAGCTGATGAAATAGAAACAACCAAAAAAATAATATCTACCATGTCTTATTCCAAAGTGATGAAACAAGGATTTCCGCGACTAGAAACCGCAGAGAAACAATTGGCTTATCATGTTGTCAGAGAAGCCGATTTACTTACCGCATATGATTTTGATCGTTGTATGATTTATCACATACATACAATGCAAAAATATCAGAATCAAAATCAGCATCAGAAAAAACCAGAAACAAATACAAACATATCGATAGAAACCACATTTGAAAATGCAGTAAAGATATTTCAAAGTCGTGTATTTAGGCATAATGATAATGGTCTTTTGACAACAGAATATTCCATCAGGGAATCAAAACATTTGGAAACAGTAGCACATCAAAGAATACAGTCATGGCGAAATATATTGAAACGTCCAACAATGTCTTGATTCTATACAGTTTCAGAAAATGATATTTTGTTAATAATTTTACGTGTTATTTGTACTCTGTTAAGAAATTGTATAAATGTATCAATATTTTCTGGAATATTAGCGTCTGGATGATTTATAAAATAGTCTGCACATAACGCAAGATAATAAAGAGATGCGGATTCTTTTTCTCGATCACCCCAACTAGTTAATAATTTAGTTGTAATCAAACGTTTATAATTTATCCAATAGTCGATTAATTTATATAAATTGTCGCAATGTATTGTGTAATAATTTGAATAGTCTTCTCCAAACTCATTTTTTAATTTTTCCAAAAGTTCATGCGTATTTTTATCATCCTCGACTATTTGGTTAAATTTACAAACAGGTAATTTCATATTAGTATATCCGACAAGTCTGGCGACCCTACCAAGCATACCTCCATTTCTTTTTCTATGCCTTGTTTTTTTATTTACAGTGCGTCTTTTTCTTTTATATGATGACTTCTTTTTGTGTGTCATTAAAAATTGAAATGAATATTCTATTATATTGTGTAAATAATAAAAAAATATTATCAACTATTTAATTTAATTAAATTCAATTCAATTTACTGCGCTAGTACGAAGAAAAATGCAACAATTACAACAGTTCCATGCATTATCACAAAGCCCGTGTGAATGGGGACAATTTATAAATATAGATTACGTGGAATATCCACCTGTTCTAAAACCACATATTCACAAACCATATTCAACTTATGCAATTGACATGAAAGTTAATTGTAACAAATGCGTCAAATATTTGCGTGGAGCAGGGTGTGTATGCAAATATACAAGAAGTATATATAATTTTGAATCGAGTATATATCAACAAAATAAAAATAAAACAAAAATGGGTAAACAATTCATCCAATACCAAGACCTTTCAGAAGAAACAGAACCAAAACCAGACAGTTTTGTAATTGATATTATTAATGAAAATGATATTATTAATGAAAATGAATTAGAAAATAATGAGGATGATGATGACGAAAAATATATAAAAGAAAAAATCACTTATATGTTTTCAATGATTGCATTTATTGTTTTGGTTCTGGTGATATAAAATAATAGCATATGATAGGAAATGGATGAAGAAAATCTTTTTATGGAGATTGTAAATAACACATCAAACACAGAAAATATAATAATAAACACAAAAACAAATGAAACGGAAACAGAAACAGAAAGAGAAACCGAAAATAAAAGATTGTTGAAAAAAGTATTTGATTTGATGAAAACAGATTTAACAGGTGATACATATTTTCTTGAAAGTGGAAGTGATTTTAGTGACACCGAAGACAGTGAAGATTTTGATATGAATGAATTTGGAATAGAAATACATGATATTGATAGTGACAATGATAATAGAAAAGTTGTAAAAAGAAACTCAAATACAAAGAGGAAAAAAAAGCTCAATTATTTTGATGTGGAAAACTCCATCAATAAATACTATTTCGATGCAAATCACAAACATTCATCCTCCTTGGATATATTGGCAAGTTATCTCAAAGGACAAAAAATGATTTACATGGAAGCGAAATTTTACTGCGAACAAAATCTCAATTTTTTAATGATGCCTTCTATTCTTCTCTCTACTGCTGCAACTGTTTTATCCGCAGTTGTCAAAGATTTTGAATGGGGTGCCTATTTTCTCTCTTCTATCAATGCATTGATTGCTTTTTTATTGGCACTCGTAAATTATTTAAAATTAGATGCCGCATCAGAAGCACATAAAATATCGGCACATCAGTATGATAAATTACAATCCTCAGTAGAGTTTACAAGCGGGTCCGTTTTATTGTTTCATGATTCTACATTAGAAAAGTCTCTCTTCGCCCACAATATAACAGAAGAAGAGAGAAGCGAAATCAAAAAGAAAATCGAAAAGGACAATAATGAATTGGAGGAAAAAATGAAGACAAAATTGTTTGAAGTGGAAAAGAAAATTGCCGAAATAAAAGAGACGAACCAATTTCTTATTCCACGCAATATTCGCATGACATATCCTGTAATTTATAATACAAATGTTTTTTCTATTATAAAAAAGATAGAAGATCAGAAGAAAAAGACGATTACCACACTCAAAAATGTCAAAAATGAAATAAGATTTATCAATAGCAGTATGCAACAGTCACAAGCAAACACAAATATAAATACAAATACAAATACAAATACAAATACAAATCAAAAAGAAGACTTGGAAATAGAGTTAGAGAATAAGAACAAGAGAGAAAGACTAATTTACTTATTCAACTTGAAGAAAAATCTAATCAAAGGAATACTTGTATTGAAATCCGCATTTTCTATTATAGACCAAATGTTTCAGCAAGAAATGACAAACAATGAAATGATTAAAAAGAATTGGGTCCGAAGCATTTTTTGCTGGAATTTTTCTCTCAACCTGGTCGACCCAATTTCTTTAAATCCTTTTATAAAACAATTAATGGACCCATTCAGTGCGGAATTGCAGCAACAACCGCAGTAACAAATGTTCGAATGACGGATATGAGAGAGATTGGGGATTGTTGGGTCCCAAACCCTATACTAAACAATTAATAATGTTCTTTTGTTTGCTTCTCTCTCCATGCATCTTTTTAAAAAACTTTCAAGTGATGTACTTCCAATTACCGAAGTAGAGAGAATAGAAGAACCAGAACCAGAACCAGAACTATAAACCGAAACATCGTATTCAATATTCAAACAATGTAATATGACTAACCCTAAGCTGTAATAAGCTGCACGGTAGTCAATGAAAGCAGGCAATGATTTGATTTTGTGCATTTCAGGGTCCAAAAACGGTTGTTGGAGAGAAAAAGGCGTATTGATAGTCATCATATCCGCTTTTGAAGAAGACAGGCGACATAATTCCTCGACACCTACAAACATGAATTTATTTCCTTCAATCACTAATATATTATCAAGAGTGAACCATGAAATACCATAACCCATGTTTTCCAAATAAAACATTTGTTGTCCTAGATAAGTCGCCAGGTTTACGGCAATGTCATAACTAATTTGATTTTGGACCGAAGAGAGAAAATCCCTCAATGTGTGTATATCATCATCTTCACAGTAACATCCCATTTTCCATGAACCAGTATCATAATAAAAACCAGGAAAAAGTCTGGTTCTCTCTATTGATATCATAATTGCATGTTTAGACGTAGTGCTGTTTTTAGGAAATTCTATACAGCATTTATTATTGTTATTATTGTTGTTGTTATTATTGTTGTCATTTGTTGTATTTTTGGGTATTTGTATCATTTATTTCTCTCCTCTCTTTTCCTTTTCTTTCTCTCTTTTATATTTTATCTTTATGCAAAAAACAAAATAAAATATAAAATAATAATAAGATAGTAAGATTTTTTAATAGTAAGAAAAAACAACGAAATGTCAATTGTGGCAATGAAACGAAAATCTGTTATCCAATTTGGCTCAAAAGTATCAGGACAGTCTCCTGGTGGTAGTTGGGTAACACCTGGTCCTTTTGGTGCAACCGGATTTATGGGAAACGGAGAACCTTATGCAAATAATTCCGGGTTCTCTGTGAACGGTCCTTATCGTAATATAGGAGGTGTTGGAAAAACTATGCATTTTTCAAAAAGAGGCACACCATTTAGAGGAACTCAACCCAGGGGATCCGGAGGACAAGATGGAACCTACAATACCACCGGTAATATTTTTTATAATGTCAACGAAGTCAATGTTCTAGCCACACAAAAAGATTATGTAAAACCTTCGGTTCTCTCTAATTATGGAATGTTGGAGAGAAAATACAAATGGATTCATGGAGGCACACAACCAAACATTGTTGTGAAAAATATATACAATAGCGGAAACCTCTCCGATTCAATGTCCCAAGAACAATATATCAAAAGACTGGGTGCGGCGAACCAATGTCAAACAGATATAAATAATAGCGCAAAATACGAAAATAATATTTATAAATGTAATACTTTTTGTAATAGTTTAATTAAGAATAATAAGACACCCACTTCGGGAGGAAAATATGATACGATTGCTAGAAAAGCACCTTACACAAAAAATACCAAAACACAGTTGGACTATGACACTTATATCCGCCTGAAACAGAAACAATGTTCCATAAATATGATAAATGCAGGAGCGTGTAATGTAGTGTGCCCTCATACGCCGGTTGCTACAAATGGCAATGGTGCGCCGAATACTACGCCCAGCGCGATATATGGAAGTACTCGCGCACCTACTGATACCGTTCCTGGTGAAGAACATTTGGGATATATAAATTATGATACTAATCCAGATGACGAGATTAATGCAAGTATAGGATTTAGAGATGGTTCCGATGGTGGTTCACCTATTAGAGGGCATGAATTTAGGGCAACACCTAGCCCTGGGTTGCAAAATAAATTAAAATTAAATACCGCCAATAAATTAAATGGCAATACCAGATTAAAAGAAGCACCTGGATTTACTTCATTTGTTCCAGTAAATCAAGACGGATATTTAGTTCTCAGATTATCGGGTCTTACAAATGGAGTAAATTATCAAGTTAGAATACATGCAGTAAATGCACTCGGGAATGGTAAAGATTTGATAGTTAATAATGTTATCCCACATACCAGACCTAAGGCACCTACAATAACATCTATTACTCGTGGTAATGGTTCATTGACGGTTGCGTTTATCGATGATCCTTCATATAATCCTGGTTTACCCATTAATAAATATCAATCTTCTATTAATGGTGGTGCTTATACCGAACTTGGTAATATAACAAGTCCTTTTACTATCACTGGATTAACAAATGGAATTACTTATTCTGTAAAATTACAGTCGGGTGATGCTGATGGATATAGTGCAGACTCTAATTCTGTTAACGGCACGCCTTCAACAGTTCCTAGTGCACCTACCATAACATCAATAGATCCCAGCAATAGTTCTTTGACTATCATTTTTACAGTCCCTAGTGACAATGGTGGAGCTTCTATTTCTAACTATGCGTATTCAACTGATAATGGAACAACTAAAATATCAATCACTCCATCCACAACATTCTCACCCATTACTATTACAAGACAATCCAACGGATCAGCATTAGCAAATGGTACCACATATTCAGTGAATATATATGCAATGAATATAAATGGATATAGCGCAGCATCCAATGCGTTCAACGGTACACCTTCAACAGTTCCTAGTGCACCTACTATAACATCTATTACTGGTGGTAATGCTTCTTTGACTATCCATTTTACAGTCCCTAGTGACAATGGTGGATCTTCTGTTTCTAATTATGAATATTCAACAAATAATGGAACGATTATTCCAATCAGTCCATCTACAACATCCTCACCCATTACTATTACAAGACAATCCGACGGTTCGGCATTAGCAAATGGTACCCCATATTCAGTAAAGATATATGCAAGGAATACAAATGGAATTAGTGCGGCATCTAATGCGGTCAACGGTACACCTGTGAATGTTGTTATTCCTGACCCACCCATATTAATATATGGATTACCTAGTAATGGAGCCGCTTATATTTATTTTACCGCAGGCACGGGAACAGTTACCAATTATCAATATAGCATAGATGGAGGGTCTACATGGAACGTTTTAAGTCCAGCCGATACAAATTCTCCTGTGTATATTCCTGGTTTAACTAATGATGTTTTATATAATGGTGTTAAATTACAAGCAATAAATAGTGCAGGAAACAGTATTGCATCTAATAGTATATCTGTAACTCCAAGTAGTAATATATCCGTTCCCGTTGAGACATTATTGTATGATCCTAATAATTCAGATTGTTATTCTGGAACGGGAACCGTAGTTACAAATATAGGTAATGGTGGTACAGTGACAGGAACAACGTCAGGTGGTGTTGGTTGGTTAAATGGAAATGGTGCAGCAAGTGCCAGAAAAGTATTTAATTTCGTTAATGGACCGAATTCCAATACTACTAGTTATATAAATTATAATGCATTTGAATTTGGTCCAACTTTTACAATAAGTGTGTGGGTTTATCCCCGTAATAATAGTGGAAGTACTAGTTATACCATAAATGGTATATTGACAAATGTTGGTCCAATTCCAGCAAAAAATGGATTCCATGTTAGTTGGAATAACTGGAACAGTATAGATTTAACTATGACGTTTGAAGCAGGTAATTCAACTGATTCGGGATCAAATGCTTCTGCTAATAATACTGTTACTGTCGGAACCTGGCAATATTTGACATATGTGTTTGATAAAACATATAATCGTATAATTTTTTACAAGAACGGTATTCCAGCAACACAAAGTAATATAACTACTAAATCAAACATAGGTACAAATACCTCTTTTAGGATAGGAGCTTATGGAGGCCCTGCACCTTCATATGGTATGAACGGACAGTTGGGTTTAATAAAAGTATTCAATACAACTCTTAATGCAGGACAAGTTCTTGCAGATTTCAATAATACAAAAAATTATTTTGGACTATAATTCAATTTTCCAGCGACCGTTTCATAAAATAATAATATGACTATATTATATTATGAAATCATGTAATCCCGTTTTTTTTATGCTTTTTTTCGCCGTCTTTATATTCCTTTTTATAAAGTTATTAAAAAAACCATTTAAAGAAGGTCATGGAGGAGGCGGGGGGCGTGGTGGTGGAGACCGTGGAGGACATGGCAGAGGAGGTTGGGGACATGGTGGACACGGAGGTAGATGGATGGGTGGAGGTGGAAGCACTGGTGGTTATGGATATGGATACGGATATTTGTATCCTCCTTACTACTACTACTACTACTATCCGCCTTATAGTTATCCACCAGTTTATACAGATGATTTATATCTTTATTATTTGTAAAGTTTTATATCTATCCACAGTTTTTCACGAATTTTTAATATATCAAAGTGTAAATAACTTAAAAACATTTTCCAGACTAACTACACCCATATATAGATTACAAGTATAATATTATGGAAAATATATCAAAATTAAAAGCCACAATAGATGAGTTTGGAAACTTACCTAGTAATTTTAATCCAAAAATTAGAGATGACTTTGTAATGGAAGTTGCGCGTAAATTACCCCAAGGTACTCGTGTACTAGATGTAAGTTCTGGAAATAAACCATACAAAAATTTATTTTCACATTGTGAATATATTTCACACGAATTTGATGGAAATAAAAATATAATTGATGGATTTCGCAACGAAACTAGTTCTTCAAACAAATCTCATGATATTTATTCGCCAATTGATAACATCCCTGTATCAGATGAATCATTTGATTTTCTTATTTGTACCGAAGTATTCGAACACATACCTGAACCAATCAAAGCAATGAAAGAATTTGTTAGAATTTGTAAACCAGGAGGACAAATACTCATAACAGCGCCATTTACATCAGGAGTACATCAACAACCTTATCATTTTTATTCTGGATTTTCTCCATTTTTTTACAACTATTTGAAAGATATATTTAATTTAAAAATTACAAAATTTAAATCACAAGGAAACAACTATTTATTGAACTCACAGGAAATATCACGCGTGTTAATCGACTCTACAAAAACTGATATTATTCAAAATAATCATGAATTCAACCGTACTATTCATGAGTTATCATCGTTTATATCAAAATATTTATTGGTCGTGTCTCAACGAAATGAAAATAAAACAAAATATTATGACAGCGCCGATAAAATGTTGGATATAGAATCTCCATTCAATGCATTTACTATTGGATATTGCGTTTTGTTTAGTAAATAGTAGGTAGACACACACTTGGTGCTAGTGGCAGGCAGAAAGTACCTAAACCAACAATTTTAAAAATAATGAAATATACTATAAATTTATTTAACTGCATGTATGATAATAAAATTATTTGAATGAAAATAATTTTATTTTTACTAATCCATTTCTAGGTACTTTCTGCCTTCCACTACTTGGTGCGCAGAGAAATATTCAAATATAGAATTTCAGGTAGAAAGTACCTAGAAGTTATTTAGCAAATTTTTATTTTTGAAATTGTTTCTGCCTGCCACTAATAGAATTAGTTCAAATTACAATTTTCAACTAATTTATCAATCACTCGTTCAGTATATCTCTCTACATTCTTGTAAGAATAGGCGTAGTGAAACAATTCCTTACAATTCTTTATTATGAATTCACAGTGTTCTTGATTCTCTTCACACCAGCGAAATTTATCTTGAATATCTGAAAAATCGTCCGCCACTGGAACAAAATGCGTCCATGCTTTGTATTTTAAATTAGGATCATATTCTCCGCTATCATAAAACCATTGGATCCAGTTACTATCGGATTTAAAAATAACTGATCCGGAATTTAATTTCCATGCAGTAGCATCCCAGGTGCTCGCATTTCCATCAATATCCAAAATATACTTGTAATTTATCATTTCGTTTCTATCTATTTTGTTCGGTGCATGAATATTGTCTTTGAAAACAGCGTCGCTTTTGAAATAAGAACGCGGATCCATGTCAATATCCCTCCTTTTGGTAAAATTGTATTTGTTTCCTCTTTCATTTCCAGCAAATACGATTTGAGATATTTTGGTATTGAATGGAATTCCGCGATGTATAGATCTGTATAAATTGTAGCGATTGAGACATAGATAATATCTATCTGGCATGGCGATCACATAATCCATATCAGGATGTACTGACTGTGCCAAAACATATTTTTTGTCATATAATAGTGGATACGAATTATCATTTATATCAAGCGCCTCAACACATCCTTTTCCAATATAATAATCTGAACTTGGAGGTGATTTAGGAATTACATGTCGACTAGTTGATGGATACAACCCTTCTATGTATCCATCATGTGCATAAAATAAAAAGTAAAAGTTTCTAGGACGTACATAAGCAACCGAAATAATATGATGAATAGAGAGATATGTTTCATACGTCCAAGGATATTTACCGTATGCATCATGATACATGAATACTTCGCCATTTTTCATACCAACTGCAAACATGTTAGAAGGTAAATGAACTATATTTGAGACGAATTTATCGTTAAATTCATTGCGATTAATATGATAAATGTGATATTGTTGCAACGGATTATAACACATGGACCATATAAACCTTTTTTTGGATGCAATGAGAGAAATATTATTGGTATCGTTGTTAGCAAAAAGAGAACATTCTATTTGTGTGGTTTTCAATGCAGCATGTGGAGACGAACCAATACAGTATTTTAGGATATTTCCTTTGAAATCATGGACAAAGACATTTAAATCAAAATTCCATCCGTCATTTGCATTTGTTGTATCAAGTCTTTTTACATGAAGATGAAAGGATGTTTCATTTATGTACTCTGTTAGTACTTGGAATTCAACTGGACCATCATAATCAATAATATCTGCTTCTAGATTTTCAACTGTATACATTTATTTTTTTGTTTATTATGTTTGTTTATTATGTTTGTTGTATCGTTTTATTTTTATTTGTGTTTTATTTGTGTTTTATTTGTGTTTTATTTTTTAAATTATTTTATTCTATTTACACAAAACGGAATGTCAAATAACCCATTGATTGTTTTAACTGGCGCAATTGTAGCAGGAGGTATTGGATTTTTTATATGGTCTCAGTCATCATCCACCTCAAAACGCGGAAGAAAAAAAAAATCAACTGATTTAGATTCAGGTTCAGATTCGGGTTCGGACTCAGATTCAGGTTCGGACTCAGATTCTGATGTAGAAGATAAAAATAATAAGGCTTCTGACAAAAATGAGGATGATGATGATGAGGACGAGGACTCATATACTACCACACAAACAACTAAAAAATATAATTCAAGTTCCAAGAGAAATCGTGGCAGTTATAGAAGTCAATCCAATACGCGAAAACGAAAATAAACTGATAAAAAAAATTGATTACATAATAAACTATAATACAACATACTATACTAAACACCAAACAAAATGACAAGAGCAAGAGACGTAGTAGTAGTTATAAGTCAGTTATTGAATATTATTCCAGTTGAAGAAGAAGGTATACGTCGTCGATTAACCACATATCGCGAGTCATTATGGAATCAAGCACCAGAAGCCAGACGCACAAGTGAATGTTGGCAACCTTTGATGTCTATATTGAATGCGCTTATTACTGATATTGATACCAACTGGAAAAGGAATATGGTAAATATTGTAAATCAAACATAAAGAACAAATTATATATTGCCCGGCCCTAACCCTAACGTGGAACCAAACCCGCCTTCACCTCTCTCTGTATCCAAATCCATTACTTCCACTCTTCTAACATATATAGGACATAATGTAGGAGAACAAATTTGCACCAGTCGGTCATATTTTTTTACGTTGTAGTCCATATTATCTGCTGCATCAATACAGTCAAACATGCCAATTAAATTGCCTCTATATCCAGAATCAATAATACCAACGGAATTTGCCAAACGAAGCGGAGTTTTAGAAATACTTGAACGAGGATACATGTAATATCCGGTATTGTAATGATAATCAGGTGCAGTTGTTTTGAAAAAGGCGGAACATTTTACACCCATGTCAATCTTGTTGACACTTCCATACCTACATATAATATTATTTGGCACATATAAGTCAAACCCTGCATCTATATGTGAATCCTTATTTCTATTCAATACTTTTTGGTTGTGTTTTTGAATGGCTTCATCATAAATCTTTTTCAAATCATCATCTTCGAGTGCAACCCACATATCCAAATACATTATTTGTGTTTGACTCATAATAAAAACACCAGATAATATAAGAAGGAGAGAAATCTTTATATTGCTTTTGTATAGTAGTGCAATGCAAAATATAATTATTTACGTTGGTATTATTCTTTTTATTTACATTTGTTACTATTTAGATATAAATGCCTCCTCTGTTTGTCAAATTAACAAATTTTCTATAAAAAACTTTATTTTTCTTTCCGTCTTTTTAATTTTTGTTTTATTTATAATTAGGTGGTTACGCAGTAAAAATTCAAAATGGATAGAAGGAATGAAGGCGCTGGGTGCGAGAGAAATTTATACCAATGGAATGTTTGGTTCCGCAGATGGTCCATGGGACCCTGATGTCGTGCAAAAATTCATTAATTTTCAATATTTGCGAAATACAAATGTGATTTTTGACATGACAATTATACAGCAACAAGCCACTGAAAAAGAAGCAGAAGAATATTTGAAAAATGGCGAATGGACGTGGTCCAAAGAAACAGAAAATCTTTATTTAGAACAAATTTCTCATAACAATTATATAAAAATTCCTGGTAAAAAATCACTTTCCGAAGTGAAACGTATTTATAATGAAAAGGCTATTCTACAATTTCTCACTATGCATGAACCCGAAGGTGAATTTCTAATCAATGGGGTGTATGTTCCAAATGATGATATTGACAGTACCGCCAACTCCAACTCTAACTCTGGTTTTGGAACCTTTGGTGTAAATAGTGGATTGGAACCAAACAAAAAGAAGGATATTATTGGATGCGGAGTTTCAAGCACAAACACAAATGCGACTCCTGTGTTACAGCGAATACCCGGCGATCCTAAAAAGAAAAATTCATTTGTTGATTTTAATATATTGCCCGACATGATCAAAGGTTTTACTTTTCATAACAAACCATGCAACCCATGTGTTGCTCTGAAATTTCCGCCTGATTATAGTTGTGCTTTTTCTCTTGATAACAAGAAAAATTCCCCCGTTTGGGAAAGTGTCTGGGGTATAACACCTTCCTCAACAAATGAGAGACAAAACGATATTAAACGAATTAAAGACAATGATTATATTCATGCTGTTACGGGATGGTTTTGATTAGGGTTAGAGTTGCGGTTAGGGTTGCGCCCCTAAAAGACGCTCTGGATGCCGACCTGGCGACCGGCATCAAAAACACCATTTCTAGAAGTGTAATTCTAGTTATTTAAGCATGTATACAAAAATCAAAAATAATATAAGTTATATATTATTATTTTTCTAATTTATAGAAATGGTGTTTTTGATGCCGGCCGCCAGGTCGGCATCCAGAGCGTCTTTTAGGGGCGCAACCTTAACGCTCTCGGTGAGTTTCGATCTCACTACCTACCGGTTAACAGCCGGTTGCTCTTCCAATTGAGCTACGAAAGCATGTATGCACTCTGTGGGGTTTGAACCCACGCGGACGAATCCAGCAGGTCTTAAGTCTGCCCCCTTAGACCTCTCGGGCAAAAGTGCATTCACAAAAAAACGGATCTACTTGTATGAACTAATCTATCATACTATTATGGCGTGTCTTTAAGTTGTTTTACGGTTAACTTTTTATACTTTCTTTTTATTTTGAGTTAAATAAATATTGCTATAATATACAATTCCATGGAATCAACAAATTATTTAACTGCACTTGGAAATGAAAACCCAAAGAAAATAGAAGAGTTGAAAGAAATTCCTGGGTGGTTGTATATATACAACTGGGATCCTTACCTTCGTAACAAATTAATACAACAGAAACGAGATGAAAATATAAAAAGAGAAAAACAAACGCAGTCATCTATAATTTACCAAAATATGAATAAAATTGTACGTTCATGGGAATCCCGTATAAAGAGAGAAACCAATTTATACGGCGACACTGACTATGAAAAAATATATGATAAAATGGATAAAATGAACGATGAATATGACTATGAAGATGAAGTAGAAGATGATTCTATTGAAGTGGATGAAGAATATGAGTGAATAAACCAAAACTAAAAACAAAAAAATAAATGTGTTTATCTTTTCAAAAATTATTATTTCATTAGTGCATGGCTAATGAAATAAATGAAATATGTGAATTGGATGATAGTTGGATAAAAGCTTTTGAAGAAATAGATGATTTATATAAAGAATATTATATGGAAAAGGTTTCGTACATCAACTTGCACTGTATCTATATAAATCAAAACCAGGAAATAGAAAAAGTAATTAAAAAAAAACACCTATTGAATTCACCCAATGTTCTTTCTCGCGACGAATTACTTTATCTGTTGAAAGATTTTTTCCCCAAAAATAAATACAATCTTCTCTCTATCATAAAATGCAATGTTGATATAGAACCCGAAAAAATACATACTTTTTTAACTACTACATCCACCACATTAAATCAAAATGAAAATAAAAAATACGACTTTTTAACCATCCTTCCCAAAATCGAATCTATTCATTGGAGAGAAACCATCAACATGTTTCAAGACCTGAATGATTTATTTATATTTTATTATGAAAAAGATAATAGCGAAAAGGCACTTGCATCTGCATTTACCGACATAAAAAGTTTTCCACCCACAAACTCAAATCAACAAAACCCTACCTCCAATAATAAAACCAAAAAAATCCACATTCAACAACGTAAAACAAAACATCGAAAGTCAATAAAAAAGGAATATAAATACACCATGGTGTTATAATATAATTTGATTTGCATTTTTATTTTTCTTTGTCAATGAAATTTACAATCAAGAAGTTTTCATCGTGTTTGAATCAACGTGATAAAAATAAAAAAATGGGTGAAAACGGACATGTTGAATATTCTTGGTCTTCTCTCCAACTTGGTACTTTTGAAGAGATAAAGGAAAACATTTTACAAATATATTTTCAATTAGTTCGCTGCAATAATGATAGAGAGAAAGAAAGATTTCAATCATTAAAAGATAAATATCGTTTAGCGTTGCAATCTATTTCTCTCTTTCTACCAAATAAAAATAACACACAAACAGACAAGGAGTTTTTATTGAATGTCATGTATAAATTGGTAGCGCATACAAGAGATATACACAACGGTAAAGGAGAATATTTGCTTTCTTATATGATGATACTTGTTTGGCATGAAATAATAGGACAACAGCACGCAGAACAATTACTATCTTCCTTTGTATGTGGCGTAAACGCATCTTGTTTAGGGTTAGGCTCCTGGAAGGACATGAAATATTTCTCTCTTTATTGCAGAGATGAAACAGGTGATTCAAATCATCCACTTATTCAACATTGTATTTCATTGATGAATACCCAATTGTATATAGATGTAGGAACAGAAGAGTCTAAAAGTAGTAGATGTCAAAGTTTAGTAGCAAAATGGATTCCGAGAGAGAATTCCAAAAAATTCGGTTGGTTATTTGAACCCTTGGCAAAAGACTACTTTTCCCATTATTTTTCAAAAGCAACAACTGTCGAGGCAAAAACAAAGGCATTGAATAAAGCCAAGATGAATTATCGCAAAACGTGTTCTTCACTCAACAAGTTTTTGGATACCGTCCAAATCAAACAATGTGCGAATACATGGAGTGACATAGACTACAAACATGTGACGTCTATTACATTGTCAAAGCAGAATAGTGCCTTTTTGAATATAAAAAAAGATGGAACGCGCAGAAATGAAGAGGACGACAGAATAGTCGCCTCATACATCTTTGAAAAATATATTGAAGAGAGAATCCAAACTGGAAAAGAAGTAAATGGTAAGTGTGTAAGTTTGAGTGATTTTGTCTCTCGTGCGTTGAAACTATTGGAACTGGAAGATGAAGGACCGAAACAAACGCAAACAAATTTGTTGAATTCGCAATGGAGAGACCAATCCAAAGAAACACCAGCATTGAAAAATATGGTTGCCATGGTAGATGTATCATCTTCTATGAATGGATTGCCGTTGTTGACCGCGATTGGATTGGGTTGTCGTATTGCAGAAAAATCGGTGTTGGGAAAGAGGGTAATGACGTTTAGTTCAACACCCACCTGGGTGAATTTGGAGGAAACCACAAATTTTGTAGAAATGGTTTCTCTCATCAAACATACTCATTGGGGTGGAAATACAAATTTTTATGCGGCATTGAATATGATTTTGGAAATATTTATAACTGTTAGAGTGCCCCCCGAGGACGTTGAAAATCTATCATTGGTGATTCTATCGGATATGCAAATAGACGAGGCGAGTTCAATGGATAATGATACACTCTACGGAATTATGAAAAAGAAGTATGCGGATGCTGGTAAATGTGCATTTGGAAAACCGTATAATCCACCGCACATAGTATTTTGGAATTTGAGAAGTACGGGCGGGTTTCCAAATGTGTCAACCCAAAAGAATACATCCATGATTTCTGGATACAATCCTAGTCTGTTGAAATTGTTTTGCGAAGACAGAGAATCTATTCAACGACTAGACCCTTGGACCATTTTAATGGAAATATTGAAACCATACGAAACAATATAAATATAATACGGATTAGGGTTATGGTTAGGGTTGAACCGTGCGTTATAAATAAAATTGTATGCCATTATTTTACAATTTTATTTTTTGATTGCTACACCAATTCCCAGAAATTTTTGGTGAGTATTATTCCAAACCTCTGTATATTGCTCTGTAAATTCATAAAAATTATAACTATCTCCCTGATATGTTTTTAACTCATTCCAGAATTGACATACACCAGGACATGCATCACTTACTATATCGTGAAACACAAAAATATTTCCACTGTTTTTTGAAACTTCATAGTCATTTTTCACTCCATCATAACAATGGTCTCCGTCTATAAAAATCAAGTCAAAGTGATTTTCTTTCATGTAATTTTTAAATTCTTCACTTTGGGAATTTACACAAATAAATTGCGTTTCAGTATTAGTATCGTTGTTTGCAGAACAATAGTGCAAAACGGGTGAACTCATAACATCTATTGCAACACTTTTACTTACATTATTGAATTTTTTCAAGTATTCAGTTGTCAATACGAATGTTCCACCCCATCTACAACCAATTTCAATATAAGATGAAATATTCAGTTCTTTCAGTAAACAAAGATATTTTGAAAATTGGTTAGGATATTGCCATATTAGTAGTCCTCCGCCATTTTCTCTAACAACGGATGGTTGTTCTATTAGTCCTTCATTATTGAATCCTAATTTTACAATTAATTTTTCCAAATAATCGGAATTTTTCAATTCTTCCAACGTGCTTTTTCTAATAAAATCAATTCTAGTTAAATCCATACTATATTCTAATTTATTATTACTGTTTTTTGATTCTTTATTTTCAAATCTTTATATTTTTAAATAGTTTTTTTTGTAAAAATGAATATGGAATATATTTCAACCTCTAACGACAATCTACCTCCACCATTTCTCTGAGTAATTCTTCAAAAGAATACTCTGGAACCCATCCCAACTTTGTTCTAGCTTTGGTACTGTCTCCTAACAACTCATCTACCTCAGCAGGACGGAAATACTTTTCAGAAACAAAAATCAATTCTTTCCCAGTATTCTTATCATAACCGATTTCATTGATTCCTTCGCCTTTCCACGCAATATCCAGACCTTTGAGTGCAAATGACTTTTCCACAAATTCTCTCACACTATGATATTCATTCGTAGAGAGAACATAATCATCGGGTTCATCTTGTTGTAAAATTAACCACATACCACGAACATAATCCTTGGCGTGACCCCAATCTCTCAATGAGTTCAAATTACCTAATACAAGTTTATCTTGTTTTCCTGCCAGAATATTTCCAAGTGCAATGGTGATTTTTCTAGTGACAAAATTGTGTGTTCTACGAGGTGATTCGTGGTTGAATAAAATACCCGAACACGCATACATACCATAAGATTCGCGATAATTTCTGGTTATCCAATAACCATACAATTTTGCAACACCATAAGGAGAACGAGGATAAAAAGGTGTGGTTTCTTTTTGTGGGATTTCAACAACCTTACCATACATTTCAGAAGTGGATGCTTGATAAAATCTCACTTTTTCCAAAGGAATACCACAATGGCGAATCGATTCCAGTAAACGCAGAGTTCCTGCGCCGTCCACACTGCATGTATAGTCAGGAATTTCAAATGATACTTTAACATGACTCATTGCAGCTAAATTATATACTTCTAAACGATTGAGAGTTTGAGATTCGTCATTTGAATAAGTTTTATTTATTTCAACCAAAATATTCAAAAGGTTAATTCCATCATTCAAATCACCATATCTTAAAATAAGTTTATTGAAAATATGTTCTATTCTGGCAGTGTTGATATTTGAAGCGCGTCTAATAATCCCCCAAACATCATATTCTTTTTCTAATAGTAATTCTGCTAAATACGATCCATCTTGGCCGGTAATTCCAGTAATCAATGCAACCTTTTTTGAAGAAGACATAGAATATTATAAATAAAGTATATGAACAGTAAATACTATAATTATTTTTTTTTTACGCTTTTATTCATATTTATTTTGATTTCTCTCTCTCTCTCACTCTATTTAATTATCAAGCAATGCGTAAATAAATGAAAATTGAATAAAAAATATAATAATGTCAAATCAACAAAAAGTATCAAAAAAATATGTATATGAATAAAAAATCGCATTTGGCGCTGGAAACACCACCCTTGTATGTATGCACGACACGATTCAATGAAAATACATGGAGTCAAAATAATCATTTTCGTGAAAAAAATAATATTTCAACAGGATGTATTTATAATTCACCATATTCATTATCCATTAAAATACCAGAAGATATGTTGATATTTGTAATAGAAATGAATAATTCTCTGAATGAAATAATGGGTATTGGATTGATTCGTAATAAACCAATAGAAAAACATTATAAAATATATGAATGCGATAATTATCACAGATTTCAATATGCAAGTCAATTTCATATAGATCGTAAATGTCTACCTGAAAATATAACAGAACATTTTGACAAGGTATTATTCAAAGGAAAAGGTCACTTGAAAAGGGGAAATGGTATTACCAAGATTCCCTTCAAGTATTTATTAAGTGAGAGAGAAAGAATACGCGTAGAAAAAAAATGTGAAGAAATATATACCGTTACTCCGGAAACAACTACAATCAAACACCTGAAAAATTTGCAAAGAAAAATGTATAGAAAGAGAGAAAAAAGGCTACAAAATACTGAAATCGTCCAAGAATTGCAACGTTTATTTATTGATTTATTTCCAGATGTAAAGAAATATTTACAATTAAACATATAAATATATTTTACTAAATTAAATATAAGTTATAAGCAAGAGAATGAGTGGTGGCGTTGATACAAATATCAATAATTATACAGTTGCAGAGTTGTTGGTTATTTTAAATATTCAAGACGGCGATGAAGTAGCCGAACAAGTTTCACCCGATGAAGTTATTGATAAAACAAATGAGTATATAGAGCGTTATACAAATGAAAACAACAATAAAATGGCGACATTTTTTCGTGCTATCCAACAAAAACTGTTGAATTACTTAGAGGAACACAATGACACAGTAGAAACAGATAAATTCCATGAGTGGAATCAATCCCCTGAAACAATTCCCCAAAAGGAGAAAACGCAAACGGATAAACTTACGGATAGAAAAAATAAGGTGAAAACATTCAATAACAATCATCAACCACAAAGTAGAGAGAGATTAGGTGTTGCAACTCGTTACACATTAGATGTAGCACAAGATGGGAACTTGAATCCTACATTAAAAAATACAATTCAACGACAAATAATACTAGACAGTTTTTATCGCGCGGATGCATCAGTAACATCTGCTACCGATTACACACTGGACTTGTCAGATCATTTAAGAAATGTTCTGTCGTTACGTCTTTGGTCTATTCAAATACCTCTAACCTTTTATAATATAGATGACGTCCATAATATATTTTGGATAGTAGACGTTTCGCAAAATGTAAATGTTCCTATTATCGTCCCGCCAGGTAACTATAATAATGCGACGATATTGGTGGACACATTGAATAAGATTTTTTACGATGCTAGTTTTTTACCGCAAATTCCTTATACTTCTCCTCCTCCTCCTTATTATCCCATTGTTTCATATGATCTAGTCACAAACAAAATAACGATAGACTTGTCGGGAATTATTTACCATGATCTATCATTTAATCCGTTGACATCGAGTATTGTTTTTTATGATGTTGTTGGAAAAATAGAAAATAAAAATACGCAATGTGTACAACAACAGTATTATATTAACAAAACACTGGGTTGGACTATGGGATATCGCAACAATGATGGTTCGATTCCAATGAATCCATCAGGAAATACAGGAGATAGTGCAACAGATTTGAATGGTCCAAGATATTTTATTTTGGCAATAGATGATTTCAATCAAAATCACTTGAATAATTCATTGGTTTGTATTACTGAAATGTCTAAAATTGTGAAACCTCCTGCAAATTATGGTTTAGATATAAGTGGTGGGTATATACCATTTTATACTGCAACTGGATGTGTGCCACAATATTTACCAACCCCTGCACGTTCTCTCACACAGTCACAATTGTATTCAATAAATGAGATTATAAAAAATAATATAACAAACAATGGAAATCGCGCGAAAGCACCTACTACAACAGATGTATTTGCAATTATTCCGATTAAACAGGGCACTCCGTATGGTGCATTATATGTAGATTTTAGCGGACAGTTGCAAGACAGTAAGAGAACTTATTTTGGTCCAGTGAATATTGATAGACTTCGTGTGCGTTTATTTGATGATAAAGGAAACCTTGTTAATTTGAATGGTTCGGATTGGTCTTTCACATTATTGTGTGAATTGTTGTATCAATATTAAGGTCTATCCGTGTTTTTGTATCCGCAACGAAGGTATGGATACAAAAACATGGATTAACACATATGAATTATTTTATCACTATATAATATGGTGGAGGAATTAGTAAAATATTTAGATCATATTGGCTTTTATGGTCCAGAAATATTATTTGTAGCAACGGTTATTTTACTACAAAATAAAAACTCGTTAGTAACTATTTACGGCATTGGTTTTGCAGTAAGCGTAATATTAAATTTTATTTTAAAAGGTTTGTTACAACATCCTAGACCCAATGATGAATCACACATATTCAACATAGAAAAGCTATATAGAAAAAATGTTACTTTTGACAAGTATGGAATGCCATCGGGTCACACCCAAGGAGTATTTTTTACAACCGTTTATACATTTTTATGTTTATCTTCTACCCAATTGACAATTCCTATTATTATGTTTTATACATTTGTTGTATTTTTAACAGCCTATCAACGAATAAAATTCAAACATCATACATTCGGACAAGTTTTTGTTGGTGCTATTGTAGGTATAATATTGGCTTGTTTATTCTATGTTTATTCAGTAAGATTGCATACACACAAATGAAACCGGCATTTATAAAATAATAATAATATTGTAAATAATAATATTATCATTATATTATATTATATCATAAACATAAGATGGGCGGAGGAATATTGCCAACAACCATACACAAGGGTCAACTCTATTTTTTATTTGGAAAAGAGAACAGGTATGCAGATACACCTGGATGGAGCGATATAGGAGGTGGAGCAGACAATGATGAGAGTTTTTTAGAAACCGCTGCGAGAGAAGCAACCGAAGAAATGACAGGATTTTTAGGTGAAGAAAAGACGATTCTTTCTCTCCTCAAACGACATGGAACATACAATATTCAATGGGGAAGTCCAGGTCACAAACCATATAGAATGCATATATTTGCAATGGAATATGACGAAAAGTTGCCCTTTTATTACAATAACAATCACCGGTTCATAGAGAGAAAATTGTCGGAAAATATTATAAAAAAATCAAAAATCTTTGAAAAAGAAGAGCTCAAATGGGTTTCTCTCAATGAGCTTCGTCGCATGCATAAAAACAGTCAATTTCGCATGTATTTTCAACCAATTGCAATGCGTATTTTCAATGAAAGTCATAAGATAAAGCGCTTCATTTCAATGTGCTTTAAAAAAGGAACTAAAAGAAGAGCACTACAAACGAGAAAAACAAGAAAAAATAAGTGAAATAATAATGTATCATAAATATTAGTTATTGTTCAAGGTCTATCCGTGTTTTTGTATCCGCAACGAAGGTATGGATACAAAAACGTGGTTTGCCTATATCCTTTATCCTTTTAGCGTATAAATACATTTATCTGCGAATAGATATTAATGTTTTATTTGGTTAAAGATTATTTTTTTTAATATTTTTCAAGTGAATGTTTGTTTTTTTGTGTGTATTCAAGTGTCCTTGACTCACTAATTTGCCGCATTCGCAAAGTATTTTTTCTCTCTTGGACCTTAATATACTTTCCTTTTTTTCATCATAATATTTTTTTTGATAGTCTAGATACTTGTCATGATTCTGCTGATTGTATTCGATTTGATAAGTTCTTCGCTTTTCGGCATTTTTTTTATATTTTTCTTTAATCTCTTCTTTATGAAGTTGATAATATGTATTTGTATTTATAGATTTTTCTTTTTGTGAAACATTACAATTATCACAAAAAGAGTTTTCATTTTCATCATCGTCTATTATGAGGACATATTGTAACTTCATTTTATTAATGTTGTTGATGTTATTTTGCATTATTTTGTGTATGTAATATGTCCGTTTCAATTTTATTACGTTGTATATACTGGTTTAACTTGGATAAAGTCGCCAGTTTGTATATTCTTTTTTTGTATAAATCCGTGTTTTGCCTCGATTACATAGCATGATGGTTTATGTATAGTGTGTGGTGATAAATCAAACGGAATAGCTTGTTCTATATACCCAACAACCTGCATATTTTCATTCAAAAAAATCATATCAAGAGAGACGATGGTATTTTTCATCCAAAAAGACTGAATGGTGCATGATGGCATAATAAATAATGCGCCTACATCATTTGGAACATGACTCCACATAAGTCCATTTTCAAGTTCTTCGGGTGTTTTGAATATTTTGTATATATTTACGGTAACTGTTTTTTGGATATACATTCCTCCTACAATAAAGAGAGAAAGATAATTGCAAAGATTCTTCAAGTCCGTTTTGAATATATAAAAAGGGAACGTAAAGACCTTCGCCATTTTCTTTAAGTAGGTTTTGAATATATATAAAAAGGGAACTTAAAGACCTCCAAAATTTATTCTTTTTTTCCAAAAGTATTTTGGGATTTTGAAAAATGGACATTTATTTGTCCAAAAAATGTCCATTTTTCAAAATCCCAAAAGAGTCTTGAACTTTTGTTTTTTGCAAAAGTGGAAAAAATGGTTTGTTACGATAATGCTGTAAAATATAAAAAATGCGAAAAAAAATTGTTACGATATATTTTTTCCAAAAAAATCGGTCTCCCGAAGGGCCTCGATGGAAAAATGGACATTTTTCGTCCCCCCAAAAATGTCCATTTTTTTGGCTACAGAATGGCTACAGTTGGCTACAGTTGCAAAATATGCAGTGATTTTTATTGAATCCGCGTAAAAGTCTCAAAGCATACATCGTTTCAAAAAATTGCTGTAGCCACCTGTAGCCATTCTGTAGCCACCTGTAGCCATTCTGTAGCCAACTGTAGCCGCCTGATAAATGGTAAGACACAACTAAAACTATGAAAATTCTGTCATCATGCTTATCGAGTGGTAAAAATAGCAGCGCGATAATGCTGTGAATAAATATATAAAGTTTAATTGAACGATACCATAATTATCATGTAGCCATTCGTAGCCACCCTGTAGCCACTTTCAAAAACGTCCAAAAAAATGTCCATTTTTTGCAATCTCGTGGCTACACCGACTTTTTCCAACTTTTTGCAGGAAAACAGTAAGGTATCTGAATTTCCGCATTTTTGGTCGAAAAAATGTCCATTTTTCTCAATCTCATTTTTTGGGGCTGTAGCCATACTGTAGCCGCTAGGTAAATCGTAACAATGCTACATGTTCCAAAAATGTTCGTTTTTCTCAGTCTCGTCATTTTGGACGGAATATTTGAAAAAAACAGCGGGAGTTCAGTAAGGACGTTGCATTTCTCGTATTTTTTAAAAAATATGCTGTTGTTTTTTGTTTCCGACTTTTTCGATTTTTTTGCGGGAGTTCAGTAAGATCGCCCAATTTCCTGTTTTTTTGAGGAAAAAAATCTCAAAAATGTCCGAAAAATGTCCAATAAATGTCCATTTTTTGCAATCTCATGGCTACGCCGACTTTTTCCAACTTTTTGCAGGAAAACAGTAAGATACTTGAATTTCCGCATTTTTGGTCGAAAAATGTCCATTTTTCTCAATCTCATTTTCAAGGGCTGTAGCCACCCTGTAGCCGCTAGGTAAATCGTCACAATGCTACATGTTCCAAAAATGTCCATTTTTATCAGTCTCGTAACTTTGGACCGAATTTTTGAAAAAATTAGCGGGTGTTCAGTAAGACCGTCCAATTTCCAATGATTTTTGATAAAAATGTCCCATAAATTCTCAGTGTCAATATTGGAGGCTGTAGCCACGCAGTAGCCGCGAGATGTATGATGCCAAATAAATATTTTATAAAAAAATGAAATATAAAATAGTTATTGTTGTTTATTACAACACTATAAATATGGAAAAGTCGCAAGCTATTTTGCTTGATTTGATCTGCAAACAGCAAAATAAAGAAAAAAAACAAAATATATGGGAATTCAGTCCGTACAAAGATATAGTAACCCTGCAATCAAATAATGCTGGTATTGTTGGGGAAGAATTTATAATGGAAACCTGTGTAAAATCAAATATATCTGCATGTATAGATGGAAGTAAAACAAAACAAGTTGGTGGAGGTTACGGCGATGGAATTATAAACGGAAAAACGGTTGAAATAAAAACAGCTCATCAAGGCAGTACTAATTATTCAAATTTTCAACATGAACTGGGAGAATGTCCTTGGAAGGCAGATTATGTAATATTTATTGATATCTCTCCAACGTGTTTTTACTTGACAATATTTAAAAACTTTGATGAGGAAACATACAAAGGAGGAAAAAAATGTAAACCTTATTTTCCAACAAAACAGGTTACATGGAGAAAGGGATCAGGTGCATTCAAATTGGATACAACTGTAAATATAAATGAGAAAAATGTTGAGAGAGGATATACCATGAAAGTTATAGAAACAACAGATGCAATAGATGTTGGTAAGTTTATTGAACGAATAATGAATAATAATGAATAACTAAATACTAAATAAATACTGCATATATTTGTGAACTTCTTAAATTGTAAGACGAATTGGTTGATAAAAAGGCAATTTCATCCCATTGAGTAGACAAAGCTTTTGCAATCATATTATTTTTATCATTATGAAACATAATTCCATAACCTTTTTTTCCTGGTAAATCTTCAAAGTTTTTATAACATTTCATATTTTTTTTACCAAAACATGTCGAAGGAATATAAATATCACATTTACCAATCATGTTTTTATTTCTGGTTGATGCAATTGTTCCGCCATCAGACATGGAATATACTCTCATGTTTTTTGTTGGAGTTACTTCTTGCAAATGATAAGAAGCATTTGAATGGTATTTAGACCAAATTTGGAAAATAGTATTTATTTTTATTTCATTCTTATTCGGTTCATAAAACGTCGTATCTAATTTGTTTGAATAAATTAAATGATATCCTTTTACTCTTTTTCTGGGAACCCCTTTCCCATCACTTTCAAATAACTGTGGTAATATAAAACAAACATATTCTGCACCAATGTCATATGAATGATTTATGAACTTCAATGCTAAATGCCCTCGTAACCCAAATGGTGGATTACCAAAAACCACATACCTTTTATTTGTCTGAGTTGTTGATGGAGGATTCCAATCTAGATAATCTTGCAGGATAATAGATGGGTGTTTTGGTTCAATATCCATTGCAATGGTTCGTGAAGAAGGTAAAACTTGGATAAAACTACCATCCCCAGCAGAAGGCTCAATGAATAGAAAATCTTTTTCGTTTTCATCAAATGATTCGATTACTTGACAAAATATTTGGAAACAAGATTTTGCAGTTTCAATAGGAGTAAAGAATTGGTCTTTTTGTTTGGAAGAATACTTGGAATAATTGATAGTTATACCTGCCAATTTTAATAAATCAAATTCATAACTTGTTGGAATATCATTCAACTCAATCCATCTTGCAATAGTTCCATGTGCCAAGTTCAATTTAGTTGCCAAAGACTTGATATTTTCTTTTTCTAAAAGTGTTTGTAAAATAGTTAATAATTCATTACTCATCAGATACGTATTTATGTCTTATTTATTTATTATGTTTATTTACTATCATTTTTTATAGGTACAAACCATATAATTTCATTATTTTGTTTGCAGGCAACCCATTCGTGTGGCGTATTTGCTATGATATGACTATTGTTTTCAATTGGTAATGGTACAAATGTTCGGTCAATGATTGTATATATTTGACGAGGATATTCTGTATATTGTCTTGTAATACGTGGGGGGCGGATAGATTGACTATTAGTATCGGTATTTTCTTGTAAACGTTTTATTATTTGATCTCTGGTAAGATATTTTTCTCTCTCTTCATGAGTAGAATACCTGTAATTGACAATCGAAAGATCTTTTGAAAAGGGTGATGCGGTTAGTTGTTGTGACATTTTGTGTTGATGATGATTCTTTTGGAGAGGGGCTTTCAAATTCAATTTTATTTGCTATATGTTATAATAAATAAAATATTTAGATACAATGTTGCAAAGACAATATATTAACTATATGTATGTATTTATGTAATATTTGTAATAAAAAATTTGAATGCAGAACAAGTGTGTCTAGACATAAAAAACGTTCAAAAATTTGTGGTGGTGTTAATCTGGACTTGATTGAAGCGGAAAATAATATTGGCGTTGGTGTGGGTGCATTGACACTAGTCGATATGATAAAAAACAATAATGATTTCAAGAGTTTCATGTGCGAACAATATGTTGAATTAAACAAGGCAATAAAAGACCAGCAAAATATGATGATGCATCAAAATATGAAGATGATGGAGATCACTCAACAAGCACTATTATTATCTTCAACGCAACAATCATTAGTTTCTTCTTTTAGTCCTGAAAATGTGAACTATATTGCGTCGCAATTTAATACAAATAACATAAACAATACAACTAATACAAACACATTCAATCTGAATTTTTTTTTGAACGAACAATGCAAGGATGCAATGAATATCACAGAATTTGTAGATTCTCTCCAATTGAATATAACAGACTTGGATAATACATGTGATTTGGGTTATGTAGAAGCAATCAGTCGTATATTTACGCGTAAATTGAAAGAACTAGATATTTATAAAAGACCGATTCATTGTAGTGATGTGAAGAGAGAACACATGTTGTTGAAACATAATAATGTCTGGTTGAAAAATGATGCGTCCATGGATAAACTGCGGTCTACAATAACGAATATAGCCAATAAAAACATCAAACAAATGGGAGACTGGGAAAAGGCACATCCAAATTGCAGAGATTTTGCACATCGTGACAATACACGTTATATGAAAATTATGGGTGCAAGTATGGGAGGTTCAACCAAGGACGATGATGAAAAGTATATGAAGAAGATTATTCGAAATATTGCCAAAGAAGTGGTAATAGATAAATAAAATAAATACTTGATAACATTTATTTTATTTATTTTTTGTATTTTTTAAAATCTTTGTCTGCATGGTCGATAAGAATTTCTACATTATGATGCATAATCATTAAATCATGTTTTCTGTCATTCTCAGTGACATGTGTGAGTTTATGTTCGATTGCTTCTTTTAGTCGTTTGAGAGAGTTTTTATATTCTTTTACTTTTTCTACATGACCGTGTGTTTTGGTTAAAATCATCCAACCTAATTTTTCAAATTTACTGACATACCAGTGTTGAAGACCATCAAAAGTGGCTTCACAACACTTGTCGTGATGAAAAATTGAATTGTGTTCTTCAACCACATTAGATCTTTCAACTTGTATATTAGAACTTGATTTGTTACTTTTATTGCTGGTGGTTCTTTTACGAGTGTTTGGCATTTTTTTATTTATACAAATAGAAAATATTATTTTTTATTGGATAGTAACCAAGACATGGAGCCTGGTTGGTGCCAGCGAATCAATCGTGGTGGAACTCTTTGATTAGATGGTGTGTTATCGATAAGATTAAACACAATATTTTGTTTAGACTGTATGCTTTCTTGAAATAAATATACGATGGAAGAGAGAAAAGGAAAAAAATATTGTTCTTCTAAATCTGTTCTCTCTACAAACGGAATTAAAAGCTGTATTGTTTGTAAAATATCAATTGAGTTGCCAACACTATAATGGCCTTCACAGTAGTCTTTATTAGTCAATGCAAAAATTCCGGTCAAATTTAAAAAAGTCAATGTATCCAAGTAGTAGGTAAATAATTTTAACAACTGGATGAGTATAGGTTCGTCTTCAATAAGTGGATTGACCGATTTGATAGATATATTTAAATCTGTAATGAAGTTGTCTACGGATGACATCATATATTCATCCTGTATAGATAATGATTCATTTTGAAAAAGTGTTTCTCTCTGACGAATAATATATTTATAAGTTGTTTTTGACATGATTTCTCGAAATGTGTTCCATTGAAAGATACTAGTGTCAAAGCAGTAGGTATTACATGAAAAGTGTATCGCCATAATTTATAAATATATTAGTTATTTTACAAATCTTTTGTTTTTGTTTACAAAACAATCCACATTGTAAAAATTTTGTTATTCCATATTCCAGACTATTCCATTGATAATCCGTATTCTCATTAAAGTCTATCCGTGTTTTTGTATCCATATCTTCGTTGCGGATACAAAAACGTGGATTGCCTATATCCTTTTAGCGGATAAATACATTTATCCGCGAATAGAGATTAATGGGATTAATAATTTTTGTTAGTATATTTGCAGACACATAAACATTATTTACTCTGTTAATGATATAAATATGATAAAAATATAAATAGTAAAGCAAGTATAATATTAATATATATATATATTATTCATGAAAAAAGTAATTTCATTTAGTTTATGGGGGAATAATCCTATATATAATATAGGTGCAATAAGAAATGCAGAGGATGCAATAATTATGTATCCTGATTTTGAGTGTTGGTTTTATATTCATTCCGATTCAGTGCCGAAGGAAACTATTACTCAATTAAATAATCTTGATAATACTAAAATAATATTCAAAGATGGAGATATTGAAAAATGTAAACCAATGATGTGGAGGTTTGAGGCAATTGATGACCCAGAAGTAGAAATAATGATGTCTAGGGATAGCGATACCAGATTCTTAAAAAGAGAAATATTAGCTGTAAATGAATGGTTGAATAGTAATACACTGTTCCATATAATGAGAGACCATCCACATCATGTTTTTTGCATTTTAGGCGGAATGTTTGGAACAAAAAAAATAAAAAAAATCCCCAGTTGGACTTCTATCATGAATAATTTCAATCAATATGGTACTCGTATGTATGACCAGGATTTTTTAAGGGATTATATATATCCTATAATCAAAGACGATTCAATAATTCATGCTTCATTTCACAAAAATGAACCTCATGCAAAAAATTTTCCTATTGATTATACAAATGATTTAAGATTTGTTGGAGAATATATTCATCATGATGAATCCAGATCAGATTATCATATAAATGAATTAAAAAATGCTTATACAAATTCGTAAAATAATGAAATATTTTATTATTTTTATATTTAAATAAAAAATAGTTATTATGAATAAATTAAACATTATAACAAGTTTTTATATTTCAAAATATAATGATAGTTTGGATAGTTCAAGAAGCAAAGAACTTGAAACATGTTTATTAAATAATATATCTTCTACTTTTGTTGAGAAAATCCACTTATTTGTTGATGATATTGATAGTTTAAATAGATTAAATATGCTCGTGAATGATACAGATAAAATAGTGGTTATTGATATTGGGAAAAAACCAAAATATTATGATTATTTAAAGTACATAATTGATAATCTACCTAACAAAATTTGCATGATTACAAATTCGGATATTTACATACATCAATGTGATGTAAAATTAATAAATGAACTAATGACAAATAAGATTGTATATTCATTAACAAGATATGAACATGATATGTCACCGACTCTGATAAACAATTTTGGCGGAAGTCATGATTGTTATATATTCAATTCGTCTTTTCTTGATACATCTATATTACAAAGTCAACATGTTGATTTTTATCAAAACATACCTGGAATTGAAACACGTATTATTTCCAGTTTTTTAAATGAGGGGTTCAAAGTATATAATCCATGTTATCAAATACAAATAGTTCATTTACATAAAACAAATCTCCGAAATCATGGATCATGGGTAGGTTTACATTCCTACCATGATGTAGACGGCTTTAAAAAATCTGTTTGGTGTATTCCTCCAACTAGATTGTAAAAAAATATAAACAAAATATTGACTTATCATACTGAACATAAATGTTAAGGGGTTTATATTTTACGCAGAGCAGCAGGTGTAAGTTACGCCAGCCAGTGGATTACTGATGCATCCCTGTCCGGCTTGATAAGTGTAAACACCGTTGATGAAATAATAGTTGTTGGTAGCAATTTCAAGAATTTTCTGATTTAGAGTTTCACATAGTGAAACACGCGTTCTAGTCACTGTGCTAATGTATATTATCAGTTACACAATGTGTAGAGGTGGTGTGAATGTTGAGGAAGTAGCCTTGTATTATTTTATTATTGGATAGGATAATAAAATAAAATAAAAAACAATTTGATTTACTTTTACTTTTTCTTCAATACAACAACTGGATTGAAATTATTATTTTTTAATGGCTCATTAAGTTGATGGTTTCTATCACAACCAATCCACATTTTTTCTTCGAATTTTTCAAACATCATAGGTAACCTGATTTTTCCATATATTCTATGTAAGTTAAAAACAACAGCGTCATGACCGACGGGTGCACCCCAAATCAATGTTCCATTTGGAATAATACTTTTATGAATATCATCAATACATTTCAAATCACCATTTGGATCAAGTGGATCCCCATATCTCCCCAACCCTGAATGTTCTATCGATGAATAAGTAACAACACAATCATAGAGATCATTACTTTTTTGATAATCCCAATAACTTATACATTTTAGTTGTGATGTAGTTGCTTCTGGAACATTATATTCGACCGTTGTAACATCATTATTTAAATTCAATAACATTGCTTCAATCCATGGACTGATAGAACCAATGACGGCTACTTTTTTATTATTTATTTCATAGTTTTCAAACGCAGTTAGTAACATTCTAGACGCGCCTGGATAATCCTCTTGAATATCTATACAATGATTTTTTACTTTATCAATTGAAAAGTATTGTTTATAAGTATTAATGTATTCGTCCGTCCAAATTTGTTGCTTCAAGTCATGTGTGCCGTCCAAAAAACAATCCAAAACAGGAATAGTTCCATTGCACGTGTAATCATTTAATAATTCATCTGGTATTTTGGTATAGGGTGAATTGGTGTATTCCATTCTTTTAATTTGTTATTTGTTTTTATATTATTTTTAATGTTATTTAATTTCGTCTATTTTTGTAGAAAGAATAGACAGAAATGTTAAGGGGTTTATATTTTATGCAGAACAGCAAGTGTAAGTTACGCCAGCCTGTGGATTACCAACGCACCCCTGACCTGCTTGATAAGTGCAAACACCATTGGTGAAATAATAGTTGTTGGTACCAAGATTGTTGGCGCAATAACTACACATCCAGGCGCAGCCAGTACCAGAAGTGACTGAAAAATTGATGCAATTATTGGCGGGGATGGCGTTTCCGGTTACATCTGCAACACACTTCTCTTTTACAGGAGAAGATAATGTAGTGGCAATTGACAAAAGAAAAATCAAGGCGCTCGAAAAGAATCTCATGGTTATACTGTGTAAAGAGAGAATGTATTTAAATTGTTTTTTATAAAATATCATTCTATATACTCAACTTCTGTTTCGAATTCAAGATTATATTTTTTCATAACAAAGTCAGATAATAAAATTATTTAGTTTTAATAATTTTATTTTACTAAATATATTTTTGTTTACATTTTACTTTCCCCTAGTTTGCCTTACAAATTCTTAGATGTGCGTAGAGACTAGCTTTATTCTTACCCTCGTAAATATTTTTTTATTTCTTTAATTTATTATTTTTTTAATAGAAATAGGTTCTGTTTCTATTTCTGCAACAGAGTCTTTTTCAATTACGACATTATTTTCAACATTATTATTTTTTTTTGGAAGATGTATCTTTTTCTTCTATATTTATGAAAAGAGTACTTTTAGATTGTTTTTGTGTCTCTGCATCTTTTTTTGCCTGACAATGTCTATAATGTTGCGATAAAGATTTTGGAATATGTTTTTCAC
>Ga0214921_10001869_pt1 | contig 35244 bp, 28 predicted proteins | sample LL1505_MetaG_FD_177992 | JGI IMG/M metagenome (GOLD analysis project Ga0214921, IMG submission 177992) | Freshwater microbial communities from Lake Lanier, Atlanta, Georgia, United States - LL-1505 | ecosystem: Environmental > Aquatic > Freshwater > Lake | place: USA: Georgia | collected... | reverse complement strand
GCAGGAGGTGGCGGTGGAAGCGGTGGGACTATTTATCTTTACACTGCAGGAACTTTCCAGCACCAAGCCGCGGGCAGTATAACGGTCGATGGCGGTGGATCCGGTGGGAAAGGACGAATCAGAATTGAAGCGGCAAGAACCCTGGTAGCGGACGGCACCATTAGCCCAGCTCCGGCACTTGGGCCGTGGCTAAGCTCAATAGCGGGACAAAACAATGTCTCGTCGATGATACTTGATCCAGCAGGTTCATCAGTCGTGATCAATGGTACGACTTATAAAATTGGTTCTTTAGTCGTGCAGGATGGTCTCGATCCGTTGCTTGACGCAATTTCTACAATCAAGGTCGACACGATTGTTGTCCAAGGTGGGGCAAAGGTGACGGCAACTTCGCCACTAATCGCTTATCCGCTGAATATAAGTTTGAACAATGGCTCATTAACCCTGCCCATCACTCCTGATTTGTCTCCTGGCAACGTGACCCTTGCTAACAATTCGGTTCTGGTCACCACCGGGACGGGGTCCTTCAAAAATGTCAAGATTTCCAGCAATTCTTCTCTGACCACGTCTGCGACCCAATTTGGTGACCTATCAGTTTACGGGGCAGGGTCGACCTTGACCGTCAATGCTAGCGCGACCTTTGGTGCAGTAGTTGCGGATTCTGGTGCGACCCTTAATTTGAATGGATCCATGAGCTTTGCATCACTTAATATTGGTCAATACGGAACAACTACGGTCACAGCTGCCGGCTATCAAAGTGCGGGCACGACCACAAGTTGGGCTACTGCTCCTGCTGCTGGCAATGGTCAGCTCATATTTGACGTCGTGGGAGCATTAACCGTAGGAGAATTTGCGACCGTGACCATGGATGGTAAAGGTTATGGATTTGGCCTAACGTCCGCTCCTAAACAGGGAGCTTCACCGGTTGGAATTGGCGCTTCAGCCTTAGGTGCCTCTAATGGCGGAGGCGGCGCTGCTATACAGTTTAATGTGGGCGGGGGTGGATCTTACGGTACCAGTGGCACCCGGGCTGGGGCAGGTTCCGTCTACGGCGCTTCAGATTATTGGACAAAGCTATACCTTGGTAGCCAAGGTGGAAGTGGTTACGAGTGCGGCTATGATTGTAACTATACGGCTGGTGGTGCTGGAGGCGGAGCCGTAAAAATTACGGCGGGGACGATTGATAATTCGGGAAAAATTACATCCAATGGCGCTTCAGGTGGCGGTGGTGGCAGTGGTGGTACGGTCTATATTTATACAAGAAACAGTTTGAGCCACCGTTCTTCGGGGTCAATTTTGGCAAACGGTGGGTCCTATGGTGGCAAGGGGCGTATCCGCATTGAAGGCGCCGTTGTCGCAGCATCTGATGGCGCCATCAGTCCTGCACCGTCCATGGCCACATTCATAAGGTCAATAGCGAGTTCGGCAAATATCACTGCATTAACACTTGACGCGACGCGTAGTATAGCTGTCTTCAATGGTAATACTTTTGTCATGGGCTCAGTTGAGAAAACTAGCTCAGCGAATGAGAGTCTGGACACCCTGACGGGAATAAATATTGGAACTCTCACGATTCAAAATGGTGTTGCGATGTCGGGCGGCTCGAGCTTTAACAATTTAGTGATAAGCAGCGGTGCGAGCCTTACAACAAGTGCCAAGACGTTTGGAAATCTGACAGTGACCGGAGCTTCGTCTTCAGTAATCATCAATGGCAGCGCGACGATTGGTGCCGCAACGGTCGATTATGGTGGTGCGCTTAAATTGGCGGGTAGCAACGTGTTCGCATCACTAAGTGTTGGTCAAAACGGAACAAGCACGGTTATGGCGAACGGGTTTGAAGGGTCTGGTTCAGCGTCGGGCTGGACCACAATGCCATCCCCGGGTAATGGTCAGCTGATGCTTTTTGTCAGTGGCACTATTGACAATGGGCCCTTTGGTGTTATTTCGATGGATGCGAAAGGATACGGGTACAATAGTTCCTCTGCTGGACGCCAGGGCGCTTCACCAAGCGGAACAGGGACGGTTATATACGGCATGCCAAATGGCGGCGGTGGTGGATCCGGACTAAATGTTGCTGGCTCTGGCGCATCTTACGGAACAGTTGGCGGAGGCTCATATCCTGGTAATGTCTACGGAGCTACTGACTTTTGGATTAATTTATACTTAGGAAGTCAAGGTGGTGGTGGCTACTTTAACGGGTATGATTCGTATTATACTTCGGGTGGGGCCGGTGGCGGGGCAATTTATGTGAGTGCAAATTCCATTGTTAACTCAGGGCGGATTTCGGTTGATGGTGGCGGCGCTGATACGGGTGGTAGTGGTGGTACGATTGTGTTAAATTCAGTTAATTTTACGAATAACTCCACCGGCACATTATATGCCAGAGGAGGATCTGGCACCGCAAGTGGCGGAGCTGGACGTATTGGAATAAACTATACGGGTAATTATTCAAATACAGGGACTATAACCCCTGCAGCTCTGGCTGTGCCAGCGAGTGTTCCTGGAATTCCGACGGGTCTTAGCGCCACCGCCGGAGACCAACAAGTTGTTCTAACTTGGGTCGCTCCAGTTGATAGCGCACGGGTGTCACCTACGGATTATCAAATCCAGTATTCCCTGGCTGGCGGATCTTGGGTCACTTACAGCGACGGCGTATCAAGCGCCACAAGTGCGACCATGACTGGGCTTCAAAACAGCAAGTACTACAAGTTTAGGGTCGCTGCGATCAGTTCTGGCCAGAACGGACCGTACAGTACTAATTCTGCGGATGTGGTGCCAAGAGCTCCTACTTCTGTGACTGGAGTTCTTGATGGATCAACGGCGAGTCAGGCGGCTCCGAGTGCGGCGTACATTAAGTCCATTCTGCCGAATTCACCCGATGGAGTTTATTGGATTGATTTGCCATTATCCGGGCCACAACAAGTTTATTGCTTGATGAACTCCAGTGCCGATGGCGGGGGATGGATGTTGGCCATGAAGGCCACTCGTGGTACTACATTTAGCTATGACTCAGCCTATTGGACTCAATACAACACCCTGAATACATCAAGTCTTGATCGAACGGATGCTGATGCAAAATTTTCAGTGATGAACGAGTTTGCAGCGAAGGATGTGATGGCTCTTTGGCCCGATTTAGGTGCTGGTGGTGACATCGGTGGCTTATACTCAAGTTGGGTCTGGCTTGAAAAAAATATCCTTGGCGGGTTAGATTTGACGACGTTTTTTGGAACTACAGGCCAAATGCAGCTAGGACGGACAAGGGGCTCACAATGGGCGGGCAAGTTTAGTTCGCAGTCTGGGTTTCAATTCTATGGTTTCAACTATCAAACTGGCTTCGGTTATCAAGGAGTAAATGTTAAAGTCCGCTGGGGTTTCGGTTGGAATAACGAGACTGATCAAAATACTAATGATGTTACCGGTGGAATCGGGATGGGTAAAAATAGTTGGTCAGCTGGTGACTCGATTAGTTGTTGCAATGATACGACAGGGATTAATCGCAGTGCGCGTGTCGAAATCTATGTAAAATAGACAAAGTGCCCGCGTTAATTGTTGTTCATCGAACAATATCCAAATAAAATCAGTTGGTTGTGATCTTTTTAAAACAGCATGGCTAACACAGCGAACGTCTAGGTCTAAGCTCCAAAAACAACAATTAAGTAGGGCAGTTTATGATCGATACATCCGAAGTACAGCCATTCCATCCGCATTCTTGCTTGTTGGATTATCGTATGTCCCGATAATCTCATACTCATGGTCGGGATGCGTGACGATACCCGTCTCATCTGAGTAGTAGTCCACGTTTTCGATCAGGTTTTTTTTGTAATGAGCGTGCCCTTCCCACAGAAGTTTATTCAAGGTGCGATCATACAGAGCAATGCGCTGACCATATTGATGCAGGTGAACTTTTATAAAATGAATTTTCTGTCCTGATGAAAATGTGCCTTTAGGGTATGTCCTGCGAAATTCATGTTTTCCAGGGGGAACAACGAAATGGACCGCCTGTCCCACGCCGCTACCTTCTTCGGCCTGGCACATTTCGCCATCTTTGAACTTAACGGCAGGACCAACAGCAGAAAAAGAAATTTGCTTGAGTGGTTTTAGCAATGTAGGCTTGCTTCCAGAATCTTCAAGATAAGTAATACTGAACCGATATCCAAGATCTTTCTTGAAATGGGGATCGTCATTTAACGCTTGGGCAAGAAGCTCAATGTCGTTGTCTTTTCCGTTCTCAAGGTACATTCCGTAGCCTTTTGGAAATAGCGATTCTCCCATCCCTTCTGAAATTGTGAGTAGTCCCTCATTACTGGTTTTATAGTTATTCTTATCGTCGAGCGTTATCCAAGCGTGGCAGAGAAGAGCGAGTGGCTCTTTTTCTTTCTGTTTACTGAAGACGTCAACTCTGACGCCTTTGACCCAAATATAGTTGGCATTCTTGTTAGCGCCTAGGGTTACGATGCGTTTTTTTGTGGGTCCTGTCATCGCTGGGTAAGCCCCTGATATCTTGAAGTTATCAAGGTCAAAAATTTCGGTTTTATATTTTTTGGGGTTGTCTCTAATGGCACTTTCGTTTGAGGCATTTGCCAGATCGGACCAGGTGCTACTGCAACATAGAAGTGCCAGGACTGTCCTAAAGAGCGTCATTTGAATACTCCATCACAAAAAGTCATTTCTCTTGGCGTACCACTGACGGGTTGGCCGGAGATAATTTGAATATCTTTAACAAAGACTTTGGCGGTATTATTGCAATTTAGCTCATTCTTCTTAATTTTAAAGGCCAAGACGAAGCCTGCGTTGTCATCTGCACGTAGCAGAACTGGTAAATTGCGTTCTGTCGCTAATCGCGCTACGGGTAGCATGCTTTCACTAATAGTGCCTTGAAACGCGCTGATTTTATAGTCGAGCACGTTCGTGGTGCTTGTTTTGTTTTCGGTTTTTACAATGCTAGCGACCGCTTCAGGTAAATCTTTAATAGGCGTTCTTTTGAAGTTCTCAAAAAAATCACGACCTGATGCAACAAACGATTTGGAACTAACAAACACTGGAGTGTCAAAAACAAAATCGTGATTTGCAGCGAGTCGATGACAAGCATGACAGGCTTGGACCTCGCTTTCACCGAAGGTGCTTTTTTCATCGGGCGCGTTTAAGTATAGCGCATAGCCCCATCCGTCAGTGGTTTTATACCTGTTGCTATCTTTTTTCATGAATTGAATACGTGAGAATGTCGTAGGTTGATAGCTACTTGGAAATCTCGGATCAAAACCAACGGTATAGGCGACTTTACCAAAGATAGCTCCCTCCTCGAATTTCGTTTTTCCTGCCTTCAATGTTCTCCAGGCAATGTCATTTGCATACACGAATCTTTGTTCTGCAGGGGACGTTCGGTAGCGCACGTTAACGAGTCGCCATTTTTCCCAAAATTTATCGTATTGCTTGGGATTAATGCCCATGAGGGTTTTTCTCTCGGATAAATCAATAATATTTGGCGTCGTATTATTCGCTTCAGGGAGCTGATTTTGGAATTTCTCGGATTCTTCGCTTGCGCTGGTACGTAATGCGTCTGGTTTTTTCGCAGGCAAAGGTGCTTGCTGGCCATCTAGACTAGTCGACGGAGTGCTTGCAGCTAATTTCTTGATTTGCTTGTAGTCATATTTATTGCCAGTGAATTTTTTTACTACGGAAAGGTCAGGTCCTAGCAAGATACTTACGATCTTATGGTTTATCATTGCGTCGCCAGGTATGGCAGCGGCATCAAAATAACTGGCTAAATCTGCCATATTCGACTTTGTACCTGTGATCAGTGTGAAATCTTTGAGATCTAGCTTGTTATTTTCGCCATATTTTTTCATTTCACTTGGACCGTCTTCCTCGGGATCTAGGGTTGCGAAAATCACGTGAAAAGGAAACGGTTGATTATCGTTTTGCCACTCTTTCACTATTTTTTTATTTATACTTACGGTGAGGGGACACATTTCCGGCATTGGGCAGCTAACATAAACCAACGATAGTAAAACATATTTTCCTTGAAAATCTTTTAAAGTTATCGCTTTATTATCCTGGTTCTTGACCATTATTTTGGACAATTCGACGGCATAAGTGTTGCTAGCCAGAATTTCCACCAAGTTTATGCTCAAAATCATTCCGCATAATAAACGCAACATCATCTTGCAAAACCGCATGGTTTGTTTACTCCCAGACAACAATTGACTCTTACTAGTATTTTAACACTAATTTCTTTTATCCGTCTGGACGCTAGGCGGTATTTTTGAAATTGCTAATTTTTAATCTATAATATGAGAAATGCAGAGGTCAGAAGACTTTGTCAAATTTTTGACGCTGATAAAATATCAATTATAGGTTGATCTTAATGCACAAAATGACACGTCGAGAGTTTTTACAACAGTCTGCTGCTGCTGCGGTTGGTGTGTATCTTTTTGGCAAGCAAATTTTCGCCGCCAATGGAACTGTGGACGCGGTTGGTTCAGGTTTTATAGCGGCTCCGCAAAATGCCGCTGAGTTATATTCCCGCTACCCTGCGAATTTGCCCAAAGGTCCATCAATTGTGTTGACGGAATTGAGCTCAGGTAAAACTAGATTTATGCCTGGCGTTGAAGGCGGGCACTCCGTCGTAGCGATTAAAGGTAGGGGGCATGCTTTTTGCTTAGCGGTAATTCCAAAACATACAAAGGATGCTCTTATACTAGATCCAAGGGATGGACGAATCACGGCCTCGTTTAGTTCGACGAAAGATCTAGATTTTTTTGGACATGGTGTGGCTTCCGCGGATGGGCAATATCTTTTTTGTAGTGAGTCTTCCAAGGGCAAGCTTGATGGAGTTGTTTCAGTTCGTGACGGACAAACAGGAAAATTGCTTGATCAGCTGCCAAGCTTCGGTCAAAATCCACACGAAATGATCATGATGCCTGACCGTAAAACTTTGCTAGTAGCAAACGCTGGTCCTCTTGACTATGATACAAAACGAGACGGCCGCGAACGCACCTCCCTAGCATTTATCGATATTAATTCGAAAAAATTACATCAGCGGTTATTGTCAAAAAACCCGAACGTGAAGCTGGCTCATTTCGCTCGAAATCCATCAGGTCGCATCTTTGTGGGCGGAGTACCTGGGCTTAATAAGGACATCATGGCCGGTCGGGTGATGACCTCTGATGGGTCATCGGACCTTGTCGAAATGCCGATGTCAGAGGAGCTATTGAAAACCTTAGTCAACGAAACCCTAAGCGTCGTGGCATCGGAGTCCATCGTAGCCGCGTCCATGCCATTTTCCAATAGAGTTCTTGTTTGGGATGCGCGCTCCTTAAAGTTTAGGCATGAGGTCAAAGTCAAACATCCAACAGGACTCTTCATCATGCGCGATAGAATAGTCGTCGGCGCAGACCTTGGCCAATGGACAGAGATTGACATAACAACTGGCAAAGTTGTTCCGGCTAGATTTGAAAATGCGTTCGCTGGTAATCAAACGCACATCACAGCTGTAATTTGATTTTAATCGAGTCCTAACAGAACTTTCGTCAGGCGCTCAATCCTGTTAATCGGAATCACGCTTGCTCCTGCGCGACCCACTTGGATGGCTCCCTGAAGCATGTCGGGAATAGATTTAATGATGTCAGACGAAAGTGCGCAAGGCTTGAAGCTTCCGTCCGTCACTCCGTCGCGAACCAGCTCATCCAAGAAGGCGATGTGTTGCTTGTGCATATTGACAAGGGCGTCTTTGACTTTTCCCTGTAGCAAGGGCCACGAGACGGCAAATGCGCCTCCCGGGCACACATGACCATGATTGATCATGTTGCGGTAGTGATCAAAATAACGTGTCAGACGGTCGATTGGTTGAAGGTGTTCAACCGTCGCACTCCAGTCCGAGAATACTTTCATATCGGATTCAACGACGGCACAAGCAAGCTCGTCTTTACTGGAGAAATAATGGAAGATACTCGCCTTGCGAATGCCGAGCTCGTTAGCGAGTTCTTGTAAGCTCAGGGCGTCGTAGCCAGCAGTCTGTGATAGAGCAGCTGCTTTCTGGAGAAGTTTAGAGCGGGTGTCATTTCCAGACGGGCTAAAAGAGCTTCGACTTGCTGACATAGCTATCTCCCCACGTTGCCTTAAGGATAAAACAAGAAATCTTCCACTATTGTCTAACGAATCAGACTCAAAGGGAAGATTTGCAGGGGAGGAACTTAAAATTGAGTGGAGCCACTGGCCGGAGTCGAACCGGCGACCTACCGCTTACGAAGCGGTTGCTCTACCAACTGAGCTACAGTGGCGTTGATACGAGAAATCTATCAGCAAAATCGGCTTGCTTCCAAGAGGAAACAAGCCGATTGCTGCAAAGAGTCTTAAAGCTTGATGTCGCCGTTCATCAGGGCGCTGTGACCTGGGAACGTACAGAAGAACTTGTACTTTGTTCCTTTTTTGAATTTGCTGGTGCTCACAGTGATCGTATCAGATTCGCCGCCGCCAACTAGTTTTGTGGCAGCAATGACGCCATCAGCGCCAGGAGCATAATCTTTTGCTGGTCCTGCCTTCATGGCACCATCGAGCGTTTTTTTCATGTCAGCATCAGATGTGATCACGAGGTTATGACCCATAGCCGCCTTCGGGAGTTTTCCTGAATGCTTGAGAGTGATTTTGAGTTCTGTGCATCCAGTCGCTTCGATGGTTTTTTTGTTGTACGCCATGGAGTCAGATCCTTCGATCGCGACATCACAGGTTTTTGCGTAGGCAGCGCCAGCGATGAACGTCGAGGCTAAAGCTAATAAAATCTTCTTCATAAAAATTCTCCTAAATCCTAAGGATAGATCTCTAAAGGTTAATTAAGACAGGGGAAGAGTAACCCAAACGCATCGCTGAAATAAAGTAAATTTGGCAATTTACACGTAGCTCAAAACTTATAGGTGCTCAAAAAACGGTCTATGCGCTCGTTCACATAAGCTGGATCATCGAGATGGGGGCAATGACTGCCGTGGGCCATAACCTCAAGCTCAGCCATGGGCAGGCGCTTGGCCAGCCAGCGGCACTCCTCCAGAGGCACCATGTTATCTTTGGCTCCGGCTAGAATTAAAGCCGGAGTGTCAATGATTCGGTCAAGATTGCTGACGTCAAAGTCTTGCAGATCTTCGGCCAGCTCGTAAAAAATATTCGGGTCGGTCGCGAAGAAATGGCGCAAGTATTCTTCAATGTCCTCAGTTTTGGCCAGGGCTGGATTGAATCCTTTGATGCGAACGAGTTCGCGTGCCAGGGCTGGGGCTTTGCCGGCTGTTCTATTCAGAAACTTGGTCCATACTGGGGCGATCTTATTGAGGGTAAACATTAGCTTCAGCGCTGCTTTACCGGTGTCACCGATTTGCATATGCCCGAAGGGGTTTCGCCCAGGCGCCCCTTGTAACACGAGTCCAGCACATCGTTCGGGATGATCATGTGCAAATTGAAGGGCCACAGTGCCCCCCATCGATTGTCCCAAGACGACTGCTGTTTCAATAGAGAGCCTGTCCATGGCCTCACGCAGATCATGACTCAAAGTTTGAATAGTCAGCGGACGAAGTGGCGAGCCAAGAGTGGACGCCCCGTGTCCACGATAATCCAAATGCACGGTAAGTCGCCCCGATGCCTGTGCGTGCGCTAGCTGATACTTCCAGTGCATGATGGAGCAGCCCAGACCATAGAGAAAAACAAGGGGAGTACCCCATCCGTTTTTAACCCAGGTTTGGAGTGTCGCGCCGTCTCGTAATGTTACGGGTGCAGCAGCTTCTGCAGCAGTGGCCGTATTGTATGCACTTGTCACCGAAGCTCCGCGCCAATCTTGAAGATTTAGAGTCACGACTCAATAAAGCCTTAGGCGTAAGAATACTATAGGGCCTGAATGTCATCAACCGCGGCGCTCGAGTATCTGCGCAGCGATACTGACAGCCACTTCTGATGGCGTGTTGTTGCCAATGGGAAGTCCCATGGGGCAGTGAAATCTTTGTGTGTCCTGCTCACTAAAACCCTCGTGCATAAGGCTGGCCCGGATGGTTCTAGCTTTAACCTTGCTGCCAATCACGCCGATATAAGGAGTATCTTGCAGCTTCAATACTGCTTTTAACACTTCGAGGTCAAAGGTGTGCCCCGGGGTCGCTATGATGTGATAAGAGCCTCGCGGCAGCGTGGCTGGAATTTCACCGAGGTTTGTCGTCAGCGTCTTCTTGAGTCGCGGATGCTCGGGGAGTTTGTCCAGCCATTCCTGACGTGAATCAATGACATGAAGTTGGCAGGCAAACGTTGCTAACAAATGCGCGAGAGCCTGACCAACGTGTCCTGCGCCATAGACGGCGATGGTCCAGGTGGCGTGATTTACAGACTCTACAAAAATAGTCGCCACTCCTCCGCAAACCATCCCCAAATCTTGGTTGAGGTCAATGCGATGAAGCTCGGCTCCAGCTTTGTTTGATTTGATCTGAGTCGTCGCCAGTTCAATAGCTTTCGCCTCGAGCTTCCCACCACCAATAGTGCCAGCGTGCAGTCCAGCTTCAGTGACAATCATCTTAGCGCCCACTTCCTGTGGCACGTGGGCGTCGATTTTGATCAGCGTGACCACGGCATAAGCTCTACGGTCTTGATCTAGCGCATGACAGTTACTGATGAAGTCACTAAATATCATTGACCAGACTCCGATGGATCGAATTCAGCGAAAGCCTGAGGGTCAAGGTGTCTCAAGCTTTGCTCTGAGGTTGCAGGGATCGGTAGCAGTGACTTTCGATTAAAGGCTAATACGGCCGCATCGGACTCTGAGACGTAACGAATGCAGTCCTTCACAGCGGCCCATACAGACAGCGATAAAAGTAGCGGAGGCTCACCAGCGGCCTTAGTGCCTCTCACATTGACGATGTTTTTGTTGTTATGGGCAAGCTGGACGTTGAACACGCGCGGTGTATCTTGGATGCTTGGGATTTTATAAGTGCTTGGAGAATGCGACAGCAGAAGCCCTTGATCGTTGTAGACAAGGTTCTCCGTCGTCACCCATCCCATGCCTTGAATAAACGCTCCTGTCACTTGTCCTAAGTCTAAGCCCTCGTTAATGGGACGCCCTAGATCCATGAGAATATCAACACGCCTGACTTTGATTTCACCGGTGAGACGGTCGACATCAACCTCGCTCGCAGCGACACCTTGAGTGAAATAATGGAAGGCTTGTCCTTGACCCTTGAGCTTGTCGAAGCCCAGATTTTCTGTGCGGTGATAGGCGTACTCTCCCAGAGATAATCGGTTTAAGTAAGCCTCGTTCACAAGATCTGCAAAATTAATTGCAAAGCTTCGGCCGCTGGAATTTTTGCCGGTCACTGTAACTTCGTCATTTTCAAAATGAGTGCATGAAACGGCTTCATTTAAGAGCTCTCGGACGTCGATCTCTGGAGTCGTTCCGAGGCCTGCCGTTTTTGAAGGCCAAGACTCTGTTGGGATCTTTTGGAGTTTAATGGCCAGTGCGGCTAGGCGCTTTTTGATTTCAAGACATGCTTTAACCGCTGCAGCGCCATTAATATCCGTACCCGTCGAGGCTGCCGTGGGCGACGTGTTTGCATTCTTCTCGGTGGACGTAGACATGACTCGGATGCGGTCTAAGGTGACGCCTAATACTTCAGAGACCAGCATGGCGATGCGGGAGTTGACGCCTTGTCCCATCTCTACAGCACCGGTTGATACTTGCACCGAACCATCGCGGTGGACTTGGACTAGGGCGTTTCCCTGATTGAGAAACCGCGTGGTAAAAGATATCCCAAACTTCACGGCAGTCATGGATAGGCCTTTTAAATGCTGAGTTTCGGGTGCAAGCCTGTCCGTGCTTTCAAGTGCCTTGCGATTATGTTTGGAAATTTCAGCGCGCCTTTTGCGATAGTCGGAGGTTTCTTCGAGGTCTCGGAAGAGTTCTGGTAGCAAATTATTCTCAACGACCTGCCCATAGTGTGTCGTATCAAATCCTTCGCGGTAAACGTTACGCAAACGAATGTCGAGAGCGTCTATTTTTAGCTCTCGCGCAATGTCTTCAATGACGCCTTCAATGACAGCGACTCCTTTGGGACCACCGAATCCTCGAAACGCCGTGTGTGGATGATAATTAGTTTTGCAGACTTGGCCGATCACCTCCACATGAGGGACGAAATAGGCATTGTCTGAATGGAGCATGGCGCGCTCCATGATTGCCGTAGAAAGGTCCGCGTAGGCGCCACCATCGGAGTAGAGTCTCGAGCGGAGGGCCAGGATCGTTCCGTTTTTGTCAAATCCTACTTCGTAATGAATTTCGAATGGATTGCGCTTGCCGGTCATGATCATGTCGTCGTCTTTGGTTAAAACAATTCTGGCGGGGCGTTTGGTTTTTTTTGCAATCATGGCAGCGTATGCGGCAATAGGGCTTGACTGAGACTCTTTGCCGCCGAAGCCTCCGCCGAGTCGTTTCACGATGCAAACGACATCGCTGAAATTAACACCCAGAGCCTCGGCGACGACGTGCTGTGTTTCCGTCGGATGCTGTGTTGATGAGTGGACGACCATTTGCCCGTTTTCGCCTGGGTAGGCGACAGCAGCTTGGCTTTCCAGATAGAAGTGATCTGCCCCTTGAATTTTAAGTTTGCCGTGAATTCTGTGGGGTGCGGTTTTTAGAGCGTTGTCGGCATCACCTCGCCGGATGAACCGCTCACTGCCAATAAATGATTGTTTTGCGACGGCATCTGAGATGGACATCACAGAAGGTAACTGTTTTAACTCGACCTTTAATGCGTCTAAGCCGGCTCGCAGGCTCTCAGGCGATGAGGCTCCAACGACTGCAATTACTTCGCCGGCATAGGTTACGACCTTGTCAGCAATGATTGGCTGATCCTGAAAAATCGGCCCCCAAGCATTGTGCGCAACGTCTTTGGCGGTGACAACCGCAGCCACGCCAGGAATCTTTAGGGTGGCCCTAGCGTCAATCGACTTAACTTCGGCGTGCGCCACACGGCTGAAGTAGCAGCCTACAAACAACTCTCCAACTTGCATCGGACGGTCGTCGACATATTCCGAAGCACCTGTGACGTGCGTGATCGATGAATCATGAGGAGGGCTTAGTTTAGTCATCGCTGGGCCCCTCCGTCGATGGGGCAAGTAAGGTCAAACACGTCCTTGATGTACCTGTGGAAAATATTTCGTACGAGGACTCGCCGGAAAGCCTGACTGCCACGAACGTCCGAAAGAGGCTTGACGGACTCATTTAGTAGCTTTGCCGCTGTGGTAAAAGTCTCCACTGTAATTGGCTTGCCTATCATGAATGCCTCGACATTTTGTAGTCGGATGGGTGTAGCAGCGACGCCGCCAAGGGCCAATTGCGCGTTTTTTATGTTTCCTCGTGTATCGGCTATGACATTAAACGCTGCACCCACAGCCGAGATGTCGAGGTCTTTGCGCTGCGACGATTTGAAGAGCCGAAGATTGCTTAGTTTTGACGACAGGGGGATCTCGACGTGTGTGATCAGTTCGTTTGGTTTTAACGCCAGTTTCTTGTAGCCTAGGAAAAATTTCGTGATTTCGATTTTGCGCCGAGTAAGCTTCCCTCCGCGGCTCGATGCGACGTGGATCATAGCATCAGTGGCAAGCAGGAAGGGAAGAGTGTCACCAATGGGCGAAGCATTGGCAAGATTTCCGACTAAGGTCGCGGAGTTTTTTATCTGCGGCGACGCAAAAAGGTCCAGAAACTTTCCAAACTCCGGGAGGCTTCGTTGAGTCGCTTTGCGTAGTTTGGTGAGAGATACGCGCGCTCCGATGATAAGCGATTTTTTGGTTGAGCTAAGTTGGTAGAGTTCATCCAGGTGCTGCAAGCTTAAGAGTCCGCTGGCTAGAGGTTTTCCTTTATTAGTTTGTACGCCGAGATCTGTGGCCGCAGCTATCAAGCAGGCCGACTTGTTTTTTGCCAAAAAGCTACACGCATCTTTAAGGTTGTCCGGAGCGTAGAAAGTTCGGCCCGAGAGATCTTCGAGCTGCAACGGAGTCGCAACTTCTGCCCGCAACGTTTTAATGTTTTTGGGTGTCAAATATCGCGACGCGAGGTTGTGCTCCGGCGAAGGATTGATGGCCTCGGCTGCGTCGAGGATAGGGCTATAACCCGTGCATCGACAGAGATTGCCGGTAAGGCAATTGGCAGCTGATTTACGGTCAAGGGTTGGTTTAACTTCTAAGGTTGCTGAAAGGGCCATGACAAACCCAGGCGTGCAGAAGCCACACTGGGATCCGTGGCAGTCTCGCATGGCGTTTTGCGCAGGCGAAAGCTTCCCGTTCACTTCGAGCCCTTCGACCGTGACCAAGTGGCTTCCGTCCATTTGCGCGACTGTGGTGATACAAGAGTTGATGGAGACAAATTTTGGTTTTGACTTTGATGTGCGTGGTTCGAAGGCCCGAGCAACGGTGCAAGCGCCGCAGTCTCCTTCTGCGCAGACGATCTTGGTTCCGGGGCGCTGTGCACGCTTACGTAGCCACTCTGCGAGCATCATGAAAGCATCGTCGCCAGAGACTTTGGTTAATTGGCCGTTCAAAAAAAATGCCGTGTGACTGCGTTCTTTGGTTTTTTGGGTTTTTTTGGTTTTTTTTGATTTTACGGTCATGATTGTCCGCCGTCTTGAGGTGAGTTACTGCTGTTTTTGGTGAGAGATGATGGGGCCTCAGGCCTAGATATGGTTCTGATCGCAGCGGAAATGGCAATTCCTTTGCCCTGAGATGAGCCCAAGACTCGATGCCAGGGTATGATCCGAAGTAACAAATAAAACACATATGCGGTGCCCAGGGCGCGCAAGCCAATCCAAATTGCAGGCACGAAATCAGACTCGATTAAAATCGACAGAGCCATAAGCATGGCGATGGAGACCAACAAAAACGGATTTTTTAAATCTCGAGCTGACAAGATAAGACTTTCGTACTTTGAGCGTTCTTTCCTAGGAGTTGCGCTCTCGGTAATGCCGTCCGGTAAGTTCACACCGCTGCGTGCTGCAGCGCTACGTAAAAAATTCTCCCAGCGAGACCAAACTGAATTGGAAGCCAGAGGGTCGAGACTCCAAAACTTTGCGGCCAAAGCGGCCGCGGTCGAGCATTTAATGGCCAATAGAATCAAAATAGCTGTCGTAAGAGTCTGCGTTTCTAAAATAGCGATTCCAGACGTCATTTTTTCCCACGCCTGAGTGATTTTTATTTTTTCATCAATCGATAGTGCCTGAAGGACTACGCCTGCGAGAATCAGCGGCTGCGCAATGCCCCATGCCGCTAGCAGAGTGGCTCCGATCATGATGCCAATTAGATTGGTGCCAAACATAAACAACGCTGCAGAAAAAAGCGCGCCTTGGGAGGCAATGGCAAGCATCGGGGTTAGTTTTTTTCCAAGGGGCGAGAAGGATTTAAGAAGAGCCGCGATAGAAGAGATTTCAAAACCAAGGGAATTGGCTCGTGGTTCGTCGCGATGGAGTCGGGTGGCCCTCGTTAAGAAAACACATTGATTGAGTGAGAGTAGAGTTCCACCGAGAGGTAAGTGAAAGCCATGCAGAATTGAACCAAGTCCCACCTCGGCAATTGAAAGCGTGCCGGCCCATAGGCCGACCGTTTCTGCACGATGGTGTAACTCTTGAGTCATCTCTAAATGGCCTTGGTGGTTAAAGCCAGAGCATGGATCTCACGCTTCATCCAGTCGCCTAGTGCTTTGTAGACAAGCTGATGTTGCTCCACCAGGGATTTGCCAGTAAACTGCGACGATGTGATGGTCAACTGCCAATGATCGCCGCCGCCAGTCATGTCAGAGGCTTTTATTTGAGCGTCTGGAAATGACTCTAAAAGTTTTTTTGTGATAATTTCGGCAGTCATTTGCATAGATTAGGGTCTCCGTAATTAAGGTCTGCATATTGTGCCATGACTGGCTTGAAAGGCAAGCCTGGAGAGGGATTGTAGATTTATGGCAAAACGCCTCGTGGTTGCGAGCAATAACCGGCATAAAATTCAGGAGATTCAGGCCATCCTAGGGCCCGAGTGGAGTGTTTTAGGCGTGGCCGACATTGCTCCTGGGCTGACGTGGAGCGAGACGGGCGGTTCGTTTCTGGAAAACGCCCGTATCAAACTAGCAGCTCTCCGTGAGCACACGAGCGAGAGTATTTTAGCCGATGACAGCGGTTTGTGTGTCGATGCTCTTGCCGGCAAGCCCGGCGTCGATTCAAGCTCTTTCGGTGGCGTGGAGGGAGATCATGAACGGAATATTGATCGGCTTCTTCAGGATTTAAGCCATGTGCCTGCTGAAAAGCGCGGCGCCCATTTCTATTGTTTGTTGCTTTATGTCGACGAGACAGGCCGTGAGAGCCGTTACGAGGGGCGATGTCACGGAAAAATCGCGACGTCTAGATCTGGCCGAGGTGGTTTTGGTTACGATCCTGTTTTTATCCCTGAAAAATTTGGGATCACCCTCGCCGATATGACTGAGACGCAAAAAAATGAAATTTCCCATCGCGGCTTGGCTATGAGTGCTTTTAAGGGTGCGCAGGCGAAGGCCGTCCGCTGAGTCGCTGCTCAGCTTCGGCTTTGAGTGATTTTATTTGATTTCACAATCGATCAAATTGAGTCTATTTCACCTAATTCTGAACAAATTCCGACTTTACACTTTGATCGAAAGCGCCTTAAAATGTCGGGAAATGACGAATAAGTTAACAGGATGACTGATTTGCAAAAATATTATTTATCTCTTGTGTTTGGTTTTTTGGGCGCGGGTTTGTTTCATGTTCTTCAAACGACTCATAAGGACGAGGCTAAAGCCGCGGGAACAAAAATAGTAACAGCATCACAGTTCGACCTGGTTGATTCGAAGGGACGAGTGCGGGCGCAGCTAGGTTTTTCAAGTGAGGGCCCCCCCGGACTCTGGATTCTAGATGGAAAAGGTATTCCACGGATTGCGATGGGGCTTTATCCAGACGAAACCGCTCATTTTGGTTTGCAGGATAAAAACGGGGAGATGATTCAGCTGATGCGGTCTATCGGCCCTTCGGAATCACCCCTGCTGATTTTTAAAAATAGCGGTCGGGATCGGATGATTCTGGGTTTGACTTCAGAAGAGGTGAACCCGTTTTTTATTTCCTACGATAAGAAAAGTCAAAAGAAGAGCGTCTACAGCGGATTTGCGGATGGGCCGTAAAATTATCTGGCTCTGGAGTTTGATTTTTGGCGTCGGATGTTTACTGCTGCTTCTCTTGATGAAACCAGCAACTCCGCCCAAATATATTTTTATTAATGAAACAGCAGAACACCGTTTCGATGAGTCGATTCGTATTTCTATAATTGCGGCAATGGATCGTACGGGAATTCAAAATGCGGTCGTCATCACGGATAAATTTGATTTGGACGATATCAAAAATAGAGCGGCAACACTTTTTTCGCGCCTAAGAGTCGGAGAACATCAACACGGTCGAGGGATTCTTTACCTTTATAGTCCGTCAAAAAAAGCTCTAAAAATTGAAGTCGGGTATTCATTGGAAAGTGCGTTGCCTGATGCCACGGTCAGGGGGCTTGAACTGGCTGCTAAAACTTTTATTTATAGTGATCGCTACCAGGATTTTTGGGCTGAACTCGTCAATACGCTTAACATTGAAGTCTATGAAAAAGAACATGGATTAAATGAGGGCCAAGATTCGCATTTTGATTTTTCGAAATTTCGCTTTTTATCGGGCGGAGCAGGCATCACGTCGCGTTCATATTCGCCGACCGTTTCCCAATTAAAGTCCGAGCAAATAACATCAGCTGAGTCGAAATTATTCGCAGCTTCAGAAAATGTTTCAAACTCAGTCGAGACTTATTTAGCGAGTCTTAGAATGGGAGTTGGGGAATCCAAATTAGATATTTTGTCTCCAGAGAGCTGGGTTTTTCGTGACAACACTCCGTTAACGACTTATCAGCTTTTTAGAAATTGGAGGATGTACCGTAAGACAGGCGTCGATCGAATGTTCGTTGAAAATATGTCTGCGTTCGTGTTTTTTAAGGCGGGATACCCCACATTGCCGATCGTTCTGAAAAGACATCAGGGTAAATGGCGTGTTCAGGAGGCTTTGTCTTGGAGTCTATTCCATCGTTTTGAGAATTCTATGAATGTGTACTTAAAATTTCCTATCCAGGGGATTTCAAGTGAACTTTCAAGCTATTTAAAAGACCATATGGGGGAGCCACTTTATCCGCTTGAAAAACCTCTAAAATTAGTCACGCTGGAAAATTACCAATTAAATGACTCTGACTGGCATTCTCTCTACTTCCAGCTTTTCTGGCTGTCAAAGGTAGATCAAAAAATCGAAAATGTGTCGAAATTACAAAACGATGACATCTGGATAGCAATCGACACATACATGAATTTAGGCAAGATGGCTGAATCTTCGCGCTGCTATGATCTTATAGCCGCTCGGATGCCTCAAAACCAAAAAATCCAAGCCAATGCTGAATTTTATCGAGAGCTCGTTCAGTTCAAAGATGCTGAATGGCAGCTAAATTTCTAAGGCGCTGATTTTTAAAATTGTTTCCTAGACCATGCGATAGATTGTCCGTTGGTGCAGAGTTTAAAGCAACATTTGCGGATGATCCAAGGCCTGTCACAACAATTCAGTACGCACATACTGCCAAAAAATTCCGAAAATTTAAGGCTAGCGATAAAGCACAGGCCAAATCTGACTGGTGCGAATTCGCAAAAGGCCTCGCGGCTATCCAAGGGTCTTCGCCGATGGTTCCCTTTATCCCTTGCCGGTAAATCGCGGCTCGGCCGTTTTTTGATTATTCGGCACTCAAAAGATAGAATGGCGATGGTGAACTAAGTATGAGGGCGCCTCGTTTAGGGTGCGGATATTTTTGTTACTCAGAAGGTGGCAATTTAATGAAAAACGTACGTTTCAACCGATTTCGGTCGATCATTCTTTTAGCGGGGATGTGTTATTCAATTTCTGGATGCGTGCATTTAGCTACATCGCTGGGTTTTATGCCGAAAAAGCCCGACATTAGTCTGGCAGACTTTCAGGTGAAATCTGCGTCTCTTTCGCAAATTGATGTCGAAGTTGTTCTGAATGTTCTCAATCAAGATAGCAAGGAGCTTGAGATTGATGACTTGAATTTTGATTTAATGCTGAGCGATACCACCTTGGGGTCAGGACGTGCAGCAGAAAAAATTGCAGTGAAACCGAATACTAAACAGCCGGTTCAAATTCCTATTTCTCTTCAAACTAAGGAGCTCCTGGGCATTGCAGTAGACCTTATGAGCGGAAAAGCAAAAGACAAGGCTAGAATCCGCGGGTCGGCTTCTGTAAGAACCTGGGCAGGCTTCATTGCTGTGCCGTTTGATCGTGAAATAGGAAAATAGATACAAGATTAGACGCTGTTTCTCAGCAATACACCCATCAGTGGATCCCGAGATATGCGGGTGTGGCGCAATAATGATTATCGCTGATGCTCTTATGGACGTCGAAAAAACAGAGACTTAACGATGTTCAATATCTGCTTCGATCTCCACAAGGCTTGCATCTGGCATCGTTAATCGAACACCTACAGTACTTTCGTTTGCCCAAGAGCGATTTGCCCAGGTTCCATAAATGGACTGAAGATTGGGTTGGGCTATGTATTCGTCGGAAAGGATCCACCAGCCTTGTCCCGTTTTCATTTCTATTTTATTAACTTTTTTCTGTGAGTAGACATACAGCTGAACCCCTCCGCGAGCATCGTAACGCGTAATTGCAAAAACCCGACCGATATTTGACGAATCATCTGCCGGCTTAGTATTCGAACTACTGGTATCTGATCCTCCGGTGCTAGGTTTGTTTCCGTTGGACTCAGAATTCCCGATATTTGAAGTGGCTGTTTCGCCGGGACGTGATGGGTCGCTTGGAGGATTGACCAAGGACTCGGACATCATGGAGGCAGGAATAGCTGCGAACTGAACGTCACCAACGTTTGCCTTCGTTTGATTAATCAAATCTTGAAGGGTTGAATCCTTATTGTCCTTAAGTTGATTAAAAGCCTGAAGCATGCCTCGTGTGGCTTGCGCAATCCAAGATAGCTGGTTAGGCCCGACAGAGCTGATGACGAGGCGTTCTTCAAAAAGTCCATCGGAAGACTGTAAGGTCTGGAACCAGCTCCCGCTATAGCAGGCACTTACGAACAAAACAAATCTACGAAAAGGTTTCCCTTTTCGACCATCCCGTATTGCGGTCAAAATTTCCGAGTATCCGAGTGTCGTATACCGCTGGTCCTCCGGTTGAATGCGTCCATCTTGAGAGCCGTGCGCCGCAATAAACAACAACAAAGTTCCATCTGCACTGACTTGACTTGCCGCACTTCTAATATCCACAAGCATTTGTTCGTGGCTCACACGATGATCAACCATGGTCTTAAATCGGTAATTACCTGACGGATCCGTCACGACTTTCTCAAACTGGTCCATGTCAGCTTCAAATAGACTTCCGTAGTTGGGCGTCGAAGAATATGCCGTCATCAGTAATGCGATATTGTCTGCGGTCGATGAGGCCGATAACCCCTTAATGGCGGCAGAACTGTTGGAGTCCTTAACCCCTAATGTTTTACAAGCCGCCATTAAAGAAATCGCCGAGCACACGATCGGCAAAATCGCTACTTTTGCAAAAGTCATCGCCATAGGGTCCTCTCGCCACGTCTATTAACACCTGACCAATTATATCATCAGTTTGGCTGGATGGGTTTTCGGACAGAATGGGGTTGGGTGGGGTGTATCTGGTCGAAAAGGCCCAGCTCTCATAAGCCAATTATTCTATCTGTCCATTAAAAATTGCTTGATATTTTTATTAATAAATATTAGAAATCGGCGGCCGGGTTATAGAAATAAGATATTAAATTTCATTTAACTTATATCTTAAAATAGGGAGCAAAACATGCGCCTAGCTGGAGTTTTGTTGTCTTTTGCAGTCTTCGCTGCGTGCGGTTCGACAGATGGTCCTGGCAACAATCAGACATTAAAGTCTCCACAAATCGCGCAGACCTCTGAACTCAACGCGCAGCCGTCTAAAGCGTCTATGGATACCTCGCAAAATGCGGAAAACTCTAATTCCGTGTGGGCCCAAACAGAGTCGTCATCTTTCCCGCCAGTCAGCAAATCACAACCTCCTGCAAATGCCGTTGCTAGCTTCAGCAATACTTCGCGTCACTACTTGATCATGTTTGCATCAGAAGGTTCAATCAATTTGCCAAGCGCTTCCCACACATGGGCCACTATGATCACGATAAAGCCTAATGGATCTGTTCAAGAGGAGACAATTAGCTGGTTACCGGCGCCTGGCTATTTTACCCAAAACAACACGGTGCCGCGCTTGGTCGCGGTTCCAGGGCATAACTATAATTTAGATGAAACATTGGCCTTGGAATCTGGTCGTGAAATCACATACTGGAATGCTGTGCAGGTCACAGAGTCGCTTTACAAGGGCTTCATGCGAAAAAAAATGGAGCTAGAATCAGGTCAATATTTATATAAAATGTTTGTGGTCTCGCCAGGCAATCGCGACCGAGTTTCCAACTGTATTATGGCTGTCAGTTCAGCGCTCGGATATCTTGATACCGGGACAGCCTACGGCATCAAGGCAAGTCAAGATATTCTGGATTTTTTTGCGTCGCAAACCGTGAATGCATTAGGATTCGAAAACACTGAGATTATGAAAATCCTAAATCTTAACCACCGGATACAAATCGCATTCTGATAGATCTGCAGATGAATCCAGAGCTTTAACCTGAAAGTAGACCTTTAAATTGCAGCACTGTCCTGAAATTTTACATACCATACTGCAAGCGACTATCACCCATACCCAGTCGGGTAGGGTGCCGCATGTGATTTTTGATTTGGATGATACTGTCTTTGATGCCGGAAGCCGCACGCGTCACATATTGCTCGGTGTTGCAGAAAAACGCGACATTAGAGAGGCTTGCCCGGAGTTCTTCGATCGCCTAAGTCAACTCTCTAATGACGAAATACGTTATCGGGTCGAAGATAATTTAAATATGCTTGGTTTGACAGAACGCTGGATTAGAGAGGCAGCCACGCAAGCGTGGTGGGAGCGTTTTTTTCACATGTGTGACATTGACGAGGTGGTTCCTGGCGCTCCTCAATTTGTTCGTCAACTGCACGAAGCCGGCGCAAGCATAGTCTACCTCACCGGCAGAGACCGCATTAGAACAGAGGCTGCTACACACGCAAGCCTTGCTAAACATGGATTTCCGCACGATAGCCGAGCAAAGTTAATTTTAAAACCTGAAGCGAGCCAATGTGACTTTAGATTTAAGCGCGAAGAAGTTGCTGGCCTTGCGGCAAGTGATTTTATTGTGGCAGCTTTTGATAACGAGCCGCGTCACGTCAATATGTTCAAAGAAAAAATCCCTGAGGCTCACGTGGTGTTTGTTGATCGTCGTCACGCTGGGCATCCAGATGTGCCACATGAACGCGTCGTGTGGATCAGGGACTTCACAGCCTAAACGGTTGGGATGTGTATGCATCTCGTGGAGGAATTATTAGTTGATGACAGTGTTGCTGCCTGAATTTTTTGGATGTTCACGCCAGAAATCAAGTCTAATCTTTGACGACGATCGTTCCTGCAATGCGGTCATGGAGCGTCTGAAATTTGGGGTCAGAAAGAGCCATGAAGTACCCAAAACCAAGCATTGATCCCGATAAAATCGCTCCAAAATACCGAATAAGAAAAGTCTTCATATCTGGTCGGCTTCGATCAGACATTTCAACGTGAATCTTCATGATTTTTCTGCCAATGGTATATCCCCATTCATGCTGCAAAAAGACCAAATAGAGACCTGAAATCAGAAGTCTAGCGACGAGGGCAATCATCATGAAATTTGAAAAGCGCCAACTAAAATAAAAAAGACCACCAAAGATTTCCCAAAATATCGAAACTACCACCCACAAAACGGCAATATCTATGAATATCGCTGCAGCTCTATCAGAAATTGGGGCGTAAACAGGAGGCGAGCGCCGTCCGTAGCGAGGTTTTTCTTTAAACATATCTGGATGTATCAATGGTTTTGCGTCGACTTGCGGTTGGTTTGGATTTCCCTGACCTTCAGGGCCTGATTTGACAGGCTTGCTGCCAGCGAGAAATGGATTTTTATCCTCTTCAGGGAGGAGTCCGGAGTCTTTTAAAGCGACCCAATCTTTCTGGCCTTCTTGGCGTACAAGTGAATCCAATGTTAAGGAGCCTTTTTTGAATGCGGATCTAAGCTGGTCATCGCTTCCGGGGCCAACTTCTGAGTCGCCCCGTTTCAGGTACCATCCACTCATGATGCTTACTCCAACATTTTTTGGCGTTTATTTTCTGAGAATTCTATTATCGCAGGGGATTCACGGAAAATCAAAACCCGCAGCGTATTGCACGATGTTTTAGGTTGACTTGACAAAATATCAATTTGCCTTTGGCGCTGGGTGAATTTAAGGCAGCGTTGACGAAGAACGTCCGCTGAGCCGCTGCTCAGCTTGGGCTTTGAATTGCTGATATTCTTTTGATGTGTGAATCCAACCAAAATCTTTATGTTTGAGTGACTGCTGCAACTCACTACGATATTTTTTAGGATCTAGTAGGAATGCGTTTAGGTAGTAAACTGCGCCTGATGGGTCGCCGTTTTTTGCATAGCATCGCGCGAGTAGAAAAATTCCGCGGCGAGCGTCAAGTTCCTCATCCGCCCAAACTTTGTTGGCTTGCTGTAGTTCCCATATTTTCTTAAGGGGAGTGACAGCAAGATCGCATTTTTCGATTTCACGGTAAGAAAAACCCATGCGGTAGAGTCCCTTGACGTCCATGTCCTTGGACTCTTCCGCTTTTTGATAAAGTTTGATCGCTTCTTTGTATTTTTTCTGCGTGTATTTTTTTTCCGCTGCGATGTAATCTGGGCCGTGGGGCCTGCGTACGGCCTTCTTGTCGATGCCTTCGCCAACCATTGCGGCACCTGCAACTTTAACATCGGATAATATCAGCCCGCTGCCCAGCAGGCACGGTGCATCTCCGGTGCCGTTACAGCATTTTTCTTCGATTGTTCCGGTCACCCTTTTTTGAAAAATTGCCTCACAGCTTGTAACTCCTGGAGGGATGAAGAATATCGTCTTTTCGCCCTGCATAGCCCCTTTGCTCGTGCTGACGCCTTCTTTGACAGCCCGGCTTAAAACAACTGTACCCTTGACAACCAGACCTTTGTAGCTCTCGAGAAGTTGCTGACGACCTTCGGGGTCAAGGTCGCCAATAAACTGATACTTTGGTTTTTTCGGGTCAAACATCGATGGGTCAAAAGCTTTGCAAACTTCAATATCAAACGCGATGGGGCCTTTGACAAGAGCTACACACGCGCTTTGCGCATAGACGTAGGTGCTTCCAAGACATAGAGCCCAAATTAAGGCGACGGCGAGCGTGGATATTACTTCATTGCGCTCAAGTAATCTTATTTTGTTTTTGTAGCTGCGTCTAACCACAGTATTTTTCCTTGTTTCGAATAGATGTTCTTGTGTTGATCTTCGTATTCAAAAACAACCTCTAATCCATTCGGAGCCGTGCTCACGTCAAGTTTGAGTGAAGGCACCGAGAATACGTAGTCGCGTAATTGATCCTTTAGTGAGATTTCCTCCCATGCGTCCGCTCCGATTGGTCTATAGCGCATGGTGCCATCGACGATATCGTTAGCTGCAAGCTGGCTTAGAACATGAGCAAGGTCTCCTACCTGCACTGCGCCCACATGGAGTGATTCACTGCTAGCGAGCGGTTTTAGTTTTGCATCGTCAGCGGTTCCGAGCATGACAGTTGCAATTGTGACCGGTATTGATTTTCCCTCTACTAAAACACCAGGTGCTTTCATGCGCTGCGCGATCGCTGGGCCGCCCGAGTCTGTAGGTTCCCCATCAGACACAAAATAGACTTCTTTGATGGCTCCTGGGCGACTTCCCTGTAAGATCGCCTCTGCAGCCCCTAATCCTGCGCCGTAGCTTGTGTTGCCATTGGCAGCACAGAGGGTGTTCGCTAGGGGACCACCGCGACTGATGTCTGCAAACAAGCTAGCGCGCTCGCTAAACATGGCTGATGATCTTGCTGCCACGCCGCTTGAAAAAGTGACGATTGCGAACTGCGCTTCGCTTCCGCGGCTAGTGATTTCATTGATGATAGACTCTACGGCGCGAAGGCGGCCGCATGAATTATTAACTTTCGGGTCATTACCACCGTTTCCACCCATCGATCCAGATACGTCGATAACAAAGACGATGTCGCGAGGGTAGGTCACCGGCGGGCAAACTTTACCGCTGAAAGTTAGCGGAGTTTGTGAGAATGATGTGGACTTGAACTTGTGATCGCCGCCACCCGAAATGACCAGATTGCTATTCTGACCAGTGGGAGGTTCAGTCGGGGAGCTTTCACACTGCCAGAACCAATTCAATGATTCCAAGTCTTGTCCATGGTAGACGTCGGCGCTCGGCCTTCCCGAGGATCCTCCGTCGAAGGTGGCCGAGCCGCATGCTGAAGTAAACTTCACAACGCAGAGAAGCGCACTCAATGCATAGAGTCTATGGCCCATGTTGTGTTCCTCCAAATAGTTGCATCGCTGAACAGCAGTGCAAGCTCATGGGGTCTTCGGCTGTTTTGAGGGCAGATTGAGTTGAACCTTTTAAGGCTATGTAATTACTGACCTAAAATCCCATGTTAAAGCAGAGACCAAATCATTCAGGCTCAAGAGCGAAGGGAATTCAATAAAATATCCCGCTGAGCTCACGTAAATCCTCTGAAATTTGATAGAATCTTTAACAGTATTTCTTAGCAGCACATGTTTAGGAGAGACCGCATGCAGAATTGTAATCAAAATCCAATCATTAAACTGTTGTTCAAAATGCAAATGATTATCTTGGCGTCAATTATCACTGTGGGTCTAAATGGCTGCAGTAGCAGCTCTCAGGATGACGCGTCACTGGAAGCTAATGAGCCTGTCGATGCAGAACCGCAGGTGGCTGAGCAAAATCCACCAGCGGGAAGTGAACAGCCTGCAGCTGATGCTGCAACGGCTTCTTCGGCAGCATCTGCACCGGTACCACCGCCGACGTCTGAGTCACCAGGTGCTGGGACGGTCATGAATACAGCGCGTCGGGTGATGTATGTCAGCGTGGATAATGCAGTGATGCGCGAAAATCCCGAACCAAAAGCGAAAATTGTTGGCAAGGCGAGTAAGGGCGATCATTTTTTAGTAGCGATCGAGGGTGACTGGGCCAAGCTGGATGGTGGTGGCTACATGTCCCTAAAGGTCTTAAGTGAAAAAGCTGTGGGCCGATCCAAGAAGGATGCTGCGTGGTCTCAAGGAGCAGCAGAGCTACCAGCAAAACCACCAGCGAAACTACCCACGAAACCTAGGGCTGTGCGGGCTCAGTCATCAAAGGCCAATCCAGCACCCGCAAAATCTAAAGACAAAGTGGCTCCTCCTGCAGAGACGGGCGCTATAGCAGCTCCTGTGCCAGCTGAGAAACAAAAAGCGGACGTTCCAGCGGAAAGCGGAGCCAAAGAATAATTTAGAGGTTTCCTCTTGAGAGAGATCGTCGAGTCGTTTGTCGAATCAGTTGGACGCTCAGTCGGAAGGCAGGGCGTTGAGTCTGTCTTGCAATCGGTCGTGTTGCAGCCGATCGCCTTGGTTGGTTCAATCATGAGATTTTTTGGAAACACCCTCCTGCGGACGGTGCGCCCAAGAATGTCAGTCGTATTGTTTCTGAAGCAATGCGAGTTTGTTGGCAATCAAAGTATTGGTGTCATGATTTTGTCTGGAATGATGATCGGCGCTGTGTTTGGCCTGCAGTTTGGGGAGATGTTTCGTGTTTTCGGTGCAGAAGGCATGATTGGTGCGGCAGCTGGTTACGCATTGAGTAAAGAGCTAGCGCCTGTCGTTGGCTCGTTCCTAGTCACGGCGCGCGCAGGAAGTTCGATGGCCGCAGAAATTGCAACCATGCGAGTCAACGAGCAAATAGACGCGATGCGGGTCATGGCGGTCAATCCGTTTAATTATTTAGTGGCGCCCCGGATCTGGGCGAGTGTGGCTATGATGCCGCTCCTGACAATGATTTTTATAATTTCGGGAGTTTTCTGTTCGTTTATGATCGGTGTGGCGATTTACGATGTCGATTTGGCGGTGTTTTTTGACAAAATCCAATGGATTGTAAAGCCTCGGCACTTGTGGGAGGGGGCGCAAAAGGCCATGATTTTTGGCCTGATTCTTTCTATCGTGGGTTGCTACAAAGGTTTTTATGCAAATGGTGGAGCCAAAGGAGTCGGAAGAGCGACAACAGAAGCTGTGGTGATGTCGCTCGTCACAATATTAGTCGTGGACTTTTTTATTAGTTACTTAAACTATATGCAGAGTCAGGACAGCATACTCTAGTCTTTCGGGAGACCTTGATTGTGTGGCGCTTGGCTGGGACATTAAAAAACATCGAGTCCCTCAAAAAAAAATTAACATCTCAATTTGTATTGCTAGGCGGCGGACTTGTCCTGATTCTAGTTTTTGCAATTGGGATTTTTTTAAGTCGCGCATTGGATGAAAAAATTAGAGTGGTGTTGGCTGAAGAGTTGAAACGCCTTCGTCAGAATGACGGCATCGCAGTCAGCGTGGGTGCCACTGAGGTTGGTTTTGGTAACATCGTCCTGAGTGATGTGAGCGTTGGAGATGCGGCTTGGCTCGTTGTTAATCGTATCGATGTGTCTATTTCTTTAAATCCTTTTTCGGATTTTTTAAGACCAGATTCCGTTGGTGTTGGAAGTGTCGTGGTAAAAGTCCCTTGGCACCAAGACAAGTGGCCGCGAGAATTAAAAATAATTACCAATAAAATTCTGTCGAGAATTTCTCAGGATAAAAAAAATCCAAGCATTAAAAAAAGGAGTTTTCGTTTTATTCCGAAACATCTGCGTATACGTGCAGCTAGGTTAGAGTGGGCAGAAGATCAGGTTACAAAAGTTTTAATTGAAAATCTCGGTGTGTCAGCAAATATCCTGGAAAGGCACGCCGCGGTTCGGGCGGAGGGGGTTTCTGCGCTAGGGAAAATTAAGGATACATTTATTGAGTCCGAGGTGTTTCTTCCGAATTCCGAAGCTGTCAAGTTTGCGGTAAGAAAGCGGAATGATTTCCGTGGTAAACCTCTTTGGTCTTTTAGTTGTGACGCGGATCGAGTGTCGATGTCTGCGCGCTGTGATGTTGATGCCGAGAGTTTGCCGGCAGCGTTGTTGTCCCCGTTTCAGGCAAAGCTGGGCACCGTTTTTAAGCCTGGTTTTCACGGATCCGCCGGTATTAGCTTTGTCTCTGGTTCTGATAGGAATCAATTTGATGCGACCTTAAAAGGGGTTTTTGATCAAATCACGGTGCTCTACCCCACCGTGGCTCTAAGCCCCGTGGGCCCGATCTCGTTGCGGGTCAACACTGTTGCGCAGGTCAATATTGCCGAAAAAAGAATTCATCTGCCGAGATCTCAGTTCATATTCACAAGGTCTGATACTGAGTCGGCCGGAAGAGGGGTTGTCGTTGATTCTGAATTTGATTTCGCTTTTTATAAAACAGAAAGTGGTGCCTGGAAGCCAAATGGAGAATTTAGAATCGATATGGATAGCGTCAATTGTAGTGATGCTTTAGGTGTGATCCCCAAAAACTTTATTCCGGAACTTTCTGGATTTCAACTTGATGGGACTGCAGCATTCCATGGCCTGGTAAAACTCTCTAACGGCGCTACTAGTTTTTCAATGCCCAGCTCAAGATTTGACTGCGTTACGACGAAGGTCCCGGAAATGTATTCAGGGGCCTACCTCAAATCGCCGTTTATTATTGAGCGCGATACTCCTAACGGAAAGGTTCATATCCCGGTAGATCCAGGACGACCTTACTATGTGGCCTATGCGGATATACCTGAGTTGGTTCGCTCTGCGTTTGTGAGCAGTGAGGATACGGGATTTTTCAGGCATCATGGTGTAGAGGTTGGCGCAATCATAGGAGCGGCGGAAAGAAACGCTGAAGCTAATCGTGCGGCGATTGGTGGTTCAACGATCACCATGCAGACCGTGAAGAACTTATTTCTTGCACGAGACAAGACTCTTTCGCGCAAATTACAAGAAGTTTTTCTTGCCTGGCACTTGGAACACACTATTTCGAAAGAGCGAATTTTGGAAATTTACCTAAATATGGTCGAATTCGGGCCGGAACTTTACGGGATCGGCAGAGCAAGCCAAAAGTTTTTTGGTAAGCATCCAAGAGAATTGAGCTTAAAAGAGTCAATTTATCTGGCGTCTCTGTTGCCAGCTCCAATTCCTCGCTTCAGGTATTTTTGCAAGGGTGAATTGACTCCAAACTATGCGCGTATTGTTCGTCAGTTATTGGACCGGATGCTGACGCTTGGTCGAATTACAAGTGCGCAGCATGCTGCCGCAGCAACTGAGAAGCTAGAATTTTCAAGATTGGAGCGCGAAAGTGAGAGCGCTTGTGCGCGGATAGCGAACCACACTGGCGGTAGCAGCAGTGAGATGGGGGCTGGAGATGGCGATGCAGTCGACAGCGAAGCGATAAGCAACGAAACTCGAAACAGCGATCCTAGGAATGACGATCCTAGTAATAATGACCCGGATGAGGTTCAGAGTTTGAATGAGGTGGGTGCAGCGACTTCGCCGTAAGGTTCGTAGCGTTTGGTCTCTGTCTGTCGTACGTGACTCATCGCGACCTCGTGGTCGTGAGTATAGAAAATCCAAGTGTTATCGTTTGCAAATTTGTCAAAAAATTGTTTTTTCTCGTCAATGACTTGCTCGGCATTACGATCGTATCCCATGGTGATGGGGAGGTGAACCCAGGCGCGCCCAGGTATGAGGTCACCGGCAAATACTATTTTTTTGCCTCCAGACGTCGCAATCGTATGCATATGTCCTGGAGTATGTCCGTCCGAAAAACAGAACGACAAGGTCTCTGGAAAAACATCTGAATGATTTGAACCGTCAACGATAATAAGGCGTCCGCTTGATTCAAGTTGCTCTGCTAAACCGGGTATAAACGACGCTTTGTCGCGAGGGTGTGGTTTCTTTGCGCGCTCAAATGCAGAGCGACTCACGACATATTTGGCATTCGGAAAAAGCAGGTCTTTGCGACCGCTCTGCTGCTCTTGCCATGAAGGCAAAAGTCCGCCTGCGTGATCAAAATGCAGGTGAGATAGAATCACGTAGTCAATGGCCGCTTCTGGCGCGCCTAATTTCGCGAGATTGCTTACGAGCTGATGTGTCGTCTCCACGACGCCATAACGGTCCGCGAGTTTTGGCTCAAAAAACGCTCCAATACCGGTCTCGCATAGAATTTTTTTGCCGTTGATTTCAAGTAGCATGGCCCGGCAGTTCAGTGGAATTCGATTTTGTTCGTCGGCCTTGATCCACTTCTCCCATACAGGTTTTGGCGCATTTCCAAACATAGCTCCGCCGTCAAGCCGTTGCTTGTTTCCTTCTATAGCTGTGACTAGAACTGCGACCATAAACAAAATTCCAAATAGAATAAATTGCGCTCGCAGTTGGGCGAGATAAAACGGGATGACGATCCTGACAAAAAAAAAAATCTTCGGCAAGACCTTGCTGTGTCTATTTTTTGGCTTGGCTATTAACTATGCGAATTGTTGAATGGCCTGGTGCGCAAGGTCTGCACAGGCTTTTATAGGTTTGTTATTCACAAAAGCTGTGGATAAATATTTATTTTTTGTAAAGGGACCAGAATTTTGGCAAATTTAAAAATCTCAATAAAATCAGACCCCTGCCGAGCTAGCGGCATAGGTTGTTAATTTATAGGCAAATTTTGCCGATAGGAATCCAGTAAAGGGTGGGGAGTCTCTATTCGAGAGGACCCGACAACATGAGGCGTCGTCGATGGTTAGCCGTTACAGGAAAGATAATTTTTTTGCAGCATGGTCTGTGCTGTTTTTTACGTCCATGTATTCTAATCAGGCGTTCGCTCGCGGGATCTTCAAGACCCTACCTGACTTGATTGATAAGGAGTGGGTCGACAGTTCGATTCTGTCCTCGACATATTTAAAAGGCCCGGATGGGTTTGCTTTGTCACGGTCGCATTCTGAGCGCTATCGTGGTCTAGACGCCTTTCTGCGCCATCAGGGTCTGCATCCATCTATACATCTGACAGCTAAGCCCTCTGCGTTAGATTTTACGGACGGGGGGCTGGGTGCTGTCTTAAAAGTGCAAGATTACAATCTGCGTGTTGGTAGGTACGAAATTTGTAAATCAGGTGTACGAACTGTCGACGGCCCAAGGGGATCTGTGCATACCATGGGCGTGATTCCTAGTGTGGGATCGGTTACTCAGTTTTTCGAGGATGATTGGGAGCCTGTAGATCAAGCCATTGAGTTGGCTGCAGATAGTCTTAAATCGGCTAATCTTATGCAAGGCGAGTACTCTGTAAATTTTGCATCGAAGTGTCTGTTCGTCAAGGACGAGATGCTTGAACCAGCTTGGTTTTTGGGAATCCGTAGTGGGTCGGGTGCTTTTCATTTTTATATTGGACACGACGTAGTGCTCGAGGGTGATAAAGCCACTTTTGACGGAAGTGCCCCGATCACAGCTTATGCGTCAAATGCTACAACTAATGACAAAAAGACAACTGCGCTCACTATCGATGTGGATTCCAGTGGCTATTTGACCAATGATAATTTTACGACGCTCTGGGGGACTCCGACTTCTAGAAAAAAAGCTCCATTTACAGACACCACCGGGGATGGTTTTAGGGAACAGTCAGCATTTGCACATGCCAATCAGCAGCTCGCATTTGTATTAAAATACGGATATGTTTGGAATGGTCCCAAACCAGTCGCAATCCGACTATCATACGGCAGATCAGGGAATGCAAGTTTTGATCCGGAAATCGGAGGCGGTCCTTCCATTATTATTGGAGCCGATGATTCGGGTGGATTAGAAAATTTGGCGACCGATAGTGATGTTGTTAGTCACGAGTTTGGCCATCAGGTCGTGTATTCCGCAATTACTCAGATTAGTTCCGGCAGCGAATCACTGATTTTGCATGAAGGATTAGCCGACGCTATGGCTTTTCTAAAGTCCGAAGATAGTTGCCTTGCAGAATCAATTTGTCCCAATCCGGATTCAAATAGACAGTGTTGGGAAGTGACAGCGTCCAGGAAATGCCTGCGAACGGCGGAGGCTAACTTAACGTACAAAGATCCAAGTTACGTCAATGCTCCTTATCATCAAAAGGGCCAGGTGATTTCTGGTTTTTTCTGGCATATGTACAAAAACAAGACTGTCCCACTTGAAGATCTGCGGCGTCTGCTTGTGCTTTCGATTTCTTATCTTCCAAAGCGCGCGGATTTTAAGGCGTTTCTAACGGCCGTGCTTGACGCGGACTTTGCGGTCTTCAACAAGGCCTATCAGAGCGCTATTTTAGACGCCGCTAATGCAAAAGGAATGAGTCTAGACACCTTGCAGGTTTCATTGGCTGCCATTGACGGTCTTCCTGATGGAGATGAGGAGTCATCGAGTTCCCGTAAAAGTAACGGATTCCTGGGATTGTGTTCCATTGGTTCAGAGGCTGCTTCTTCCGGGTCCGCAACCATTTTAGTTTTAATACTCCTATTCCCATTGGCCATTCAGCTAGTTCGCCGGCCGAAACCTGTGGTTGTCAAAATCACAAAAAAATAGAAATTCACTCTTGAGCCAAAGCGTTTAGCGCGCACATTGGTGCGAGTTTTACCTCTCGAATTTTCTGTTCTCTTCAGTTTTACCCACTGTTGCCGAAAACCTATTGATGAGAATTTTGAATTTCCACGAGGTGTCGCGTGCTTTTGAAGTCATTATTGCCAAACAGTGATGCGGTGCGATTTTTGTCGTTATTTGCAACTGCTGTCACGATGAACTGTTCTGTCATTGAGAATCAAGCCGTCGCGCGACCTGGCGTTGAGATTGTGCCTGTGGCTGTATGGCAGGGAAAAACAACAAGACCTTGGAGTTTGGGTGTATTGCGAGACATCAGACAAAAGTTTCCAAACATGAGAATGGCACATGCCGTGAGTGCGGTGCCGTTAGCTCGTGGTGGCGAGTCTGACCAGGGATTTAGAAACAAATTTGCGAAAATAATTCAGCCGGGTGACGACATACTGTTGCACGTAGCTCCTTGGAAAAGTTTGGTCGAGCGCTCAAACGTGAAGTTCAGATATGAGCCCACAGTTTTTGGAATAGCCGTTAATCCAGAAGACTGTGCTACTGATTGTGGATTGGACCTTAGTTTTAACGCATTTTCTTCTTCTGAGGTTAGTTCGATTGTTGCAAAATCAAAAGATATTTTGGCTGCCGACGGATTTGGTCAAGTGAAGGCAGTATTTTTTGATGAAGGGGTTGTGTCGGGAAGCGTTCGAAGCGCTGCGCTTGGAAACGGGATCAATGAGGATTGGTCCGGTGTAGAAATGACGCAGTTGCGAGGCACTATGATGAGATTCCCAGTCTACAATTGGAATGTAGCGAACCTTGAGTCGTTTCCTCTTAATAAACTGGATGTGACTTTGAGTGATGGTTTGAATCTTGATCATGCTCGCTACGGTATCCAAGCAGAAATAGGTGATCTTGAGTCTGCAACTCGAATTATTAAAAACGCAATTGAAACGGCTATCAAGAGTGATCGTACTTTGCGATTACCCATTGTTTTTAACATTGAGGATTTGATTCATACCCAGACATTCGTAGAGGAAGCATTGCAAAAAGCAACGCAGATCGCCGGGGAAATGTCTGTGCCAATTCGCGAATGGCGTGCGTTGAATTCATCGTGGGATCAGGATGCGATCAAGCGCGGGGTTGTGACCGCTCCACTTGTAGCAGTCCATTCCTCAGATCATGGTAGGGCTAACGACGAGGCGGAGTTTGTTTCTGACGATGAGAGACTGCTGTCGATTGAGCTAGCCCATTAACAGTCAGTAAATGCTATACATTTACCGAGGCAGATAGCTTGAGTCATTTTGCTCATTCCTGGTAGAATTGGCAATAACTTCTTAGGCGGAATCAAGTGGCTTTTTTTGTCGACGTTCACACTCATTTGACTCATTCAGATTTCGACTCTGATCGGGCCGACGTGATTGCGCGTGCAAAGCTTGCAGGGTTGGGGGCCATTGTTGTCAATGGACTTGAGCCCAGTAGCAACCGAATCATACTTAAAATGGCTGAGATGGATCCTGTCATTCGGCCTGCTCTGGGTATTTATCCTCTCGATGCCGTTTGTGAGAAGATTCCTAGTGACTTCCCATTTGAAGTACCTGTCTTTGATATCGCCGCGGAGATTAGCTTTATTCGAGCGCAAGCCGCACAGGGGCGCCTGGCCGCTATTGGCGAGTGCGGCTTAGATGGCCACTACCTCGGGCCAGAGTTTCTACCTGGCCAAGAAAAGGTTTTTGAGGCTCTGATTGGTATCGCAATGGAATTTGCGATACCAATCATCATTCATAGTCGGAAATGTGAAAAACGGGTCGGTGAGATTCTCGCCGCTCACGGCACCAAGCTAGCTAATTTTCATTGCTTCGGTGGGCGTGCCAATATGGCCAAGGAATTTGCGGAAAAGTTTGGCTGGTTGTTTTCCATTCCTGCGAACTGTGTCGTTAATGAGGGGTTTCAGAAGATGCTGAAGATCTTGCCTCCAGAGGTAATTTTGACGGAGACAGATGCGCCCTATTTAGGTCCAGTGCGTGGGCAGCGTAATGAGCCTGCTAATGTAGTTGGCACGGTGTCATTGCTGGCGAAGTATCGTGGTTGGACTGAGAGCGACGCTAAATCGCGCGTATTCGAAAATTACAAAAGGCTATTTGGCGTAGTTTCCAAATAGCCTTTGGTCGGTCTTTCTTTCTTTAATCCTCTAAGAATCCTTGATCACAACCAAAGAGTGAAGCCAACACCTAGATTCGTAGTTCTAGCGCTGATGGTTTTCGTTTCGGCGTCGCCACCATTTCTGACGGAATGTTCGTCAATGGTTTTTGCTTGACCGAAGAAGGATACTTTTTCGCTCATGAAGTAGTTGAATCCAAGACTGTAATAGACACCACTTCCATAGAAGTCGGAGGTTGAAAGATCGCGCTGATAGTCATACCTTGTGCCAATCACGCCGCCGCCTGCCTCTAAGTTGGCGACTGGTGCTAGGAAAACAAGCCTTAAGCCTCCAGAAAACCGACTGCCACCGAGGCGTTCAAGTGCCGATCCA
>Ga0214921_10001868_pt1 | contig 35247 bp, 32 predicted proteins | sample LL1505_MetaG_FD_177992 | JGI IMG/M metagenome (GOLD analysis project Ga0214921, IMG submission 177992) | Freshwater microbial communities from Lake Lanier, Atlanta, Georgia, United States - LL-1505 | ecosystem: Environmental > Aquatic > Freshwater > Lake | place: USA: Georgia | collected... | reverse complement strand
TTTTTCTTCGGTTTCCGAATCAAAAACAGAAGTTGCTGAAGTTAAAACTCATGAAATTCTAAGCAAAATTACTAAAGAAAAACGCAAACTTGCCGAAGAAGAATCGGGAAAAAATGAAGTTAAAAAACAAGAGGAAATCAAAGAAGAAGTCAAAGAAGAATATGTTGTAGCAAATGTCGAAGAAAAATCTCCGACTACTATCGTTGAAGAAAAAGCACAACCTCAAAAAGTAAATTCAAATTATAGTTTAGACAGCTTTGACGTTAGAAATAAAATCAGACAAAGCATTGAAGTCACTAATCGCCAAAAAGAAGAACGCGAAAAATTGATCGGCGTTAGAAAAAAAGAAGAACAAGATCGCTTAGAAAAAGAAAAAGTCGAAAGAGAAAAAAGGAAAGCCGCTAACAAAAAAACAATGGGCGGCGGCAATCATTTCAAAGCTCCAAATAAACTTAGCGAAAGCGAAGAAGCGACGCGCAAAAAACCAAATTTCAAAGAAGAGCGCAGCAATACCAGAAAACAAACTTATATTATTGATGGCGATTCTGATGATAGCGAAGGTGGTCGCAGAAGAAGAAAAGCTAAATTAAAACAACAACATGAAGATAATTCACAAAAAGAATATAAAAAAATCATTCGTGAAGTTGATTTACCAGAACTTATCACCGTTTCTGAATTAGCAGAACGTATGTCGGAAAAAACCGGCGATGTTGTGAAAAAACTTTTCACCATGGGCATGGTTGTAACCAGTAACCAAGCGATTGATGCTGATACTGCTGAAATTATCATCGGTGAATTTGGTCATAAAGCTACCCGCGTTTCTCACTCCGACGTTGAAAATGTTTTGGATGAAGGCAGCGAAACTTTAGAAACATTGCCACGCGCACCAGTTGTAACAATCATGGGTCACGTTGATCACGGTAAAACTTCATTGCTCGACGCTTTACGTGAAACTGACACCGCAGCTGGCGAACATGGCGGTATTACACAACATATCGGCGCTTCCCGCATTTTAACTAAAGGCGGAAAATATATTACTTTCCTAGATACTCCGGGTCACGAAGCCTTTACTGAAATGCGTTCACGCGGTGCCAATATAACCGACATCGTAGTTTTAGTTGTAGCGGCTGATGATGGCGTAAAAGAACAAACAATTGAAGCAATCAGCCACGCAAAAGCGGCTGGCGTTCCGATCATTGTTGCGGTAAATAAAATTGACAAACCCGGCAGCGACCCAGAAAGAGTTAAGCATGAACTTTTAACTCACGAAATTATCGCTGAAGATTTAGGTGGTGAAGTTATGTTCATCCCAGTTTCGGCAAAAAATAAAATTAATTTAGAAAAACTTGAAGAAGCAATTTTGCTACAAGCTGAAGTTCTCGATCTAAAAAGCGTTTACGAAGGCAAATCAAGCGGCGCGGTTCTTGAGTCTCGCGTTGATCCGGGTAAAGGCGTTATTGCGACTTTGCTAGTGCAAAAAGGCACGCTGAACATTTCTGATTTGATCGTAGTTGGAACATCTTACGGCCGCGTTAGAAAAATGTCGGATGATGCGGGTAAAAATATCAAATCTGCAACTCCATCAGTTCCAGTAGAAGTTTTGGGACTTGATAATGCGCCAAACGCTGGTGACAAATTCATGCAAGTTGATGAAGAAAGACAAGCTCGCGAGATTATTTCTTATCGCGAACGCAAAGAAAAAGAAGTTAAAGCCTTAAAAAATTCTGCCAAATCTTTGACTGACATTTTCCGCGAATCCGGCAAAGGCAAAATGAAATATCTAAACGTTATTATTAAAGCCGACGTTCACGGTTCAGCCGAAGCAATTAACGGCAGCGTTGTCAAATTAGACAATGACGAAGTTGCAGTTAAAGTTGTGCATATGGCAACAGGCGGAATTTCTGAAAGTGACGTGAATTTAGCCGCAGTTTCAAATGCAATTATCATTGGCTTTAACACAAGAGCCAACGCCACTGCGAAAGAAATGGCCAAATTAAAAAATATCGACATCCGCTATTATTCAATCATCTATAATCTAGTTGATGATTTGAAATTATTATTAACCGGAATGCTAGCTCCAAGCCAAAATGAAGAATATCTTGGACAAGCTGAAGTCAGACAAATATTTAAAGTTTCTGGTTCTGGAAAAATTGCTGGATCTTTTGTTACTGACGGATTGTTACGCAGAAATGCCAAAGCCAGATTGCTTCGCGATAATATCGTGATTCACGACGGAATTCTAAAAACCCTTAAACGCTTCAAAGATGATGTCAAAGAAGTTAAAGGCGGTTTTGAATGCGGTATTTCTTTTGAGGATTACGAGGATATCAAAGAAAAGGATATTGTTGAATGTTATGAAATGGTCGAACAAAAAAGATCTTTTAACTAATTCAAATTACATGAATCAAAAGAAAGCCTTTTCCTTGGTTGAAGTATCAATCGTTATTATAATTGTTGGAGTTGCGATTGCCGCAATCACCCAAGGAACAAGGCTGGTTAACCAATTTCGGCTTAACAGCGCTAGATCTTTAACTCAAAGTTCACCAGTTCCTGCAACTGATAATTTGGTGCTTTGGCTTGAAACTACCAGCAACAACAGTTTTCGACCAACCGGCTATAATAACAACGCTCCATTAGCCGCAACATCTGGCACTAAAGTTTGGTATGATTTAAGCCGTAAAAATGATGCCTTAAGCACTTCTAATTCTCCTTATTCAAGCAATCCTATTTACATCAAAAATGGTATTAATGGTTTACCCTCACTCAAATTTGATGGTGTTAGCCAATATCTCGATTTTACTGATCCTTCAGCTTTAGTGAATGGTTCTTACACAGTTTTCGTAGTTGAACAACCAACCAAAACCAGCGGCACTTTTAATTATTTTCTATCTTCAAAAAGTGGTGGCTGCTCTACTAACACATGCTTCAGCCTTGGTCACGAAAATATTACCAGCGGCACTTATACAATTTATTTATCCAATTTTTCTAACTATATCGCAATCACCGCATCTGATATTAGTGGACTTACTTACAGAACAGATCGCGCAATTTTACATAGTGCAATTTTTTCAACAATCGGCAGCAGAAAATATTTTTACAATGGCAAGCTTGGTAAAAGCGACGGCAACAATATTGCCATTAATGGCAATAGCGACATGACAATTGGCAATGCCGCATCTATTTCAGGCGGTTTTTATCAAGGATTAATTGGTGAAATAATAATTTTTAACCGCGCTTTGGATAAAGATGAAAGATGGGCAATCGAAGCCTATCTCGGCAAAAAATGGGGAATTTCAGTAAATCAAACTTAGATCAAAATAAACTATGTTAAAATACGCACTTTCTTCACGCATCATTCATTGGATCAGCACCATTCTAGTTTTAACGATTCTTGGGATCGGAATTTATATGACAGATTTTCTGCCCAAAGATTCTCCCAATCATTTAAAAATTTACGAATTGCATAAATCTTTCGGCGTTATCGCTTTAATGCTAATAATCATCAGAATCATTAATCGCTTCGTCAAAAAAGCCCCTGCACTTCCTGCGACAATGCCAAAAATTGAAGTTATTTTGTCCAGTCTCGGTCATTTTGGGCTTTATGTTTTACTATTTTGTGTTCCGCTTTCTGGCTATTTAATGTCTAATTCTTTCGGATTTCCGGTGCATTTATTTGGCATAGAAATGCCATTTTTAATTGGCACTAATTATGAACTTGGAAAATTATTTGCCGAAGCTCACGAACTATGCGCCTATGCCTTACTTGGTTTGGTAATTATTCATATTCTGGCAGTTATTAAACATCGTTACTTCGATAAACCCGAGCATGATGTTTTAAAAAGAATGTGGTAAAAAAATGCTGAAAAATCGAATAATTCCCTGCCTCGATGTTAAAAATGGTCGGGTTGTAAAAGGTGTTAATTTTGAAAATTTAGTCGATGCTGGCGATCCAGTCGCTCAAGCAAAATTCTATTACGAACAAGGAGCGGATGAATTGTGTTTTCTTGATATTGCTGCAACGGATGAAAATCGCGGCGTAATTCTGGATGTAGTAAAAAAAGTTGCCCAAGTTTGTTTTATCCCTTTCACCGTTGGCGGCGGAATCAAAGAAATTCAAGATTTTTCTAACTTGCTAAAATGCGGCGCTGACAAAGTTTCGGTTAATAGTGCCGCAATCAAAAATCCAAAATTAATTTCTGAAGCCGCGTCAAAATTCGGCTCACAATGTGTTGTCGTTGCAATTGATGCTAAAAAAAATGAATCAGAAAATTATGAAATTTTCACCCATGGCGGCAAAAAACCTACGGGAATTGACGCAATTGAATGGGCCAAAAAAGTTACAAATTTAGGAGCTGGAGAAATTCTTCTAACTTCGATGGATAAAGATGGCACCAAATCTGGCTATGATTTGGAATTAATAAAAAAGATCTCTTCCCAAATTTCAATTCCGGTAATTGCTTCTGGCGGCGTTGGTAATTTAGAACATTTAGCCGAAGGCCTAAAATCTGGCGCCAGCGCAGTTTTAGCCGCTTCAATTTTTCACTTTAAAGAATATTCAATCAAGCAGGCGAAGGAATTCTTAGATGAACAAAAAATTGCCGTGAGAATTTAAGAACATTCGAAAGACTGTCTTTATTTATTAAGAATATCCGTGCTTAACTTTTTTCTCTTTTGGCTCGGAAATTGAAACTGCCAGCGCTACTAAATTTCTTTTTGATTGCGCATTTTCAATTCTTTTAAAAGCGCGAACCAATGGTAGAAGTTCTTTGTCAAACTCTATTAATTTTTTTGATTGCTGTTTATCGGTTGAAAAATCGTAATTGTAATAAGTTCTGTCTGCTTTAATTCCCTCAAAAAAAGCGCTGACTGGCTTTTCTAAAAATTGTGCAAATTCAAATAAACGACTGGCGCTAATTCGATTTTTTGCTTTTTCATATTTTTGAATCTGTTGAAAAGTAACTCCCGTCAATTCTCCCAACTTATCTTGACTCATTCCGGCAACAAGGCGGAATTGGCGCAGCTTCGCAGCGATATGAACATCAATTGGTGTGATTTTGTCTAGTAACATTATACCTCTTTGGTGTAAAGATTAGAAATAGGAGCATTGCCAGAACCAGCAATACTAAGGGTTTATAGCTATATTTTTCGTAAATTGTTGGAGCAAGATTTTTGACCAGATCAACGTCAATTATTCCAGATTGATTCAAATTGATTCTATCTACCACGCGACCAAAAGGATCAATAAAGGCCGTAATTCCAGTGTTCGCAACACGTGCTAGTGAAATTCCCGACTCAATCGAACGCATTCTCGCCATGTCAAAATGCTGATAAGGACCAGAACTAACGCCAAACCACGCGTCGTTGGTTAAATTAACTAATAGATCGGGGCGATTTTTTTTATCACTAATCTCGCCAGAAAAAATCACTTCATAACAAAGCAATGGGCCAAAAGAAAAGTTTGGGGTTTTGATTGTTTTAGCGCCCTCGCCTTGCGAAAAACCAACCGCGCCTTCAGTGATTTTATTGATGAAAGGGAAATATTTTTGCAAAGGCACATATTCACCAAAAGGAACTAAATGATGTTTATCATAAGTTGCAAAAACTCCATTCCAATCAAGAGCAAAAACACTGTTCCAAACATTTTTTAAATCATCTTCACTTCCTTCAATACGCAATCCGCCAGTAATTAGCGTGCCATTTATCGGGGTTGCCAGTTTTAGTTTTTCCAGCAATTGCGGGTTTGAGTCAAAAATATAAGGCACCGAAGTTTCCGACCAAATTACGGAATTAATTCCTTCCAAACTGCGCGAATTTGTCAGTTCAATATGCTTTAAAAAATTGCGGTATTTTTGTTGCAAATTCCATTTCATTTCCTGTTCAACATTTGCTTGAACTAAGCGAATAGTGGTTTTGTGATCATGAACTAATTTTTTTTCATCAATTGAACAATAGCCATAAATAAAATTTCCAACAAAAAAAACTGCGATAATTACAGCGAAAATTTTATCGCCCAAAGTTTTTTTGGTAAAAAATAAAGTTGGAAATAAACAGGTTAAAACCGCTAAAACACTAAGTCCGTAAATTCCAAAAACATTCCCCGCTTGAGCAAAATTAACATCAAACATCCAAATATAGCCCAACAAATTCCAAGGAAATCCGGTGAAAAGCGTGGCGCGTAAAATTTCAAAAAATAACCAACAAAGCGCGAAAATAAGAATTTTTTGATAAGCAAAAAGTGGTCGAAATTTTTTGATAAAAAATTTATAACTAAGGGCGAATAGCGCCACATAAAGCGCCAACACGCCTGGAATTAAAGTTAAAGCAAAAGGAATTAACCAAGCAAATTTTTCAGCATCCACTAAAAGCGAAATTGCGATCCAATAAACTCCAGTTAAAAAATATCCAAATCCATAAGCAAAACCTAACCAAAAAACTGATTTTTTAGCCTCAATCTTTTCCAATAATAAATAAAAACCTGAAAGAGAAATTGCGCCGACTAAAAAAAAGTGAAATGGCGCAAAAGCTAAACTGCAAATCGCTCCTAAAAAAAGTGAAGCCGCATATTTATTTTTAAAAAATAATTTAATTTTTTTCATTTCTTACATAAACCTCATAATCTTGTGTGATCTTTACGGTTGTAGGCTTCGCCTTATCAAAAATACTCACTTTTTCTCCGGTTATAAATCTTAATTTTTTTAACGGTTTAACTTTTTTTGTAACTATGACGTGATTTACCAAATGAAAATTTTGGAGGAATAATTTTTTAAATTCAGCATCAATAAAATAATATTCCAAAGCACTGATTAAACAGCGATGTTCTTTGTCTAAAAAATCTGGCGTATTATTTACAAAAATCACTTTCACCTTGTCATTTTTAATTTGATCAATGATGTCCAAAAAAAGATAATAGCGCGTGAATGCAAAATCAGTATCTCTGATTGGAAAAATTAGCGGACTACCGGCCTCTCCTTGATTTGCTTGGGCTGCAGCGATATGAAACTTGCCGTAATTAATTTTTTGTAAGTAATTTAAAAGCGGAAATTGATGCGCAATCATGGTTGATAAAACTATAATTCCATCCTCTTTTTTGGGCGCATATTCATGAGAATAATAAGTCATGAAATCAGAAACTTTATTGGGATAAGTATAATAACTATCGCGCCTAACCAGATTTATTGCTGAAGTAATATATGAATAAAGCAGGCATGAAATTGAAGTTAAAACTACAAAGACAAAAAATGGCGAAAATTTAGGAAAAAATTTGGCATAAATTTTCTTTTCAAAAAAGAAAAGAATCACGAAAAGAATAGATAAATTAACCGAAATATAAGCCCATCCACCAAGGTAGCGCAAGGTTAGGATTATAATAGTTAGAAGCGTTAAATAACCAAATAAAAACAGGATAATTTTTTTGGCAGAGAAAAATTTACGGCGCTGTTGGGCAGTTAATTTTTTAGTGAAAAAAAACGGGTAAATTAGAATTGTCAGCCACCAAATATTTACAAAACCGCTAAGACCAAAAATTGAAGCGGGTAAAATTTCTAAATCAAAAATCGGTAAAAAAATCAAAGCAGCGCTGATAAATTGATTCTCCATTATTGAAAATTGATTTGAGCTAAAAAGATCAAAAAGAAATTTAGCAAAACAGATTGTTGTAACTGCATAAAAAACCACGACTTGGTCAATAGTACCAATGTTTTCAACGATAATCAAAAGTGATGCGCCGCAATAAAAACAGAAAAGAATTTTATCATTGGCACTAAATTTAAAGCGCGAAAATATTAAAAATATAAAAGCAAAAACTGCGACGCGCGAAGCGATATGTCGCCAGAAATTTTCGATAAAAACGCGATAATCATAATAAGCATTATAAGTTTTTGACCACATTGGAACCATGAATTCAAAGAATTCAGGAGTTAATTTTATCATTAAAAATAGATAAAAACTACCAACGAAATACATTATGAGCTTATCAAATTCGTAAAAAAAACGCAGAGATTTTTTTTGCCAAAAGCGATAAAATTCGACAAAAATCATCAAGCATAAATAATGTGGTTTAATGCATGTAATCAATCCCATCAATATTCCGCGCCAAGTTAGTTCTTTTTTTGTGAACTGATTTTTTCTTGTAAATGAAAAAGAAATGTAAGGATAAAGTGCAATTAAAAGAAGGCTGGTTTTAGTACCGAATTCTGCAATTTCTAAAGCGCGCGGTCGCAAGAAAAAGCCTAAAAAATAGCCAATGATAATCAGGTTGTAATGAGCTTTATTTTCATAAATCGTGGTGCGTTTCAAAATTTGTGACGACCAAAACATCGACAAAAGCGCCAATAGATTAATCACGATTTCCGACATAAAAATCGGGTTTATATGCGTGATTTGCGCCAAACGATATTCCAACGCATAAAAATAAAAAGAGATCGGGAAATTGCTTTCAAAAAACTCATAATAATAACGTCCGCCTTCAGCAACTTTTTTGCCTAAGTTCAGGTAAACGCCAGTGTCAGAACCAATATCAATTAAAGAACGAAAAAAAATACTGGTCAGAAAAATCAGCAGACAAGCACTTTGGAGGAAAATTCTTGAACCGATAAATTCGGTCAAAGATTTTTTACTAATCATTTTTTCTGGTGTAAATTTCAAAATCATCAATTGAGGCTTTTCTATTAATTATTTTTGAAGAAAAGATTCTTCCGGCAAAATGGTAATTTTTTAGAAAAACATCTCTAAATTCAGAGTCGCGCAGATAATTTTCGATAAAGCTAATTAAACAAGTATCGCTGCGATCAACAAAAATAATTTTCATATTTTTGTCATTGATCTGATTTTTTAAATCATTGAAGAAATAATTTGATATAAAAATGCCATTCTTTTTGTCACTGCTTTGATAGTTAAAAAAATCATCACCGATTTTAGAATATAAAGCCCCAGCAGTATTATTGGCCGTAGGATTTATCTTATCTAAGTAGGTTAAAGCAGGAAAAGATTTTGCGATAAAATATGATAAAATAATGATTTTATCATTCTTCTGATGGAGGTTTGCTTTGGAATAGCCAATAATATTGTCACTTAAAAAATTTGGCGATTTAAAAACATTATTACCGCCGTAACTATTGGAGATCGATAGACAAAATGTCAGCAAAAGATTCAGAATTAAAAGCAACTGCACAAAAATAAATATAGGCGAAAAATTTTTAGCTAATTTTATCCGAGATTTTTCATAGAAAAATAAAAATACAAAAAATGCCGTGTTAATAAAAGTAACATAAAAAATCTGGTTTTTTGTCGCAATTATTACGCTGGCAAGAAGTATAAAAATAACGGAAATAGCAAAAATTGCGAGAACAGTTTTTTTATGTTTAACGAGAATTATTCCGGCTTTCAAATCGCAATAAAAACTTTCGATGAGACAGATAAAAATTATCCACCATATAATACTGATCTGCATTAGACTGATGAATAGCTTGGGTTCCAAGCATATAATTATACAAATAATGGCTGCAATAATTTTACTTGAATATTTGCGAGTAATTATGGGTTTCTCTTCATAAAAAGCATAAATCAAATGAATAAATGTAAAAAATGTCAGGGCAAAAAAAGTAGCTAGATGATCAAAACTGCCAAGATTTTCTGAAATTAGAATTAGAGATGCAGCTACAAAAACCAAAGTCATTATTTTATCTTCTGGCTTAAATTTCCGTCTTAAAAAAATCAGGAAAAATCCGCTAAATACAACTATTTGCACTCCAAAAATATGAATTGCGTTTTTTAAAAAATTGAAAGAATCGCTATAAGAATAATAAACACGAGACCACATCGGAACCATGAATTCAAAGAATTCCGGCGTAAATTTTAGCATTAAAAACAAGTATGAAATTCCGATAAAACCAGTTATCAATTTATCGGTTTCTATAAAAAATCTGATGGTTTTTTTTCTATAAAATCGCTCTCCCTCAATCAATAATGGCAGAAAAATATAATGAGGTTTTAAGCAGCAAATAAGAGCGGCGAGAATTCCGCGACTGATTAATTCTAGAAAATTTAAGGGATTTTTTCGAGCGAAAGAAAAAGCGATATAAGGAAAAGCAAAAGCCAAGAAGAAGCTAGTTTTGGTGGCAAATTCATTTAATTCAATTGCATAAGATCTTAAAAAAAATCCTATGGCAAAAGAAGTTAGAGTAAGATTCTGATTAATTTTATCTAAGTTAGTTTTTCTTAAAATTTTTGCCGAAAAAAATATTGAAATAACACCGAGTAAATTAACAAAAATTTCAGTAGAAATAACTGGGCTAATTTTAAAAAAACTGGCGAGAAAGTAAGGAACTTTATAAAACCAAAATGACAGCGGAAAATTACTTTCAAAAAAATCATAATAATATTTTCCACCATTCACCATTTTAGCGACAATATCAATATAAAGCGCGCTATCGCCTCCAATATCGAGGCGGGAGCGTAAAAAAATGCTTAGTAAAAAAACCAAAATACAAGAGGAAATTTGAAAGCTGGAGCTGGCGAGATATTTGGTAATTTTATTTTCTAACATAAACTTCAATTTCCCTCTCAACAATTCTTGCGCTTTTTAAAATATTTAGATTTTTTTCATCAGCATAAAGCTCAACTTTTTTATCCAGATTTTTATATTGGATTATGCGGTTTAGAAAAGTGTAATTTTGAAGGAAAATTTTCTTAAATTCGGGATCGTAAAAATAATATTCTAAAAATCCGATTACGCATAAATTATCAACGTAGCTACTTTTATTTTCGATAAAAAGAAGTTGGTTTTTTGGGTTTAGCATTTGCTCCTTAACCCTTAAAAACAAATAGTTTTCGACACTATTTATTTTGCCTTTATTGTTGATTTTTTCATACAAAAAAAACAGTTGCAAAGAAGGTATTTTATTTTGTTTTCCAGCATAATTAATCATCGGATAAGTTCCAGAAATTGCATTGGTAATCACTTCTATTTCATCATCATTTTTGGTGTTATTTTTCACCGTTTTAATCATTTCATCATTCACATAATTTGTGGCATGAGATTGATCAAAAATTGCAGAAACATGCAGGCTTAAAAAATAAGAAAAAACTGTAAAAATAATACAGGCTGAAAATTGAGAGAATTTTTTTGTGGCAAAGAATTTTTGGTATAAATTTTGATAAAATCTGACTAATAAAATCAGAATTATTGTCGATAAAAACCAAGATAAATCTCCAGTTTTTTTATTAAAAAATAGCACAATCGTAAAGATCGTCAAAGCACTAAAACAAAGCCAGGAAATAAAATTACGCTGCAAAAAATAACGCCCAAAAAAACCGTCAGTTTGCAGATTTTCATTTTTTAAAATATGACGCCATTTAGCCGATAGAACCATGGCAAAAATCCACCAAAAGGCACCGAGATTAAAAATAACTTCGGTAAAAATTGTTTTATCAAATTGCGGAATCAGAAAAATTACTATCAAAGCAAGAATATCGCGGCGCCAATTGATGTAATTATTTTTGACAATTTCAACAAAGAGCAAAATAAAAAAAGGCAAAGAAAGCGAATAAAAAGCAAATCTTTGATCCATTCCTCCAACAAATTCTGCGATTACAACCAGAATAGATGCTAATGAAGCGATGAATAATGTTTTTAGTAAACTGGGTTTTTTTACGAATGAGAAACATAAAGTTATCAATAAAACAAAGGGCAAAAGATCTTCTTTGATTACAAAAAATATGCCAAAAAAACCGTTAAAATAAATTTTGGAAAAACTAGGAATTGCTGAAATATAATCAGGAAAATGGAGCAATAAAAAAACCAAATAAAAAACCAGCAAAGCAAAAGTTACATAGTTTTGTAGACGAAAAATTGGTTTAATTGATTTTTTCTCAAACAATCTCGCCAGCTCAAAAATTATCACCAAAATTCCGTAATGCGGCTTGAGGCAAAAGATCAGCGCCGCTATTATTCCCACTATTATCTGATCAGATTTTTTTGGTTTTTCTAAAAGCCAAAAAGAAATATAAGGCATTGCCAAAGCCAGATAAAAAGTGGATTTGGTGCCAAATTCATTAAATGACAATGTAAATACACGAAGAAAAAAACCACAGGCAAAAGCCAGAATAATTATGTTAAAAGTGGTTTGATCTTTAATAACGGATGATCTTTTTAAAATTTTTGCCGTGAAATAAAGTGCTAAAATCCCAACTAAATTGGTGAAAATTTCCAAAGCGATTATCGGATTTATGGCAAAAAATTTGGTGGGAATTTGGGCGAGTGATAAAAAATAAAAAACCAGCGGCAGATTATTTTCAAAGAAATCGAAATAATATTTGCCGCCATTTAAAAATTTTTGAGTAATTTCAAGACAGGCGGCTGAATCATGGCCAATATCGCGCGTTGATCTAATTAAAACGCTCAAAGCAATGATTGCAAGACTTCCAAAAAAGGCGCAGCTTTTGGTGGCAAAGACTTTTTTCAAAAAACTACCAATTTTGAAAATTTTATTAAGCAAAAAATCTTCGAACTTTTTTCCTAAAATAAGCCTTTTTTCCTCGAAATTTTTTTGGATTTCCAATGTATCAAATTTCCGCATCAGCACTTACAAGTAAAAGATTGAATTTTTCTTCGTAAAATAAAGAATAAAAGGCGGCAAATAAATCTCTCTTCAATCAAAAATCAATTTATAAAATGACCAGAACGATCACGGTTGCCTATGGCGATGGCATTGGCCCCGAAATTATGGAAAGCACTCTTGAAATTCTTAAAGAAGCAAAAGCTGATATTAAATTTAATGTTATCGAAGTTGGTAAAAAAATTTACGAAAAAGGCTTTAATTCTGGCCTTATGCCATCGGCTTGGGAAGATTTAAACAGCACGCGCATTTTGTTAAAAGCACCAATCACAACTCCGCAAGGCGGCGGTTACAAAAGTTTGAATGTGACCATGAGAAAAAAACTAGGTCTTTTTGCTAATGTGCGACCAGTTTCATCATTTCACCCTTTTATCGCCACAAAATGTCCTGGAATGGATGTGATTATTGTACGCGAAAATGAAGAAGATCTTTATGCCGGAATTGAATATCGTCAATCCGAACAAACTTACGAATGCTTGAAATTAGTAACTCGCAATGGTTGTGAAAAAATTATTCGTTATGCTTTTGAATATGCGGTTGTCAATGGCAGAAAAAAAGTAAGCTGTTTTTCAAAAGACAATATTATGAAAATGACAGATGGAATTTTTCATAAAGTTTTTGATGAAATTGCTCAAGAATATCCCCAAATTAAAAATGAACATTACATCATCGACATAGGAACGGCGCGCCTTGCCGCTAAGCCAGAAATTTTTGACGTGATTGTAACAATGAATCTTTACGGCGATATTATTTCCGATGTTGTTGCCGAAACATCAGGCTCTGTAGGTTTGGCTGGTTCAGCAAATATCGGCAAAGATTATGCTATGTTTGAAGCAATTCATGGATCAGCGCCTGATATTGCTGGGCAAGATATCGCCAACCCAACAGGATTATTGCATGGTGCGATTATGATGCTGGTTCATATCGGTCAAAATGAAGTTGCCAACAATATTAGAAACGCACTTTATAAAACGATTGAAGATGGAATTCACACCGCTGATATTTTCAATGAAACTAGCAGCAAAAAGAAAGTTGGAACCAAAGAATTTACTCGCGCAGTAATTTCTAGATTAGGTCAAAAGCCAAGCCAATTGCCACTTGCCAACTTTTCCACTTCCGACAATAAAACCGAAATTAAAGGTGAAGAAATTGCTCAAAAAATAGAAAAAAGAACTTTGATTGGTTTCGATTTATTCGTGGAATGGAACAAAAAATTCGACGATTTATTAGAAGTTTTAAAAGACATGGAAAGCGAAAAACTGGAAGTAAAAATGATCAGCGCCAAAGGGCTTCTACTATGGCCACATTTGGATAAACACATGATGCCAAATTATGCAGGCGGACAAACAATTTTGCGTTTTATCGGCAAGGGAATTACCGGAAAATCAAGCAATGACATTATTGACGCCAAAAAAACAATCACGCATCAAGACATTATTGAAATGCTGATAATTATGAATGAAAAAGAAATTGATTTTGTGAAATATGAAGGCTTGTATTTGTTCGACGGCAAAGCGGGATATACTTCGGGACAAGGCGAATAATCTTAATATCATAAAAAATGAAAGATAAAATCAGCTACGATCAACTTCTTGAAGTTCTCGAAAAAACAGTTGCGAGTTCTAGCCTTTATTGGCAATCCTTGTCGCTGATTTTATGTTTCATTCTTTCTTACGTTTTTTACAAAATCAGCCGCAAATTCATCTTCCCAAAAATCATTTCTTCCACTCTTAAAAAAAATATCGAACTTAATCGCCTCGTCACCAGATATTTAATTCCGCTACTTTATCCAATTTTTGCGGTAATTTTTCTAGCAATCGGATTGTCGATTTATTCCGAATTTTTCAAAGAAACTATTCTCTTTTCCACCACATTAAAATTGGTCGCGCTTTTCTTGTTTCTGCGCTTTCTACGCATTTCATCCAACAATAGTTTTGTTGCCAATGTTGCCGGCTTTTTTTTAATTCCCGCCTTAATTCTCGATATTTTCGGCATGCTCGATTTAGTAATTGAATATCTTGATTTCTACGCTTTCAAAATCGGCAATCTCCGCATCTCGATTTACCTAGTAGTTAAAGCCATTATAGTTTTGATGATCGTGTTTTGGATCTCAAGTTTAGTAAGCAAAAAAAGTAAATCTTACGTCGATAATTCCAAAAGCATTAAATCTAGCACTAAAAGCATTATCGCAAAATTCATCGACATCATAGTTTACGCAATAGTCCTAATAATTCTGCTTAAAACTTTCGGGGTTGACATGACAACTCTGGCTGTAATTGGCGGCGCTGTTGGCGTGGGAATTGGGTTTGGTTTACAAAAAATCGCCTCCAATTTTATCAGCGGCATTATTTTACTTTTTGAAAAATCGGTCGAAATCGGCGACGTTGTTGAACTTGATGGCGGCAATATTTACGGAATCGTAAAACATTTTGGCGGCCGCTATACTTTAATTGAAGGCTCCGACGGTAAAGAAATCATGGTGCCAAATGAAGATTTCATCATCCAAAAAGTGACCAATTGGAGTTACACTAATAACCGCGCTCGAATTGAAATTAATTTAGGCGTGGCTTATGGCTCAGATTTGACAATGGTTCGCGATATTTTATTAAATTGTGCGCGAGAAAATCCGCGCTGCTTAAACTATCCAGAAGCTGAATGTTTTGTCACATCTTTTGGCGAATATGATATTAAATTTACACTTTATTTCTGGATCAGCGACATTGTAGAAGGGCGCGCCAAGCCGAAGAGCGATGTTTTGATAAATATCTGGGACAAACTTCAAGAAAATAATATCCGCATTCCGTTCCCACAAAGGGAGATTAAATCTTTGGTTTAACCTTTGTGAATAGATCCTGAAACAAGTTCAGGATGACGATGTGAGAAGACCTACTACGATCTGTCATCCTGAACTCGTTTCAGGATCTAGCGTGAATAATAATTCAAAAACATTAATGAAAATTCTCTTCGACCATCAAATTTTTGTCTCCCAGAAAAACGGCGGTATTTCGCGTTTTTTTTGCAATTTAATTGCGCATTTGAAGCAAGAGAAAAATACCGAAATTTTATTGCCGGTTGTTGAGCATGAAAATGAATATTTGAAGGAATTTACAAATATCATAAATCCCAAAATCGCACCCAGTAAAATTCAGAAATTCTTAAAAAAAGATCAAAATTTCGTCGCAATTAATTCATTTTTTGAATCAGGAAATTTCGATATTTTTCACCCAACTTATTATAGCAAATATTTCCTTGAACACCTGAAAAACAAGCCTTTCGTGACTACAATTCACGATATGACTTACGAACTTTATCCTGAGTTTTTTTCACCAAAAGATCAAACTGCAAATTTAAAATTGGAATCGGCGAAAAGAGCAAAAAAAATTATCGTGGTTTCGGAAAATACCAAAAAAGATTTAATCCGTTTAACCGATATTAAAGAGGAAAAAATCGCCGTAATTGCACAAGCTTGTTCGCTTGATACTTCGATAAATATCGACCGCAATTTACTTATTTCACCAAACCAAGAATATTTACTCTATGTTGGAACCAGAGGCATTTATAAAAACTTTTATTTCACGGTTTTGGCAATTGAAAAAACTCTAAAAGATAATCCAAATTTAAATCTTTTGTGTTTTGGTCAACCTTTTAACAAAAAAGAAAAAACTTTTTTAGCCAGCCATGGTTTAGATAAAAAAGTTTTCGCAATTCAAGGCGATGATTCAACTTTAGTCGGTCTTTATAAAAACGCCCTCGCCTTTCTAGCACCTTCTTATTGCGAAGGTTTTTATGTAACTTTGCTCGAAGCTTTTGCTTGCGGTTGTCCCGTACTTGCAAGTAACAAAGAACCAATTCCAGAAGTTGCGGGTGATGCAGCAATTTACTTTGATCCGAAAGATAATTTGACGATTAAAGCTAGTGTTGAAAAAATAATTTCTGATTCAAATTTAAGAAAAAAAATGAGCGCCAAAGGTTTAGAAAGAAATAAATTATTTACTTGGCAAAATGTTGCCAGACAAACGCGGGAGCTTTATGAATCAATCCTTTAAACCAGCGCCAATCGCGTTTTTTTGCTTTAATCGCGCCGACAAAACCAAAGAAGTTTTGGAAGCTTTAGCAAAAAATGATTTAGCCGCAGAATCAGAAATTTTTATTTTCTGCGATGGCCCAAGAAACATCAAAGATTTGCCAGCTTTAAAAGAAGTTCACCAAGTTATCGATGAAATTTCTGGATTTAAAACCAAGCATATTCTTAAAAAAGAATTAAATCACGGCATTAAAAACTCGATTACGAGCGGTATTAGAGCAGTTCTAGAAAATAGTGAAAATATAATTGTAGTTGAAGATGATATTTTAACTGCCAAAAATTTTCTTCGATTTATTAATGAAGGTTTGCAGTTTTATAAAAATTCCCCTCAAGTTTGGTGCGTTGCTGGCTTTAATTATCCATCAAAAATTATCGAATATCCAAAAAATTATTCCGCCGATATTTTCTTCGCCAAAGGCCGCAACTGCGCTTGGGGCTGGGGAACTTGGAAAGATCGCTGGCAGAAAATCGATTTTGAAGTGAGGGATTATGCTGAATTTGTTAAGGATAAAAATCTGATGAAAGAATTTAACAAACCCGGCTCAAATATGGCGGAAATGTTGAAATTTCAGATGCAAAAAAAGATCGATACTTGGGACATTCAAATGTCTTATTCGATGTTTAAGAATAACGCCTATACTTTACATCCACTTAAAACTTTAGTCAAAAATATTGGCTTTGATAATAGTGGCACCCACACGACTTCTGACCTTGATTTGACTGGATTTGACTTTGAAAATTTTTCTGATTTTAAACTAAAAAAACTAGAAGAAATTCCGGATAATGATGTGGCGCAAAATGCTTTTTTTAAATTTCACCAAGATCCAAATTTTTTGGTAAGATGGGCGAGATCGAAGAAAAAGAAGAGAAATTTGAAGTGGTTTTTGTTGGGTGTTTTGGTTTGTGAATTAATAAATATTTTGTTTAGTATGGCATCTACAAAAGATCGCGAAACTTATTTTAAGACTTCAATCCAGCAATTCAAAACAAACTATAAATCATGAAAATTTATAAAATATTCTTCAGCCTATTTTTATTTTTCTGCTTAAGCCAAGAAAGCTTTGCCAATATTAGCTCAAAGAATGCTTACCAATTTTCTTTTAATGGAATTGACGGCAAAAAAATCGATTTGTCAGATTATCGCGGCAAGTTGATTTTAGTTGTAAACACCGCTTCAAAGTGCGGATTCACACCTCAATATAAAGGTTTACAAAGCCTTTATGAAAAATATAAAAGCCGTGGCTTGGTAATAATCGGCGTGCCTTCAAACGATTTTGGTAATCAAGAATTTGGCGAATTACAACAGGTAAAAGATTTTGTTCACAAAGAATTTCACGTCACTTTTTTGCTAACTCAAGTTAGTAAAATTAAAGGTGAAAATGCTCATCCATTTTATCTTTGGGCTAATAATGAAGCGGGTTTTTTTGCCTCGCCAAAATGGAATTTTCATAAATATCTGATTGATAAAAATGGTAATTTTATCACTTGGTTTTCTTCTGCCACCGATCCGCAATCCAAAGAGGTTATTGCGGCGATTGAGAAGAATTTATAGATCATCAATAATAGAATTTCTAGCCTACAAAATCATAGTTCCAGCACCACTTTCAGTGAAAATTTCCATTAGCAAAATATTATCCACACCGCCATTTAAAATATGGGCGTAGCTAACATTATTTTCCAAGGCATTGATGCAAGTTTCAATTTTTGGAATCATGCCGCCAGTAATCACGCCGTCTTGAATCATCTGTTTCGCAGTTGCGATATTTAAGTGACTTACCAATTCACCATTTGGCAACATCACGCCATCAACATCAGTTAAAATAATTAATTTCGAAGCTTGCAGCGCCGCCGCAATCGCGCCTGCAGCAGTATCGGCATTAATGTTGAAAGTTTCACCATTATCACCAATTCCAATTGGAGCAATTACTGGAATGATTTCAGAATCTTCAAAAACATTCAGCACTTCTGGATCAATTAAATAAGGCTCGCCAACGAAACCTAAATTAAGAATTTTTTCGATATTTGAATCTGGATCTTTTTTGGTTCTGGTTAATTTTCTAGCACGAATCAAATTACCATCTTTACCACAAATGCCGATTGCTTTTCCCGCTGCGGCGTTAATTTCTTTTACAATCATCTTATTGATCGAACCCGCCAAAACCATTTCAACAACATCGACCGTATCAGAATCGGTAACGCGAAGACCGTCAACGAAAGAAGATTTTATGTTTAATTTCGCCAACATCTGCCCAATTTGCGGGCCGCCGCCGTGAACTATGATTGGGTTAATTCCAACCTGTTTTAGTAACACAACATTTTTTGCAAAATTGCGTAAATTTTTATCGCCGCCCATTGCCGAACCGCCAAATTTAATTACAAAAGTTTCTCCCGCAAATTTGCGCATGTAAGGCAAAGCTTCGCAAAGAATTTCTGCCTTATGCGCCCATTCCTGACGACCTTTTTCCTTTTGCAGGGAGATATTTTCTATCGACGTAATAATGCCTTCTTTTTCTTTTTGATGATCGGAGAAATTGATGATGTTGGTCATTGCAGTTGAAATTGATTTTATAAAAACAGGAGCCAATTTTTATTTGGGAGAAGCTTTGTTAGCAAGCAGGTTTTTCAAAGAAATTACTGCGATTTTACTGAAATTTTCAATTGTTTGGTTTGGCGATAAAGATCGTGGCAATTGAGTTGGCAAATCTTCATTGATGATGATTTTTTCGATTACCACATTTCTTGATTTTAAAGCCGTAACCGCGCAAAGAGTGTGGCTGATTGAACCTAGATAATTAGCACTTACGAGCAAGGTTGGAATTTTTAAATCTGCCGCTAAATCAAGAAAAGTTTTTTCGTCATTGATTGGCGTCATTACGCCGCCAGCGGCTTCAATGAAAAGAAATTGGTTATTAGTTTTAGCGAGAGCAATTTTTTCTTGGCAGAAATTTTTTACATCAAGAAAGTTGATATTTGTGCCAGAATTTTTAGCAGCAAAGTGCGGGGAAACAGCTTCGGTAAAGCGCCAAGGACTAATTGAATTAAGAATAGATCCTGAAACAAGTTCAGGATGACAAATCTTCTGATAGATCTTTCCTTCATCGTCATCCTGAACTTGTTTCAGGATCTGTTTTGTAGAATTCAAAAGTTTTATTGAATCACTATTTTCATCATCATCTTTAAACCCGCTTGCAATAGGTTTTATCGCCATCGCGCTCGGAAAATTGCGGCATAAATTTTCAACTAAAAAAGTTTTTCCAATGTCGGTTCCAGTTCCAACAATGAAATAAATTTTCTCTTTTAGCATTATTTAAGTTTGGAGAAAGAGCCATAAATCGGGCCGAATACCGCGATTGTAATCCAAGCGATCATGCCACCCATCACAATTGTTAAAGATGGTTGAATCATTCCCACCAATTTGTCGATTGAGTCATTAATTTCGCGGTCATAGAAAAATTTAATATTTTGTAGCGCCGTTTCCATATTACCGCTTTCCTCGCCGATTTTAAACATCCGAATTACAAGGTTTGGAAAATATCCGGTAAGCGCAATTGCTTTTGCCAAAGATTGACCGTCGGTAACTTGCTGTTTCACCACAATAATACTTTTTTTCATCGCCTTGTTTTTGATCACCGAACTTGAAGCTTCAAGACATTCAATAACGCCCAGACCACTTTTGAAAGTCATAGCAAAAAATTGACAGAATTTTGCCGCATCAATTTTACTGATGATTGGGCCAATAATCGGGATTTTTAATTTTAAATCGTCAATTTTAACCGCCATCTCCGGATTTTTTGCCAAAAGTTTCGTTAAAATCATAATCAGCGGAACCGAGAAAATTATGAAGTACCAGTTATTTTTAACGAAGTCAGAAAAGCCGATCAAGGCTATAGTCATAATTGGCAAGGTCAGTCCTTGAGCGATAATGAATCCAGTAACTTTCGGCACTACAACCGTAGTCATAATTCCAAGTACAACACACATCATAAAAATACCAAAAAGCGGTCCAGTTGTGGCTTTTTTGGTTTTACGTTTGATGTCCATGTTCCACTTCAAATCTTCGATGATGCTGCCAAATGACGTGGCAAGATTACCTGTTTTTTCACCCATGCTGATTAAACCAACGTGAATTGGGTTAAAAACATCGGGATGTTTGCTTAAACTTTCTGAAAAAAGACTTCCGTTTTTGATCGCTTCATAAATTTCTGCCATCAAGTTTTTAATTCTTTCTGAATCTGCGGTTTCTTTAAGATCATTAATGGAATCGATAATTGAAACACCGGCTCTTTCAAGCTGTTCGAGGTGAATGAAAACCGCGATTAAATCTCGCGTTTTAATCTTGTTAAAAAAACCGTAAGTTTTTTGTCTTTCTTCCTTGAATGATACAAGTTCTAAACCAGTTGAACGTAGAATTGTCGCCAGATCAGAAGGATTTTCTGCCGACATTCTACCACTTACATATCTGCCATTTTCGTTGATTACTTTATATCGGAAGTGCTTCATTATTTTTTCTGCAATTTTTTCATTTTATTCAAAATCACGTCACGTTTTAATTTTGAAATGTGATCGACAAAAGTAATTCCATTTAAATGGTCGATTTCGTGTTGAATGCATGTTGCAAGTAAACCATCCATTTCTTCAACACATTCTTTACCATTTTCATCAAGATATTTTACTTTAACAATTTCGGGACGAATAACTTCAGATCTCATATCAGGAAATGAAAGACAACCTTCGTTGTAAGAATGGCTTTCTTTAGAAATTTCAACGATTTCCGGATTGATAAAAAAACGCGGGTTAGTGTTTGAAACGTGAACTCCGCCACAACCATGGTGATCGTGATGATGGTGATCATGATCATCAACTTCATAATCAACATCAATCACCAAAATTCTTTTTAACATTCCAACTTGCACCGCCGCAAGACCAACGCCACTTGCCGAATACATTGTTGTCACCATATTATTCATAAATTGGCGAAGAGCGTCATCAATTGTTTCAACTGGTTTGGAAACTTTTTTTAAGATTGGATCTGGCGCTAAAATGATTGGCAGAACTTTCATGTTTTGTTTATGTTGTTGTTTTTACTATCAATTGAAGTCCGACTCGACCCCGTCGTGAAGGCGGGGTGACAAAAAATTTAGATTTGGGGTGACAATATTGAAAGGACTGCCAAAACTGTTTCGGTCAATTTAAAATTGTCACCTCGAATCTAAAGTTCGTCACCTCGAATCTAAGTTTTGTCACCCCGTCTTTACGACGGGGTCCCTCAGGCTTTCCACACTTTAAAACTTATTTTAAGAACTCGCTATTCCACTCACAACTTTTCTTAAAGCTTCAGGATAAATTTTATGTTCTTCTTTTAAAATCCTCGCCGCCAAAGTATCTTTCGTATCATGCGGCTTCACTTCAACTTGCGACTGTAAAATCACAGGCCCGCAATCCATTTCTTCCCGCACAAAATGCACCGTACAACCCGAAATTTTTACCCCAGCTTTAATAGCATCTCCCACCGCATCTGCTCCTTTAAATTCAGGCAAAAGTGACGGATGAATATTAATTAATTTATCGAGCCAGCGATTGACAAACCAAGGTGAAAGTAGGCGCATAAAGCCCGCCAAACAAATAATTTCAGCCCCCGATTTTTCTATTTCTTCGCTCATTTTTTTATCAAATTCTTCGCGTGAATCATAATCGCGATGATTGACAAAAGCGGTTTTTATTTTTTTTGATTTGGCAAATTCTAATCCCACGGCATCAATTTTATTAGACAAAACTAAAACCACTTCCGTCGGAAAATAAGGATGTTCACAAGCTCGCACAATGGCTTGCATGTTTGATCCGCGCCCAGAAATTAAAATTGCGACTTTGGTTTTTTTAGCCATTATTTTTTGATAACAAAAGTTTTTGCAATTTTGTCATGTAAGCCTTGTTTATGCTTGGTAAAAGCTATCATTATGTAGCCAAAATTGAAACAAAACGAGGAAAGAAACATAGCAAAAAAACGACCTGTCGCCCTTTTTAAAGTTAGACGATCACCATATTCATCAACTACTATAATTCCCAAAACTTTTTTGCCGACAGTAGCTTGCCAAGATGAAGATTGTAAGCCTGCTGAATAAATCCAGCTAAGCGTCGTCGAGCTCACAAAAGCAAGAATGTTTAAAAAAATTGAATCAGAATCAAGTTTTGAAAAAAAATATAACATTGCAAAAATCGGAATAATTATTATAAAACTGTCAATTATAGAAGCCAAAAATCTTTTCCAAAAACCTACATAAATTACTGAATTAGGGTCGCGTGAAGTAGTCATATTTTTAATATTTTGATTAATATTTGAATAGCATTAGAGAAACTAGTTTGCTCGTCTTAGGAAAAACTAAATTTAAAAACAAGCCTCTATTCATCGCTAATTTGATTAATTATACCTTGATTCACAAAAAAACTCGATGTTCACCCTGAGTTTGTCGAAGGGTTACATCTATTGTGTCTTAAGGGGCAATCACCCTAATTTGAGGCAACTGATAAAAACAAGGTTTTTTAATAAGCAATTAACCTGCGCTGGAATGGGTTTGCAAACTCCGTCCTACGACGGGAAAAAATTGCGAAATTTATTTTTGCGACATTGACAATTATTTAAACTGCCAAGAAAAACTCGAAAAAATCAGCCCGTTAAAAAATATTTTAGATTGGTTTTGCTGAACATAAAAACCCCTCACCCCAACCCTCTCCCGCAAGGGGAGAGGGAGCAGATCGAAATCGGTTTAACAATCTCCCTTTGTTAAAAAGAGAACAAATCGAATTCGGTTTAACTCATTTTCTTTATTAGAGGGTGAGTAAATCTAACTCGTTTTAACTCCCTCTCTTTATTATTGATGGAGTAAGATCGAACTCGGTTTAACTCCTTCTCTTTATTATTGATGGAGTAAGATCGAACTCGGTTTAACTCCCTCTCCCCTTGCGGGAGAGGGTTGGGGTGAGGGGTTTTTTCCAAACCAGAATTCCTGCCCATAATTCCTGCCCTGAACTAGTTTTTCAACCCATTTTCCGCACGTTCATTTCTCAAACCTTCCTCAAAACCTTAATCTTTGAATCCAAATTAGCCGAAGACCATTTCCAATTCCAAACCCTCGGTTTCTTGGCAAAATTTCAGCGAGTCGGCAATAATTTGCCAACAATTATGTCGATCGAAGATGCAATACCAATTCCAAATTGTCGGCGTGATAAAATAAAGTTGCTGCTTAAATCCTTGATGGATGAGTTTTTTTTGGCACGTGGTTTGCTAGGTTTTTTTTTAGTTATTTTGGTGATGATTTTAACTTCTAAAGGCGATTTTTTTGTTGATTTTGGAACTGAACGTGAGGACGGGGTTACAAACCCCGTCCTGCCTCGTGATTAGAATGATAGTTCCAATCGAGACGAAATTTTTGCATTATCTTACCTTCGCGCTCTTTTGAAATAGGTCTTAATTTATCCAATTCTAACTTGAGATTTAAGGCGATTTTAAGCTGTTGCATGGAAAAATATTTTTGGTTTTGGGCTTTATGATGTTTTTAACTTCTAACGGCGATTTTGTTTTGTTGGTTTTGGAGCCAAACGTGAGGGGGGTTACAAACCCCGTTCTGCTTGAGGGACTATCAGTCCGTAGACTGCACATCTTACGCACGCTTGTAGCAAGGTCAAATTTATCTAGTCTTATTTTTGCATTTTACGCAATAAAAACTGGTGTTTAGAGTTCCTAAACACACTAAAACCCAAGCAATAATCCACCACCCCATTGTTAAAATTGAAAGTAGTGCGTGAAGTATGTGGTTAACTTTATTTGCATTTGCTGGCATAATCTGATTGCAGTTTGCACAAAATTGATTTTGCTGTTTTATCATTATTTTTTATTTGTCGTTACTCAATAAATGCTCTACTAGTCCAATAATTTTTTGAACTTCCTTTTATTCTTATTTGAATATTCTCTAAGCCAACATTTTGTACAACAACTTTTTTATTTTCGTCAATTAAGATAAATCTTCCAAAAGATGTCATCTCTGATGCTGCATCATAGTCCCCAGCGCTGGACTGGGTTTGCAAACCCAGTCCACATGTTCATTCCTTGTTTGAGTTTGGACTGAACGTGAGGACGGGATTGAAAATCCCGTCCTGCGATGCGGCGGTTTTTTTTGTGGTGAAATTAAAAATTATTTTTTGGTTTTGGTGCTGGTTTTAACGCTGGTTTTTGCGTTCACTCGCGCGCCAATTCTAAGCCTCAACGCGTTTAGTTTGATAAATCCCGCCGCGTCTTTTTGGTCGTAGACTGAATCTTCTTCAAAAGTCACGTGCGCTTCGGAATATAAACTTTTTGGCGATTGGCGTGACACAACGGTTGCGCTGCCTTTGTAAAGTTTAAGCGTCACAGTTCCTTCGACATTTTCTTGGCTTTTGTCGATTAACGCTTGCAGCATTTCGCGTTCGGGCGAAAACCAAAATCCGTTGTAAATCAAACTAGCATATTTTGGCATTAATTCGTCTTTTAAATGCGCGGCTTCGCGGTCCAAAGTGATTGATTCAACAGCGCGGTGCGCCACCAGCAAAATTGTGCCGCCGGGAGTTTCATAAACGCCGCGCGATTTCATGCCCACAAAACGGTTTTCAACCAAATCAAGGCGACCAATTCCGTTTTTGCCGCCAAGTTCATTTAACTTAGCCAAAATTTCATGCGGCTTCATTTTTTTGCCGTCAATTGCAATTGCGTCGCCCTTTTTAAATTCAATGTCAATTAACGTAGCTTTATTGGGCGCATCTTCCGGAGAAACGGTTCTTTGATAAACATATTCTGGCGCGGCTTGCGACGGATCTTCCAAAACTTTCCCTTCACTTGAAGTGTGAAGCAAATTGGCATCAACCGAATAAGGCGATTCGCCGCGTTTATCTTTGGCAACCGGAATTTTGTGCTTGTCGGCGTAGGCGATTAATTTGGTTCTCGAATTTAAATCCCATTCACGCCACGGCGCGATAATTTTGATGTCGGGTTTGTTAGCGTAATAAGCCAATTCAAAACGAACTTGGTCGTTTCCTTTGCCAGTTGCGCCGTGGCAAACTGCGTCGGCTCCAACCATTTTGGCAATTTCAATTTGTTTTTTGGCAATTAGCGGGCGCGCAATTGAAGTTCCAAGCAAATAAACGCCTTCGTAAAGCGTGTTGGCGCGAAACATTGGAAACACATAATCGCGGACAAATTCTTCGCGCAGATCTTCGATAAAAATTTGTTTTACACCCATTTTTTGAGCTTTTGCGCGCGCTGGTTCAAGCTCTTCGCCTTGACCTAAATCGGCGGTGAAAGTAACAACTTCGCAATCATAATTTTCTTGAAGCCATTTTAAAATTACCGAAGTGTCCAATCCGCCAGAATAAGCCAGCACAACTTTTTTGATTTTTGTTGGTTGAGCCGCAACAGTTTTTACCGCGCTTTTTTTTGAAGCGGCAGCTTTAACTTTTTTAGTTTTCATTTGAAATTTTAGATTGATTTTAGAAAGATGTTTCAGGTTTTTAATAAACCTTGTGAAAGCGCGTCCACACTGATTTCTCGCCAATATTCTTTAAAAAGAAATTTAAAATGCAAATAAAAGAAATTCAAAATCGCGAAGAAATTTTTCAAACCTTAAGCGTATTGGCACAAATCTATGATGATTTGAACGCCAAAACTTATGTCGAAGATATTTTAAACATGATGCAACAAGGTTATAAAATGGTCGCAGTTTTTGAAGATCCTAAAATTGAAAATGGCCGCTGCATTGGCGTTGCTGGCATTCGCATCACCAAAAAATTACATTACAAAAAAACAATTGAGATTGAAGATTTTATGATCGACCGCAAAAAACGTGGCCTCGGTGTTGGTAAAATGCTGTTGCGCTGGATTGATTGGCAAGCCATGAATTTAGGCTGTAAAAACATCATTGGTAATTTAGAAACAAAAAGACTCGAATCACAAAAAATTTTCTCCCGCGAAAAATTTACGTTAGATGGGTTTTTCTTTCGCAAAAATTCTTAGTTTAAATGCCTCAAAAACAACGCTCCAAATTCAATTATTATCTCCACAAATATTTCATAATTCCTTTAATGATATTTCGCATTTCAGTGCTTGATACCATTAGACAAGACGGAATTGAACATGCTGGATATTTAGCATTTTTAAGCATCTTTTCACTTTTTCCTTTTCTAATTTTCTTAATTTCAATCGTCGGTTTTTTTGGCGCTTCTGAAATGGGCGCGCAAATTGTACATACAATTCTTTCGGCGGCACCGCGTGAAATGGCTGAAACTTTAGCACCGCGAATTAATGAAATTATTTCCGGGCCGCCGCAAAGTTTTTTAACTATCGCAATTATCGGCGTAATTTGGACCGCCTCTTCTTCAGTTGAAGGTTGTCGCACAATTTTAAACCGCGCTTATCGAATTGCATTTCCGCCGCCTTATCTTTGGCGCCGTTTTATCAGCATTTTAGAATTTTTTGTGATTATTTTTTCCATCGTAATCGGCATCATTATTTTCATCATTGTTCCAACTCTTTTAAAAGAAATTGAAGGCAAATTTTCGCTGCATTTAAATTTTGATTATGATTTTTTCTATTTACGTCAATTGGCAATTTTCGTAGTTTTAACTTCCGCAACTTCGCTGCTTTATTACGCTTTACCCAATGCCAAACAAAAAATTACTCAAACCGTTCCCGGATCAATTGTTGTGGTGCTTCTTTGGGTTTCTTTAGAAAGAGGTTTTTCGCTTTATTTAGAAAATTTTCATCAATTTAATTTCGTCTATGGATCGCTCGCCGGCATGATTGTTTCATTAATGTTTTTTTATTTAATCAGCCTCGCCTTCATTTTCGGCGCTGAATTTAACTACCATTTTCACCGCACTTACCAAGTTTTCTTAAAAGACAAAAAATAATGAAATTCCCTTTCTGGCCCAATCAAAAAGGTTATCGCGATATTGAGCTGGGTCTTGCGCGCGTTTATGATTTGCTGGCTCGCTTGGGAAATCCGCATTTAAAAATTCCACCAACAATTCACATCGCCGGAACCAATGGCAAAGGTTCAACTTTGGCTTTTTTGCGTACAATTTTTACGGAAGCAAATTTGTCAATTCACACTTACACATCGCCGCATTTGGTTAATTTTAACGAAAGAATTGTTTTGGCTAATGCGGAAATTTCCGACGAATTTTTAAATGAATGTTTGCATGAATGTAAAAAAGCGGCCGAAAAATTTCCACAAATTGCCGTTACTTATTTTGAAGGAATTACCGTCGCCGCCTTTTTAGCTTTTAGCCGCGCGCCCGCAGATTTGCTTTTGCTCGAAACTGGAATGGGCGGCAGGCTTGACGCCACCAACGTTTTGCCCGAAATTTTAGCCTCAATAATTACGCCAATTTCTTTTGATCACACCGATTTTTTAGGAAAAACTTTAGCTAAAATTGCTTTTGAAAAAGGCGGAATTATTAAAAAAAATTGTCCAGTTTTAGTTGGAAAACAAAAACCTTCGGCGCTGAAAATCCTTGAAAATCAAGCAATTGCGCTCAATTCAGAATTGAAAACCGTTGATAAAGATTGGAAAATTATCAAACAAAAGCAGGGATTTTTATTTGAAGGTTTTAGCAGAAAAATTTTGCTTCCATTTCCTTCACTTTTAGGAAGTCACCAAATTGAAAACGCTGCGCTGGCAATTGCGGCGGTGCTAAATCAGAAGCGTTTTGCGATTAGTGATTCCGTGATTAAATCGGCTTTAACCAAAACTTTTTGGCCGGCGCGATTGCAAAAAATTAAGTCAGGAAAATTTTTTAAAATGCTGCCCAAAAATTGGGAATTATATTTGGATGGAAGCCATAATTTACAAGGTGCGTCAACAATTTTGGAATTTTTAAAAAAGCAAAAAAGCAAAAAAATATTCGTAATTTTTTCGATGTTAAAAGACAAAAATTGTGCCGATTTTTTAAAGAAAATTGCCCCAAAAATTGATGAATTATTGGCAATGGAAATTCCTCATGAAGCGAAATCTTACAAAGCAAAAGAGATCAAAAAAATCGCTGAAAATTTAGGAATAAAAATAGAAAATATTTCTGGTTTTGAAGAGGCTTTTGCAGAAATTCTTAAAAATAAAAAAGATGGCGAAGATGCGCTGATATTAGTTTGCGGCTCACTTTATTTGGCTGGGAGTTTTTTGGAAATTAATAATTCTTTTTAGTAACTTTTTACTTCGATATAAAACATTTTTCCTCTACTTGAAGATGGATAAAAAGTTTGAAAAGGTGCGGCAACAATTGCAGGATTTCTAGCTCCCATTTTTTAATTATGCCAAACTAGCGAATTATATATTGCAAAAACGTTGCGATCGAAAACGCATCAATCACCAGCACAATAAAAATTGGATCCCATTTTGTGATTGATTCTTGCAGGAAAAATTTTCTCGCTAATCTTTTGCCAAAATCTTTGCGCCTTTCTTCGCGCAATCTTTTCTTTTCTTCTTTGCTTAATTTGGGTTTTTTAGGCGCGCATTTTCTCATCGCGTAAAAATGCCAAGCAAAATAAATCACCATCAAAAGCGAAACTAAAATATCGATAATTCTACTGTCACTTACTTTTACAATGCGGTTGGCAATAAAAAATGCCACCATGTAACCACAAACTCCCCACCACCAAATCATGTTGTGAACGCTTTCCTCGCCTTTTGTTGCGGCTTTGAAAGAAGTTTCAATTTTATTAAAAAAAGCGTTCATAGAATTTTAGAATTTATTTTTTGTCTTCTTTTAAAATGGCATATTGAGTGCCTTCCCATGGCATTTCAAAATCGAAATTACGAAATTCCTGCATTAATTTTACCGGCTCGTAAATAACTTTTTTCTCTTCTTCGCTATAACGAACTTCAACATAACCAGTTAACGGGAAATCTTTACGCAAAGGATGACCTTCAAAACCATAATCGGTAAGGATTCGGCGCAGATCTGGATGCTTATCAAAAACAATTCCATACATATCAAAAGCTTCACGCTCAAACCAGCCAGCAGCGCTGAAAACCGGAATTGCAGTTGGCACTTTTTCGCCATCTTCCAACGCAACTTTTACAGTGATGCGATTGTTTAATTTAAAGCTTAGAAGATTGTAAATCACTTCGAAACGAGGCGACCTAATTCCAAGCATGTCAGCGCCAAAAACATCGAGCAACATTTTGAATGATAAATTGCTGTCATCGCGCAGAAATTGTAAGAATTCGATAATTTTTTCTGGCGTAACATAAATGATTAAATTGTCGAAAGCGATTGGCTCGATAATTTTAACATCTGCGAAATTTTCTTTGATGTAAGCGGCTTGCGCTGATAAGTCTTTGATCATTTTTATCTGAAAAATTTTCCGGTTCTTTTGATTTTTCTTTGCAATAGCAAAACGCCGTAAAGCAATGCTTCTGCGGTTGGAGGACAACCCGGAACGTAGACGTCAACTGGCACGATGCGGTCACATCCTCTAACTACCGAATAAGAATAATGGTAATATCCGCCACCGTTGGCGCAACTTCCCATTGAAATTACGTAACGCGGTTCGGCCATTTGATCGTAAACTTTACGTAATGCTGGAGCCATTTTATTAGTAAGAGTTCCAGCCACAATCATAACGTCAGATTGACGTGGCGATGGGCGGAAAATAAGACCGAAACGATCAAGATCGTAGCGGCTTGCCGCCACTTGCATCATTTCAACAGCGCAACAAGCAAGACCAAAAGTCATTGGCCAAAGTGAACCAGTTCTGGCCCAATTTACCAATTCGTCGATTTTGGCGGTGACAAAACCGCGATTATTGTCTTCAACTGAATTGTTAAGAAGAATATCTTGATTTAGCGGGCTAAGATTTGTCATTTTAAAATATTATTTCCATTCAAGCGCACCGCGCTTCCATTCATAAATAAAGCCGATGGTTAGCATTACTAAAAATGTCACCATTGACCAAAAACCAAAAATACCAATTTTACCAAGTGAAACTGCCCAAGGAAAAAGGAAAGCTACTTCGAGATCAAAAATAATGAACAAGATGGCGACTAAATAAAATTGTACGTCAAACTCGTTACGCACGCGACCCTCGCCTTCAAAGCCACATTCATAAGGTGAAAGTTTTTCACGATCATTGGTTCTTTTATTGAGGATAAAAGGAATCAGCATAATCACGCAGGAAAGGCCAATTGCGACCGCTAAAAACAATAAAATAGGAAAATATTGCGACGACACTAAGTCAGCGCTGACAATAGTTTGAGCCACTTGTGTTATAGTTTGGGAATTGTCCATTTTGTAGATTGAATTTAAGAAATGCGTCAAATAATTTGCAAATATATTCACTGACGAAATTAATTTTTGGTTACTACAAAATCAATTTAAAAAACAACTTACATATAAAAGATTTTCTATGACGGCAGAAACATACACGGCAATTGTAACACCTTTCAAAAATAATAAAGTTGATGAGCAATCATTAGAAAAAATGGTTGAGCTGCAAATTAAAGGCGGCGTTACTGGAATTGTTCCTTGTGGCACAACGGGCGAATCACCAACACTTTCTCACGATGAGCATAATTTAATAATCGAACTTTGTGTTAAAATCGCCAATGGCAGAATTAAAGTTATGGCTGGAACCGGCTCTAATTCAACTGATGAAGCTGTGATGATGACAAATTATGCTAAAAAAGTTGGCGCTAATTCTTGTTTGATCGTTGCTCCTTATTATAACAAACCAACTCCGGAAGGCATTTATCAGCATTACAAAGCTTTGGATAAATGCGGCATTCCGCTTTTTATCTACAACGTTCCGGGTCGTTCAGTGATCAATATTTCTGATGAAAATTTAGCCCGCATTGCCACTCTTGAAAACGTAGCCGGAATTAAAGATGCGACTGGTGATTTAGCGAGAATTGCGACTCTGCGTTTGTTGATTAATAAAAAATTTTCTTACCTTTCTGGCGAAGATGTAACCGCCGTTGGTTATAATGCGATGGGCGGAAATGGCGTGATTTCAGTTACTTCAAACATAGCACCAAAAATGGTGAGTGATTTACAAAGAGCAACTGCGATTGGTGATTATAAAACTGCTTTAGAAATTCAAGATAGATTGACCGCTTTACATGACGTTATGTTTTGCGAAACCAATCCAATTCCGGTGAAATATGCCGCGAGTTTGATGGATCTTTGTAGCCCTGAAACTAGATTACCTTTGGTAACTCCTTCAACTAGTGCGAAAGAAAAAATTGAGAAAGAAATGAAGAAATTGGGATTGATTTAATACTTAATAAATCAATCATTCTCGGATCAAAAATCCGAGAATGATTGAAATTATTACTTCTTACTCCCAACCAACTTCTCCAAATCATGCAGCGCGCCACTTAAATTATCCACGCCGCTTTCTTCCAAAAATGCTACCACCGACTTATTAACTTTCTTGAAAAGCCCAACTTCTTTATTCAAATTCAGAATTCCGTAAGCATTTAATTTCACGCCGTCTGGAAAAATAATTTTCATCTCGCCTAAATTTTCGCGATTATATTCTTTAAGTTTACGCACCAAATCCGGTGCTTTTTCTTCAACCCAAGAAGCGGTGAAAAAATTATTTCTTATTTTCTGATATTTTTTAATCACAACAATTGCATTAGCGCTTTTATTTTCTTCGGCAATTTTTAGTGCGGCATCCATTTTATCCGCACCCCAAGCAAGTAAAATTCCCGCCATTTCATCGTGATTAGATTTTGCTGCAAACTCAAGAGCGGTAAGGCCAAAAGTGGTTTCTTTATCTTTTTCAATTCCAGCTTTTAAAAGTGCCAAAGCTACATCTTTAAAATTCTTAACTGCTGCATAATGAAGCGCTGTCATTTTGTGATTATCTTCCGTAGTTTGACCATTTTTTTGCGCTCCAAGTGAAAGCATATATTCAACAATAGCGATATGCCCAAATTCAGAACCAATCATTAAAGGCGTAAGGTAAAATGATGTTTTAACCTCCTTATCAACTCCCGCTTCCATCAAAGTTTTAAGCACCTCAAGATGCCCAAATTGTGCTGCATAATGAGCAGGAACCCATCGGCGATATGATGCGGAAGCTGCGGGATTTTTATCAGCGCCCGCCGCAAGTAATGCGCGAACCACCGCAATATTGCCGTTTTGCGCTGCGTAATGTAGCGGGGTATAAGCATTGTCATTTCTAATGTCGCGATAATTTGGATCAATTTCAGCAGCGATTTTTAGAATTTTTTCGAGCTGAATTGAATCACCAAATTTAGCTGCCAAATGCAAAACTGAACTGTGAGTTTGACCAAATTTAAAATCGAGTAAATTCTTTTTAGTTTGTAAATCCGATCCTTCAATTTCACTTACAAAAGCGGCTATCGCAGCTTTAATTTCAACAGTTTCTGTTGCTGTAACTCGTACCAACATTCTGTCAGAATTTTTATCTAAAATTTCTTTAATTTGTTCGGGTTGCATTTTTGATTTTATTAAATTTTTAAGAATTACAAAACCTCTTAAAAAACTAGGATTTCTCGAGGGATTTTTAGGCAGTTAAGAATTTTGAAACTTGAGCGTAGCACGGTACGTGAGTTTCAAAATTCTTAACTAACGACAAAATCACCGGGAAAGACGGTTTTTCAAGAGGTTCTATCTACCGCGAGAATGTTGTCTTCCAGCCTCGCGCTCTTTGGCTTCGATCATGCTTGCCCAAAAACCTTTATCACCGCGTTTATTTAAAATTTGCGCTGATTGGATTAGGTAAGTTAATTTTTGACCAAGAATCATTGAAGTCCAAAAACCAACCGGTTTCACGATATCAACAATATTTACTTCGCTCAATTCCTGCCTCGCCCGCTCTTGCTCAAATGACGGAATTATTTCATAACTTCCATTTTGAGGCCCGCGCTCTTTCATTTCGGCTTTCACTTGCGAATGGGCGCGCGGAATTTCTGCCTTAACTTTCATTAATTCTTCATCTTCTTTGATGAAGTTCTTTTTTGTTGAAGGCAATTTGCTTTTACCAAATTCTTTGAGCGCGAGATAGCGTTTATAGGCTTGATTTAACAAAAAGGATAAAATTATCCGCGTCAGTAAAATCAAACCGAAGACCGTGATAAAAATCACAATCAAAATAGGCAAAGAATTCTTTATAGTCAGAAAAGATTCGATATTCATTATCTCAAATCCTTACATGTTTCTTTCATTTTGGAATAAGCCTGAATAAAACCGATCAAAGAATAAGTATCAGTTGCAATCTTGCCGTCACGCGCCACAGCGCTTACGACCAGATCGTCATGTTTTTGCATTTCTTTAATAACATCAATATCATCGTTTTTGTCATTGGCCCAAGCCAAGGTTTTGAAAGGGAAAAGATAGAATTTTTTTGAACCAAAAGAAATTTCCACGTCTGATTTTTTATTATAGATAAAACCAGATGAAACGCTGATTTCATCAGCATCATTTTCAATATTGGTGACTAAAAAAAATGGCTCGCCTCTTTTGTCAGAATTGCCACCACGCTTTATCGGCAACGAAGCCACATAACAAACGGTTTTATCTCCTCTTTCGGTTTTAAAAACATTCCAGTCCTGAAATTTAGCTTGAAGTTCTTGAGCCTGAAGATCAATTCCAAAAAATAAAAACAAAACAACAAAACCCGATGTCACCTTAAGCCTGTTGAAGGGTGATTTTATGGACGGTCTTGAATCAGCCTTCGACAAGCTCGAGGTGAAATTGACTGGGTTTAAAAATATTTTAAATAATTTTGTAAATTTCATAACTTGACTTTTTTTTGGGTCAGAAATATTTTGCCCGCTTCATTTTTAGATCGTTGATAATCAAGCTTTCATACAAGTTTTAAAAATCAGCTCAAAGCACCATAAAATCACAAACCTTTTTAAAAAATCCAACAAATTTTCAAATGTCTGGTCAAACTCAAGTAATTCAAGAAAACGTTGCGCCCAACTCTGCCGCTGAGGTAATTGAAACTGCAACGCATGAAACCGCTAAACATAATCCCTTGGCGCAATTTGAAGTTCATAAAATCTTCGATTTGCATATCGGAAAATTTGATATCAGCTTCACCAATTCCGCTCTTTACATGGTGATTGCAACTTTCTTGGCAATTGCATTCATGCTTTTTGCAACCAGAAAAAAATCTTTAATTCCTTCAAAAATTCAGGTTATCGCTGAATCAATTTACAATTTCGTTTTCGACATCATCAAAGGCACAATTGGCGATGAAGGAACTAAATTTTTTCCATTAGTTTTCAGTTTGTTCTTCTTCATTTTGATGTGCAACCTTTTAGGTATGACTCCTTACAGTTTCACTTCAACCAGCCAAATTGCGGTGACACTTTCTCTTGCTATGTTGGCATTTGTAACCATCACAATTTTCGCAATTGCCCGTAACGGATTTTTTGGATTTTTACACATGTTTTTACCAAGCGGCGTTCCGCTTTGGATGGCTCCTGTAATTTTCGCAATCGAGTTTTTCTCATTCTTAATTCGCCCAGTTACACTTTCTGTTCGTCT
>Ga0214921_10001867_pt1 | contig 35266 bp, 31 predicted proteins | sample LL1505_MetaG_FD_177992 | JGI IMG/M metagenome (GOLD analysis project Ga0214921, IMG submission 177992) | Freshwater microbial communities from Lake Lanier, Atlanta, Georgia, United States - LL-1505 | ecosystem: Environmental > Aquatic > Freshwater > Lake | place: USA: Georgia | collected... | reverse complement strand
TCATGTTCGCCTGGATGAACCGCGAATCCCTCGCCATGACTCTCGAGAAGGGACTCATGACTTACTGGAGCCGCTCGCGCAGCAAGCTATGGCTCAAAGGCGAGTCCAGCGGTCACACCCAGCGCGTTGTCCGTTGGTTCGTGGACTGCGACAAGGATGTCCTCCTCTTCGAGGTCGAGCAAGAAACTGGTGCCTGCCACACGGGCTACGAAAGCTGCTTCTTCCAGGAAATGGATCTCTCCGCCCAAGCCCTGCCCGTCCAAGAGGAAAAAATGTTCGACGACGGCAAGGTGTATCAAAAAAATTGATACGCCCCAGCGCAGCGTCTGCTTTTTAGCTCTTTGCGCGCGAAAATCGCGCCTTGTTGCGTGAAACTTTGCGCCAGAGTTATCCGTAATTTTTAATTCTTATGCATTGACCCATGGGGTGGTTTAAAATACCAAAATATCCTCATGTTAAGGTCTCTGCTTATTGCAATGACTTTGGGGATTGCCTCCCTAAACGCTCAAAATGCGAATTTACTTCCGTTCCCTGCGGGAGTTACGGTTCAAACCGCCACGCCCCAGCAACTGTCGGATGCCGTGGGAGTCGTCATCAAAGCCGATCCCGCCCATGCCGCGTCCCTCTTCGAATCCGCCTTGGGTGCCGCCAGGATGCGCGGTTTACCGGATTCCCTTGAGGTCCGGAATGCCGTCTCCGCAGTCACCTGCGCGCTTGCTGCATTCATTTCCCCGGAGTCCCTTCCAGATGCCCTCAAGCCGGCTTTCGAGAAATACCCGGACTTGATCCTGACGGTCGTCGCGACCCTTTCAGCTATCAATTCGCAGAAGGAGGGAAAGTCGTCTTCCGATGCCAATACGGTTTCGATGAACCTTGGAAATGTGCGCGTTCTTAAAGTAGAGGGCGGCAAGGTAGAGTTTGTTAATTCGACAGGCGCGATTTCGAACCTCAAAGAAGGAATGTTCATCCAGCAAGGCTCGAAAATTGTTACGGATAAAAATGAGACCGTAGATTTGGTCTTTGAAAATGGATCTGTGCTGCAAATCAAGCCGGAAACAGAGTTCTACATCGACCAGTTCGAGCAAGCCCCCTTCGAGCACAAAGGTTTTACTTACTATAAACCTGCAAGCGAGCCCGCTTCCTCCCGGATCAAGCTCAGCATTGCCGAGGGAACTATTGAGGTCGATGTGGCCAAGCTCAAAAACGAATCGCATTATCAGGTCTTCACTCCGCTGGGTTCCGCCGCTATTCGTGGCACCAGTTTTTTTCTGTCCTCGCAAAAAGGAAATCAAAACGCACCTGTTTCCATCGGCGTTGCAGAGGGGCGGGTGCAGTTCACGACGGCTGCGGGGGATTCCCGTTCTGTCTCCACCGGTCAGGCATTCGGGGTTAGTCCGATGCCGTCCGGCATCCTGTTTACGCCAAATCCCGAAGGTTTTGCTAGTATGCTTTCGACGACTCTCGAGACGGCTACACAACTTCGCCAGTCGACGACAGCGACTCCTTTCCTTGCGGCGCCGGCACCCATTCCGGCACCGCCTAGCCCGCTCTCAAGGCTGCCGGCTGGACAATCCGCCGTGCTCAAGCAAGCCGAGCTACTTGGCAATCCGATACTCCTCCAAGTCGCACAGATATTGGTTCAAGCAACTCCACAACTCGCTCCGCAGATTTCGGCTGTAGTCGCCGACTTGTCGCCGAACATCGCCGTTCAGATAGCCTTGGATGTTTCCCGAGCTCTTCCCGCCCAACTGCCTTTGATAGCTGCGTATGTTTCCAGTGCGGTGCCTTATCAGTCGCCAGCGATTGCCTCTGCACTGGCCGGTTTAATGCCCAGTCAGACCTTAGCTGTCGCTGTTGCGGTGAGCCAAGTGGTTCCTTCGAGGGCGCCTGCCGTCGCATCAGCCATCGCCCGAGTCGCTCCCGATCAAGCCGCTTCCATTGCGGTGGTGATCGCAACAACCATCCCCAACCAGACCGTGCCTGTCGCCCAGGATGTCTCCATCGCCATCCCATCCCAAGGAGATGCCATTATTGCCGCCCTGGGAGCAGTCAGCGGAAATCCGGGCGGCGTGATCGCGCCGAGCGGCGGCTTGCAAAACCAAAATCCCGGCTCCTTGGGTCAGCCCTCGCCAACGCCAGCTCCCACGCCGGCTCCCACACCAATCCAACCCCTGAAAGCCACGCCTGTATCGCCATCGGCATAATGCACCATCTAAAATTGCAACGCATTCGGTCTTTTATCGAAACCCTGAAAGCCTTCCGCTGACTTTTTAGAATATCATCAATGGGTCTCTTTTCGGGTTTCAGATTTTTTAAAACTTTGCCAAGCCAGCCTGCGTTCATCGAACGCCAGGCCGGCAGTGCAGGCTCTCGCGCCGGGCAAGTCTTTCCAAAAATCTGTTTGGCATTTCTCCTGTATTCGTTGCCTGTTGGGCGCGCGGACACCTTGCCTCCTGAAATTTCTCCCGAGACCAATTCGGAGGATTCGATAGTTCCGCTGGAGCCGGTTCTGCCCAGTGAAAGCCCGCCAACGGACGAAATGCTGAACTCCGTCGAGTATGCGGATCTGGTCGCGCTACCGGACCCGAATGTCGATGACATGCCGCCCTTGGATGGTCAGGAAATGGAGTTGGTCGATCTGCCTCCGGAAGCGGATGACCGCATGTGGAGGATCCGCCCGATCATCGCCGCCGGCGTGACATACGATGACAATATTTTCATCACGAATACGAATCGTGTTGGCGACATGATCTACAATATCGACGCCGGCTTCAGTTTCGAACTGGGCGACTACCGCAACCGCTCCGAGAATTTTCTCATGCTGCAGTATTTGGCCTCGGGCATTTTCTTCGGAAAATACACGAGTCAGAATTCTTTCGACCAGCAGGGCAGTTTTCTCGGGCAGTATCGTTTCGAGCATTTGTCCGTCCAGTTGGACAGCACCTACCAGTATCTTAACGGTGCGCAGCGCCAAGTGGGCTCTTTCACTACGCGCACCCTTTTCAACAACAAGCTCAAGTTCCTCTATCCCTACAGCACCAAGACCGACTTGGATTTCGAGCTTAGGCAAAGCGCGAATTACTATCCGCAGAATCTCAGTTCCTTTTTTTATGAGGCTTCCACGGGTTTCAACTACGAGCTTTTCCCGAAAACCAAAATCGGTTTGCAAGGAATTCTCGGCTATGCCGATGTTCAGGACAGTCCCGATATGTGGTATCAGACCATCAACACCCGCGCCAGTTACCTCCTCACGGGAAAAGTCGCGGTTAAATCCTCGCTGGGTCTGCAGTTCAATCAATATGTCAGCGGCGGCGAGCCCATGCGAATCATCCCGGTTTTCTCCGTTGGAGCCGACTACGCCTTGTTCTCAAAAACCAATCTCAGACTCCTCGCCTACCGGAACCTCCAAGCCTCGCCCAGCATCGAGGGGCAGGATTACATCGCCACTGGCGGAGAGATCGGCATCGACCAGAATTTTTCCGAGAAGCTCGTCTTCGGCATTTCGAGCGGCTACGAAAACGATACTTATGTAGCCAACACCGAGGCCACCGACGCGACACGCGTGGACAACTTCTTTTACTTCAGGCCAAAAATTTCCTACTCGTTTATGAAATATGTGCGATCTTCGGTCTCCTACGAATACAGGGCGAATGACTCCACGCTTCAGCAGGACACTTGGTTTGACAATCGCTGGAACCTCGAAGTTTCCTCCGACTTTTAAAAAATGCTTCCCCCTCGAGAATTGATTTTCAAATTTCTGAGCGCCGCTTTTGCAGTGCTTCTCCTTCTTGGCGCGGCCCAGCGCTCATGGGCGCAAGGTTCACCGGAATACAAACTGTCTCCCAACGACCTCGTGGATTTCCGCGTTTTTCAAGAGTCCGAGTTGGATTCGGTCGTTCGCATATCGGGCGAGGGACAAGCGAATTTCCCACTCATCGGAGTGGTTGCACTTGGCGGAAAAACTACGGGAGAAGCCATAGAGGTCCTAAAATCCCGATACCGCAACGGGTATCTCATCAACCCCCAGATCAGCCTCACCGTGCGTTCCTATGCCAAAAAACTTTTCACGGTTTTAGGCCAAGTCCAGAAGCCTGGTTCTTACGACATCATCGGCACCAGCCAGATCACTCTTCTCCAGGCCATCGGCATGGCGGGCGGCTACACAAAGATTGCGGATTCCTCGAATGTCACCATCAAGCGCGTTGAAGACGGTCGCGAGCAGGTTCTCAAATTCAACGCCAAGCGCATGCTTCGCGGCGATGATCCGACCGCTTTGCTCGTCAAGCCGGGTGATGTCATTTCCGTCGGGGAATCCCTCTTTTAAGACCTGATGGACTCCCCTTCGCCCAGCCACGCACAAAGCCTGAACAAGCCAGCGCGCCCGCGCCAGATCTTCGAGGAGCTTGGGAGCACAGTGGACTTCAGGCGTGTGTTTTTTCTTCTTCTGTCCCGCTGGTGGGTCATCGTTCTTTTCGTCTGCATCTCCATGGTAGCCGGCACGGGATGGGTCATGCGCCAGCCGAAGATCTACGAATCCCGCGCCGTTCTTCAGGTGCAGCAGCAGGAAAAGCAATTCGTCAAAATCGATGGCATCGTCCAAGAGAATCTCTCCGCACAGGACTTCATTAACACTATTGTTCAAAGCCTTCCCAGTCGGAACCTCATGCTGCGCGTCATCGACGCCAACAAGCTTCGCGAGAACCCGGCCTTTGTGAATCCCAACAATCCCAGCCCGCCCACGGAAATTCAGCTCGCCGACAAGCTCCGTGGTAAATTGAAGGTCGCCCTGCGTCGAGGCACGCGCCTCATCGATATCACCGTCGAAGACACCGACCCCGTTATGGCACGCGACTTGGCGGCATCCATCGTTAAGGAATTCATGCGCGAAAATTTCAGCCAGCGGGCCTCTGTGAACCGCGTGGCCTCCGAGTTCCTGCAAGAAGAGGCCGAGAAGCTCAAAAAAAAGCTCGAAGAGTCCGAAGCAAAACTCCAGCGCTACAAAGAGCAAAACCAAGCCGTCTCGCTGGAGGAGCGTCAGAACATCATCGTTGAGCGCCTCCGCGAACTCAGCACCAAGGTCACCAGCGCCAAGGGCGAGCGCCTGCGGCTGGAATCCGATATCGAGCAGGTGCGCGCCGCCGGCTCCGAAAATGTCGACCAACTCCTGCGCATCGCCAGCGTTTCCGAAATTCCCCAAGTCGCCGAGCACCGTGGTCGTCTCCTCGATGCTGAAACCGAGTTCGCCGCCATGCAGGACCGCTATGGTTCCCTGCATCCGAAATACATCTCTGCATCCACTCGTATCGATTCCCTCAAACAAGCCCTGCATGAGAATGTCGGCAAGGCCGGCGATATCTTGAATGGCCAATACGAAGCCGCCGTCCAGACCGAGACCAAACTCAGCACCGCCCTCAAGGAGCAGGAGGCCGCCGCCCTGGAACTCAATAAAATCGCCATTCCCTTTAATGTCCTCCAGCGCGATGTCGAGAGCGACAGTGCACTCTATCAATCCGTCATCAAGCGCATGAAGGAGACCACCATGACAGTTGCCGTCGAGCAAACACCCTACACTCTGGTGGAAGAAGCTATGGTCGCCAGCAGTCCATCCAAGCCCCAGCGCTCCCGCACCCTCGCCATGGTTTTCGGGTTCTCCCTCTTCTTGGCTGTCGGCATCGTCATTTTTGCCGATGGCCTGGACGCCTCCCTCCGCTCGGTCGACGATGCCGAGGCCGCACTCCAACTTCCCTCGCTCGTCGGAATTCCCTATTACAAACCAAAAATTGGGAAATCCAAACGCGGCAACAAAAATTCCGCATCCGCCTCGACCACGCCAATACACCACGCGAAATATCCCATCGCCACGCTCGACGACCCCGCATCCTCGCTCGCCGAGGCCTACCGCACCCTCCGTGCCTCACTCTCCATGCTCGGTCCGGAGAAAGACCGCCGCATTATGCTTTTTGTGAGCGCCATACCCGAGGAAGGAAAAACCTACTCATCTCTCAACACCGCAGTCGTCCTTGCACAGCAAAACCTGAAAACCTTGCTCATCGATGCCGATTTGCGTCGCCCCAGCCTCAACAAAGCCCTGCTCGATCCCAAGCAAACACCCGCCGGCCTCACAGACTACTTTAGCGGAAACGCCCCCTTGGGATCCATCATCCATCAAACCGGCGTCGAGAACCTCTTCCTCATAACAGCCGGCCAGCGCGCGCCCAATCCCGCCGAACTCCTCGCCGCCACCGATCTCCCCGCCCTTTTCAACGAACTCCTGCTTACCTACGACCGCATCATTATCGATAGCGCCCCGGTAAATGCCGTCAGCGACGCCTTGGTCATCGCCCCCCATGTCCACAAAACAATTCTCGTAGTCCGCGCTGGAAAAACCCCGCGCAAAGCCATCCTGCGCTGCATCATGCTCCTGAAAAAAGCCCAGGCCACCATCGGCGGCTTCGTCCTCAACCGCCTCCCCACCGGCCGCACCGCTGGTTACTACTATTACTACTACGGCGACAAATACGAAAAAGACTCCGCCTACGGCACCAGCGCCTAACATCCGCACCCCGCCGCCAGCAGCCACAATGCAACCAAACCTCGAAAAAGTCCCGACCCTGTGCGCGGTGACCAAAGGCGGCAGCTTGTTTGGATTTAAGAGTTTGTTTTGAAGAGCAGATAACTATCGTTTCTGTAACAAAATGATTCGTCGCTTCATTCGTCGCGTCCTAACGCGATATCCAAAGACCTACCTCTTTCTTCGAATTACTAAACTACGAATCGACTTTGCATGCCACTATGCTTTTGCATTCGGCGTTTTTAATGCGTGGATCACTTACAGGAATCTGCGCTCCAGCAAAAATGGACTTATATCCATTGTCCCACTGGGGCTACAGCATCCTGTTTTTATTAGAATTGGCACCTCGGATGTTTCTGTATTTGAAAAAATTTTTGTTTGGCGCGAATACTTCCTCTCCTGCAAAGAGAATATTGAGCACATTCTCGACTGCGGTGCGAATACGGGTCTTTCCGCCGTATGGTTCGCGACACAATTTCCGCAGGCTAAAGTGATAGCTATAGAGCCAGATTTCCATAATTTTACTCTCCTTTGCAGAAATGTTTCTCCTTATCCCAATGTTATTCCTCTTCATTCTGCTGTTTGGTCAACCTCTTGCTACGTTGCACTGCAAAACCTAGGTGTCGAGCCAGATGCATTTCAGTTTGGCATTTGCTCTCCAGATACGCCAAATAGTGTTCGCGCACTTGATATATCTACTATTTGCGCAACTTATGAACTCAAGAGTATTGATATCTTGAAGATGGATATAGAAGGTGGTGAACGCGTAGTTTTTTCCGTGAATTGTAATGATTGGCTAAAGCGAGCACAAATTCTTCTTATAGAATTTCACGGTGAGGACTGCCGACGCATTGTAAATAAAGCGATTGCAAATTTCACTTGGAGTCATAGCGTTAAAGGTGAAAATGACTGCTTTGTAAAAATCTCGTGAAATCAAGAACCATCAGGTTCTGAATTTTTGCACGCCCTTTTCGCCCTTAGTGGAGTTTCTGTAAGTGCAAAATCGTCAACCGTTAACAGTCTCAAACTGCTGCTGCCGAATAAGTAAAAAGCATTTTCTTTTGATATGAATCCAAGAATCATTGTTTTGACACCCGTCAAAAACGAAGAGTGGATTCTTCATCGCTTCCTTTCAGTTACCTCGCAATTCGCAGATGAAATTTTAATAGCCGATCAACTTTCAACTGACTCAAGTCGTGAGATATGTGCAGCATACAAAAAAGTCACGCTGATTCAAAATCCTGGCGTGTGTTATAATGAAGCCGAGAGGCAACTACTCCTCATCTCTACGGCTCGTAAACTATGGCCTGGACCAAAGATTCTTTTAGGTCTGGACGCTGACGAAGTCCTCGCGGCTGATGCGATGCAGAGTGTCGACTGGCAGACCATGCTGGCAGCTGCCGCTGGAACCATTTTGCTTTTCGAAAAACCAGATCTTCTCCCTAGGCTCGACAAATGTATCAGGCATCCTACTAATTCGGTGCCGCTTGGATTTGTAGATGATGGATTAACAAAGCATAGCGCTCTTGAAATTCATAGTCCGCGTGTGCCGCAGCCTGCCAACGCTTTGCGCTTGCCTCTGCCAAATATAAAAATACTTCATTACGGGCTCGCTCGGGTTCGAACACAATTAGCTAAGGTGCGATATTATTCCGTTGAGGAAAACATCAAAAAATCAAGTCCACTTCGCCATCGCCGCGGGTGGTATGGGAATTTTTATCTTAAACAATATGTAGAATCTGCCGCAGGTGCGCAGTCGACTCCTTTAGAGTGGTTTGTCGGTTGGGAAGCAATTGGAATCGATATGCGTAAGCTGCCTGAAGATGCTTTGACATGGCATGAAATCGAGGTTTTGCGTGCTTTTGCTCAATTTGGGGAAAGGCGGTTTTGGTTAGATCCAATTTGGGACGTTGACTGGAATGAACGCCGCTTGAGCGCTCTTGATGTTGCGGGAATCCCATACCAAGAAATTAAATATCCACCGATCATTTATCGAATTTTAGGAATTGCATTAGATTTTATTATAAAAACTATTAAAACTCTTAATAAATGATTTCTCGCTTTTTCAGCCGCACTCTTTCGCGATACCCGCGGACTTACCTCAGCATTCTTCGATTAATTCGCCGTGGCAGTATTGAAAAGCGTGTGTTTCTTTCCGTTTTGCGTGCTGGGTATGCGGTTTTCGATGTGGGAGCCAATCGCGGTAGTTTTACATTGCTCTTTTCTGACATTGTTCGTTCAAACGGCCAGGTTTTTGCTTTCGAACCGGTTCCTTCTACATTCGCTCTTCTTGAAAAGGCTGTTGCCGGTTGCAGTAATTGCGAGGTGCATAATGTTGCGCTTGGAAATGACTCTGGCAAGGTTTTTTTGCACCTTCCTGGAACTGACGATGGTCAAGCCTCAATGCGCCAGCATAACCATGGCTCATGGGCCGTTGCGCAGAAGCTTCATCATCACGAATGTTGCATGACCACGGTTGATGAAGTAGCGGCGAATCTTACGCGTCTCGATTTCCTCAAGTGCGATGTAGAAGGGGCGGAGTTGCTTGTGCTTCAAGGAGCGCGTTCTACTCTTCAACGGCTTTCGCCGATTCTTTTTCTTGAGGTTTTTGAGGAGTGGACGCTGGCCTTCAACTATACTCCTGCCGAGCTCGTTGGCTTCTTGCGTGGTATTGGTTACTCCACAATCTTTCTTGTTAATGATACTGTTCGTCCGCTGCGCCATCCCTCCGAAATAATCGGCTCCGTTAATCTCCTCTGCGCCAAGCCTGGATTGTTGCCCGATGTCTTGGAAGCGTGATGCTCTTGAGTTAGCGGTTGCCTCGTGTTACCGACTTGCACCTCGTCTTGCAGAGCCGCCGTCCGAACCGCGAAGCATTTTTGTGCTTCGCAACAACGACCTTGGTGATCTTCTTGTAGTTACACCACTTTTCGATGCCCTCCGTCGTCGTTTTCCATCCGCCCGCATCGTTGCGGGAGTTGGTGAATGGGCTGCTCCAATTCTTGAACAAAACCCTAATGTAGATGAGGTGCGAGTTGTAAATGCCCCATGGCACAATCACTCCGTGACGCCGAAAGGAAAATTCGCACAGTTATTTGCCTCAATTTATTTTATTTTACGCTACACTGAGGCTACCCGTCACGACATCGGCATCGATGTGCTCGGGAGTCCATTTGGCTCGCTTTTACTGATGCGTGCGGGTATTCCGTTTCGCCTCGGGGTGCGTGGATATGCGGGAGGACACTCTGCTGCTCAGTGTTATGTCGAATTCAATAGCAATGAGCATGTCGGTCGCTTTGCCCTCCGCTTTGCAGAGATATTGGGAGCAACAGATCTGCCCGAAAATCGTCCTCAGTTATTCCTAAAAATACCGTCTCAGACTGGTGAAGTTATCATCGCCCCTGGGGGTGGTTATAAGGAAAAATGTTGGCCAATCGATTCCTTTGTAGAATTGGCAAAAAGATTATTCAATTTTAAAATTGTCGTTATTGGTGGAATTAATGATCGTGCTTTAGGAAAGCGTCTTGCGGATGCAGGTCAGCATGTTGTTGATTGCACCGGTATGCTCAGCTTGCGCGAAAGTTTTCGCATGATAGCCGGTGCGCGGTTCGTAATTTGCAACTCCAGCATTGCGATGCATGTTGCAGCAGCCTTTCGAAAACCCTGCGCGGTTTTGTTGGGAAATGATATAGTAGATCCCATACAACATTCTGCACAATGGACCTACCCGGAATCGCTTGTTATTGGTCACCAAGGCAATGGCAATGTTGCGACTGTGAATCGGGTCCTTTATTTGCTGCAAAGGCATGGCCTTCTCACTAGATAGGATTTTTTCGTTGAATTAAATCTTTGGAATGCCGTGTGGTCGATAAAAAACTTTAATGTCTCTCGAGGAGTTGGTTGGGCGCTGATATTAGGAAAGTTTGGAGGCATCCAAGTTCTTGTTCAGCTTTTGGGATTTTGTTCTGGGCTTTTGCTCGTCAGGATAATGAGCAAGGATTCCTATGCTCTCTACACATTGGCAAATGCCATGCTTGGAACAATGGCTGTTTTGGCTGATTCAGGCGTAGGAAGTGGTGCTATGGCTGTAGCCGGACGGGTTTGGAACGACGCAGCCAAACTGGGGCAAGTGGTTAAGACCGCCCTGCATATCCGTCGAATTTTTGCGTTTGCTGCCGTAGTTTTTTTGTCGCCTGTCCTTTTCATCTGGCTTGGAAATCACGGGGCTGGAACCGGGAATGCAGCTATTGCTACTCTTCTTGTTGCTCTTACGCTCTATATTCAAACAGGAAACGCTATTTTCGGACTCGTCCCAAGAATTCTTCTTCAAACTGACCGACTTCAGATGGTCGAGTTCTTCACCGCGCTGGTCCGTCTTGCAGCGGTCTGCGCGGTATCCTTGGTTTTCCTGAACCTGACCACAGCCCTTCTTGCTACTGTAGTTGCCGCCGCTTTTCAATGGGCTCTCTTCCTGCGTATAACCAAAAATGATTTTCGGCAGAGTGTTGATGTCGACTCAGAGATTCAGACGAAAATACTGCACACCGTGGGGCTGCATGCACCCAGTGCGATCTATTTCTGCATCCAAAGTCATGTAATAGTTTGGTTGCTTGGTATCTTTGGCACTTCAGCAACCATTGCGAATGCAGGTGCTCTGGGGCGTTTGGCTGTGGTTTTCATGATTGTAGGAAACATTCTGGCTTCACTGGTCATGCCGAGGTTTTCGCGTTGCAACTCCGCTGCATTGCTATGGCGACGCTATCATCAGGTTCTTGCTCTGCTTGCCTTGGCACTTTCCATTTTAGTTCTGGCGGCTTTATTGTTTCCAAAGCCGATGCTTTGGATTCTCGGAAACAAATACCAAAATCTTGAAAACGAGTTTTTTCTGATGGTCGTAGCGCAGTCTTTCAACTGTTTGCTTACGGCGGTTTCTTCGTTAAACCTTGGTCGCGGATGGATCACTCCTCCATGGATAGTAATCCCCGTCGGTGTTTTATCTTACACCTTGCTTATTATGTGGATAGGCGCTTTCACGCTAGCTCAGGTTCTTGAGGTGGGTATACTTGCTACCTTGGTCGGTATCATAATAAATTATACTCAAGCCATTGTTTCCATGAGGCGGATGAAATCAGAAGAGAATGAGACAAGAGCTTGCCTCTATTAAAAGAAAAAAATTATCGTAATGCTCTCAAGTGTTATCATACGAATAAATATTTTCCTACATTTATTAAAAATCGCCGATTAGGAAATGAATCTTCTCTTCCTTTGCAGTTCACTGAACCCCGGTAAGGACGGGGTGGGGGATTACACGAGGCGACTTGCCGGGTTTCTTCGCGAGCGTGGCCATGCGGTTTGCATGGCTTCGCTTCATGAGACACCTGGCTGTCTTAAGGCTTCCGACGACGATGAGCGTGTCTTGCGATTAAGGGACGGGTTGCCATGGAAAAAGCGTGCGGATCAATTGAGGTGCTTTCTTCAATCCCACCAGCCTGACCGGGCAAGCTTACAATATGTTCCTTATGGATTTCACAAAAAAGGCTTGCCATTTGCGCTGCCCGCCCGCCTTGCTTCTTTAGTGCCGGTTGCCGGATGGCATGTGATGTTTCACGAACTCTGGATCGGCATTACACGATCTTCCCCTTGGAGGCACAAGCTGACTGGTTGTTTCCAGCGAGGCATCGCCAGAAACTTGGTCAGGCGTTTGAAGCCCATTTCGGTGCATACCAGCAATCCTCTCTATCTGGATTTACTGCATAATGCAGGCATCCGCGCGAAACGGCTTCCCCTTTTCGGAGCCATCGCCTTGGACTCCTCACAACGGGGATGGATACTGGATCGTCTTGAGGAGGAGGGAATCACTGCGAGCAATCGCAAGCAGTGGTTTCTTGCCGGAATGTTCGGCAGTTGCTATCCCGATTTTCCCTTTGAGAGGCAACTACTCCGGGTTTCAAAAAAAGCCTCGGAATCTGGAAAAAATTTGGCCCTGTTTGGAATCGGTGGAGGGGTCGGGACCGGCGTGGAATGGGAAAAGCGCGCGCGGGAGTTATTGCCTGATTTGGTCGTGCGTCACTTTGGCCGTCAAGAAGAGGCGAGGGTCTCGGCATTTCTTCAAATTTTGGATCTGGCAATGCCATCAACACCAGCAGAGTTCTTGGGCAAAAGCAGCGCGGCTGCTTCTATGGCTCTTCACGGAGCGGTTCTGGACATGACGTATTGCGTGGACATGCCAGAGTATCAGCACTTGCATTTGGCTGATTGGCGGCAAGATGAATTGTTCTGGCCTCTGGAAAAGGTGGCTGCGGAAATGGAGTCTTCTCTTTAGGTCCCCCCATTTCAATCCTTTCAAAATGAATTGGAAAACAAGACACCCTCAATTGTATAGAATTCTTGCTAAAGTGCGCTTTTCCCTGGCGCGCGAAAAGACCATTAAACTCCCTTTTGGCGCCAAAATGAAAGTCAATCCACACAGCTATGTCGAGCGCTGTATTTCGGAAGGACATTTCGAGAATTGGAGGATTGAATTTTTCCGTTCCTCAATCGTAAGAGATTGCGATTTTTTTGATATCGGCGCGAATGTTGGACTGTTCAGTCTTCTGGCTGCGGCGCAGGGGGCTAATGTTCATGCGTTTGAGCCGGAACCTATGAATTTGTCGAGATTGCGGAGAAATCTGCGTCTCAATCCCCATTTCGCTGATAAGGTGAAAGTTTGGCCTATTGCGCTCGGTAACCATGTCGGTGAGGTTGATTTCAGAAGACCTCTTTCCGATAACTACGGTCGTTCGTCGCTGAATCTAAAGAAAGAATGTGACCACATAAATGTGAAGATGCAGAGATTCGAGGATATGAATCTCAGCTCCTCCGCCGAAAGATTTTTCAAAATCGATGTTGAGGGTTCTGAAATTGAGGTTCTTGCGGGAATGGGGTCTGAATTGGATGCCATTGTTACCACTGTTTTTCTTGTTGAAGTCCACCGCGAGGGCGGCGTGAATCTCAATACCATAATCGAAATCTTCTCTTTGCGTGGATTTCGTGTGGCATTTTTAGACGATTCCAATGGTAAAGAAAGGGATTCAATTCCTAATAATGGTGATGTAGCCCTTATAGCTCGAAAGTAATGGTAATACAACAAAATCTCTCTTGTTGTTAAACATTAATAAATCTTTTCTAAAAACAAAAAATCTGCTTTATCAAATTCTTAAAAATGAAAAAAATTATTAAAAAAATACTTCTTTTTTTTGGATATGAAGTAAAGCATGTTTTCAATAAACGGGATTCTTTATATCGCCCTCTTTACTCGCCGTGGTTTGGAGAATCTGTTTTCTTACAGCATTATACAAAGTGTTCAGACAAAACACTCGTCTCTCAAGACAGATGTTACATTTTATTTAAAACATTGATGCAATCAATTACAAAAGATGGCGATGTTATAGAATGCGGTGTGTATAAAGGTGGCACGGCAGCACTGATGGCAAGTTGTATGCATGAAGCGAAGTTATCAAAAAAGTTATATCTCTTTGATACATTTGAGGGAATGCCAGAGACAGATTTGGAGAAAGATTGGCATAAAAAAGGTGACTTTTCCGACACATCAATTGAAGCGGTGAAGGATTTTGTTGGGTTCCCCGAGATGGTCAACTTCAGAAAAGGGCTTTTACCATTAACTTTTCAAGGTTTAGAGAATACAAGATTCTGCTTTGCCCATATTGACTTGGATATTTATCGCTCTATTTGGGATGCTTTGGAATTTATTTGGCCGCGTTTGGTTACGGGCGGATTTATTATTTTTGATGACTACGGATTTCCTTCCTGTCCTGGAGCAAGAGAGGCTGTCGATGAGTTTTTTTTAAACAAGGATTTTGTTCCTCTGTGTATCCCAACTGGTCAGGCGATTGTTTTCAAAGCATAAATTTGTTTCGCTGGATTTTAGAGTCGGCGGTTTCGGGGATATCTGGATGCGCCTTGTGGCTTTTCATGCAGTCAATGCATTGCGAAGCGACATGGTATTTAATATCGTCTTGCCTGAGGCTCTGGAACAAATTTCAAGATTTGCTTTCGGAAGTCGTTTGAGGATATCATCTAAGCGGCGTTCAGATACAATTGTTTACTCTGTTCGAGGTATGCGGGAGTTATTGCCGCTTTCCTTGTGCGGGCAAAAATTTGCTGCGCCCTATGGAAGGGTGGTTATCAAAAACTGGAGCCGTTGGAATTTTCGAGATCGAGTTAATTGCTTCTTGTTTTGGCTGGCAGACCTGATTGGGCTTGTATATTCACCACCATGGGAGTCCTTGATGGGATATCAAGGATACTCTGAGGTGCTTCTGATCCCGCAGCTTAGGGATATTTGTTCCGCAGAGTTCCACGCGCAGGTATCCGCCGATTACGATTTGATCACTGACCGTGTGGTCGCATTTTCACAAAAGTTTGGAGGCAGAACCACGGAGATCTCTGCCGACACGGTTTTAGTTTTTCCTACAGGAACTGGTCGGCAGTTCGTTCCAGTAAACTGGGCTCAGAAAAATCTTCCTGAAGCCGTTTTTGCCATCCACGAGCGGGATGCGGAACTCGGAAGGTGGCAATCCTCGGGATTGAAAACTATAACTTACTCAACACCAGGCGAGATCGCCGCGATGGGTGGTGCTGCCGCCATGACAATAACAACCGATAGTTTCCCGTCTCATATTCTTCAGTATTCCGGCGGCAATATTCTGGTTCTGATTACGGGAACGGAAAGGAGTCGCGTGGTCTCACCCGGATTTAAAGGCCAAGTGGTAGATGCTGTGGCGCCTTGCCATCCCTGTCCGCATCTTGAGCGGCAGGCATTCCCCAAATGCAAGGAGGGGTTTCGAGCCTGCTTGAATTGGGAGTCGCCGGAATACACCGAAAAGATTATGAAACTTGTTAAAATCATGCGTTCAAAAGCCTTGAAATGAAAACAAGATCGCCATCGGTTGCGATTTGTATTCCAACTTTTAATCAAAGTGATTATGTTGCTGCAGCTGTGGAAAGCGCTATTTCTCAGTTTGATGTTCAGGCCGAGGTATGGGTTTCAGATGATGCAAGCACCGACGGCACTGCTTCTGTTTTGGACAAATTTGCAGCAAATCCACGAGTCTTCATCAAACGGCATGCTGTTAATAAAGGTATTGCTTCAAATGCTGGTTGGGTAATGTCGCAACCGAGAACTGAGTTTATTGTTCGCTTGGATTCCGATGACATGTTGCATCCACATTATTGTAAAAATCTTGCATTCCAGCTTAAGTCCTTCCCAAAAGCCGCAGTCGCACATTGCGCTGTTCGTGAAATCGATGCAAATGGCATCTCTGGTCGAGTGCGGCGCTTGGCACGGAGAAGCGGATTCCAGAAACCCGATGAGGCTCTTCGAGTTGCTGCCGCCGGTTACCGTGTTGCCGCAAATATTTGTATGTTTCGCAAAGCAGCTCTCGACAACCTGCCTTATGTCTATGAAGAGGGGCTCAAATTCTGTGAGGATTGGGACCTTTATGCGAGGCTGGCTGCTTCAGGGTGGGGTAATGTTTACTATTCACGGGTTCTCGCGAATTACAGGGTTTGGAAGGATGAAAGCGGCTTGAGAGAACAGCGGCGCGCCGATGAAATCTCGGGGATTGTTCATGTTCTTGGTTCAACACTTTTGCAAGCGTGGCATCAAAGGAACTGGTCTTGCGCGGAGTTGGATGCCGCCAGAGCTCAATTCGCAAGTGCACAATCTGCTGCCCTTGGGAGTTTGAAGTCGGATTCTGCTGAATTCAAGCATTTACGCCAGCTTTTGATGGTTTTATCCAATGGAAACAGCGAGCTGCTGGACCGGCAACTCGAGCAGATGCATTCGAAAAGATTTTTGGCAAAAGCTGTCAATCAATTGAATGTTAAGTGCCGTGACTTTTTAAAAGCAATAATATATCATTAAATGGCTTAAACTAAAATTTACCTCGGCATATCAAGTCATATTGCGTCAAAAATAAAATTTAGCACGCCCACGATCTGAAAGGCGTTGCCACACCCAAAGTGGCTTGGTTTTGCTCGCTTCCATTTTGAGCGGTTATTTCATCCACATTTGACTGGTTTGAAAAAAACGAATGTGCGAAGACTCACGCAACTCAAGGCATTTTTTGGTTGGTGCTCAATTCTGTTTCTCTTTTTGATTTTTTTATCAAAAAAATGAGAAAATTTAGTATAAAATAGCAAATAGTTTGTCCTGGTCGTTTGAGAGCAGGAGATAGCACACATGGTTCTTATTGCCCATCCAACTGGAAATGTATTTGTGAGAGAGGCGGTTTCCGCAATTGATGAAGGAGGTCTTTTAGCGGAGTTTCATACAGCTATTGCTGCATGTGGCGGGAATTTTTTCTCCAAACTTGCCGACTTACCGGGGTTCAGAGAGATTCAGCGTCGGAACTTGTCCCCTAAAATTAGAAAAAGACTTCGTCTCCATCCATCTTGGGAGTGTGGGCGTCTATTAGCTTCTCGAATGGGCCTTGGTTTTGCAACCCGTCACGAGACTGGATTTTTCAGTCTTGATGCTGTCTATCGATCCTTGGACCTGAGTGTAGCCCGTCGTTTGTTAGAACGCAGATTTTCAGCCGTTTATTGCTACGAGGATGGTGCATTGGAGACATTCCGTGTCGCAAGAAATGCGGGAATTCCCTGTGTCTATGACCTGCCGATCGCACACTGGTCAACAGTCCGGAAGTTGCTTCTTGAAGAGGCTGAGCGTTTGCCTGAGTGGGCTTGCACTATGGATGGCTTGCGCGACTCTGAAATTAAACTTCAACGCAAGGATGAAGAACTAAAACTTGCGGATGTAGTGATTTGTCCGAGTGAGTTTGTGCGTAATTCTTTGCCTTTGGAAATTCAAAATCGAAAATGCACTGAGGTTGTTTCCTTTGGATCGCCGCATGTTTTAGAATCCGAGCGCCCTATTCGCAGAGAAGGCCCGCTCAAGGTTCTTTTTGCCGGATCCATGACTCAGCGAAAGGGGCTGGGCGACCTTTTTTTGGCAATGAAACTACTCGATTCGAAGCGTTTTGAACTGAATGTCTTGGGAACACCTGTGGCTGGCCTTGCTTTCTACCGGAGCCAGTTTCCGGGATTTATTCATCACTCCACGCGGGGACATGCCGATGTTTTAGATTTAATGCGTTCTTGCGATTTATTAGTTCTTCCATCAATTGTCGAGGGACGCGCCTTGGTGCAACAAGAGGCAATGGCTTGTGGCTTGCCAGTTATAGCAACCCGCAACGCCGGGGCTGAGGATTTGCTTGAGGATAGAACAGCTGGCTTTTTAGTGCCCATTCGAAGTCCAGAATCAATAGCCGAAAAACTTCAACTACTTGAAAACGACAGGGAATTGCTTGCTTCCATGAGTCTTGCTGCAAGGGTAAAAGCCAAAAATCGGTCTTGGAATGGGTATCGATCCAAAATCGTGGAAATCATGAGTGCGGTAATCCATTTTTCGTCACAATGACTCATTGGATAAAAAAAAATATTCTGGAACACCAAAGCAAGCCGTTCCCTTATCCCTTGGATCTTTTCGAGGACGATGGATATGGTAATCGCGCTCTCAAATTGATGCCAACGTGTGGTGAGTTGAACAAATTTTACGCAAAAAATTTTTCAAGAAAAAGTTACCAGCGTATTGGAAAAAATTTGGAAGCTTGTCGCCGAGCATGGTTTTGTCGCGGTCTGCTTTCAAATTGCCGTAGGGAAACAGCCTCGATATTGGAGATAGGAAGTGGAAATGGACAATTTCTTTCGGCTTGCCGCACGCTTTTAAAGAACTCTTCACTCTCAGCGGTGGAATTTCCCAACCCCGATTTATCATATGTAGCCTCGAATAAACAAGTAGAGTGTTTCGATGCCCTTGAAGCTATTGAGATGAAATCCAAATCTTACGACCTGATCGCACTTTGGCATGTGGTGGAGCACATGATTGATCCTTGGAGCCACCTTATTCGGCTTTTACCTCTTCTAAAACCTAATGGCATCATAGTTTTTTCAGCGCCAAATATGTTTTGCCCTGGAGTCAGTCGATTTCCGGCATCTTGGCCATGGAATCAGGCTCCGCCTGTTCATCTTTGGCATTTTGGTCCACAGAACCTGCAAAAAAGGTTGGAATATCTTTTTCCCGAGCTTATGATCAATGTTTTTACAAGAGAGTCTGGTGATGCAAATTTTTTGTTCGATGCTTTCATTTATCCACTATTTTTTGATCGTTTGCCGAAAATTGCTAAAAAAAGCATTCGTTTTCAATCTGGCGTTCGCCTTTGTGTGGCTTGCATCAATGAGGTTCTGGTCAATCCTGTTCTGCGGAGAAAAGGCTTCGGAGGAGCAGAAATTATCGCTTTGTTGGAAAATCTTTAGCCATTTTGGACATGACGCGTGAACGCAAAATTCAACTTCTTCTTTGGAGCTATTTTTGGCTTCTTATTTTTGAAGGAGCACTAAGGAAATGGATTGTCCCGGGATTATCTGACCTGCTTCTTTTAGCACGAGATCCCATTTGTATTGGGGCGATTGCATTAGGTTGGCCCTACTTGATGCAAGGAATCAATCAAGTATGTATTGTAACATTATACTGTTGTACTGGTCTCGCCATCGTCTTTGCCCTACTTTTTGGACATAAAGACTGGTTTACAGCGTTATTCGGAGCTCGAATCATCCTTCTTCATTTTCCTCTTATTTTTCTTTTTGGAGTGGTTTTCACAATCGATGATGCCTGGAAGTTTGCAAAAGCCCTGATTCTAATCAGCATACCGATGACGGTTCTGATTGCTTTTCAGTTTTCACTGCCTCAAGATCATATTATTAATGTTGCGCCTGGAGGCGATGGTAGCGCCGGTTTTTCCGGGGCTTTAGATAAATTCAGGCCGCCTGGAACTTTCTCATTCATTAATGGCTTATCAAATTTTTATGGAATCACTGCAGCTGCTTTTTTAGCTTGGATTACAAGTGGTCCCACACCAATCCCTAAATGGATTTGGTTGAGTGGGGCCGCTCTTGTTTTTGCCCTTCCATTGTCAATCAGTCGAACTTTGCTATTCAACTATGCATTAGTAATCTTAGCTGCAAATTTTGCGTGTTTACTTGCTGGTAAAGCCATGAGATATATTATCATAACATTTGCAACGATTGGGTTAATTGCAATAATCTTTTCTGAATCATCTCTTTTCAATGAGGCGAGTGATGCATTCTTTGCAAGGTGGCAAGAAGCAACTGATTTCGAGGGTGGGCAGAGGGGTGTCATTGGCGTTTTGGACTCTCGAGTTATTGGGGTGATCAAGGATGGCTTAGATGTGGCTCGCAGTGCGCCTCTTTTAGGTCAAGGGATTGGCATGGGAACAAATGTAGGAGCTATGCGCTTGTCTGGTTCAGTCAATTTTTTAATAACGGAATCCGAATGGGGACTTGTAATAGGGGAGTTAGGTGGATTATTAGGGTTTTTATATCTATCTTTTAGAATAATTCTCGCATTCTGCTTGATATTTTGCGGAATAAAACAAGCGCGTATAGGTAATACATTTCCATTTATTTTAAGTGGATTTGTTGTTCCTTCATTGGTAATTGGACAAACATCGCAACCTACCTCTCTTGGATTTATTATTTTGAGCGCAGGTCTAATGTATGCTTCTTGCCATATTGTTCCAGATTTTTCTCGAGAGGACATTGCAGACAGGTTATTTTTCCTAGAAGAAGAATCTTCTTAGTTTTACTTTTTCAGATACTGGCTTTCGCATGACCAAGCAGACGCCCAAAGTTATTATCATCGCAAATTATTTGCCGGATCGACAAGAGAGTATGCTTAAGTTGGCAGACTTGTTTTGCTCAGTTTTCAAAGAGTGCGGTTTAGAGGTTGAATTATTTCGTCCAAAAGAATGGTTTGGTCGATTAAGATTTTTTTTACCAAATTTACAAAAATGGCTTGGTTATTTAGATAAATACATTATTTTTTCATTTAGTATACTTTTACATGGGTGGCGTATACGCGTTCAAACGGATATCGTTTACCATATAGCAGATCATTCGAATGCGGTTTATTCATTTCTTCTGAGCCGTCGTCCGCACATTGTGACATGTAACGATGTGCTTGCTATTCGCTCTGCACTGGGTGAAATCCCTGAGAATCCGACTGGACTGACTGGCAGAGTTCTTCAAATGATGATTCTGGCGGGTCTCGCGCGCACGCCTCGGATTGTTTGCATTTCGGAAAATTCTCAGAATGAGCTTAGCCGCCTTCTTCGAGACCCCAAGCCAAAGATCACATCTGTAACGCTACCATTGAACTTTAATTTCCATCCACTTGAAAGAGATGAGGCATTGGATTGTCTGCGTTTTTTAGATAAGACCTTGGTATCTATGGTGGAAGCTAATTTCATCCTGCATGTCGGTGGAAACCAGTGGTATAAAAATCGGGCCGGTCTCCTAAAAATATTTGCGGAACTTTGCCATATAAGGTCAGATCAAGGGTTGCCTGCTATTCCTCTCCTTCTCGCCGGCCAGAAAGCTAATAAAGAAATCGAGCGATTCGTTAAAGAGAACGAGCAACTACCGATCTATTTTGTTGTCAATCCCTCAACTCCCGCGCTACGTGCTCTCTACTCGTTGGCAAAAATTTTTGTCTTCCCTTCTTGGCAGGAAGGATTCGGTTGGCCTATCCTGGAGGCAATGGCTTGCGGTTGTCCTGTGGTTGCAACGGGTCGACCGCCCATGATAGAAGTTGGGGGATCTGCTGCGGTCTATATCGCACCAGAAAAGCTCGCCGAGTCAGCTTCTGTGCTGAACGAAATTTTAGAATGGCCTGCTCACAAGCATTCCGAGTGCGTCCAAAAAGGATTCGAAAATCTTCACCGATTCACACGTAAAAAATTTACAGATCACTATTTAGCTGCTTACGATGATGTTCTCAATGACCAGACCAAGTTTTAACTATGCAGGGTAATGAGCCTCCCAAAAAAGTATTGATCACTGGAATTACTGGACAGATGGGGTCCTATTTGGCCGACCTCTTCATATCCGAAGGCTGCGAAGTGCATGGAATTGTTCGCCGTGCAAGCAGCTTCAACCGCTCGCGCATTGAGCATTTGCGCTCGAATCCGGATATTTATGGGAGGCAACTTTTTCTTCACTATTCCGATCTGGATGATTCTACGACAATTCGCCGGATTTTAAACAGGGTCGAACCCAACGAAATATACCACTTAGCTGGGCAAAGCCATGTGGGACTTAGTTTTGAAATTCCTGAATCGACCTGCCAAGAAATCGCCAGCGCAACACTCTCGATTTTAGAAATCTGCCGTGACTTAAAAAAACCTCCCCGAATTTATCATGCCTCCTCTTCCGAGGTTTTTGGCTCTCCCGCCGATTTTCCGCAGAATGAGACTACTGCCTTTCGTCCCGCGACCCCTTATGGATGCGCTAAAGCATTTGCAACCAATTTGGCAAGTGTTTATCGCCAAGCTCATGGGCTCTTTATTTGCAACGGTATATCCTACAATCATGAATCGCCGCGACGGGGTGAAAACTTTGTAACCAGCAAAATCGCAACTGCGGCTGCAGCTCACGCGCGGGGATGCCGGAAATATCTTGAGTTGGGAAATTTAAACTCTCGGCGCGACTGGGGTTATGCGCCTGAGTATGCAAGGGCTATGATCCTCATGCTGCAGCAGGATGTGCCAGACGATTATGTCATCGCAACGGGACTTTTGACAACAGTGCGCGATTTTGCTATGGCTGCCTATCGCGAAGTTGGAGTTGATCTCGCATTTGAAGGTGCTGGTCTTTCCGAAGTTGGTTTCGAAAAGGATAGCGGGAAGGTTTTGATTCGAGTAAACCCTCATTTCTATAGGCCGATCGAACCAGAGTGTCTTGTTGGCAACAATTGCAAGGCCGAGGAGGTTCTTGGTTGGAAGCCATCAACCACAGCTAAGGAAGTCGCAGCCATCATGGCGCGAGCAGCATATAATTTTTTAGATCGGTGAATTATAGCAAACTTAAATCGCTCTTGCTTCAAGCCAAAAAGTTCTGCGCGTCAAGGCTCATCGTTATTGTCGAAAAAATTATTTGCATTGAGATTAGGAAATATTTTAAGTTTTTTTGTTCAGAAATTATATGGATCAAAAATAATAAATTGCCTATAATAATCATAGAGTTTTGAAGGCTGTTATTATTTGTAATAAATAATGTTAATTATAAATATAATAGCTTCAATGAATCCTGAAAGTGGCGGTCCATGTCAAGGGATTCGCGACATGGTCAGCGCATTAAAAGAATTAAGCGTTGTAAACAATGTTGTTTGCTGTGATTCCTCTAAAGAAGAATGGATAAAAAAAGATTCATTCCTTGTTCATGCTCTTGGACCTGGTAAATTTGGCTATTCCTACACTGCTAGATTGCAGTCCTGGTTGGAGGAAAATCTGCATAGATTCGATGCAGTGATTGTGCACGGACTCTGGCAATGGCATGTCCAAGCAACGATGAGAGCTTTAAAAAATCTAAAATCCTCTTGTAACTTACCTCCCTCAACTCGCCACCCGCCACTCTTCATTATGCCTCATGGCATGTTGGACCCTTGGTTTCAGCGAGACAAGTCTAGACGCCTGAAAGCCATTCGCAACTTGATTTATTGGAGGTTCTTCGAGCGACATGCGGTGAATGCGGCAGATGCTCTACTATTTACATGCGCAGAGGAACTTCGCCTTGCTGGAACCACCTTTGGCGGATATCGCCCCAAGCGGGAAATCAATATCGGCTATGGAATTGCAGAGCCTCCTGCTTTCGATTGTCGCATGAGAGATGCATTTGAATCCAAATGTCCAGAATTGGGCAATAATTCGTATATTCTTTTCCTTGCTCGAATACACCCGAAAAAGGGTGTCGATCTTCTGATCCGCGCTTACGCAGAAGTCGTGAAAAATAAACCACTGACAACTCCTCTATCTCAATTAGTAATTGCTGGACCAGGGTGGGATTCAAGTTACGGCAAACAAATGCGCCAACTTATAGACAATGCCAATGCCGAAATTCTCTCCAAAAACTGTAAACTGAAAACTGAAAACTTACCTCGTATCCACACGGTCGGCATGCTCGATGGCGATTCAAAATGGGGCGCATTTTATGGATGTGAATCATTCGTTTTGCCCTCGCATCAAGAAAATTTTGGGATTGCTGTGGTAGAAGCTTTGGCATGTGGCAAGCCGGTATTAATTTCCAACAAAGTTAATACCTGGCGCGAGATTGTGGCTGGAAATGCAGGTATCGTTGAAGAAGATACTTTGGAGGGAACAAAGCAGCTCTTGCGCAGCCATCTATTCGATAGAAACACTCAATTTTTAAATAATTCTTATGATTCCTTCGAAAAGCACTTTAAAGTCGATTTAGTAGCACGGAAATTACTTGCCGCAATTAAAGAGGCGCGATCATGACCTTGAATGCAGATACACACACTGGGCCGAGTTTTTCTGCTGCAAACCGCTTTCTTCGTTTTACATGGAATCTCATTCAAGCAACCCTTTTCCTTTGGAGTCCCAGGCCGTTTCATGGTTGGCGGAGACTGTTGCTACGAATGTTTGGCGCCAAGATCGGAAGCGGGGCGCATATTTATCCTGGGGTAAAAATATGGGCGCCTTGGAATTTAGAAATTGGGGATGAGACCGGTGTCGGGGGGGGGGCAATTCTTTACAGTCAAGGACGAATTTCGATCGGTAAACGTTCTGTTGTTTCACAAGGATCTCATTTATGCACTGGCACACATGATTATAATCAGCGGGGATTTCCGTTACAAACATTTTCAATAGTTGTCGGTGATCATGTGTGGATTGCGGCTGAAGCTTTTATACATCCTGGTATCGTTATTTCAGATGGTGTTGTTGTCGGAGCACGGTCCGTAGTAACAAAGAACCTTCCTGAATGGACGGTATGTGCGGGCAATCCCTGTGTAGTTCTAAAGCAAAGGATTCGTAAAAACTTTACAAATACATGAAAAACAACAGCGCCGAAAGCTATGGTTGGAAAAATGCTCAACCTTGTTGTAGCCAGGCTTATTTGGAACCGCTTGTTTTAGAAGTTTGCCGAAAGTGGCAATTTCAAAGGGTGCTTGATGTCGGAACGGGTAACGGATCCTTGATTCCTTCATGGATTGCCCAAGGTTGGAGTGTCTCAGCGATGGAACCTGATGAAGAAGGATTTCGCATCGCAAGTCGCTATTCAAGCGCGGATATCCGTCAAATTGGCGTGGGTGATCAGATGCCCCCAGAGTGGAGGAATGCTTTTGATGCGGTTATCTCGCTGGAGGTCGTTGAACATTTGTTCAATCCACATCAACTGGTATCCGCAATAGAAGTTGCTCTTAAACCCGGCGGTATAGCTATTATTTCAACCCCTTATCATGGATATATTAAAAATCTTATGCTATCATTCATGGGTAAATGGGATTTTCATCATCATCCGGAACGCACGGGAGGTCATATCAAATTTTTTTCTATTAAAACATTGGATAATATATTTAAAAATAAGAGCTTTGAGTTAATTGAGTTTCGTGGTGCTGGACGCGTGCCGTTTCTCTGGAAGTCTATGGTTGTGGTTTTTAAAAAGTGCTTGATTTAACTATCGCCATTTCTGTAAAGAACGAGGAGGTTAACTTACCGAATTGTATTGATGCAATCGGAAGGGATTTCGCCCGCCGCATAGTTTTACTTGATTCCGGCAGCACCGATCTGTCTATTCAAATCGCCCGTTCGCGCGAGGTTGAAGTTTTAGAGTTTTTCTGGAATGGAAAATTTCCCAAAAAACGGAACTGGTTTCTTAAAGAGCATACCCCGCTGAGCAAGTGGGTGTTGTTTTTGGATGCAGATGAATATCTAACTTCCCATTTCAAAGAGGAGCTAAAAAAGTTATTGCCTCATACGCAGCATGCGGGATTCTGGCTAAGTTACTCCGTTTATTTTCAAGGTAGAAAACTAAAGGGCGGTTACCCACTTGATAAATTGGCTCTTTTTCGTGTGGGTTCGGGAGAATATGAGCGTATTGATGAAGATACCTGGAGTAATCTCGATATGGAAGTTCATGAACATCCGATAGTTAAAGGATCTGTTGGTTTCATTCGTTCAAAAATAGACCACCAAGATTTTCGAGGTGTTTCACATTGGATCGCGAAACATAATCAATACTCTTCATGGGAAGCGGCTAGATTCATCCGCTATGCGAGTGATCCTATTGTCCGGGTCCAATGGACCTGGCGTCAGAAAATCAAATATTCCCTCATGCGCACCCCATTCTTGGGTATAGCTTATTTTTTCGGAAGTTTTTTTCTGATGGGAGGTTGGCGTGATGGATTCACTGGACTTTCGTATGCCATTCTTAAAATGTCCTACTTCACTCAGATTTATTGTAAGTATAAAGAAAAAAGTGTTTAAATTTGAAGAATAATCAATTGCGCCAGTTTTAATTGCATTGAATGTTAGCCTGTCAATTCCGGCGCGCCGGAATCCTGCGTGCCAAACATCGAATTGCAGACTTGGTAGTTTTGTGTCTTGGTGGTTCCGTGAGAGTTCTAAACTCCTGTCATCCTGTCAATTTTCTCTAAATTTTGTCAATTCTGTCTAATAAATCTTCCTGTCGGTTGCTTGGCATTTCTATCTCCTCTCTTTCAATAAGTGACGCCGTTGCATTTGCTCTTACTAGGGGCTTGATTTTGGCGCCTTCAGGCCCCGGACTTTGCGATTTGGAGACAGACTTGCACTATCGCTTAGCATTGGAAAATGCCGACCTCAACCTCCCTGATAGCGGCCTCGCGATTTTGATGGCCCGCATTCTTGGGCTTGGCAAACTTCCGCGCACATCGGGACTCGGATTTCTTGAGGCCTTGCTTGAAAATCCTGTCTTGCGCCAACAGAATGTGATCTTTTGGGTTATGCCCTCGGAAGAAGCGCAGACGCGCAATATCGCGTGGCTTAAGTCGAAAGGATTCTCGACTTCTAAAGAAGATTCCTATGTTGCGCCCATGTATTTGCGCTCAGGGCCTGTTTATGATCAGACCCTTCTGGGGATTTTAATTCAAAAACGACCGCCATTTGTTTTTATTTGCACAGGGAGCGGAACGCAGGAAAAACTTGGTTTCTGGCTGAAGCAAAGTCTTCCATATCGCCCGACTATTTGCTGCATCGGTGCGGCCATTGGATTTCTGAGTGGTGATCAAATACGCATTCCTAAGTGGGCAGACCGTTTCTGTCTGGGTTGGTTACTACGATGTCTGTCGGAACCGACAAAATTTATCCCCCGATACGCCAAAGCCATGCGTCTTATTTGGCTGATTCTCCGCTACCGAGACAAGGCGCCGCCGATAAGGGAAATTTTGACAAAATTTACAAAATTAACAGAATAGCGGGGTTGGGTGCTGTTAGATGTCTGATTGCTTCAAATGACTCTGTCTGCAGATGTGGATGGACGAAGCAAAAATCCGCAATTAAAAGGGCCTCTCACAGAGGCACGAAGCGAAGGAAAATCAGCAGAGGGTTGGACAGGATGACAGGATGGACAAGATTTACAGGATGGTGACAGGGGGCGCCCGATGCTCGGGCTTGCAAATCAGTCATCCTCTCTTGCTGCAAACGAGCTTGCGCGCCGCTGGGTGCCGAATTGCCTCATCCGCTGCGCGGATGACCCTGTCGGCGGGAGTTGCTGGAACAGCGGAAAAAATCTGCACTTCGTAATCCGCTATCCAGATTGTCACGCAGGATTCCGGAGCGCCGGAATCGACGGGCTAAAAATATGACCTCTGCAAGCTTGCTTGCGTGAGTCATGCTTTTTTCGGGCCGCCCCATTCGCGTAGCGAAAAGTCTGCGTGACAATGCTGTTTCTCCTCAGTGTTCTCTGTGCACTCCGTGGTTAATCCCTGAACTGATTCGCTCTACCAAGCGGCCTTCAAACGGCCGCTTTTTTTATGCCCTCAATAAGCGGTGTTTTTCGGGAAAAGCACTTGCAAAGCGGTTTGGGCGACGATCGTCACATCCACAAGCGGCGTATAGTTTTCGATGTATTCCAGATCGGATTCGATTCGTTTCAGCACATCCTCATCGCTATTGGCCTCGCCACGCATGCCTCGCACTTGGGCCAAGCCGGTAATGCCTGGCTTGGCAACCGTGCGCACATTGTAGGCATTGAGAATTCGCGACCATTGCTCGTCGTGCTCTGGAATGTGTGGTCTCGGGCCGACAACGCTCATTTCTCCTCGAAGCACATTGAGGAATTGCGGGATTTCATCGAGCGATGTTCGGCGCAGCCAGTGGGCGGCGGGGAAAATGCGTTCGTCACCGCGCTGGGCCTGACGCGTGTCGGTTTCTTTTCCCACATGCATCGTGCGGAATTTGAAAATCCGGAATTCTCCGCCTCCGAAGCCTCGACGGGTCTGGCGGAAAAAGAGTGGTCCGGGTGATTGTATGCGGTGGAGCAGCCAGACGATAGCACACAGTGGCGGCATGATGATTCCCACAGCAAATCCAGCGATGGCGAGGTCGAACGCTCTTTTAACAACCCTATTGAAGGGGCTCTCCAGTGGTTCGCGGCGGAAGTGGACGAAGTTGAGACCATCGACCTCCGCGCTCCAGGCTCGCGTGCCAAAGCGACGATTCAGATCATCCCAGAAGATCAGTCGCGCCCCGCGTTTTTCGGCGAGCGCCAGCCATTGGTTCACCTCCGATTGGTCGCCCGGTGGCTCCAAGCACAGCAAGACATCGGGGCTTTGTTGAAGCAGAATTTGCGAAATCTCATTGGTGTTTCCCAGAAACGGAATGCTGGCGTCGATTGTTTGGATTTCTGAAGGACCGCTGAGGCCAATCACCCGGATGCCCATCCGTCGTTGGCGTTGCAACCACTCGATCAGGCGCTCCTTTTGGAAAACATCTTTGCTCCGCGTGATCAGAAGAAACTTTTGCCTGTGGCTCGCCGCGAAGACCAGTGGCATGACCAAGTGGGGCGTCGCCAGATTAGTTAGGCAGAGCGTGACATACAAAACCGGAAGCCACGAGAACAGGAACACGCGGGAGATATCGCGGTCCTTTGTCACGACGAGGAAGAAGACTATAACTGTTCCGATAAATACAGTCTGTCGGGCGGCAAGCTTCAACCGCCCCCAAAAGAGTCCGGAGAGGATCGCCCCGTCTTGACCGGCGCGATAAGTGGCCCTGCCCAACAGGGCCAGAACAGCCATCAAAGCATAGGTCGAGTATCCCAAAAAACCGCCGGTCAGGCCACGGATGTCAAAAATTGTTATGACCAAATACCACGAACAAAAACTCAAGCTAACAGCCAAAATCTGAAACACGGTATGGATGGCAACCGCTCCTCTGTGTCTCTCGCTAATCATTGATTATAGTCAATTTTTTGCCAACGTATTCAATATGGGGAGGGCATTTCAGACACATAGAACTCATAGCAGGTAATCTCAAAAACGCCACTTCAGATCACAAAGTTCTCATCTTGAGCTAGCCTTACTCGCAAAGAATGCCCGCGCGCCGATTCCCTTTTCATGTTATTTCGTGTCTTTCGTGGCAAAAATTGCTTCCCTCTTTTAATGCTCGGTTCCGCCGTGGTTAACCTTTTCCTTTCCCCCAAAGAATCCCTGCCACAAGCATCGTGTAAAGTTGCAGAGAGGCGATCTGTAGCGGAAAATCCACAAGTGCGTGCAGCATTACTCCACCCAGCGAAAAAACACAGGCCGCCGATAGAACACTAAGGTCACGATTACTCCGCCAACTTTGTTTGGCTGAGCGCATACCGCGGATGAGTCCACCAATGAGAAGCAGGCTCCAGGCGCTCGCGCCTGCCCAGCCCCAATCCATCGGAGTTTGCAGGACATCGCTGTGGGCTTTGTCCCAGCGGCCTTCAAGGCTGCTGCCGATCTGCGTGCGATGGATGTTGAACATTTGCTCGAATGTCCCCGGACCGAATCCCCATGAGCCTGCGGCCGGGATGGCGCTGCGGGTCATGATTTCGTAGGCCTCGGTTCGGCCCGCGTCTCCGCGTAGGATCTGCCACGATTCCATTTCCCACCGTATGAGGGTTTTTTCCATGCCGAAAGAAAGGGCGAGGATTCCCGCCAAAACGAGCATGCCCGCAGGGAGTGACCAACAAATCCATGGTCTGGGTAACGCCGAGCTGCGGGTTGCTGTCACTGCAATGCAAATGCTCATGCCGGCCAGAAGCAGCGCGCAGAGCATATTCGCCGCCCGCGACACATTGACAAAACCTGCGGCTGCAGTAATCAAGGCCACGAGGGTCCAGAACACGCGGCTCATTCCCGCTCCCTCGCGGAAAAAGGCGGTCACGGCTAGGCCGACGATCAGCGGCAAGACAAGATTGATGAAACTGCCCGCGTTTGCGTGATACCGGAACACGCCAAAAAATGTCCATCCGAGGTTCTGCTCCAAATCCCAGAAAATCGATGGGGCATTCAAAAGCCTCTGGGCAAGGCCAAGGATAACGATGCTTACTCCCGAGCCGGAAAGCGTGATCCAGAGGCGCTGACGCCAGATGCGGTTTGCTGTCATGTCGCACGCCATGCAGAAAGCCCCAAGGAGCCCAGTCGTTAAAAGCATCGAAGGCAGCACCAGGGCCTCATCCATAAACCCCGGCCAACCCGGCCATGGTTGTTGGCGATCAACAAAAACCTGTGCGGCGTCGATAAATTGACGCTTGGCATTCCAGGTCATGAACCATCCTTGCAAAAGCAGAAAAACCAGACACAGAGAAGCGGGGAGGGGAATGCGTGGCAGGCGTAGCCTTGCTGTGATTCCCAAAATAAATAGAGCCGTGTTCGCCAGCAAAAGCCAAGAAATCCACTCCCGCGCCCATTCCCGCGTGCCTCCATAAAGCCAGGCTGCAAGCACCACATTTCCCAGCAAAAACCAGCGCGCGGCGGTAAGCGGAAAATCGTGCAGACTTCTCATTCCGGAAAATCTCCCGCAAAGGCGCAAGGACGCGAAGAAAAATCTGAGAGGGTTAGATAGAATTACAAAATTTACAGAATGGAGACATGGGGAAAGTCTTCTTTCACAGAGTCACGAAGCAAAGGAAAATCCCCATTTTGTAATCCATAATTCGAAATTTGGACAGAATGAACAAAATTATCAGAATGGCGAGAGGGTGCGCCCGATGCTCGGGTTGGTAGATCAGTCACCTTGTGCTGCTGCAAGCGAGCTTGCGCGCCGCTGGGTGTCTGATTGCCTCATCCTCTGCGCGAATGACCCTGCCTGCTGGAATAATTGCGATCGCAAAATTCGCCCTCCGCTATCCAACTTCTCACGCAGGATTCCGGCATGCCGGAATTAGCAGGCTAAAAAGAAGATCTCCGTAAGCTCGCTTGCGTGAGTCATGCCTTTTTACGCCGCGCCATTCGCGTAGCGAAAACCTGCGTGACGAAGCTGTTTCTCCTCCTTGTTCCGTGGTTCTATTCTTTCGTGTCCCTTCGCGTTTTTCGTGGCTAAATCATTTTTCTGTCCGTTGTGTCCTTTGACTCGCAATCTCCCGCTATGCTCGCACTTCGGGCCAACCTCTTCGGTTGCTCTTTCTCGAAGGCCCCGCCTTTTCTATTGTGGTTAACTCCTAAACTCGTTCCGGAGCTTCTCGCGTAGTGAAAGCCTGCGTGCAAAATCCTGTCATCCTGTCTAACCAAACCAGTCCGCCCAATTCTGTAATTTTGTTCATTCTGTCAAAAAAATCTGTCACAAAAAAGTTGCCTTTTTGCCATGACCGCCTTAAATAGCTCCCTCAATTGGCGCCTAAAATAGAACCGTTGAAAAATTCTCAAAAATTTTCCTTAAGTTTCACCCAAACCAGTCGACTCTAAATTATGGGAATGGCATTATCAGGACTCGCGTCGGGCTTCGATTGGAAGTCCATCGTCGATCAACTCATCGAAGTCAGTCGCACGCCGCAAACTCGGATGCGCAAGGAGCAAACGACAAATTCCCAAAAATCCAGCGCTCTCGATGATGTTCGAGCAAAACTCGCCGCGCTCAAGACAAGTATTTCGAATCTCAATTCGCAAGATTCCCTGCTAAAAAAAAGCGCAACTATTGCAGACAAGAACTCAAATTGGACGGCGACCGCAACGAAAGATACGCCTGCTGGTGATTATAATTTGGAGATGATTTCGCAGGCCACAGCCTCCATATTGAAAGGAGCTTCTGGACTTGGATCTGCAATTGCCCCTGCCAACGCGATCAGTTCAACATGGATGGGGGCCACATTGACTGCTGGTAATTTTATTCTAAATGGTAATACGATTTCAATATCTGCAACAACGACTTGGAATCAACTTATAAATCAAATAAACGCAATTCCGGGATATTCTGCAAGCATTACAAATGATAAGTTTGTAATAAGCGGTCCTGGAACCATTAATCTGGGGTCCGATGCCAGTTCTCCGACAAATTTCCTTCAGCTTGCCCGTCTTTTTAACAATGGATCCAGCACGGTTAGCACCGATAGCGGAGGGTTAGGTAAACTTCGACTTGATGTTCCTCTTAATTCCTCAAGCTCAAATTTTTCAAACTGGACCTCTTGGGCATCGCAGCCAAATCCAGGAGCGATAAAAATCAATGGCCAATCTATTTCCATAAACCCTTCGATGACAGGCCAAGAAGTATTGGATGCAATTACTTCTTCTTCTGCTGGCGTCACCGCTTCATACGATTTCATAAATAACGGATTCATTCTTAAAAACAAAAATCCAGGTAACAGCGCAATTGACATTCAAGATGTTACTGGGTCATTTGCGAGTCTGCTCAAAGTCACATCCTCAAGCAATCCGACCTTGATAAACGGACAGAATACCTCCTTCCGAATTAACGGTGGCGGTATTATTCAGTCTCAAGGAAATACCATAACAGAAAATGAACATGGTATAAAGGGGCTTACAATAACAGCTAATTCTTTAAGTCCAGCTAATAACTCAAGCACTATTACAACAAGTGCAAGCTCTTTATTCTTGGATTCAAGCGGTAATCCTCCGGCGACTCCTTCATCTGCCAACTATCACTTTTTGCGATTTCCTTTGAATACCTCTGGAATCTCTGTTGGTCAGGTTGTTACAGGGAGTGGAATTCCTGATGGAACCTCAGCTGTCTCGGCATCAAATTGGAATGGATATTACGCTGTATGCCTCAGTTCGATTTCTGGCTCCGCCATACCCTCCGGCACTCCGATAACCTTTACCGACTCCTACACCCCCACAAAAATCACCGTTGCCGGCGACACCTCGGCCGCCAAAGATGCCTTGAATGATTTTGTTTCTAAATACAACTCTGTTCAGGACACGATTGAGAGATATACAAAAGTGACCACCTCTGGAAGCAAGGTTACCTCTTCGATTCTTTCGGGAAATCGTGAGTTGAGTGATATTGCCCGGAAGCTGCGGACGGAACTTTATACATCATCCGGTCTTACTGGCACTGTGAATCGACTGTCGGATCTGGGTGTCACCTCTTCGGGTATTCAGAATACGGTTTCCTTCAACAGCAGTGTTCTGGATGCAAAATTGGCGTCTGCGTCTGATGACGTGACAGCATTTTTTAAAGATGTCGGCACAAATGGGTTTATGACTCGCCTCAAAACCAATTTTCTGGATAAATTGGTGACTGATGCTGGGTCAGCGACTGGCGGACTTCAGACGCAATTGACGAATCTCACGAAGCAAAATACGAGCCTCGATAAGCAAATCGAGGATGTGGAGCGCAGATTGACCGCCCAGCGGGCGACTTTGGAAGCTTCATTCATTGCGATGGAGAAATCGCAGTCCAGATATCAACAGCAGGGCTCTTATCTCTCAAAAACATTTGCCAATGGAAATTAATTTCTAAACTTTTCCGCTTAACATCCGATCTAAAAAATAAGAGTATAAAAATCACCTATTAATGACCAATTTTTGCAGAAATATCAATAAACAAACACAAGGAGAATTAAAATGAACAACATCCATCCCGTTGTGCCTCAGACAGCACCTCATTGGCCCGAAGTCAATGCGGCAACCGCCAAGTCCAACATGTCCACGCCTCAAGTTGGAGCCGCCGAGGTTCCGATCAAGGACTCCGTTATTGCCACCGGCAAAACGGAGCTACCCGAGAAAAAAACAGCGACAGATACTTTGGAAGCTCCGCATCGGGAAATGGTGCGGGAGTGGCAAAACAGCCACACAGAGGTGCGTCCCGGCCGTGTGGCCAAAGGGATCGATTGGAATCTCGATCCAACTTATCCCTCGCTCAATGTCCTCAATGGCATTGCCTCAATGCTCGTGGGATCTGTGCTCAACGATTCAGGATCGAATCTGAAGGGGCAAATAACCCCTTAAGGTTATTTCTTGAAAAATTCGTTAGCCAGCATACATTAATCAAAATTACTTCGTTTTGAAATCTACAAACCCTCTTCATATTTATCGCAAAACGGCTGCAACGACTGCTTCTCCCGGTGAGTTGGTTCTCATGTTGTTTGATGGCGCCTTGCGATTTATGACAGCGGCCGAACTTGGGTTTCAAGAAGAAAATTTTGCGCGTCGAAACGAGCTAATCCATAATAACATCATGCGCACTCAGGCTATTATCACTGAGTTGCAAGCGACCCTGAATATGGAAAAAGGCGGAGAGTTTTCCGAGAATCTCTACCGCCTTTATGATTTCATGCAGGAGCATCTCAATCAGGCAAATCGTGAAAAAAATCTTGAAAAAATCAAGATAGTAGTAGGCTTCATGCAAGATATTCGTGATGCTTGGTCGCAGATGCTGCTTCAGACTGCCACAGAGCAAGTTGAGGCCGCTGGCGGCGGGATCACCGGTCAGGGTTTTGGTGCTAAATGCTGATCAAAAAACAGGAGCCAGTGCCTGTTCCTGCTCAGACCGATCGTCTAGAACAACTACTCTCGTTTTATGAAAGTAACCTCCAATTGGAGGTTTTTTTCATTGGTCGAAGGGAGTTCGACAAATTGGTGGAGTTGCTACCAACACAAGGTAGTCTCATCGAGGCCCTCACCGAGATTCTCGCGAACTTGAAGTTACCTCCTGTGGAATCCCAAGCTCTGCAAAAACGCCTGGAGGCTGCGGATCTCCTGCGAGATTCCAACAAGCAGACCTTGGACCAAGCGATGCAAGAGGTGAGTGCGGAATTGGAGCAAATGAACGGCGCCCGCCAGCGCATTCGCCAAATGCGCCAACTCTCCAAGTCCATGTATCAGGATACAATCGCTCCCGCTCGCCTGCAAAATTGGGCCTAGCACTGAGCCACTTCGTTGAAATTTGATAGGATAATGAGTGCACTCCCACTACGTATCGGAATGACGCTTGGTGATCCGGCGGGTATTGGGCCTGAGGTTGCTTCCGCTGCATTGGGGTCTATCCAAATTCCTGAGGGAATTTGTGTGGATGTGATTGGTTCGAGCCAGGGGCATACTATGGGCAAGCCTACTGATGCCTCAGCCCGTGCAGCGCTGGATGCCATGGAGGAGGCCGCGAGGCGCTTGCTGGCTGGTGAGATTCAGGCAGTGGTGACCGGGCCGGTCTGCAAGCATGCTCTGCATCGCGTGGGATTTGAATTTCCAGGTCAGACCGAGTTTTTTGCGGCGAGGGCCGGAGTGGAGGATTTTGCGATGTGTTTGACCGGCCGGGCGCTGACTGTGGCCCTTGTGACGGCGCATGTGCC
>Ga0214921_10001866_pt1 | contig 35274 bp, 34 predicted proteins | sample LL1505_MetaG_FD_177992 | JGI IMG/M metagenome (GOLD analysis project Ga0214921, IMG submission 177992) | Freshwater microbial communities from Lake Lanier, Atlanta, Georgia, United States - LL-1505 | ecosystem: Environmental > Aquatic > Freshwater > Lake | place: USA: Georgia | collected... | reverse complement strand
TTTTGTAATCGTGGACCTAAAGTTGTTAATGGTTGATTAAAATTATTAGTTGTTTTATTTTGCATATTATTAAGTTTTTCAAGTAATTCTTTATTTTGTTTTTCCAAGTTAATTAATTGATTATTAAAACGTGTATTCATTTCTGTAAATAATAATGTTTGATGTTTTATATTTTCAAGTAAATTATTAATTATAGTATTATCAATATAATTTGTATTTACATTTGTATTATTTTTTAATAATAATTGTAAATTTTCATTTTCAAGTTTATATTTTTCATTTTCTAATTTAAGTTTTTCATATTCAGCATTAATATCATTAAATAAATTAATATTATTAACTATAATTTCATTTAGTTTACTATATGTTAATTCTTTACCAATTAAAAATAATTCTTTTTCATTTTCATGTCCTACTAAATTTGATACCTTATTAATTCGAATATCTTGATGATTATGAATAAAATTTTCAAAATCTTTACTTAATTTAACTGGATAACAATCTAATAATAAACATTCATCATAATTTAATTTATGTTCATTAAATCTATTTAAAATACCTTTACGACTTTCACCAATTTTAACAACATATGTATTATCTTCATAAGTTTTAACTTTAATAACATAAACTAAAGAACCACTATTTCCAAATTTCTTTAATAATACATTTTGAACTTCAATTGCTTTTTCTATTTTATTATTATTTTTTAATTGTAAATTTTCATGTTCTTTAATTTGAACTTGCTTTTTAAATTCCTCACATTCTTCTTGAATAGTATCTTGTAAAATTTCTTCTAATGTTATGTAATAATTATGAATTTCACGTGCTTTTTTAGTATCAGTTTGAAGACATAATAATTTAAATGTTTTAATATTTAATAAGTATTTAATATTATTATGTCCTCCTCTACCTTCTTTATTTATATCATTTAATTGTTTATAATCAACATTTACTTTAAAATTTTTTTCAAGTAATCTTTTTGCATTTAATTTATATGAAAAACCTAACCATTGCCAAATATTATCTAAATCAATAATATAATCTGTTAATTTATTATAATTTAAATAACAGTAAAATGATGTAATAAATAATTTTTGTTCATCATTTGTAAATATACTTTTAATTTTTTTTAATAATTTATTATTAAAAGTGTTTGATAATTTTGTAATTGGATTGGTTTCAATTAACTTTATAATATCTAATATTTCTGACATTTATATATTTATTTAATATCATTATATCTTTATATTATTTTTGTATTGATAATAATAAGTAAAACAAAAATAATATATTTTTTTGCTCATCCTTAAAGATTAGCAAACGCTTATATACTTTTATAAAAACAAAATAAACTTTTATTTGCTTTTGTTGCAACAAAAATGAAAGTATATATACTTTTTATAATTTATATTATAAAAATATTAATTGAAATAGTCAGCATACATACTAATTACTGTAAGCCGTTCCGCCCCATTTGTCCATGGAATTTTTAATATTATTAATTCCAAGAACGTCCCATAACTTTCATTACAGGCTGGACTATATCTTAAGTATTCTAATTGAATACCCAAATCCATTTAGTCTCTGAACTTCCTATTGCACTATTACAATAGTTTAGTTGCGGATTGTCCATATATCTTATAAATTTTTACTATACCTCAGTTCTAATCTGAGCCAGTTTATTATTTCTAATAAACTTTAGTATTATAAGTTTTAGGAGTTTCCCGCAGTTTGAATTTGTCGCTTTTGTTTTTTATTAACAAAAACTAGCATATAGTTTTTTAACTAACTGTATTTGATACATTGTTAGTATGCTATATACTATTTGGCACAGGCGGTTGTTTATGCCACTCATGATACGGAGAACGTTGTAGTTAACATCATAGATGTATACTTGAGAACCATTTTCGGTATGAACCAATGCTGGTGGGTTTCTTGATGGATCGTAGTATGCCAAATCCTTCTCATCTTGAGTTCTCCAGAGGTCTAGAGTCAAAGTGGTGTTGTCAATACGAGAAAGGTTACAAGTGCCGCTTGGTTGATGTTGCTCAGGGTGCAAAGCGAACGAATATACGTTAACACCATTAGCAGGAGTAGACTTGTGACAGTTCAAAGTCTGAACCAAGTTGAAGTAAGCACCATTGCGTTTCTCAAAACGATCGTGACCGTTCAATTGCAACAAGGCAGACTTGACTGGATTGTAACTGTTGTCAATCAACAAACCAGTGTTACGTGGCAGGGAACCAACAATATCCCAAGAGTCATGGTAACGACGATCAGTCCATTGATCAACTGGAACAGACAAATCACGAACAGTCAAACTGTGCTCCTCAACGGAAACACTGTATACAGTTGAACCATTAGCAACACCGTTGTCATCAAGTTCCTTGTAAACAGTGATAACAAACTTGTGGACGTAACTCAACAGGTTGTATGATGCATCATCCTTATTGAAGAACGAACTCTGTTTAAAGAGTAAATCAATTGGAACAGTGTTCTCACTTTCCATACCAACACCGCGACGGAAAACATATGTGCTAGTTCCAACAACACTAGTAAGAGTAGAATCATTAGTCAAAACAACATATGGAGTATCCCATTCGGCACCACTTGTCAATTGGGCTTCATCACTGTCACCAGTAGAACCAATTTTAAGAGAAGAATCAACTAAGTTGACAGCAGCGTAATCCAAAGCATCAGTCCAGTCATCCTTGTGAGTGTAACCCAAGAAGTGAGTGTGGTTAGTATTGAAAGCCTTAGATTTAACAGCCCAAATCAATTCCTTGGTTGGGTGGTTGAATCCCAGTTTAACACGGACAGTGTTGCTGGAAATACCTTCCTCGCCAGTGAATTGAAGTTGAGAAATCAAATACTCATGACCAACTTGGGCAAAACGACGACGCTCTTCAGTGTCAATGTAAACGTAATCAACCAACAAAGAAGCATCACCAATGCTCTTGCTCTGAGCATCAAGATCAGCATGGCTCATGTTGCTGCTCATAACAGTAAGATCCTCGAATTTCGAGAACTCAATCCATAATTTAACTTCATGATATTGTACGATAATACCCTCCCTTTCGGGACATTTGTGAACATATATTAATTAAAATATAAATATTATGTTTTAATATATGTTGGGTCTAGACTATATTTTAAGCTTATTATAAAAATAATAAACCCAATGCCATTTAGTCGTTGAAGTGCATACTCTTTAAAGAGTACTTGCCTGCGGATTATCCATTATAAAAACATCTTTTATATTTTTACTATACCTCAGTTCTAATCTGAGCCAGTTTATTATTTCTAATAAACCTTAGTAATAAAAGCTTTAGGAGTTTCCCGCAATTTGACATTGTCGCTTCAATAATTTATATATTGAAACTAGTATTAATATTTATTTAATACTTTTTTGCCCAGACAATTTAGGCAATCAAAGGAAGTGCAAGACCAGTATTAGCGTTGCACCAGAATTGGAGTGGAACATAAAGTTCGGCATCTTGGGTGAAATAACCATTTCCATCTGGCTCTCTTAAGGCAGTGAGTTCTGGAACATCACCAATCAAAGTTCTGTAAGCAGACTCGTTATTAACATCCTTGGTAAGATCGTGCCATACAGACAACCAGTGACCATAGTGCTTGTCAATTTGAGAACCACCAATCTCGAACTGGACGTTATCAAAGATAAAGTGACCCAACTCACGAACCCAAGCGAATAACAACTTAGAGTTATCACCAGAGGTCTTAGAAGAGTCAGCCAATCGAACATGGTTCAACTTGAATTTCATGTACATCTTAGTAACCAAGTCACCATTACGGGTGATAGTAGCAGTAATCTTTCTACCAAAATCAGCAGAACCATTGAAAGTCAATTCAACAGTTTCAACAGCAAAATTGGTATGTCGACGATAAACAGTCTTAAAATAAGTTATTTGTGGATTGCCCGTTAAATAAACATCTTGAGCACCATAAGCGACTAATTGCATTAAACCACCTCCCATTTTTAATATATTATTAGAAATATAAAATAATTTTAAATAAAAATCAATAATTAAATATTATTTTTATATAAAATATTCATTTATATAAAACAACATAAATAGATGGCATTTAAATTCAAACCAGATAAGATTAAATATCTAAGTGAGATATCAACTTTAGACAGTTCTCATAGTGAAATTGTTGATACAATTAATAAAAAGAAAAATGAATTACCTAAAAAAGAAAAAAGAATTGAAAAATTAAATAATAAATTAAATGAATTAAATCCAAGTGATCCTAATTATTTAAATATTAGAACTAATATTTTAGAAGAACTTGATAAATTAAAGGAAGAAGTTAATGAAAGTGCAAATTATATGGATGATATAGAATATTTTGGTAAAACATATGATATATTATTTGATTATTATGATATATATGATACAAATCAAAAAACTACCCAAAAACAAGATGTAAATACTACTGAATCAGATAATACAAATAATATAGAATCATCGTCTAATGATCTTGTGTCGCATGATATTTTTGAATCTGATAAACTTGATTTATTAAATAAGTTATCAAAAGCAAAACGAAAACAAAAGAGAGTAGCACGAAAAAGAATTAAAGATATTGAATCATTAAATTACCAAGTAAATGATATATTTAATTATATTGGTGGTAATATAAACGAAGAAAATAAAAATTTAATAAATGAAAATCCAAAATTAAACAAAGCAGAATTATATGATGCTTATAAAATTGTTTTAGATGGTAAAATATATCAAAAAGAAATTTCAAGAATATGTTCATTATGTAATGTAGAAAAAATATTTGTTCAAAATGAAGGATTTTATGCATGTAAAAATTGTGGTGATGTTGAACATTGTATAATTGAAACAGAAGTTACAAATTATAAAGATCCTATGATTGAAAAACCAATTTTCCCTTATAAACGTAAAAATCATTTCCGTGAGTTGATTGTAATCAAACTGCTCATAAAAGTATATATAAAAAGTATATGCTAGTAATTATACATATTTTTAGTATAATTGCGATATTGCCAAATTGCGGGAAACTATTCAAAATATTTAGTTACTACTTGTTAAAAGTGATTTTATCAAGGACCACGGTTAATTGCCGTTCTCGAGTAAAAATACTAAATATTATAATACAATCCGCATCCAAGTTTGATAAGGTATCTTATCAAAAAGGTTCAGAGACTATAAGGTAATAGATTGTTATCTACAAATAACAATTTAAGATATAGTCCAAAATAATAAAAGATAATTTTATTATGAATGGGTTAAGTCAATTTCAAGCAAAAGAATCTACTGAAATTGATAAAGAAACTATGGAAAATATTAAAAATGAAATTAAAAAATTACGTATTAAAAATTATAATTCATTAACTAATAACCAATTAAAAGATGTTTTAAAACATCTTAAATTAAATGATCATTATGAACATATTCCTTATATTAAAAGTAGATTAACGGGTAAAACTCCTCCAACAATATCAAGGGAAGAAGAAGAACAATTATTAAAAATGTTTGATAAAATTCAAGAACCATTTAAATTACATTGTCCTAAGGACCGTATAAATTTTTTAAGTTATTCTTATGTATTACATAAATTTTGTGAATTAAGAGAATTAGATGAATTTATTAAATGTTTCCCATTATTAAAAAGCAGACAAAAATTGCGAACACAAGATGAAATATGGAAAAAAATATGTGGAGAATTAAAATGGGAATTTATTCCAAGTATATAAATTTTTTAATATTATAATATATTATAAATGAATATTGATACTCAATATGTTTTATTAAATAAATCTGTACGATTTATTCTAAATATTGTTTTGTTATATCTTTTTATTCTATGTATTGATACTACCAATTTATCACAAACTCAAACCATATTATTAATTTGTATGGGAAGTTCTGTAATTCTTTATATTAATGATTTCTATTTCCCACAATGTTCTATTAATATTGAACAAAAAAAATAATTTTTTAATCTAAAGAAATATTAACTTATTATAATATAATTATTATAAATGACTACTGAAGATCATCTTGATGAAGATAAAATTATTAAGGGACAATCATTTGTTTGTCTTTCTTTATTAACTCCTAGTTCATTTCCTGAAGCATCACGTGAAAAACATAAAGATCAGCCAATTATGGGGTTAAAGATTCGTGGTGTTTATGAAACTTTAGAAGAAGCCCAAAATCGTGCTGCACAATTGCAAAAACTTGATAAATATCATAATGTTTTTATTGGTGAAGTTGGTAAATGGTTACCATTTGATGTTGATCTGTCAAAGATGCAGAATGATAATCAGGTATATAGAGAGCAAGAATTGAACAATTATATGAAAGCATATAAAGATGCTTTAGAAGAAGAATCCGCAGAAGAAAAGAAACGTAAGGAAGAGTTATTAAAAGATGTTAAAGTAGTTAAACAAGATAATGCTGTAGTAGTAGAAGAAGAAAAAACTGAGCCAGTAGTAGAAACAGAGAAATTAAATAATAAAGAAGATCTAACTAAGAAGTTAGAACAATCTAAAGAAACTTTGGCAAGTTTAGAAGATAAGATTAATGAGATTAAGAAATTATCAGAAAAATTAAATAAATAATTTTTTTAATTAAAATAATTATATTGTAGTTATATAATTATTATAGATGGAATTAGTCAATGGTATAATAACATTAATATTATTTATAGGAATTATATTTATTGTAATATATTATGTTAAAAAGGATGGAAATAATAAAGAAATTATATATAAATATATTCCAAGAACATTAGAAGAAGAACAAAATGAACCAGTATTTGTATCTGAAATATTTAATGCAATGTTTTCACAACCATCTGTATGGATTGATGCTGTTGAAGAAGATAAAAAACGTTTAACTGGTAAATATAATCAATATTATATTTCGCAAAATTAATATTTTTTTATATTTTTAATAATGTGATCTTGAATATGATTCATCTTCATTTCCAATTTTTGTAATTTTAATTGTATTATCATTCGATTTTTTACCATAAATATCATTAATACCTATTGTCTTTTTCTTTTGTCGCCAATTTTCATCATAATTATTCTGATGAAATTTTATATATTGTTTACATCCTATTAATCCTACTTTTTCATTATTTGCTTTATACCAAAATACTTGATCAAATATATCTGCTTGAGAACCTCTATTTGATATAACTAATGATCCAAAATCTTTTGTTAATTCATTAAATACTTGACGGAATGATTCAAAATTTGGAAACATTCCTGCATAATGATCGTATAATCTTTTTTGATTTGAAAAATTAGAATCTTTTAATAAAAATACATAATCGAAATTACCTCGTAATTCTGGTGTAATACCTAATGGAAATTGCATTGTTAATATATACATAACTCTATAATGTCTTCCATTAAATAATAACTCTGTAATTGTTTGATCTTTCATCCATGTACCTTTTGTACTTAAACAATCATCCATTAATAAAAATGCTCTTGGATCAATATGTTTACCTTTTGCTGCTTTCTGTTTTTGTTTTTCAATCATATGATCTTGTCTAATAAGTAACTTGCTAATTAAATCGCTATTATATTCATAATGAATATATAAATCAGGAACAAATTCAGAATAAAATGCAGGATTTGCCATTTTTTCAGTTGGTGCAATAACTAATCCGATTGGAACATCTCTGAAATGTTTTAATATTGATCGACAAATCCAACTTTTACCAGATCCACGTTTTGCAATCATAACTATGGCAGGATTTTCAACCATTTGTGATAATTGAAATTGTTTAAAATTTAATTGTCTATTTCCTTCTAACATTATATTTTTTTGATTAGTCATATAATTTTATTGTATAAAAAAATTATATAATTTTTAATATTTTAATTTATATGTATTATTTTTTAAGTCGCTCTGTTTCAAAAATATATTATCATTCTTTAATAAATTCTTATTAATTATATTGTATTTAACTTTATTTTCTATTGGTAATATACCACCTTCTAAAGATGCTGGACGACTTATATTATTTATAATATTATATTCTTCATTATCTATATTTTCTGATGTATTTATATCATCCATTATCAATAAATATCCTACTAATATTACTATTAATGTCATTAATAAGGGTCTTTTAACTTCTCCAGTTGTTATTAAACCATTAAAAATTATATAACATACTGCAAATACTAATATTGATAATATTATAAAATATTCAACTAAAAAATCACTTAATTTACTCATAATATTATATTATTATATATTTATTTTTCAACTAAATTATCAAAAAATTTATCTTTCTTATCTGATAATTTATCTACTCGAATTTTATCTTCTGTATCTTGATTTACTTTTATATTCTTATTAATCACTGATTTACTAAAAATTGTACTCGGTTTAACTGGTTTTATTTCTTTTAATATTTGGATAGCATCTTTCTGATTTTCTGGATTTTCTGGAATATTAGTTGCTTTTATTATTTCACTAATTTCATTCATACGTGTATTTCCACTATCTTTATGGGTATCATCTTTAGTATGTTCAGAATTATTATCAGATGATGTTTCAGAATTATTATCATTATGAGTTTGTTGATCACTTTCATCATTATGTGTTTGCTGATTGGTTTCATCATTATGAGATTGTTGATTATGATTAATATATGCATTAACATCTTGCGCGGTAGTATTATTTTCAGGAACAAATGGTTCAGTAGTAGATTCATTAATAATTTTAGAAGGAATATTACCATATTTACCAAATTGTACATTATTATTTAATTGTTGTTGTGCCATTAAAGTCTCAATTTTATTTTTAAGATCATCATATGATTTATCTTTATTATGCTCAATATTAACAAAATCAAGACGCAAATATTCATCTAAAATCTTATTAAGAGGTAATGATTTTCGCATTGCAAGATTAATACATTTACGAATAAGAGTTTCAACATCTAATTTTCTGTCAATATATAATTGTGGTCTATCAGCAATATATTTAGTTGTTTCTACTAAACATTTATAAATAAAATCTTTAACAACTAATGAATCAAAGATTTGATTATTGGCAACTCGTGATTTACCTTTATATGGATCCCATGTAAAAAATAAAACATAACTTTTAAATGCAGACTTTATAATATAATCAAATGATTCTGGTTGAGCACTATTATTTTTAAGAATATGATAACCTTCTTCAATAACTTCACTATTAGCAGTTTTAGTTTCTTCTAAAAATTGTTTAAAAATTTGTTCAACTGACACTCTTTCAATATTACGATTTAATCTACGATTCTGTTCTATTTTTTCATGAATTGTCATTGAATCATTAAACATTTCTTTAATGCAATTATCAATATATGGAACAATCATATCATAAACAAATTCCATAGTCTCATGTTTAACTTCAACTAAATACTTATAATAACTTTCCATCTTTATTATAATTAATCATAATAAATTTTTATATTAAAAACACATCATTTTATTTATGCAGAATTTCCACCACGAGTTCCCAAGAAATTCGCCTGTTCTTGAGTCATGCATACACAACCTGCTCCTTCAAACATATTGGCACCAGAATATGGATTTGCAACATATTTATCTTTTTCTAAACAATTTGCATCAGCAGATAATTTATGTGGTGGAGCAAATTGGATTGGACAACATGAAGTGCTAATTCTATTTTGAGTTAAATCAAATTTAGCAATATCATCTTCTGGACTCAATGAATATAAGTTCTTATATCGTAATCTTAATTCATCATCTGAAATTTTCTTAGTTTCAGTATCAACATGGGGATCAGTAGTCCATGTAGTTTCATTGTATATTTTATCGGAAACATTCGCACCACTATCATTAGTTGGACCATAAACTTGTGTTAATGGCACAGTCGCACTAATTTGTTTCTGAATTGGTTTTCCATATTCAAGATTTTCAAAATAGTCTATATATTTATAGTATTTCAATAAATATACAACGACTAATACAAGTATTAAAATAATTACTAAGTTCATATATTATATTATTACTAAAATAAAAATATAATAAATTTATATTATATAATCTCTGTAATAATAAAATATTCTATGTAATTTTTATTATTATTAGTTATTATCCATTCAGACCGTTGATTTATTTTTTGTAATATATCAGGATTTTTTATTAAATCGTTATATATTTTTTTTAAATCTGTATTTGTTATAATTTGAGAAGATTCATCTAATATATATTTATGTTCTTTTCTTAATAAATCACGTACATTCTTGACTATATCACGTGTTTTAATATCTATATATGGATTTGAATCTGACCATATTATATTTAATAATGTATCATCTATCGGTACAGCAATCATTAAAAAAATATATGCACATTTTAATTTATTATTATTATATTTAATATATAGATACTTATCATCTTTTTTAATTTTATATTTTGTATTACTTATTGTATTAAATAATTTAATATTATTCATTAAAATAATGATATATTATTTTTTTATTATTTATATGGTTTAGATAATTTACGTATTGCTATACAATGTTGCATATGCAATTTATTTAAATATTTATTTGGATTACATAATATAAATTCTGAATAATAATTAACATTATCTAAATTATCATTAAAAAATGATTCAATAGTATTTTTAGGATAAAAGAATCCAATACCATTATATAAACTTTTACCATCACAGAATTTATCATGTAAATTTTTAATATCATCAATTTTGTATGTTTTCTTAATAAATATATTAGTTATATCTTCTATTACTTCATATGCATGAATATATCCATTCTGTTTATTTACACTACAACCTTCTATGTAATCAGATGCAAGTTTTATATATGGAGAAAAAAATCCATGTAATGTAGTTTTTCCTAATATTATTTCCTGATCATTATCAATACCTTTATCATCCATAGATCCCATATACAAAATAGTACCTTTTGGTATCGTATATGTTTCTACTTTACTCACTCCAAATTTTGGATTTTCTAATATAGTTGGATTTTGTACCTGTTCTTCAATTATATTTTCTTGTACAATTTCTTGATTATTTTCAGGAATATTAATATTTTCTTGTACAATTTCTTGATTATTTTGAGGTATATTTTGTTGAAAATCGATTTGTTGAAGATTGGTTGGTTGTATAATTTGATTATTATTTGTTAAATTATTAAGAGGATTATCATCTTGAACTGGTAGAGAATCATTAACAATAATATCAGGATTTTGATTATTATTAAGAATTATATTACCACCTTTTTGTAGAGAATAAGTATTAATTTGTTTATTAGTTAAATTAAGAAGAAAATTAACATTATTAAAATCTGAAAAAGAATTATTATTTTTAATAAAATTGCGTAAAGAAATAATGTTATTAATAATCATAGGAATATAAAACTATATATATAATAATGAATGTAAAAAAATTATTATGCTTTACAATAGTTAATGGATATGAATGTAAATATGGAGATAATTGTTTATTTGCACATACTATTGAAGAACAAACAAAAAATCCATTAAGACAAATTATATTTGATATGATATATAAAATTGATGATTTATCTGAAATAAATATATATAAAGATCAAATATTATTCAATGAATTAAAAATATATACAAGAGAATGTCGAAATTGTATATTATCAAAATGTGCAGGAGGATATAATTGTAAATTCGGCACATGTTTAAAAAAAATGAAGATATGTTATGATAATATGATTTATGGAAAATGTAATCATCAAGTAAATAATAATTATTGTATTAATGGAATTCATTTAACAGAAAAGAATTTAATACCATATAATATTAGAGAATTGGGTGATGATAATATATATGATAATGATAAAATAACGATAATTACGTATAATTTGAAGAAAAATATGCAAAAATGTAAAGAATATTTAGAACAAATATGTCCATAAATAATAAAAATATTATTGAAATAATTAAAAAATATTGATAATTTAAGATTATATTTAGTATGTATTAAATATAATGCAACATATTCAGAATAAATACAAACCAAAAACAATAACTGATTTTGTAGGAAATATTAAACAAATACAGTCAATATGTAGTTGGTTAAGAAATTATGATATCGCAACTGAAACACTTAAAAAATATAGTTTATTACGAAAACCAACAAAAGGAAGAAAAAAGAAGGTTACTGGATTAAGTTTAAAAGAAGAAAATATTTGTTCAAAACAAGGAAATTTAGTTGTTACAGGATCACATGGATGTGGAAAAACAACAATTGTTAATTTAATATTAAAAGATTTAAATTATGAAGTTATTAACATTAATACATTAGATAATAAGATAGAATTAAATAATAATTTATTAAGTAAATTATCAGTGATTAATCAACAAAGAAAATTTACAGAAGATGGAAAACCATTGGTATTATTAATTGATGAATTTGAATCAATTATTACAACATTTGAAAAAAGTTCAATTCTAAATATAATTAAAGAAAACAATTATTATAGATGGATTCCTATAATTATTATTGGAAATAATCAACATAATAAACAACTAAATGATATTAAAAAATTTGCAGATGAAGTTAAAATATATCCTCCATATCAAAATGAATTATTAAAATGGGTATATTTAATATGTAAACAAGAACATATTAATATAGATTATAATGCAATACCAAAATTTATAGAAAATTGTCAAAATGATATTCGAAGAATCTTAATACATTTAGATGAATTATTAATAAATTATGGAAATAATAAGAAGATTTCGATCTTTCAATTAGATAATTTTGATAATACTATGAAGACCAAGGACCAAGATTTTGATCTATTTAAATGTACTGAAAAGTTATTAACAGATTATAAAGACATTGAAACATGTATATATTTCTATGAAATGGATAAAGTATTAGTTCCATTAATGATTCATGAACATTATCATCGTTATTTACCACAGAATAGATATAAAATTATAGATAATTTTTCAAAGAGTGATATAATTGAAAATTATATATATGGTGAACAAAATTGGGATTTAATTGAAATCCATAGTATATTATGTAGTGCATATCCATCTTATTATATAAATAAATATGGATCACGCCAGAAAGGTAATAAATTATTTTTTCCAGAAGATTTGCATCGTACTTCTGTTAAAATGATGAATAAGAAGAATATAACAAAAACTAATGATATAAATAAAAAATTAAATATTATAACACGTAATAAAACTATGTCGGAATTTATTTATATGAATGATTTAAAGGATTAAATACATATAAGATATTTTTTATTTTTTTTTCGTTTTAACAAAAAAAAATATATAATTTATATAATATATTGAATATGGCAAGTTCTGATTCAGATGTTAATTATCTTTTAAAGAAATACCTCGGTAAAGATGTATCACATTATAAGATTGCCGAAAGTTTAAGAGGTCGTGGTAAAAGTGATTCTGATATTCAACGCATTTTGAGTGATTTCAATGCTGAGCGTAAGCGTGTTCGTGAATTCGCAAAGAAAGTTCGTAATAAATTGAAATCAAAGTATGAAAGTCTTTCTTTACCAAAGCAAATTGATAAGATCAATGAGTATCGTAAGAAATACAAATTTGATAACATTGAAACTGATAAATTAGTTGATATTGTTTTCAATATGAGAGACGAGCAGTTAATCACTAAGGATACTCCTTATAATGAAGTAACTCGTTTCTGGGGATGGCAGCCACCAAGTGTTATTACTACTGGTGAAATGAAGATTGAACAGGAAGATGCTGAGCCATTTGATCTTATCTTGAAGTTGTTTGATCTTACTGGAACTTTACATGAACGTGTTATGTCTCAATCTATTGATTATTCTGGTTCCAGACCAGTTACTCGTATTGATTTTGATAGAAGTAAAATTGATATTTATAACTCTATCCATCCTATCATCGCTGCGATGTTCTTCCCTAAGATCCCAATATTCGAAAATCGTATGTTGATGGCTTCTTTTGGTGAATTGGCTTATACTTTAGGTAAACAGAAGACTAATCTTACTAATGAGTTTAATATTGAGTTATTCAACGACATTAACTTTGATACTTCTCATAATACTGTATTTGGCAAGAAGTTCCGTCCAAGTGTTGATATTTTGGATCGTTTTAGTCTCCAAGTTGAACTCTGGAAGTCGGTTTATGCATTGCGTAACGGTAATTATAGTGCAAATAATGTTCAAATTGATTTCACTTATGCTCTTCAGAAATGCCGTGATAACTTGTCTGGTTCTGCTTGGGAAATGAACATTAAAGATGAAGGTATGATGATGCGTAAGTTGATGACTGCTTTCAGTTTAACACCAACTTATATTCAAAGTCTCCCAGTTATTAGTGTTGGTTTTAATAATGCTCAGCCAATTTCTACTAACGAAATGCCAGAATTTATGCCTGTAAATCTTATTACTTATAGAATCCCACCTAAGATTGTCGGTGTTAATGATGACGCTCCTGTTGCTAAATTATCAGATGTTTTTGATAGACCACAAACTTGGTGGCATAAGAACCAAATGTACACTAAGAAACAATCTATTCTGAGTAGTAATGGTGTTTTGGTCTTCTATATTCCAAGACGTAAACAAGTTTTCGATGTTAAACAAATTTTGGATCCACAGAAGTTTAGTGTTTTACCAGTATCTCAAAGCAGATGGCAGAATCTTGATAAGACTCCTGTTATCTTTGATCCAATATTACCAAGTATTGGTAATGTTGCTAAAGATTTCGCTATTGAATCTGTTGTTGCAGTTGAAACTCGTCGTTCTGATGATGCAATTATTGGATCATGTGCTATGGTTTTCCCAGATGGTGCTGATGCATTACATTATTCTCAATTTGATTATGATGAAGGTAATACTATGAATTACTTGAAGAAGATTAATATTACTGATGCAGATAAACCATCTTTTACTTCTAAGGCACAAACTCAAGGTACTATCTTTATTTACAAGGCTATGGAATAATTTTATTTACTAAAATTATAAAATAGTTTTGTTAAAGTATTTATCAAGGCTATGGAATAATTTTATTTACTAAAATTATGAAATAGTTTTGTTAAAGTATTTTTAACTTTTAATTATTTATAAAAATTTATAATTAATTAAAAAAATAGATTTGTTATTGATGGTAATGTTTTTCTACCAGCACGTGAAACATTAACAGGTAATGCTATTGGTGTTATTGGTTTATCTAATTGTTCAAGATATTCATTTTCTTGTTTAATTGCAGTTATCATATCTGGAACTAATTTATCAATAACATGTGCATTTAATTCTTTTATTTGTTTTATTATATTAAATGGTAAATTACGCCCATATTCTATATATACTGCACGCATAAATACTAATAAATCTGTAGTATTTTGATTTGCTTTTAATAAAAATTTACCATGTGTTCTTTGATAAACTTCATATTTAATTTTTTTTTGTATTCTTTCAATATTTTCTTCTGAAAAAAACATTTCTCCAACTGGTGTAACTTCATATACATTTTTCATTACACTATCATGGATACTATTATTTGTTTTCCAATTATTATATATTTCTTGTTTATTATTTTCATCATATAATATCTTCGATTTATCTACAGATTCTGTAAAAATATCTCCCTTTATTTTATCTAAAAAACTATAATTCATTATTATATTCTAATTAATAAAATATTTTTATATTTTATTAATATTTTAATAAAAAAATTATATCTTATAACTTTCTATATAATTTTCTATTGTTTGCCATGACTCATTAACTTTCTTATCTTGATATAATTTATATGTATCCATGTAGTGATATATTAAATCTTTCTTTACTCGAATTGTTTCTATTTTATTATCTTTTCTTGTTAAACACTCATATTCATGTTCATCTATATTTTTAACAAATAATAATAAAATATAACTATCATATTGTTCTTCATATACTACTATCTCTCCTGATATAAATGGACGACTATCATTTTTACTTATATTATTCTTTTCTATATCTCGAATTTTAGTTCCTATTCTATTATGTATATAATCTCCTAATAAATTACGAATTATTTCATTAAATTTAATATTGTTATTAAATAAATGTGCAACTTGTTCTATTTTGTTCTTAAAATCAATACTTGGCATAACACCTCCCATATTAATAAATTCTTGACTAAAATTATTAACATTAAAACAATTATTAACATTATCTTTAAAATATTCATTAATTTCATCATTAGTATTATTTAAAAAATTACCACGAATTTTTCTAAATTGTTTAATTTCATTTACATCTAAATCATGATAATCGGTATCCATTAATAATATCCATCCTTTATTTGGTATATAATAATCTATTCCATCTATTGTATACTTCCATAAATCAGTATCTAATGGATTTTGTTCTATTTTTTTAATATAAAAGTTCGAAACTAATGACATGTTTTTAAATGAAAATTTATATTTTTCCATGACATAAAATACTATTAATAATTGAGCAAATATACTCGACCATTCTTCTTCTGTTCTATTACCTGATTCTATTTGTTTTTTAATATTACCATCTGATACATATTTATGTGATGACCATTGATACATATTATAATCTGGACATTCTGTTAAAATTATTATACATTCATTACTAAATGATATACCTTTAAATATATTGTCAGCAACTGTTTTATTCGAATTATACATAAGATTTTTACCAAAATTAGTATTTGCATCTTTATTTCTAAAATAACAATATGATGATATAAAATTAGGTGATATCATTTTATTTTGTATATTATTTCTAATATATTGATAATATTGAACTTCACGCCATACATCCAAGTTATTATTTTCATCAACTTCTGATGGTAATAAGCCATACACTCTAACATGTAATCCTAATGCATCTTTTTGACATCTTACATTTGATTCTTTTTTATTATATTCTATTGGATAACATGATCTGTAAATTAACATATTTCTTGGTAATCCTTTATACGGATTGTCTGAAAATGTATTGGAATTATATGGATTTAATTCAGTTAATTTTAATCTCGAATTTAAACTCTTTTCAGTTCCCTTCCAATCTACATATTCACCCTCGGTTGTAGTAATATATCTACTTCTTATTTCTTTAATAAGTGCAATTCTTTCTTTTAATGATTTATATGATTTAAATATCTTTTCATTTGGTAATGCATCTTCATAAATAACTTGAGCATCATAATGATCTGCGTTGGGTCCACCTATCTTAATTTCATAATGTTTGTAATTCATTGGAGCCAATCCATTCTTTATCATATATGTTTGCATCTGAGGTGCCATCATTTGATTATATCCAATATATTGCATTTTATTTGTAATATCTGCATTTGGCATTGGAATAATATCTACAGGATTTTTACGTGCATTTCCATATTTATCATATGTAATATTTTCTTCACGTTTATTTGTTATGTCCTGTTGTGGTTTATAATCTTCTTTCGGTTTATAATCTTCTTTCGGTTTATATGGTTTTGTTTCAACTGGTTCTTCTCTTGGTTTTTTATCTTCAGGTAATAAAAATAATGGTAAACTTCTTTTACCACCATGCATTTGAATTGCGTTGCTTGTTTCATCAGTATTAATTATCTTTTTTTTTTCATAATGTATCTTTTACCACCAACCATTGGATTTATACCCATTTTTTGCATATATGCTGCAGCACGTGGATCCATTTTAGGCATTTGTTGCATAGGCATCATTTGAGGATTTTCCATTGGCATTGGCATAGGCATTGGTTCTGGCATCATTTGTTGCATAGGCATTCCATGTGGCATATTCATTTCTGGATTATTAAATGATGGAACAGTTGGCATCTTATAATCAAGTGATTCTTTAGGTTTTTTGACACTACTTTCAGAATCTAACGATGATAATGATGTTTCTGAGGATTTTGATTTAGAAATTTTATTTTCTTTCTTTAATATAATTTTTTCTAATTTCTCAATACGACTTTGTAATTTCTTAATCATTGATTCTTTATTATCAGAAGAATCCGATGAATCAACTTTTCTCTTGGCAATCAATCTATTTTCAACAATAGATGATTCAGAAATTGAACTTAATCCATCATCACTGGTTGAACCATGATTTTTACGATAATGTAATTTTGATTTTTTTGATGATTTTTTATGTTTTCTTGATCCCATAATAAATCTTATAAAGAAAAAAAAAATTATAAAATAACTTTTACTTTTTATATAATTACAATTCAATTATATAAAAATTATTGTTTTACAAACTCTTTGAAAAAATCTGTTTCTAATAGTTGTGCTGGTGTTATATATTCTTCGTTAACTAATAATCTACTTCGTTTATTAACTTTTTTAGTATCTGGACGATATTCTTTAGGAACAACAAATTGGATAAATTCTTTTACTTCTTTAGGCACTTCTGGTCTATTTAATAAATCAGGTAAAAATCCTTTGTATACTAATGTACAGAAAAAATAATGTATATCATAATAACGATTTTGTACTGGTTTAATATTGATATTATTAGTCCATTCTTGTCTGACTTTATCATTATCAATTACACCCGGAATACATGCAAAATCAAAATCCCATAAATAAATACAGTATCCAATTGGAGGTAATTTATATTTAACATCATTTACCGAATATAATTTAGTATTATCATTTTCTATTTTTGATATTAATATATTATTTGCTTTTAAATCATTGTGACGAAATTTAGGATATTTTGATTGAATTATTGCAAGAGTAGAAATAATTTGAAAAAATAAACATTTCCAATGAATTAATTCTAAATTTAAATAATGTTTTCTTAAAAACATTCCTAAATCACCTCGATTTGCCCATTCTGATATTAATACTGATACTTGATCATATAAATTACCACTTGTATAATTTTTAACAAATTTACCATAATTATCATTTTGGGCTACATCTTCATCATCTTCGTATAATTTTATAAATGGTTTAATACTCGTATTAAATATACTACAAGGTATTATAATATGAGGTGTTTGTCGTTTTATTACAAAGTATGATAACAATTTTAACATGCATATTTCAGCATTTTCTGGTCTTGATAAATTATTAATTGATCCATATCCTTCTTTTTTAGAATATGCTACAACTTTTAATGCAAAATAATATTTATCATTTCCTTCTTCATCATATATTATTCCTTTAAATGTATTTCCATATGCACCTGATTTTATATATATTAATTTACTATTTAATCCTGTTATTACTTTTTGTAAATTTAATGTTTTTTTACCTAAAACACTTTTAGTATCTGCAGATTGATTTTCAGATAATTTTCTTTTTTCTAATGCACCATTAAAACATTCAGTATCTGCCGATATATCAAAATTTGCTAAAGGTTTTGAATCTCTTAATTCTTTTGTATTAAATATACTTTTAATTTCATTTAATCTTTTATCTATTATTGTACTCATTTTATTATTATATATATATTTATATTTATTTATTACTTTAACTAACTTATTATTTATATAAAATTTTAATTTTTATAATAATTTTCTATTACTATATTTTTATTATCTATTATATTTATTTTCATAATTTCTTTAATATAATCATTATATTCCAATTCACCTATAATTGGTATTTTAACGGGATATTTCCATTCTTTATCATCTTTATTAATTTCTATATTGTAATTTTCAGGAAATAAATAACCAATATTTTTATTATTTACAATTTGATCAATTATATCCTCGTTTATAACATATTTATATGTTCCTTTAGGAATTGCAATTATCAATTGTTCAATCGGTTTTAATTTACATTCTGATTTTTTTATTAATATATTTATTGGATAATATTTAACAATATCTGAAATTAATGGTGCTATCATATATGGATATCCCCAACTCCATGATTTACATCCTTTTGTGTAATATTCAATACACCAATCAAAACCACTAATGTATTTTTCTACCATATCTATTATAATATTCTCATCAATATCACCACTTAATCCTAAAAAGTATTTGTAATATTCATTTTTATTATCAAAATGTATTTTAATATTATCATCATTTGATTTTTCTTTTTTCCATTGTTCTGTCCATACTAATTTATTAAATATTGATTGTAGCATATCATGATTTATTTTGTTATTTTCATATAAATTACATTTAATTAATTTTTTAATATCATAATATGATGATAATATCTTATCTAATCCTCCTTTTCTAATATCAATTGTTTTCATATGAGGTAAAAAGTCATTACCTATGATATAACATAATATGATAAAATCTTCAACTTTAATATCTAATAATTTAATTGTATTTTGTAATTCATTTATATCTACGTAATTATATTCTATTTCTTTATTGTAATCAATTTCTTTATTATCAAAAACTTGTTTTTCTCTCATAACATATATGTCATTATCGTATTTTTGATCAATACTTAATGTTAAAAATAGAAGATCTGCATCTAATCCGTAAACTATAATTTGTGAATCTCTAATCTGTTCTTTTATATATTGTATAATTTTATGTTCTCCTTCACCTATGATTTGATATGATGAATAAATATATTTTATTTTCTTTTCTTCTAAACTTTTAATATATTTTTTTAAATAATTATCAATTCTTTCCATAAACGGTGTTCCGGGTGTAATTTCAATTGAAGTAATTGGATATTTTGTAATATCGGGTTCTTCTAATTGAAAATTTTCATTTAAATACATCTTTGGATCCATATTTTTCTCATATAAATATTTATATCGTCGTTGTCTTTGTTGTAATATTTTTGCCATTGGAGCAACACCATCAATTGCGATATATACAAACTCGGATTTTGTTTGTTCTATAATGTTATTAATGTATTCACTTATGTATTTAAATATTTCATCTTCTAATTCATCCCGACTTATGTCTCTTTTATCATGTTTTACTTTACTTATAATAAAATTAACACATGGATGTAATAAACAATTTGTATCTATAAATAATAAATTATTCTTTTTTATAAATTTGGGAGTATTTATAATTAATTTCTTGTTATCTCGTTTTTTTCTTAATAACCAACTAAAAAACCCCGGAACACCCATTATTTCTTTGTTATACTTAACTTATTATTACTTTGTGTTTTTATTTCATTTTTTTTATTTATATAAAAAAAAGGTAGAAATCAAATTATTTCTTCATTTTTTTTATTTATATAAAAAAAAGGTAGAAAACATATTATTTCTTAATTTTTTTATTTCATCATTATTTCTTCATTTTTTTATATATAGTAATATTATAATATGTCTTTATTTTTAAAATCTAAAAATCTTTTCCGTGGAGAGGAACCAACCACTGTTGTTCGTAATGAGATTGCTCAATTTAGAAACCAATTAGTGCAAGCAAAAAAGGAATATGCTAAATTAACTGGTGGTAAAAAATCATCCAAGAAATCTTCCAAAAAGTCTTCTAAAAAATCATCCAAGAAATCATCTAAAAAGTCTTCTCGTAAATTATCCAGAAAATCATCCAAGAAATCCAAGAGTCAACGTGGTGGTGCTGATGTTTCTTCCATTTCTGATATGAATGAATTAATGGGTGGTAAAAAATCAAAGAAATCATCTAAGAAATCATCTAAAAAGTCAAAAAAGTCTTCTAAGAAGTCTTCTAAGAAATCCAAGAGTCAACGTGGCGGTGATCTATCATCAATAACTGTTGTTGGTGAAAAACATGTTGGTGGTAAAAGAGCATTAAATCCAACTATGGCTGCTATGTTAAAAACTGCAACTAAAGTTCGTGGAATGTTAAAAGGTGAAAAAGTTGGTATTGAATTAACAAGTTTTATAAGTAAATATAGACATAAAGCAAAAGATACTTTATCTGGTACTCCATCAATTGATGAAGTAGAAAAGAAAACTTTGCAATTAATTGAAGATGTTCTTAGCAAAAATGGTTTTGATAAATTTATTAGCGAAATCAGAAGTTTCAAGAAAGAACGTAAATCTAAGAAATAATTATGATTTTATATAATATTATATAAAAACATTATAACAATAATTGATTAAAATTATTATTATTTAATGATGCAAATTGATTATATGCATCTAACTCAATTGGTTTTGTAAAACATTTTTCATTATCTTCATTTGTTAATACTGAACTATTTTCTTTACCTATTTGAGTTAAAATACTATTTTTATTTTCAATAAGTTTAACTGAATCACTTGCATTTGTTTTATCAATTAAATATGGAACATTACTTAAATATATTGAATCATCATCAGATACATCAGTTGAAATTGATGTTTTTGTTGTAGAATTATCTGTAGTATTTTCAAAATGTTCTTTAGTATTAGTATTTTCTAATTTTTTATCAGAATTTTCTTTAATATTTAAATTAATATTTTTTTTATCAACAATCCTATCAACCATAGATGATGGTAAATTAATATTAATATTTGTTAACTTATTATCTATTAATTGTATTATATTAAATCCGATAATAAATGCAACAAGTAATGCTAATATTATAATTATAATTGTATCTAATCGATTATCACTCATTATATTATTTAAATTATATATTTTTTTATTGTAATAATAATTTAGAAATTTCATCTATATTATTTTTTAGTTTTTTATCATTATTTTTAATCTGGTTATTAATAATATCTATTTTATTCTCGATTAATTTATTAGTTTCTTTATCTAAGTTATTTTTCTTTTTATCATATATTAATTTTAATAAATCAAATTCTAATTTATAAATATCATAAATTTTATTCTCTAAATCTTCAGAATTTGATAAATCTTTATTTTTAGTTAATTCATCAAATTTTAATGATATCAAGTCTAAAATATTCATTATTTCATCATCATTCATGTATATATCTAATATTTTATCAAATTCTATAAATTGTGGTACCATTAAATATGGATCATAATAAAAGTCATAATATGGATAATATGATCCACCTAATCCATTATGAATATATGTATTACCTTTATGAATCATGTGATCTGCAATATGTTTATCACGTTTAGTTAAATGTTTTTCTTTATGTAATTTCAGTCCATCACGTAATAATAAACGTCCTTCATTCATTTTTTGTCTATTTGCAACATTTGGATGTTCTAATTTTAGATTTAAAGTATTACCTGCTTTTCTTAAACTCGATTGTGCTAAATGAGGTTTTGTTGCATGAAAATTATGAGATCTATCCATTGGACTAAAATGTTCAGTTATTAACTGAAATGATACTAATATTAATATTGTTAATATTACTGCTAAAACCATATTTTCAGTTGCAGTATATGTTAACATTATAAACAATATTAATTTAATATAATCCTTCTCAATAAGCGATGCTACATTATTTTTATAAATATTAAAATAAATAGTCAAAAATACAGCAACAACCAAAATTGTTATAATCTTTAATTTATGATTTTTACCAAGATCATTTACGATTTTATTAATTATTTCTACCATTATATTTAATTATATATAAAAAAAATGATTTAACAATTATAAATATATATTTAATTATGAATAGTTATGGAGCAACTAATTATTAATGGTATATTAAATAATTATGGTTATTGTATAAATAAGAAAAATATCGATAATACTAATTTAGAAAATATTAAGAAATATTTTATAGCAGAACCATATTCAAAATTTCAAGAATTTGAACCATTTGAAACATATTATGAAGATGAAAATTATATAGTATTACCTAAATTTGTTGGTAAACAAACTTTTAAAATTAATAATAAAGAAATAACATTTAAAATTAAAAAGATGGGATATAAATACAAAGAAGTTAATTTTAACTTTAATGGTAAGATGCGTGATTATCAAATTAAAATTATTAATCATGTATTAGATACTTTTCAGAAAAACGAAGATGAACGTGATCCAAGTGGTGGCATTATATCATTAGGTTGTGGTGGTGGAAAAACATTAATTGCGATTTACTTGGCACATATTTTACAAGTTAAAACTTTAATTTTAGTTCATAAAGAATTTTTAATGGATCAATGGATTGAAAGAATTAAAAGTTTTACAAATGCAAGTATCGGTATGATTCGTTCAAAATATGTAGATGTTGATAAAGATATTGTTATTGGTATGGTACAATCAATCGCAATGATTGATTATGATCCAAGTATTTTTAATGATTTTGGATTAGTAATTTATGATGAAGTGCATCATCTTGGTTCTAAAGTTTTTAGTAATTGTTTAATGAAAACATCTGCAAAATATACTTTGGGTTTATCTGCAACACCAGAAAGAAATGATGGCATGCTTACAATGATTAAACAATATATTGGTGATATACTTTATAAGATGGAAAAAAAGAAAAATTATAGAACATTAGTAAAAAAAATTATATTTAATTCAACATCAGAATTATTTAAAGAAAAGAAGAAATGGTTTCAAGGAAGACCACGTCCATCTCACAATACAATGACAAATAATCTTATTCAAATAGATTCACGTAATAAATTAATTATTAATATTATTGATAGACTTAAAAGTGTTGGTAGAAAAATATTAGTTTTATCAACACGTATAGAACATCTTGAAGTTCTAAAAAGTGGTATTGATGAAATAATTAAAAATGATAATGAAGAACATATTTACAATACATATTTTTATGTTGGTAAAACTAAAAAAGGACAAAAGAAAATGGCAGAAACAGATGGTGATATTATTTTTGGAACAAAACAATTAGCAGAAGAAGGTTTAGATATACCTCATCTAAATACAATTGTTTTAGCAACACCTGAAAAAAATCATAAATCTCTTTCTCAAATTATTGGTCGTATTATGCGTAAAGAAGCAATTGAAAATTTGAATGATTTGCCATTAGTTATTGATATTAGCGACATGCTATCAATTTATAAAGCATTTTCAAATAATCGAGATATTTATTTTAAAAAACAAAATTTCTTTGTTGAAACATATAATTTTGTAGACGAAAATTATATTAATAATAAAAATGTTGATAATATTAAAGATCCTATTAATCATGTGTTAAATAATATTGAAGATGATGATTTTATTGAAACTTTAATTATTTAATTTTATATAAAAAAATGATTTAATAATACAATATATATATTTATTATTGATAAAATGAAAAAATATATACCTTTTACAGAAAAATACAGACCAAAAAATTATAATGATTTAATTATTGATAAAATTATTAAAACTAAAATTGAATCAATTATTCAATCAAAAGAAATGCCAAATATGATTTTAACAGGAAAATCTGGTATTGGTAAGACTGCTACAATTCATTGTATTGTAAAAGCAATATATGCAAAAGAAAATATTCCTGATGCAATTCTTGAATTAAATGCATGTGATGATAGAGGTATTAAAACAGTACAAGATACTATTGTAAATTTCTGTAAAAAGAAAATAGATTTTATTAAAAATTATGCTCAACATAAATTAGTTATTTTAGATGAAGCAGATAATATTACACCTAAAGCACAACGGTTAATTAATTTAATTATGGATAAATATACTAATACTAAAATTGTATTTATTTGTAATAATACTACTGATATTATTGAATCTATTCAATCACGTGCTGTCATTATTCGATTTTCAAAACCACCTTTAGATAAAGTTATTGAAAGACTTGAACTTATTTGTAATAAAGAAAATATTCTTTTTGAAAAAAATGCTCTTAAATTAATTTTTGATTTTTCACAAAAAGATATTAGACAAACTATTAATATGTTAGAATTAATTTATTATTCATTAAATAAAGATGATAATATAATAACAATTGAAAAAATAAATGATTTATGTGATATTCCGCCACAAACATTAATGAATGAATTATTAAATAGTATTCTAACAAAAGATATTCGAAATATTATTAAAATATTAAAATCTTTTCAAGAAAATGGTTATTATTCACAAGATGTTTTATTACATTTCATACAACATTTACAATATTATATTAATACATTAAATGTTGTTAATCCACAATATGATCAATTAATTAATATTTTAAATAATTTGGCTTATTCTGCTTATGATATGAGTAAAACTAATTCTACATTTTTACAATTAACTTCATCTATAGTACAATTGTTATAAAAATAAAATTTGATTTTTTTATATTATATTCTTTTTATAATATAAGTTTACAATGTTTTTCCTTAAAACTGATAAAATTTTTACAGATATTATACATGATAATATTTCTGTTAGTTTATTAGCAAAGGCAATTATTGATACTAAAATATTTCAAAGATTACGTAATTTACATCAATTAGGAGTTTGTTATATGATTTTTCCTAATGCAAATAATACAAGGTTTGAACATTCTTTAGGAACATATCATTTATCTGGTAAAGTATTACATGCTATTAATAATAATTCAGATCCACAAAATATTAATAAAGCATTAATTCGTGTTCCATATATTAAAAATTATCTTATTAAAACACATTCAAATGATGACACTGAATTTAATATTAAAAACTTTGATTCTTCTTTATTAGATGATTATTTAATAGAATTAATTAAAATTGCAGGATTATGTCATGATATCGGTCATGGACCGTTTTCTCATTTATTTGATGAATGGTTATACACTATTGATGATATTAAAAATAATAAATATATTCATCATGAAAATAGATCTATTTTATTATTAAAATATATTATTGATAATAATTATTTATCTCATAATAAAGAATTATATAAATTAAGTGAATTTATTGATGATGATGCATTCGAATTTATTTCAGAATTAATTAATCCAAATGAAGATACACCTAAGAACTTTATATTTCAAATTGTTTCTAATAATTTAAATGGTTTAGATGTAGATAAATTAGATTATTTAATTAGAGATTCATTTTATTTTGGTATTGATTCACCATTTAAATTATCTCGTATAATTGATAATATGAAGATTATTAACAATATCATATGTTTTCCAGAAAAAATTACATACGATATATATTTAGTATATAGAACTCGATATGACTTGCATAAACAATATTATAATCATAAAACGGTTGTTTGCATTGAATATATGATTAAAAATATTTTTAATAAATTAGATAAATTTTTAAATATTATTCAAGAACTTATTAATGAAAATAATGATAAATTTATTAATAAATTTATTAATTTAATTGATCATAGTATTTTTAATACTGCACAAACATTAATTAGTATTAATTATAATAAAAATTTAGATGATTTATTAGAAATCGATACAATTGTTACTAATATTAATACTCGTAATCTATATAAATGTATTTATACTAATTTATATGGAACAGATGAAAATATTGATGATGAAATTAAGAAAAATATGTTAAATAATAAACATTTAGATGATAAATTAATTCCTGTTATTCTTAAAATTGGTTTGCAAAGTGGCAATAAGCCGCATCCTTTTGATAATATATATTTCTATTCTAAAAATCGCGAACCATATATTATTCCTGCTAATGAAATTACTCATTTAGCATCATCGTTTCATCAAGAAGTAATTTTTTATATCATAAAAACTAATTAATATATAATTTAATAATAATATGTATATTTCTATTGATTTTGGAACATGTAATACAGTAATATCTTATTATGCTAATAATTCAGTTAATCATTTTTATAATCCATTTAATGGTAATGTATTAATACCATCAACTATTACATTTTTATTAGATGATGATAACGATATACCTAATTCTAAGAATGAATTATTATTACATAAACATTATATTATTGGTGAAAATAGTAATTTTACTTTTTCAAAATTTAAAAGAACATTAGGAACAAATCATATTTATGAAATAAAACATTTTAAATTTACATCTCAAGAATTAGTTACTTTATATTTTAAAGGTTTATATGACATTATTCATTTAGATAATCCAGAAATTATTGCAACAATACCTGCATATTTTAATGATAAACAGAGAAATGAATTAATAAATTCAATAAATAATGCAAATTTTAAACTTTTTAAATTATTTAATGAACCAACATGTGCGTCTGTATATTATATTAATACATTTAATACTGATTTTAATAAATTTATTATTTATGATATTGGTGGCGGAACATTAGATATAACTGTTGTTGAATATAATAAAGAATTAAATATTTGTGAAATTATTGATATTTATGGTAATAGTGAATTAGGAGGTATTGATATTGATCATATTTTAATTAATGATATTAAAAATAAATATAATATTCATAAAAATATTAATGTTATTGCAGAAGATATTAAAATTAATTTATCATTTTTAAATAAAGTAAATCATTTTGTTGATGATGATAATAATACTCAAATTGTTTATACTCGTGCTAATTTTGATAAACTAATAAATGATATTATAGATAAAATGTTAAAAGATCTATATCTATTAATAGATAAATGGAATATATTGTCAATTTCACAAATTATATTTGTTGGAGGTCCAACTCATATTCCATTAATTCATGATAAAATTAAAAAATATTTTAAAACAAATGAAGAATGTAATCTTTTTACAAATAATTTACATAAAACAATTGTTGCAGATGGTGCATGTATTTTATTTAATTCTATTAAAAATAAATTTGATTTTACTTTATTAGATATTTTACCAATGAATATTGGTATTAAAGTTAATAATGAAATTATTAATGTTTTAAATAAAGGAACAAAAATCCCATCATGTATTGAATATGAATTTACAACATCTCGAGATGGACAAGATACAATTGATATTGATATTTATGAAGATAATAATAATATTGGTAATTATACCATTACAAATATTCCTTTAGTTAAAAGAGGAGAAATAATTATTAAAATTTTATTTTCATTAAATAATAATGGAATTTTAGAATTAAATGTTAAAAATATTATTAAAAATTTAGATATTATTCAAGATCATAAAATTAAAATTATATCTACTACTAAAAAAATAGATTTACTTAAAAAATTATTATCACTTAAAAAATAATATTATATTATAATAATATATATTACAAGTATCATTTATAATGCAAATCTTTATTAAAACATTACAAGGCAAGTCTATCACTTTTGATGTTAATGAATCAATGTCAATTGTTGAACTTAAAAATATTATTGCACAAAAAGAAGGAATACCTGTAGATCAACAACGATTAGTTTTTCATGGAAAACAATTAGAGGATAATAATACATTAAAGGATTATGAGATTCAAAATGAGGATAATATTCATTTAGTTTTACGTCTTCGTGGAGGAGATTCAATGCAAATTTTTGTTAAAACATTAACAGGTAAAACAATTACACTTGATGTTGATCCCGCTGATACTATTGAATCTGTAAAAAGTAAGATTCAAGATAAAGAAGGTATTCCACCAGATCAACAACGATTAATTTTTGCAGGAAAACAACTTGAAGATGGTAGAACGCTTGCAGATTATAATATTCAAAAAGAATCAACATTACATTTAGTTCTGAGATTATAAAATAAATTAAATATTTTTTATAAATTATTTAATTAAAAAATGTTGGAGCAAAATCTGGAGGAGAATATACATGAATACTTACTGAATTCTCATTTGCTTTAATTTTATGAAAACCAAAAATATCATGTGTATAAGATACTGTATTTAATAATATATTTTTTTCACGATATTTGCGTAAATTTTCATCTTCTTTAAAAAACAATTGTTCTTCTAATGATCCTTCTAATAATTTTAATACACAACCTTGTTCTGGATGATTATGAATTCGACTTTCTTGATTTTCCAACCAACATATTAAGTATACTTCAAAGTTTTTATTACTAAATAACTTTATTCTATTATATTTATTTTCAGTAAAAACAACTTTAGTTTTCCAATCAGTACCATTATATTTTTTTAAAGTTTCAGTAAAATGATGAATAGTTGAATTATCAATAAATTCACTACATAATTTTTTATATAATTTTTCAAGTGTATTAAGTGCCATTAAAAATTGATTATATTATCCTAATAATATATAATTATAATAATTATTACTTAAATGAATTTACTTAATTTATATGATTTTTGGTTTAATTCCAAAAAAAATAATTTTTGGTTTAATTCTACAAAACAAGATGATTTACTAATTTATAATAATTTTCATCAATTATTTAGTATTGATTATAATATTCATAATCTTACACTTAAAGAATTAGTTGCATTAGTTATTTTACACGATCAGGTAATTAGACATTCAAATCGTGTATTAAATATTAAAGAACAAATAAATCAAAGTATTTCTATTAATATTTGTAATTTAATTTTATCAAAATTCGAAAATAATCTAAATGATAATGAATTTGTTTTTGTCATGTTACCATTTAGACATACTAATGAATTTACTAATATTAAATTTGTATTAGATAAAACATGGAAACGTTTAGAACAAAATAAAACAGAAACTTTAACTAAATTTATTAAAGCAACATATGAACGATATGTATTAAATAATAAAAATAATAATAAATTATTTGATACTGAAAATATTATTATTCGTGACACTAATAATATTGATAGTATATTTATTAATTCATATAATAATGAAATTATTGATATTGTTAAAGATAATTTAAAATCTTCTAATAAAAAATTAATATTATCATTATCAGGAGGAGTTGATTCAATGGTTTTATCATATATTCTTAAAATACTTAAAATTCCATATATTGCAATTTTTATTAATTATTGTAATAGAGAATGTTATTTAGATGAAGAAAATTTTATTGTAGACTGGTGTAATAAAAATAATATTAAATTATATATTAGAAGGATAACAGAAATTAATCGAGAAAAATGTATGAATTTTGATTTACGTGATTTATATGAATCTTATACTAAAGATATTCGATTTAATTCTTATAAAAATGTTTCAATTATGGAAAATATTAATTTAAATGTATTAATGGGACATAATCGTGATGATTGTTTTGAGAATATTTTAACAAATATTACCAATAAAAGTAAATATGAAAATTTATTAGGAATGGAAATTAATTCAATAATAGATAATATTACTTTTATTAGACCAATGTTAAATGTTGATAAAAAGGATATTTATAAATTTGCAGAAACTTTTAATATTCCTCATTTACCAAATAGTACTCCAGAATGGAGTCAACGAGGCAAAATTCGAGATATTGTAAGACCAACATTAGAATTATGGAATGAAAAAAGTATTGAGGGATTCTTTAATTTAAGTAATATTTTAACAGAACAACAAGAAATTATTGATAGTGTAATTGATAATATTATTAGTAATATTCGTAATAAAAGTATATTACTTAAATCAAAAGATAAATTATTATTAAAAAATGTATTTTGGAAAAATCTATTTATGAAAATGAATATTAAATTTTCACAGAAAGGATTAAATAATTTTATTATTCGTCTTGATAAATTTATTAAGAATATTGATAAACAATTTATAAATGCAATTAGTCAATTCGAACTTGGATTTAATTCATCAATCAAATGGTGTAAAATTAAAAATAATGATTTAATCTTTTATTTTTAATTAAAAATTTAAATATTTTTTTATTAATAATGGATACATATGAATCTGATTCGGATATAGAAGATAATGAAATAAATATAGAAGAGGATTATATTAATAAATTTTTATTTTTTAAAACATTTCAAGAAGAGTTAGAGGTATTCAAAACTAAATATTCAAATTCAATTATTTATTATATTATTTCAAATAATTTAAAAGAACTTACTTCTACTAATTTTCATTTAGATTATTCTGATTTAATTTTTTTTAATAAAAATAATAATAAAAAAAGAAATTATGTATGGTATGGGTTGTATATGAATATGCGATATGTAAATACAATATATTATTTATTATTAAAGTTAATAAGTATAAATTATCATTTAAGAGTAAGATGTAAATGTTGTATGCTTAAAAAATGCGATATTACAAAAAATGAAGAAGAATTATCCATAATGATTAATAATATATTAACTTCTATAGGAACATTACAATGTAGTTGTAAATATGACAATAAATTTAATTATTTATACAAAGAAGATTATTACAATACAAAACAAAATTATAATATATTAACAAAATATTTACCAAATATCATTTCATTATTAAAAAATATTTATAAAATTCGTACAAATATTGAAGAATTATATTTAACTAAACCTACAAGATGTATTCATGATGATATTCGTAATCGTAATATTGTATATTGTATTGATCAACGTTATCATAAAATAAATAATAATCATATTATACGTATTATTTCTATTATAGAGTTGGTATATAACGAATATATTAAAAATATAGAAATTATTAAAATATTATTTTCTAAACAAACAACCGAAGCATTTGAAAATATTATTGATAATCAATTTAACAATAATGAATTAATAAATATATTACAAATTTTATTTAGAAAATCTAATGATTTTATTATTTTAGATCATGATAAAATTATCCAAGTTTTAACAAATATTAATAATATTAATATGGGTAAAATAATTATTAAATATTTTTGTGATTATCTATCTTTTGATGATGTTATTAATTATATTATTGCATTTTTATTAAAAGATGGTAATAAATTTTATGAATATATTTACTTATTATCACAATATGATAATATTAATTATTCTAATAATAAAATAAAAATTAATAATAATGTTATACATATTTTATTTGATGCATTATTAGATAGTAATATACATTTTAATAAAAAAGGAAAATTATTTAATATTTATTATACAAAAGGAATTTATGATGAAAAATATAATTTAATATATAAATTATCATCTATATTAGATGGAGATGATATATTTAATAATATAAGTGATAACTCAAGTATAAAAAATATAGATAATATAGATGATTCGATATATAATTGTATTGCAAATATGAATCATTCGATATTATCATATATATTTAAAAAATATACACATAATTCAAATCCATTTGAATATTATATAGATATAGTTGATTCAATATTAGAATATAAATATAAAAATATATTAGAAATATTATTTGAATATAAAAAATTTATAAAAAATGATATTTTAATAAATGCAATTAATAATAATTTATTTATACTTGTTGATAAAATTATTAATGATACAAATATAATCTACAATGACATTTTAAATGATTGTATTAAAAAAGACAATTATATATCATTTAAGACAATTATAAATAAATATCCAAAATTAGTTAAAATTAATAAAATTGTAGATAATATTTTTGAATCAAAATATGTAAAAATTTTTATTTATTTATTATTAGATAATAATGAATTACATGATATAATTTATGTTTATACAGATAATATTCCACCACTATGGTATTATATTTTATTTAAAATGAATAAAAATACAAAAATTGGATTTTTCAAAAAAATGTTAACATTTATAAATCCAACTGAAAAATATAATGATATTCCAATTATATTATATACATATTTAGAAGATGAATATGAAATTACATTAGAATTATTTAATAATTTAATTAGTAAAAATAGTATTTATAAATATAAAACTGATGCAACTATTTATGATTTTTTTATTGATGATGATATAAATTATATACCAATAATTGTTAAATATTTAAAAAATGTTCCAACTAATTTTAATTATAATATAGATGATTTTAATAATATGGATTTACCAATAGATAATTTAATTATTTATATGATTATTGTAATTAATTTTATTATTTTATTTGAAATTGTTTTTAAAATTTCTTATATTGAAAATGATTTTGATATGTCAATAAATGAAGAAAATTGTTATCAAGAATATAGTACAAATGATAAAACATATTTTATTAATACAATAGAAAATACTATAGAAGATTATAATGATCGCAAAATTATTAAAATTAATGAAGAATTAGATGATAGTGATATTTTTTTTAAGTAATAATAAATTTAATAAAATATATTAAAAAATATATTTTATTAATATATAAACGAATTTAATTATATAATATATTTATAAATAATGAAAATTTATAATGCTTCATTAAAAGGTAATCGTCCTACAAATGAAGATAAACATAATATTATAGTAAATAATAAAATTAAATTATTCGGAATATATGACGGTCATGGAGGAACACATGTTTCTGCATTTTTAGAGAAATATATACCAGAATTTTATTGTTCATCAAAATTAACACCACCATTTGAAAAAGAATTGCATGAAGATATATTTGATTTTATACAAAAAAAAGTATTATCAACAAAAAAAGGTTTTAGTTCAGGTTCAACGTGTTGTATTGCTATCATTTATAATGATACAAAAAGTAATGAACAAATATTAAATGTTATTAATGTTGGTGATTCGCGTGCATGTATTGTTAAAAAAGATAATACAGTTAAACAAATCACAGTTGATCATAAACCCGATGAAGAAAAAGAGAAAACACGTATTGAAAAAACTGGAGGAGAAGTATATGTTGATACAGAAGGTATAACACGTGTAGGAGATTTATCATTATCAAGAGCAATTGGTGATGGAGATCAATTACCTCATGTTACACATAAGCCAGATATTTTTTATAAAAAATTAAATAAAACAAAATATATTGTTTTAGCATGTGACGGTTTATGGGATGTAATATTAAATGATGAATTAGGTGTTCTAATTGATCAATTTAAACAAAATATGTTAAATAACAAAACAACTTTAAATCCTGCAAAATCGTTAGCAGAATTAGCAATTACTCGAGGTTCAAATGATAATGTAAGTGTTATAATTGTTGATCTTGAAATTTAATATTCAATAATATCGATAATTTCTTCTTTTACATTAATATATGGTGATTTATTAATAATATCTATTTTATTAATAAGTGAAATATTTTCAGGAATCCATTTACTTTTTTCAGAATTAAAAACACATTCCATAATTAATTTATTAGTATTTTCAAATAATTTTTTACATTTTAATGAATGATTATAATTAGGAATATATGCAAAACCAATCATTTTTTTAATATATTTTTTATTATATTCAAAAATACCATATAATTTATAAATATCAGGAGTGTCTGTTTTAACTATTTCAAAATTATGAATAATTTTTTGATTATATTCGGAATTTTTTAATTCAAATTTATATATTTTCTTTTTATCTTCATAATTAATTGTTTCTTCTGTATTAGTATTATTTTCAATAACTAATGTATTATTTAATAATGATTTTTTTAATGTTTCATCTTCTTTGTCAAAAAGATAAATTAATTT